>Ga0207833_100075_pt1 | contig 110633 bp, 80 predicted proteins | sample TtaePargueraPR_6_FD_187753 | JGI IMG/M metagenome (GOLD analysis project Ga0207833, IMG submission 187753) | Aerobic enrichment media microbial communities from Bioluminiscent Bay, La Parguera, Puerto Rico - Tt and E1 (2) (SPAdes) | ecosystem: Environmental > Aquatic > Marine > Unclassified ...
CTACATTCCTTTACCAATATGCCTTGTATTGAAAGCGCTGTGATAGCTCTGAAACATGCATCTTGAAGTAGCACGGGTATAGGTTATTAGATTCAACGCGCTTTGCCTCCTGAATCATAATTCATCAAGATACCGAGAGCCGTAAAATGACACCACAAGCTAAAAAGCGGGTGTTTCATCTATCGGGCCAGCGTTAAAAACCCTTATAAATTTATGACTGCGTGGCCTGTAAAAAACCGTAAAATGATTTTTTACGGCTTTTTAAAATTGGTACGTCATAATCAGTATATAAGTATAAACTTCAGGCACGCCTGTTTATCCACCAGCATTGAGTGATTTTAAGGTATCAGAATGTCAATAATTGCCCGGGTCTTTCTTGAGAAGAGTCCGTTTTTAAAAAATTTCCTGAAAAAATATACGGGTACGGAGCAGGATATTGACGATATTATGCAAGAGGTGTATCTCAAAGCGCATCGGGCAGAAAAGAAAACAAAGATAGAAGAGCCGATTGCGTTTTTGGTTCAAATTGCAAAAAATATCGCCAGGGATGAGCTAAATAAAAAAGCAAGGCAAGCAACCGGTTTTATCGAAGAGCACCTTGAAGAATTGAAGACAGAAAAAACCGACAGTTTAGAAAGTGAACAAGAGGCAGAAGAATCCATCAGGCTCTATTGCCAGGCAATAGAACAACTACCGGCGCAATGTCAGAAAATATTTCTATTACGTAAAGTATATGGTCTTAAACACAAAGAAATCGCCAAAAAGCTTTCAGTTTCGCTCAGCACAGTTGAAAAAAATTTAAAGCTTGCCGGCCTGTTTTGCGATGAATACCTGAATAACCCGGCTAATATAACGCCATTAAACCGCCAGAATGCACAAACATCACCGATGAGGAATCAACCATGAGTTCTTTTGAACAGCTAACTCAAAATGTCAGTGAACTTAAATCTCAAGCCTGGGATTGGGTGATCCGATTAGATGGTGATGAGCCGCTGAGCGACGCAGAAAAAGCCGAATTTAAAGCCTGGCTATCCAGTGACCCAAATCGTATCGATGAAATATACCGACTAAACAGCAGATGGCATCAAGTTTTCTTAACAGAACTCGCTGATTTAACTGAGCTGAAATCAACGCCTGTAAAACCGGTTTCAAACAGGCAACAAAGCAGACTAAGCCAAGCACTAAATCCGGCCGCCGGGTTTGCATTCATTTGCTTATTAATTGTCAGCATCAGCCTGACTTTTTGGCCTGAGACACAACCTGAGCCGGTTTTTGCCAATACAACCTATACAACAGAAATTGGCGAGCAAAAAACCATTCAACTACTGGATAATTCCAGCTTGCTGCTTGATGCAGACAGTCAGGTTAAAGTGGTTTATTCCGATCACGAACGAAATTTCTGGTTACAAAAAGGCGAAGCCCATTTTAAAGTGGCCAAAAACAAACACCGACCTTTTAACGTTTATGCGCTCAATGGACGCGTGCAAGCTGTGGGCACGGCATTTAATGTCAGCTTACAGGACAACCGAAATTTTGATGTTTTGGTCACCGAGGGAAAAATCGCGTTAGCCATTGCAAAAAACTCAATACCCAGCACACAAAACAAGGCCAATATTAATCCATTAGCCGATATCTCTTATATGACGGCTGGCCAGTATACCAGTGTTAGTAGTTCAAGTTCATTCGAACAAGCTAAACAAGCCGCGCTCAATAACTTAACCACCTTATCTGCTAGTCAGATACAAGCCGCTCAAGCCTGGCAAAGCGGAGAACTGATTTTCTCCGGCGAACCTTTAGCCGAGGTGATAACCAAGCTTAAACGCTATACCCATCTGGAGATTCAGATTCAAAGCGAGCATCTGGCTCAATTAAAAATAGGGGGTCGATTCGAAGTTTCCAGAGTTGAGGACTGGGTAAAAAGTCTTGAGTATAACTTTAATTTAGAGGTCAAAAAGGTATCTGCGAACAAAATCATTATTCGTGAACCTGATCGCTAAGCTCACTCTCCCCCCCATTCGGCCGGACATTTTTATCCGGCCACCCCAAAAAAACATATTAAATTTAAATTAATTTAATCTTTTTAAAACTTTTTATTTACGGTTTTTAAACCCTTTATAAGTCATACCATAGTAATTAATCAGTTTTTAATTACACCCTAAGCACTCAGCTCGTCTGAACACAGCTTATAAAAATTTTAAACATAAATGATTATAAAAACTATTTTTATTATAGGAGATGACAATGTCGAGAAAATGTATTCCATTTGTCAAAACGGCAGTCAGCATAGCCTTGGCAACGGCTATTTTACCGGGTTACCTGCAAGCGCAAGAAGCTGAAGAAGATCAGCTTCAATCTGAAGAACAGACTGAAAGTACAGAAGTCATTCAGGTTAAAGGCTTACGCTCAAGTCTAATGAAAGCTCAGGATATTAAAATGAGCTCAGACTCTTTTGTTGATGCCATTGTTGCCGAAGATATTGGTAAATTACCAGACTTAACTGCTGCAGAAAGTATTGCCCGTATTGCCGGTATTCAGGTTAACCGCCGCAGCGACGAAGCGCGCGATATTTTAATTCGTGGTTTACCTAATGTAACCACCACCTTTAATGGCCGCGAACTTTTTACAGCAGAACTGCGTTCAGTTCAATTACAGGATTTTCCTTCACAGGCATTGGCTGGCATTGAAGTTTATAAATCAGGTACCGCGGATATTTTAGAGCCGGGTTTAGCTGGTTTAGTCAACGTACGCTCTCGTCGCCCATTTGATTTTGAGGGTCAAAAGGTATCAGGTACATTACGTTATGCGTATAACGATCAGAGCGAAAAATCATCACCAACCGGCAGTCTTTTATACTCTAACCGCTGGGAAACCAGTTTAGGTGAAGTCGGCTTTTTAGCTAATGCGACTTATACCCAGTCTGAATACCATAATGGCGTGCGTTATAATGATACCTGGTTTAGAAATGCTAACGCTTTTGGCACCATAACACCGGAAGAATTTAGCGAAGGTAATTTTGTAATTCCAAACCGGGTAGGTATTTATCAGGATTCAGGTAAACGTACGCGCCCTTCCTGGAATATGGCAGCTCAATGGCGACCAAATGATCAATTAGAAATTTATGCGGATGCGATTTACCAAGGCTTCCGAGGAGAAGGTTTGGCAGACAGTTTCTGGTTCCATTTAGTCGACTGGGACAGATACCCAACTCAATTTGGCGATCCTAACCTTTCAAATGTTGTTATGGTTGATGGCACTGATAATGGCCAGGCGGCAAGTTTGACAAAAACAGGTGGCTTACCGGCAGCGGCTTATCGCTCAACCAATAAAGGCGCAACCGATACTTACCAATTCGCAGTCGGTGCAAAATGGCAAAATGGTCCGTTAAAAATTGAAACCGATTTAGCTTATACCGACAGTACTTATGAAAAAGAAGAATGGAGTTTTGATACTTCAGTTCGTGAAGACTGGCTGGTAAACGTTGATTTCTTTGGCGATAAAGGCGTTGTTTTTGATGCACCTGATGCCGACGTATATGATATAGATGCCTATAACTTCCGTGGCTATTTTGAAAGTCACTATAAAGTCGGTGGTAAAGGTGTGCAGTGGAAAACAGACTTAACCTATACCTTTGATGACGGTATTTTAAATAAATTACAAGCCGGTGTGCGTTTTACCGACCGTGACGCCACGCGTGATTCCGGTACTCGTTATGCGGGTGTTCAGTATTTAAACAAACCAATGGGAAGTCTTGATTTCCTGGAATATGAAGAAACATTTAATCCTTTCCGCAGTAACAAACAAGGTTTTACATCTTATTTAGCGCCTACTCGTGAAAGTATTATTGCGAACCATGACAAATTACGCCAGGTTGCCTATGAATCTTCAACCGCTCTAGGTGACAGTGATCCGGGCCGTTATGGTTGGGCATACAATGAAGCGGATAAATTCTTAGATAAACATGTTCAATTCGATCCAAACAACTACTTTGGCGCAGATGAGCAAACCTATGCCGCTTATTTACAAGGGAAATGGTTATTCGATATTGGCGATATTCCGGTCGATGTAGTCACAGGCGTTCGCGTAACTCGCACAGAAACCACGGTACAAGGTACACCGTACGAAGGCGAGCCACCGGAAAACGTGATTCGAGAAGATGTGCCAACATTGACCAACGCTTATAATGATGTATTACCAAATATCAGCTTTATCGCTCGTTTAACTGACGATGTGCAGTTGCGTGCCGGTTATACTAAAACTCGTACCCGAGTTAACTTTGCTGATCTGAACCCGGCCAGTGAAATCAGAATTGAAGATAATTCAGACGGTGAAGATACCACTGAGTATGATGCAACTGGTTTTTCGGGCAACCCGGATTTAAAACCATTAACTTCTGATAACTATGATATCAGCTTAGAATATTATTTCTCTGAATCAGGTTATATCAGTGGTGCGACTTTCTTACGTAATTTGGAAGGTTTTACCCGCAGTTATACCCAATTGATTGAAATGGAAGATATCGGTCTTGTCAGATTTACCCAACCGGAAAATACAGGTGACGGTAAAATCTGGGGCTGGGAAGTTAATGCACAAACTTTCTTTGATTATGACTTTGTCCCGGAAGCACTTCATGCCTTTGGTATTTCTGCCAATATGACACGCTTAGAAGGCAAAGAGCGCACACCTGCAGAAATTGGTGGTGAATCAACTTACGCGCCTATTCCTGGGTTATCCAAGTACACTTATAATGCAGCAGTATTTTATGAAAAAGATAATTTTTCAGCGAGACTGTCCTATAACAAACGTGATAGCTGGGTGAATTGGTTCAGAAATACATTAGGGGCTGAAGGCTTTACCGGTAATAAAACTAAAGCCAGAGACAGATTAGACTTCTCTGTCAGCTATGATTTAAATGAAAACTTCACGCTTTATGCGGATGTATCTAATATCATGGCAAATCCTTTCCATAACTACACCCAAGACACAGACACCATTGCATACACGCAAGATATCCGTGATGAGGGCCGATATTATGGGGTTGGTCTAAAATTTAGTTTCTAAAATAAGTTTATTCGAGTAAGCCCTCGAACCAATAGGCTGGCTGTCACCGGAATGTAGCCAGCCTATTTATGCTGATTAACTGCCACCGAGTTTTAATAGGAGAACCTAAGCCCCAACCCAAAATAGCGTCCCTCATCTCTGATATCCTGCAAAAAACTTTGTCTGGCATCCAGTCGCGTATAATTTTTAAGGGGTTCGGCCAATAAGTTGCTGACATAGGCATAACCCGATACAAATGCATTAAAATCATAACTAAGTGCAAGATCGAGCTTGCTTCTGGACTGTGTTTTATTTTCTACCATACGATTAAATTCGGGTTCATCTCTATACCAGTTTGTCCAACCTGAACGGTAATTATAAGTCAGTCGTGCACTCATCTGATGATGGTCATATAATACCGAAAAGTTATAGGTCCAGTTAGACAGCCCGGGGATATCGGTATAAACAGAGTATTGTCCGGCTCCAAGCCGGCTTCTGGTTTGACCATCCTGATAGGTCACATTAGCGCTAATGCCAAAACCGTTAAGCGGTTTAAATAAATCAAAAAATGTTTGTACATTAAACTCACCGCCCAATATCTGGCTCTGGCCGGTATTTTCTGGTTGCGTTAAATTAATCATGCCAAGGTCTGGCTCGTTTATTAAAGCCTGTGTTGTATTGGGCATATCGCTAATATCGCGATAAAAAAGCGCGCCACTGATATAGCCATTGTCAGCAAAATAATACTCCACACTGGTGTCTAGATTGTCCGACAAAGTCGGTTTTAAATTCGGGTTGCCGCCCTCGCCCGTATAGTCACTGCTGCTTGCGCTTGCAGATGCCTGCATCGTCAGCACTCGCCCCGGATTATAGTTAATAAAATCGGTGCGGCTTAAGCTTTTGGTATAGGCCAGTCGCCATATTATCTCATCGCTTAAATGCAGATTTATATTAATATTGGGTGAAATATTAATATAATCACTGTCAGCACTGGTTAATGACAGTTCGCTTTGTGCTGTGCCATTTAACAGCTGATATCCGCTGACAGATAATCCGGTTTGAACCATACGTACGCCAAGCGTGGTGTCTGTATTTACCCCAAACCAACGACTATAAGACTTACCTTGCAAATAAAGCGCCTGAGTATTTTCATTGCCGGTTAAACTCTCAACCGGATTCATATTAACCTTTGGCGTTTGCCAGTTTTGAGCTTCGTCAGCAGCCCAACTTTCCCCCTGCTCCGACAATTTTAGTAAAGACCGGTAAGCCAGTTCAGCCAGTTCATCTTGTTTATTCTGAATACTGCTGCGACTCGCCGCTAAATATTGGCGAAACCCAGTATTTTCTCCCCGGTAAGGATCTTGGGTCAAATTAAAATTCAAAAAATCAAGCTCGTTTAACGGGGTTTCAAGTCCCAATAAATAGGCATAGCGTGAGCCGCGCTCTATCTCAACATCCCTGTCAGTTAACCGGATGCCGGCTTCAATTGTCTGCAGCCAATTTAACGCTGTTTCATAACTGATATCCATGCGCCATTGCAGCGCCCGGCTGCTTGCTTCAAATCCGTACTCATAGTAGCCGCGAAAATGATATTGATTAATATCTGCCGGGTTAAACTGCTCAAAAGAAAAGCGGGTACCGCCGGAATTAAAATCAATTTGCCCCACGGGCGACTCGCTAAGTGCAGTATCCAGACTCCAGTGGTTATCCGTATAGGTACTGTCTGTGTACGCTAAATCTGTTTTAATTGCCCAGTTTCCGGATGTCCAATTCGCACCTAAAGCACTCTGAAAGGTATCTGTGAGTCCGGTCGACGTTGAGCGGTAGGTAAAAGGTACTCTGCCAGCAGATTTAGTCAGGCCGATTACCCGGTTATTATCCGGATTGGTTTGAATACTTGTTAGCATAGTGCCGGTTTGATTTAAACCCGGTTCGGTTAAATCAAACATAAAGTGGTCAACATATTTATGGCTTTCAAAGCCCTGATAAATGCTCTCAAAATACACTTCGCTACGCGCATCAGGTTTCCATTGAAACGCAATATTGGCAGAGGGTCGTTTACGCTCGCCACCATTATTGTACAAGCCAACCGAGGTAGGAATAAACAAACCGGCATATGCTTGATCAAACTGGGCTAAATCCACAAAACGGGTTGAGTTATACCTTACGCCGTTGTAATAAGCCGCAGATGATTCAGCCATATTTGCTAAAAAACCGATTGCGCCATATTGAGTTTGCCAAAAGTTTGAATATAGAAAATAGGCATTGGGTGAACTTTTATTAATTTGATCGTTATAGCTAGTGGAGATACCACCCGCGATTTTTTCACCGTCAAAATCCATGGGTCTGTGCGTGCGGATATTCACAACCCCGGTTAAACCGGGCTCAATAAAGCCTGCGGTAGCCGTTTTATGGACCTGAATATCAGCAATGGACTGAGATGAAAAGTCTTGTAACCTGGCTGTACGCAGCTCAGCAGTAAAAAACTCCCGGCCATTATAAGTGGTAATAAAGTCCGGTAAGCCTCTCACCAGCACACGATTGACCTCGTCATGATAACGCTCAACCTGAATACCGGATAAATGGGATACACTTTCTGCGGCAGTAATATCCGGTAATTTGCCAATTTCTTCAGCCACAATGACTTCTGAAATGGTGGATGAAGTTCTTTTAATATCCTGTGCCCGATACAAACTCGCACGCATCCCATCAACCTGGATCACCTCAATACTGGGTTTATCAGGTTGGGACTGAGTATAAGGTTTTTGTTTAATTGAGCTGACTCTGACAGGCGATTGTTTTTGTTTCTTAACCGGTGCAATAATGATTTGCCCATTTAACTTTCTAGCCGTTAATCCGGTATTGGCCAGTGTATGCTCAAGCGCCTCATCCAGTGTAAAATAACCAAACACGGCATTGGCTTCGACTTTTTCAGCGATTTCATATGAATACACTAATACCGCTTTAGATTGCTGAGCCAGCTGATTTAATACGGTTGCAGCATCCGATCTGGCAATATTTAAATAATAAATATTTTCGTTTTTTAAAGCACTTTTCTCATCCGCTTGACAATAAGCAGGATAAACAGCATGCAAACTTATCCCAATCAGGCAATACCTTAACAGCTTCATAAACGGATATTATTAATCACTTCAACCAAGCAAACGCGGAAAAGTAGATGTTACCATTTATTACAACAAACAACCATTTCTATTAACAAGTAATACTTTTAAAAGCGGATAACGCGCCAGTTACACACTAAAGTGGCCGACTTCGCATTATTAGGCAATCATGTCGCATCTTTATGTCTATTTTTTAAACGCCTTCAGTTCAATAATAACTCCATCAAAACAACAGGGGCAGCTCATGCCGCCCTTAAATACTTTGGAGTCTTTGATGAAAAAATCAATATCCGCGTTATTAGTCGCCAGTTTATTCACCGCAGGAGGGTTATTACCTATGAGCCAAGCAATCGCCAATTCCGATAACTATCAACCCGATTTATCAAACGGAGCCAATAATTTTTATACAAGCGATAGTGTGACCTTTAAAAAAGTTACTTTTGATAACCAGTTTAAGATGACAGTAACAGGCAATTTATACTTGCCTAAAAATATGAAGCCTGGTGAAAAGCGGGCCGCTATTATAGTTGGCCACCCAATGGGCGCCGTTAAAGAACAAAGCTCCAACTTATATGCTCAAAAATTAGCGGAGCAAGGATTTATTACCCTTGCGATCGATTTATCTTTTTGGGGCGAAAGTGAAGGCCACCCTCGTAATGCCGTATTACCGGATATGTACGCAGAAGATTTCAGTGCCGCTGTCGATTTTTTAGGTACGCGTGATTTTGTCCAAAAAGAAAATATTGGTGTTCTGGGTATTTGTGGTAGTGGTGGATTTGCGATCAGCGCAGCTAAAATTGACCCACGTTTAAAAGCCGTTGCAACGGTCAGCATGTATGACATGGGTGGATTTACACGACACTCTCTTGCCCAGTCACAAACAGAAGCGCAGCGTGAAGCAATGATTGCACAGGCAGCAGAACAAAGGTACGTTGAATTTACCGGTGGCGAAACAAAATATACCGGCGGCACACCTCATTCGGTAAATGAAGATTCACACCCTATTGCGAAAGAATTTTACGATTTTTACCGCACGCAACGAGGCCAATACACACCAAAAGGTAGTTCGCCGGATTTAACCACTCACCCAACGCTGAGCAGCAATGTTAAATTTTTAAATTTTTACCCGTTTAACGACATAGAAACGATTTCACCCCGACCTATGTTATTTATAGCCGGCGAAAATGCTCACTCAATTGAGTTTAGCCAGGATGCTTACCAAAGAGCAGGCGAACCCAAAGAATTGTATTTAGTAAAAAATGCCGGCCATGTTGATTTGTACGATAGAGTCAACTTAATTCCGTTTGAAAAACTCACACAGTTTTTTACAAGCAATTTATAACGCAGTTATTTTAATTAATCAGGAGGTGTTATGAAAACGCAAGCTTATGCCGCACTATCAGCCGACAGCCCACTGAAACCATACGAATTTGACTGTCGGGCGCTACGGCCTGACGATGTGGCCATAGAGATTTTATACAGCGGCGTCTGTCACAGTGATTTACACACGGTTAAAAACGACTGGGGATGGACGATTTACCCAACGGTACCCGGGCATGAAATTGTTGGTCGGGTGACGGATATTGGTAGTCAGGTCACAAAATATAAAATCGGTGATCCTGTCGCAGTTGGCTGTATGGTTGATAGCTGTCAAACCTGCACCCATTGCCATAGTGGTGAAGAGCAATTTTGTGAAGAAGGCTTTACCCAAACTTACAACAGCCCGGACAGAATCACTCAAGAGATTACCAAAGGGGGTTATGCAAAACATATCGTCGTCAAAGAAGCTTTTGTGCTTAATATCCCAGACAAGCTGGACTTAGCCAAAGCCGCGCCACTATTGTGCGCGGGTATTACCACCTACTCGCCGCTGAGAACCTGGAATGTTGGACCAGGCAGTAAAATTGCGGTTATCGGGATGGGCGGTTTAGGCCATATGGCGATTAAACTGGCAGTGGCTATGGGCGCACATGTGACAGTGATTAGCCGCAGCGATGCCAAAAAACAGGATGCAATGGATCTCGGCGCGGATGCGTTTCTGGTATCGGATGATTCAGAATGTATGGCATCTGCCGCCAGTCAGTTTGAATTGATCATAGATACTGTCCCAGTTAAACATGACATTACACCTTACATGCCTTTACTCACACTGGATGGCACCATTACTTTAGTCGGACAAGTTGGTCCCATCGCTGAGCTTAATACGGTTCCTATGGTGATGGGTAGACGTCGGGTGGCTGGTTCGCTGATTGGCGGGATCGCACAAACTCAGGAAATGCTGGATTTTTGTGCGCGCATGAATATTTTACCGGAAGTCGAAATGATAAAAATGCAGGACATTAACCAAGCCTTCGAACGGCTTGAAAAATCAGATGTCCATTATCGCTTTGTAATCGATATGAAAGCATCTGAGTTTTAAGCTGATGCGGCCAGATAACCGCCTTGTACAAGGCGGTTATTTATACCCGTGCTACAACAAGTCTCATGCATTTTTTTCTCCGGCTGAAGTCAAGCATATTGAGGCAGAACGGGTATATAGCAAGCTAAAAACTCTCAATGATATCAACAATTTCACGCGTGTTTTGAATAACACGAATTAATTTCCCTTCGGCGCTGATTGTCACCAAGCCTCTATCATGATCGCGAGAATAAATCGTCGCATTTCGATATATATCCCGGCTCAAGGTATCGCCAACCGCTAACTTTTTTTGCCAACCTGGCGGCAAAGCCTTTCCTGACTGAACCTTCTTTTGTAATCCCGGCGGTAATGATTTTACTTTATCATGCTTGGCATAAGCGAGTCCGCTCAAAGATAATGATAATGCTATTACAGTCGTTACAGTACTCACGATTCGCATATACGGCTCCATCTTGCTAAAAAATTACTTGAACTGACCTCTCACCGCGAAATCAATTTATCGATCCGGTGAAAAACTCTGTACAAGCGTTAAGGTAAATAGTATCAAGTTGGATAAATAAATGATGTGAACCTGTGCAAAGTTCTGATAGTTGAGTTATTTCAGCCATAAAACAGTCGTAACCCTGTGAGATTTAGAGTTTGGTTTCATAAAATTTGGTTTGCCCCCCTTTTATGGGTCTTGTTGTAGATCTTGCAGACCGGCCTTTACACGGATAAATCACCCTATTTAACGGGCTAAATCATAGCGTTCAAAGCGCTAAAGCCCAAATTAGAGCAAAATAGAGTTGAGGCTTAACCATTTAAAAATACAGCGCCGTAACACTAAATTTTCCTATTTAAATAATAAATTTTGCTATCAGAAAGGCATTTTTATAACACTTGATTGACATGGAATTAATCTGATGTAGTTTTAGTAATCCTTAATTCACTCAGGTTAGTCGCTATACCACTATGCTCAGGTTTTACAAAAAAGCGGTCTTAATTTTTTCAGCTTTACTTATTATCAGTGGAATACTGAGTTACATTTGCATTCAAAATACGTTTCTTAACATCCCTTTACTACCTCATCAGGATACTCAGATAAAATGGCGGCCGGAAATTGATTCAGACCAGTATTCAGGCGGACAATCAACAAACCGGTTAAATGATACTGAATACATGTTAGATATGGATGCATTTGTCTCATCTGCGATAGAACATCCCTACTCCGCATTAGCGCTTAGGTTTATTGACTCTGACGGGCAAGCAAAACTCATTGATTTAAGTAAATATTCAACTGTTAGCTTTAATGTGAAATGTTCAATCGAAAATACACTCACTTTTATTGTATTTACGTACGATGAAAAGCTTTCCAAAAAAGATGATTTTCTGACCTACAGAGCGCCTTCAATGTTTTTTACCTGCAATCCACAATGGCAACGTATTCAAGTGGATCTGTCCAGATTAGAGCTTCAACTTTGGTGGTTTTATATGTTTCAGGTCAATCTTTCACATAACGACTATTTTTTAGATAAAGTAGCAAAAATTCAGTTTAGTACCACAGGACAAAGTCCAACGGATGTCACCACACGGATTCAGATTAATCAATTAGAACTAAGAGCCAGAGACTGGAGTGTACTCACGATATTGGCTATCGTATTAGGTTTAATCTGGACTTGCGCAGTAATCATATTTTTTCGTTATCACAAACGAGCCCTTACAGCTGAACTTGAACAAAAACTAATTAAAGAACGTCCTTTAATCGCTTATCAACAACTCAGTTTGCAGGCAAACCGGGATAAATCAAAAGAAGCTTTATTGAAATTTTTAGCAACTGAATACGCTAACCCCGAACTCAATCTTGAAATAACAGCGTCAAGCGTGGGTATCAGCCGAACTAAAGTAAACGAAATTTTAAAATTAGAATTAGGTTTTACCTTTACCGGTTATCTGAATAAACTCAGATTAACCGAAGCAGCCAGATTGTTATCTGAATCCAAAGATGCAAATATCGCAGAAGTGGCCTATTCGGTTGGTTATAAAAATGTGTCTTATTTCAATAAGTTATTTAAAGCTGAGTTCTCCTGCACACCCAAAGCATACCAGCAGGTTGTGTAACCATACAGTATATGACCACTAGTCATATTTTAATGTAATCTATCAATATTGATTTAAATAATAGCATTTTTGATAATTTAATAAATTTTGTTTCTTTAATTTAACAAAAAAGTAATCGTTTTCATTAAACTCACATTAATTAAAGTTTATACATTCGATTAATCTGGATTGAAGGCAAAATAACATGTGTAGAAAAACCATATTTATCACTCTAAAAAAGTTAGTCCTTGTTTTTTCGCTATCTGTATTGACCGCTTGTGGCTCTGGCTCTTCTGAAAATGCAAACGTTCAGCCTCAGCAGCAAGAACAAGAACAGGAACAGGAACAGGAACAGGAACAGGAACAGGAACAGGAACAGGAACAGGAACAGGAAACTAGCTCAATTTTTCCGGACTACAATAAAAATCCTCTATCTCCCGAATTATCCGGGATGGAAAAAACAGCTCAGGAAATTGCTTCTGAAATTAAACTGGGCTGGAATATCGGAAATACCATGGAAGCCATTGGCGGTGAAACTGCATGGGGAAACCCCGAAGTGAGTCAGGCTCTGATAGAAAAGGTAAAACAAAGTGGATTTGATGCCGTACGTATTCCTATCGCCTGGGATCAGTATTCAAATCAGGATACCGCCGAAATAAGCGCACAATGGCTAGATAGGGTTAAACAAGTCGTTCAATTATGCGTTGAGCAGGATTTATATGTTTTGGTTAATATTCACTGGGATGGTGGCTGGCTGGAAAACAATGTAACTGAAACCAAACAGCAGGAAAATATGGCCAAGCAAACTGCCTTTTGGCAACAAATTGCAAGCCATCTTCGTGATTTTGACCAGCATGTATTATTTGCAAGTGCGAATGAACCGCATGTAGAAACAGAGCAGCAAATGGAGGTACTGCTGTCTTACCATCAGGCTTTCATCGATGCGGTTAGATCAACCGGCGGTAAAAATGCATACCGTGTAATGGTTGTCCAAGGGCCAAAAACAGATATTGAGTTAACCAATCAGCTATTTTTACAAATGCCGTCAGATACTCAAGTTAACCGCATCATGGCAGAGGTCCATTTCTATAGCCCATATAACTTTACTTTAATGCAAACTCCGGAAGACTGGGGCAACCCTTTTTATTACTGGGGCAGTGAAAATCATGCTGCTGACGATATTGCACATAACCCGACATGGGGAGAAGAAGCCCACGTTAAAGAAATGTTCGATTTAATGCGAACCCAATTTGTAGATCTTGGCATTCCAGTTATTTTAGGCGAATTTTCCGCAATGCGTCGTACGCAATTAACAGGAGAAAACCTAAGCTTACATCAGGCAAGCCGTAATTATTATCATCAATTCATTGTTGAGCAGGCACTCGAATACGGCCTGATTCCTTTTTATTGGGACAATGGTTCAACTGATAATTTCAATTCTGCAATTTTTGATCGCAGTACAAATCAAGTTTTTGATCAAATGACACTGGATGCATTGCTCCAGGGCACTGTACAAAATTAATGAGGTACCTTATGCACAACGCTAACAGAAGAACATTATTAAAAGCCGCCATGACAGGCGCACTGGCCTCGCCGGCTGCATTATTTGCAGGCACAGATAATCAGGTCAATACCTGCCTACCTCATAATAACCGACCTGAATGGGGTACAGGCATTGAAAATCAAAGAAAAGCTGATTTGGGTAACGGCACCTTTTTAAATCCAATACTGGCCGGTGATCACCCCGACCCCACACTATTAAAAGACGGCGACGATTATTATATGACGTTTTCATCCTTTAATTCTTATCCGGGCATCGTCATCTGGCATTCACGTGATTTAGTAAACTGGCAACCCATAGGACCGGCGCTCTATAAAAATATTGGCACAGTATGGGCGCTGGATATTTGCAAATACAAAGACAGATACTACATCTATATTCCTGCGGCTGCCGATGGTGAACCCTGGTCAACTTATGTTATTTGGGCGGACGATATTAAAGGGCCGTGGAGCGATCCCATTAACCTCAATATTAATGGCTGTATCGACCCGGGTCACGCTGTTGGTGAAGACGGCAAACGCTACTTATTTGTAAACGGCATCCGAAAAATACAATTGGATGAGTCGGGTTTAAAAACACAAGGCGAAATTGAACATGCATATAGCCCCTGGCGCTATCCAGAGCATTGGATTGTCGAGAATTTTGCACCTGAGGGACCAAAAATTACCCGCAGAGGCGAATGGTTTTATCTGGTTACGGCCGTTGGCGGTACAGCAGGCCCGGTTACCGGCCATATGGTCATAGCCGCACGCTCTAAATCTATTCATGGTCCATGGGAACATTGTCCGCATAATCCGCTTGTCAGAACCCTGTCAGACGAAGAGCCTTGGTGGTCTCGTGGTCATGCCACCCTGGTCGAGGGTCCCCGAGGCGACTGGTGGATGGTCTATCACGGTTATGAAAATGGTTATAGGACACTGGGGCGTCAAACTTTACTCGAACCCATAGAATGGACTGACGATGGTTGGTTTATGGCAAAAGGTGGGGATTTATCAGCGCCGATTAAAATGCCGGCTCAATTAGATAAACCTCAGCGTCATGGCATGTCTTTATCTGATGATTTTACTAAAAATCGGTTTGGCATATTGTGGGCATTTCATAATCCAAGCTCAGATGAAATCAAGCGTGTTCATTACGGCCAGAACTATTTAAGACTGGGCGCTAAAGGGAGCGGCCCTTCCAACTCTTCGCCTATGTGCTGTATTACTCAGGACAGATCCTATCAGGCTGAAGTGAGCTTTGATTTAAGTCCGGGTGCAGAAGCGGGCCTGTTGTTGTTTTATAATCACAAAGCTTACGTTGGTATAGGTCATGATGGTCAGTCAGTTAAATCTTTTCAGTATGCAGATGAGCAAGCATGGGCAAGAATATCAGTAAAAAGTCAGACAATCAGGTTCAGAATTACCAATGATGAGCAGGTTATTACCTATCACTATTCAGTCGACAACGGAAAAAACTGGATCAGACATCCTACCCGAATGGAAGTATCGGGCATTAATCATAATGTATTTGGCGGTTTTTTAAGTTTAAAAATTGGCCTCTATTGCGCTGGACAAGGCACGGCTAAATTAACCGATTTCAGTTATCTAGCGTTAAGTTAATCTTCCTCAAAATGTATTAAATTTACGGTTTAACCCGGTTAAACCGTTATTTAATGGGAATCTCCATCACTCTTTAATATAAGTTTGCAATATTTGATTTTTTATTAACAAATATTGTTATTTTATAATATTCAGCTTTAAATTAATCTAAAATAAGTATTAAATATTATAATCATGTTTAACATTTACTAATTAGTTCGCCAATGAAATTAATAAAATTATCCAACCTCATGTTTGCAGCGGCTATTGCACTTTTGCTTAGCGCATGCCAGCCAGTCACAAACGATAAACCAACCGAAGAAATTACAAAACAAAAACAGACGTCTGAAAAAATACTTAATTCCGTTCTAATTTTCTCAAAAACCACCGGCTGGCGTCACGACTCTATCCCTGTTGCAGTACAAACAGTTTCAGAACTGGCTAAACAACAAGGTTTAACACCCGTTGCAACCGAAGATGCAAGTAGTTTTACCGATGAAAACCTGAAAAAAATGGCTGCCATCATTTTTGTTAATACAACCGGAGATGTACTGAATGAGCAACAACAAGTTGCAATGGAAAGATATATTCAGGCAGGCGGCGGCTTTGTCGGCATACATTCAGCAACGGATACTGAACATGCTGAAGGTGACTGGTACTGGTATCGACGTTTGATTGGCGGTGTCTTTAAATCTCATCCGGGCGATCCATCCAATGTACAAAAAGCAAAAATCCGGGTTGTGAATACAAGCCACCCGGCAACAGAAACTTTACCGGAAAAATTTTATATTACCGATGAGTGGTATGATTTTATCGATTTATCCGACCGACGCCACGATTTATTATTGCTCGATGAACGCAGTTATCAAGGCGGCTCGCATGGTCAGTACCATCCGCTTTCCTGGTATCATGAATTTGATGGCGGACGTTCATTTTATACAGGCATTGGCCACAGCCAAGAAACCTATCAAAATGCACTCTATCTTGAGCACTTGGCTGGCGGTTTGCGATATGCAATTGGTGAACAAAATGCATTAGACTATACCCAGTCTCGCCCCGACCCTCGCCGCTTTACCAGCAGAGTCATTGGTAATCAGTTAATTGAGCCTGTCAGTTTTGATTTAACTCAGGATAATTCTGTTGCTGTCATTACAGAAAGAAATGGACGCTTGGTATGGATGGATACTGCAACCGGTGAGCAGCAGACTATGGCTAAGTTCAGCGTATTCGGCGAAAACGAAAAATCAGAGTTTGGTTTAGTTGCGCTGGCACTCGATCCTGAATTTGATCAAAATCAGTTAATTTATCTGATGTATGATATTGCGGATAAAACAGGCGAAAGTGAACTCCTGCAACGACTATCACAATTTAAAGTGACAGATAAAAAGTTAGACTTGGATTCTGAACAAATCTTATTTGAAATCCCTTTTGATAATACCTGCTGCCACACAGGGGGTAATTTAGAGTTTGATGCAAACGGTAACTTGTTTATCGCTGTTGGCGATAATACCAATCCGTTTGAATCAAATGACTCAGGCCCAATTTCAAACATGGAAGGCCGAAAATATCATGATGCATTAAGAACATCTGCTAACAGTCAGGATTTACGCGGTAAAGTATTGCGCATTACCCCGGATAAAAAGGGCGGCTATACAATCCCTCAGGGCAACCTGTTCGCATCAGATCAGAGCGGTCGTCCAGAAATATACGTGATGGGCACTCGTAACCCTTATACTCTGGCAATTGATAACACGACTGGTGATTTATACTTTGGCGATGTGGGTCCCGATGGTAAAGAAGATACGTCTGAGTTTGGCCCGCGCGGCTATGATGAAATTAATAAGGTGAGTGCGCCGGGCTTTTTTGGCTGGCCAGCCATTATAGGCAACAACATACCTTATCGCATGTTTGACTACAAAAATGAAAAAACCGGAAAATTATTTAATCCATTAGCGGTTGAGAATTTTTCACCTCGCAATACAGGCTTAAAAACATTGCCTAAAGCACAGCCAGCTATAATCTGGTATCCGTATGCCCGATCAGACAGATTCCCGGAATTAGGACAAGGCGGACGCAATGCGTTAGTTGCAGGTATTTACCCTAGCGGTCAATCTCTGGCTTATCCAAGCTACTATCAAAATAAACTCATCATCAGTGATTTTATGCGCAGTTGGGTTAAAGTGGTCACTTTGGACGAATACGACGATGTGATTAAAATTGAAGATTTAGGTGATGACTTAGGTATCGCGGGTCCACTTGATTTAAAAATCACAGCCGACGGTAAACTTTGGATACTTGAATATGGTTCACAATGGTGGCCAAATACACCGGATTCAAAGCTTTCAGTAATTGAATTCCACACAGGTGACTTAAGTGAGTTAGTAAAATCACAAGCCAAAGCGAATAATCCAGCAGATCAAGGCTTGGATCACCAGTCACGTTTAATCATAGAACAAGGCAGAGAAATTACTAAAGGCAATGCCTGTATCGCCTGCCACAAAGAATATGATGCTTCTGTTGGACCTGCTTTTTATAAAATTGCAGCTAAATACGGACAACAAGAAGACGCGCGCGCTTATATTGCCAGTGCAATTGCTAACGGCAGTCAAGGAAAATGGGGCGAGCATGCCATGCCAGCACACAGCTTCCTTGATGAAGAAACTCGCCTGAAACTGGCTGATTATATTTTATTAATCAAGCCTGAAAGCGAATAATATAATGGCGGCGCGTTACAAATGCGCGCCGCTTCATACAAAAAATTAATTACTAGCATTCATTTTTACCCTGACTGTGATCTGACCGAGCATCCCACCAACTATTTAAATTAAGTGTTTGTAAAACATTCATATTTTAATCTATATTTATTGTTAGGCTGCATTGATTCAAAATAGAAAAATTCAAGATAACAATAGCGCCCCTTTTTATTAGATTTTATATTAAATACAACATCTGGCTAATCGCAGCGTATTAAAAATATCAATCAACTGTAATCTGTCAGATTCCAAATTCAAACAATCCATATATCAAGGTACAGCGATGCCGGCTAAAAAGGAAATTGGAACAAGAAACATAGTGCTGGCCTTTAGCCTAATCAGTATTTTACTGTTAGTAACCATAGTCATTGGCCACATTCTTGCCATCATTGGTTTGATTAGCGGTAGCCTTCAGGTAGCAGATTTTTACCTTGCCACTCCACTGTCGGTTTTTATCTTGCTACTTAATATATGGCTTGTACAACAACTAAAACAGTTTAAGTTAATTGGTTACCTGCTCGGTTTGGTAGAAATGATTATCTTGTTTATCTATTCGCTGATGCCTATTCTTGCGACTAAATCAGAGTTTTTAATCACCTCTTTATTGTTCAGTGCTCTGTCTATATCTGTCATTTATTGGCTTGTGAAGGACTACCGAACCCATGCTAAATCAAAATAACAATCAGTCCGTTAAAGTATGAATTTGCCAATGGGATACATAAGGACTCTTGATATTTGATTTAATTAAATTCCGCTCAAGTTCGCCGCTTTTTCGTATTTTAAGCAAATATTTACTGATAATTTGTGCCAACTCAAATGCATAACGCGATTTTTTAGAAATTGCAAAATGACGACTGTCCAATGCACTCACTTTCAAGTTTTCAATTGGGATCAGTTTTATATCGTTATTAAAAATAGACAAGTCAGCTTGCCCGGAAAAAGACCATAACATGAAGTCCACCCTTCCCCTGTCGACCATTTTAAACATACTGGATGTATTAGAAGCATAATAAACATCTCGAATAGCTAGCTTTGCCAGTATTTTTCTATCAATTTTCCAACCTAACTGTGTCACAGCTGATAGCCTTTTTAAGTCGTCAAAACTAGTGCTGGAATGAATGTTCTGATTACCTTTTTTAAAAAATAAACCAAATTCAATATCTGATTTATTTAATAAAGCTGATGTTAAATAAAAATATCGATTGTCACTTTCAGCTAGCCAGATAGTTTCCCCATGAATGTCAACCTGGCCATTTTTTGTTAATAACAAGGTACGTTCATAATTTCCACTGTTGACAATATCAAGATAATAAATCGTATCTCTAAAAGCTCTACACAAGATAACTAATTCAAATAGCTGCCTTTGATGCTGCTTAAAGGATTTTATAGGCGTTTCACCGCGACAATCTTTACTTTTATACAGTGAAATAAACTCATTGATAACCTCAACATTAGAGCCCACAATAATTTTATTTTGCTTGGCAAAGGCTGGTTGAAAAAATGCAGATAATAAAACGGTAGTCAGTATAATGATAAGTGAAACAGTCGCTCTTAATAAGCGCATTTTAGTGCCTTTAAACTGGCTAAATTTTAAGTGTAGAACTTGCCTACCAATTCTTTATATCTTTATTGACCCACTAGCGATAATCATTACCTACACTGATTGATTAAATGGCATTTTATTTTTACAAATAGATTGATTAAATAAGTTTACCGGACGATAACGTATTGTCTAATTAAGCGAATATAAATAGCGACCAATCTTTGTATACTCAAGTTACTTGAAGATGCATGTTTCAGAGCTATCTCGCTCGACGATTTTAAGTACAAGGCATATTAATACAGGAATGTAGGCACCTTTCAAATTAACGTAACGCAGTAATCAAAACGCGGTGAAGCGCCCGAAGGGCAAGCCAAAAAACATTTATACTGAGTTACCTAGATGAATGCAGGCGCACATTGCCCTTATTGATTTTGAAAAGGAATAACCATTATCTTAAATCAAAGTCTTGTCTTCATGCTTTTTATCACTTGCTGAAATCTCGCATATTCAAGTTGCTTGGGTATATCTGTAGGGCTTTTCTTGAGCTTGTTGCGCTTATCTCATAAGAAATAAAAAACTAACTGGTTAATCTGCTGGTTCAATTAATACCGGTAAATCAGAACCCGCTCTTAAGACACTAAAATCCCCCTCCAGTTGGCCCAGTTTTATCAGTCCTTTTGCATAACCAAAGTCCTTATAGAAAATGGCCAGATTACCCCAGGGTGCGTAATAAGTGATATCACCTTTTTTACCCGCAATTCCATCTGGTGCCTGCTCTGTCGATAATTTACGATCTAAATATGCAATTTTTTCTGTGCTCGCGTAATCTTTTAAAGTCAGGCTTAAAGGCAACAAACTATAAAAATCACGGGCAGTCGGATTATCCAACAATTTGGCTTTTAATAGGGTGCCATTTACTTTAATAGTCAGTAACATAACATTTAACTCCTTAGACGACTGAGCCAAACTTTCACGATTTGGCTCAGTGACTACTTTTTTATATATTGTTGCTCTGTAACGGCCTCCATCCAGGTGACAACTTTGCCATTTTTTGATTCCTGAATGGCAAGATGACTCATAGCCGTTTTATCTGTTGCGCCATGCCAGTGTTTAACATTTGCCGGAATATGCACCACATCGCCAGGTTCAATCACCTGGCTCTGAGCGCCCCATTGAGCAACCCAGCCTTTTCCCGAAGTCACAATTAAAGTTTGTCCTACAGGGTGCGTGTGCCAGTTTGTTCGGCTACCCGGTTCAAATGTAACCATTGCCCCTGCGCCTTTGGCTTCACCTTTTGCCTGAAACACAGGTTCAACTCTAACGGGCCCGGTAAAATACGGCTCTAGTCCGGTCATTGGTAATTGAGAACCATTCGGTTGAATACTAATCGTTTTTTCGTTGTCACTATTTGCTTGCACATATGCAGTCGTGAATAAACAGACCAGAGTTAAAATATAAGGTGTCATTTTCATCGGTTAATCTCCTTTTCAATGTTTGTAGTCTTAAACTAGCAAGAAGCGGCTATTAGGTTATAGGCTCAATCCTCCAGATTGTTTGCCTAAACCTCCAAACGCACAGAATTTAATTAGTAAATTAAAATTTAACCATTAAAATGATACTAAGAATATTTGGGTCTATTACATTTGGTGAGGTTTAACCCTATGCTTAGTGAAAAAAATGATAAAGCTCAAATTGAGACTATCAGCGCTCAGTTAGCGACAGAGATTAGCGCCCGAATTGGACATGCAGAAACCTATCAAACCCCAATTGAAGGTTTTGAATTTTATCGTCAAACAAAAGCAGCAGAAACAAGTTGTGCCTGCATAGTGGAGCCAAGCATTGCCCTTGTCGTTCAAGGCAAAAAAAGTATGGCACTGGGTGACGAAATATTTAATTATGACCCTTATAAATTTTTAATTACGTCGCTTGATTTACCGGCAAAAATGCAAGTTCTTGAAGCCAGACAAGACAAACCCTACTTAGGTTTGGTGCTTAAATTTGATTTAGCTGTGATTAGTGAACTGATTGTACAAGTTCCATTTAACCGGTTAAATACAGTTGTGACAGACAAAAGCATGGTTCTTGGAGATACTACGCCTGTTTTGCTTGATGCTTTCAAAAGGCTGATAGACGTAATGGACGATGAAGACTCCAGAAATGTAATAGCGCCTATGATAAAACGAGAAATTTACTGGCGTATTTTAATCAGTGAGCAAGGCGCTAGATTACGGCAAATTGTTTCTGCTGGCACACAAGGTGTGCGTATCGCACGATCAATAGAATGGCTCAGAAATCATTACGATGAGCCGCAAAAAACAGAAGATTTAGCCCAGTTGGCACAAATGAGCAAATCAACTTTTCATCACCATTTTCGGGAACTGACTTCAATGAGTCCGCTACAATACCAAAAGCGGTTGCGATTAATGGAAGCCCGACGCCTGATGTTAGGTGAAGATCTGGATGCATCAGCCGCGGCCTATAAAGTGGGTTATGAAAGTCCGTCACAGTTTTCGCGAGAGTATTCGCGATTATTTGGCATGTCCCCTAAGAAAGATGTTGAAGCCTACTGGAAACAAGCAGGCTAACTCAAGCCTGATACTTTAACCTGATTTGACTATTAAGTTTGCTTCGACCAAACTTTACAGGTTAATTTTTTTCAGGAGTTGTAATGCAAAAGCCACAAGATTACAGAGCATTAAGCTGTGCAGAATGCAAGCAAGGCGTTGATTTAGGGTTTGAAATAGACATGGCTTTTCAACCTATTATTGATGTAAACCGCCATACAGTGTTTGCACACGAAGCTCTGGTTCGAGGGTCTGAAAATCAAAGTGCTGGTTGGGTATTCAGTCAGGTTGATGATTCAAACCGTTACCGATTTGATCAGACCTGTCGACTCAAAGCCATCAAACAAGCATCTCAGCTAAATAAAACAATCCCACTGGCGATCAACTTTTTGCCTAATGCAGTGTATCAACCGGAACTCTGTATTAAAGCGACATTAGCTGCAGCCGATACTTATCAATTCCCACTCGATAAACTCATTTTCGAATTTACAGAATCTGAGCAAATGGTTGACCATCAACATATTCTTAATATTGTAAAACACTATAAACAGCTTGGATTTACCATAGCGATTGATGACTTTGGCGCTGGTCACTCTGGTTTAAATCTGCTTGCGGATATAGAAACAGATATTGTTAAACTGGATATGGCGCTCATTAGACATATAGATACAGATAAAAAACGTCAAATTATCGTACAAGCAGCGGTTGATATTTGTAATCAACTCGATATACAGGTTATCGCTGAAGGAATAGAAACCCGTAATGAATACCTAGCGTTGAGAGACACTGGTATCCATCTTTTTCAAGGCTATTATTTCGCCAAACCCGCGTTCAAAGCTTTCCCTGAGATCAGTCACTACTAAACTCTGAAAATGCCAGCCAGAGCCTGTATGTCGTATGAGTACAGGTCGAGTCGCCCCACATTAAAAACATATGACAAGACAATTCCCCTTAGCACACTTCGTCAATATCAATCTTTATAGATCAAAAAACGCACATATAAAATCATAAAGTATTACATTTTACTGGATTTTTATTAATTTTTGGCTAACATTTGATCACCTTTGATTACTTCAGTAATTGATAGGTATTGTTATTTGTATTTTTACTAACTTTAAAAGAGTCAATTCTAAACAATCTTAAGATTGAAAATGCTCAAACAAAAATATAAATACCACAACAATTTTTGCCTATTTTGTCAGTATCAAAATAAGCAAGGATTGGAATAAAACTAATAAATAAGGAACATAAAATGAAATATTCACTCAAGCAACTACTTGTGGCCGGGGTTTGTACTCTGTCAGCAATATGCAGTGGCGCAGCTTTTGCAGACGCTGAAGTCACGCGCAATACAGATGGTTCCTGGTTAGCCCGGGTTGATGGCAATCAGGTCTACCTTGGCAGTCGTTATTTTGATGCCGTTAATGCCGCGGCCAATAATATGGGTGCGGGTACCATCAATATCCGTAATTCAGGCGACAGTGGTCCGGATGGAGGCAACGTTTATTCCATTCGACCTCAGGCAGGCCAGATACTTGACTTTCATGGTCATCAGGTCAATGCAAACGGTGGTGATTTAGTTGTACCGGTTTATTGCGATCGCCGAGATAATATCACAGTTAAAAACCTGCATGTGGTGGGAAATCCCAGATATGGCGTATGGTTCAGAGGCTGCTCCAACGTTACGTTAGAAAATATTACCATGAACTTAAGTGCGCATCCTTCTGTAGGTTTGGGTATCCGGGTTGATGCATCAACCGGTCCGGCATCTAACTTAACCCTTCAGGGCAATATCAATATAAATGGTTCAACCGGCCATGGTGTTGAAACTTATGGTATTGATGGCTTTTCCATAGGAGATGTCACCGTCACTAACTCAGGCGGATGTGGCTTATTATTAAATGATTCTCGTAATGGTACGGTTGGCAATGTGGTTGGTCACTATAATAATTGGGGCGGTGGGTATGCTACTTTCCGTGTCGCGAATGGCAATGGTCCAAACGTACAGGTGAATAGTGTTTATTCTCGAAATTCCGGACGTGGCTTTTTTAGTGTAACCGGCAGTAACGGCACCACTATCAATACTGTGGATATAGATACCACCACATCTCAGGGCATTTTCCTTGAAGATGCTTATGATACACATGTATTAGCTGGCTCTGTTGCCAACGGCAATCCGAATTGCCAATTAGTTCGAACAGATACCACTAATTCAAGCATCAGTGTTTCGGGTTGTTCGCAAGTTGGCACACCACCGGGTGGCACAATTAACAATGGAACAGTCAATGGCACATACCGTTTAATGCCAGTGCATAGTAATAAAACGATTGATGTTGCAAACTGTGGTAGTTCAAGTGGCACTAATGTACAACAGTGGTCTTGGTTAAATAATGACTGCCAGAAATTTAATATATCTACAGTTGACGGTATCTGGCACAGAATTTCACCGGTAAACGCGCCCAATCAAGGGCTGGATATAGATTCATCATCCACGTCAAATGGTGCCAATGCAATGCTTTGGCAATATTGGGGGGGTTATAACCAACAGTTCAGATTCCAAAGCGCGGGCAATGGCTTATGGCGTATTATTAACCGTAATAGTGAACTTTGTTTAGATGTCGACGGTATTTCAACTGCTGATGGTGCTAACCTGGTTCAATGGCAGTGTATTGCTGGCAATAATAATCAGGTTTTCCAACTGATTTCACAATAATTCATAGCCTATGTTTTAAAAAAGCTTCGCTGCCCGGCGAAGCTTTTTTTTACTTTTCACTTTAGGCAAACAGATAAATCCCCTTCGCCCTTTCAATCTTCTTTGATCTGGTATCTCGGCTATGGTCAATTCAGCAGATTAGCGTTAAGCTATCATTTTCTTATTGAATTAAAACGAGTTTTAGTTTGTCATTATTTGATCACTTATTTGCCGCCGTGAATGTCACCGGACCTATCCTGATTATTTTAGTTTTAGGCATACTATTTAAAAAATATAACCTGATTAATAGCGATTTTGTTGCCACAGGTAACAAACTGGTATTTAACGTAGCCCTGCCCTGCCTGCTTTTTTTAAGCACCGCATCCGGTTCATTCAGCCAGAATTTAAATACACAGCTGATTGGTTTTGCAGCAACCGCAACCTTGTTATCCGTGGTGTTTGTCTGGTTGACGGCTTATTGTTTTATTGAAAAATCTAAACTCGGCGTTTTTACCCAATGTGCATTTCGCGGCAATATGGCGATCATAGGGCTTGCGCTGTGCGTTAATGCTTATGGTGAAGAAATTATCGCTAAAGCAGCGGTTTATCTGGCGTTTATTACCGTGCTCTATAATATTCTGGCCGTGCTTTTATTAAGCCAGAATCGACAAGGCATGTTAAAAAAAATAGCTAAAAATCCGTTAATTATTGCGATTATTTCGGGCGGACTTTGGTCTCAGCTCAATTTACCTACGCCAGACATAATGACCAAATCTATGGGGTATTTATCTCAATTAACCCTGCCACTTGCACTTTTATGCATCGGGGCCAGTCTGGACTGGAGCAGTTTTAAAGCCAATCATAGGCAAGCTGCCAGTGCGACCTTATTAAAATTGATTATTTTACCCTTTATTATTGTATCAGCCGGTATTTTGTTCGGATTTGATCAGCAAGAAACTGGCATCTTATTTTTAATGATGGCGACGCCAACCGCAGCTGCCGCCTATGTGATGAGCAAACAAATGACACAACATGGCAATTTAGCGGCTGAGATCATTACCTTATCCACCGCATTCAGCCCGTTAACTGTTACCCTGGGCTTGGTCGTTTTAAGTTATTTAGGGTATGTCTGATATTTAAATGCTCCAGACCCAGTACTGTTTCCAAAAATGAAACGGCTTGTAGATCGTGCTTTAGCGCGAAGCTTGCTCGTATTTATATACCTTCAACCATTCTAAATTAAATTGAAATGGTATTAGGTATAAACCTTAAGCATGGCGGATAAAATCCACGTCATTCCCGCGCAGGCGGGAATCTAGGTTTGCCTGAAACTAGCGTGTTGGATTCTGGTTCCCCGACGTCTCGGGGATGACGGACTTTAAATTTCGGGGACTAGACCTGTTTCCAAAAAATATTGATTGTTTGAGCACACCTTGTAGATCGGCGTTTACGCCGTTTAATATCATAGTCTAACGGCGTAAACGCCGATCTACAGTAAAAATTTGAACGATAAGCGGATATTTGTAGATTCGGCTTTGCCTGCATGGAAGTAGGAATTAGAGTAATGCAGGCGCAATTGCCGTTAGCCGAAAAATATCGTTTATTTTCGCCGTAAACGGCGACCTACAATAAATCGTAGCAGCGGGTTTACCCCGCGTCTGGTGAGTATTGTTTTTCCGCTGGTTCCTACGCTCTGCTTGCGAACCGGAAGGTAAGTTCCTGAATCCAATTTATTACCCGAATAAAACCGTTTAACAGTCAGCTTTGAGCGATTGGGAGACGTTTGCACAACTCAAATGTTATATATGTGGTAGGTTGTGGTAAGCCAGAGGCGCACCCAACATTTGGCGGTGTTAAATTAAATTGTTGGGATTCACTCCGTTCGACCCAACTTACGCGGGCTGCTGTACAGAATTCATTCTTTTTCAAAGAATACTGAGCCTAGTGCATAAAGTCCAAAACAAGCTACAAACATAAGGAAACTCCAAAATAAAATCGGTGAAGATTCCATTTCCACTATACTTCCTCTCAAATTAATAAATTGTCTATCAATAGAAAAATAAACAAACCAAAAGCATAACGCGGAACATAAAACAAGAAATATATCTACTTTTTTTAACTTCATATTCTTTCCAAAAATTAGCTAACAGATATTAATGAAAAATAGATTTAACAAAATTATCTGTTCCTACTTTATCAGCCCACAAAATTTAACACGCCACATAGTGATCTGCTTCAGCCTGCAAGCGGACGTTCATAAGCGCTAAAATCGTTAAGCTGTAAGATCTGCTTTTCGCTCAAAGCTGACATTTATACAGCTTCATTTGTGTGAAAAACTGGATTCTGGATCTTGCCTCCGGTAACCACGCAGAGCGTGGGAAACAGCATAAATTAAACTAGCGCTCGTATAGGAGATGCGTGCGTACCCTGATTAATTAAGCCTTTAAAATATTGCAGATTTCTATCTTTGTTTGCCGAGGTACATTAACCCAAACTGTGAAATCTGACAGCTTTAGCCTAATACCCAATCCAGAAGCTGCAACACTGACAATTTGCTTAAACCAGTTTGTATGAGTCCATTTTCTTGGCACGGGCGCTTTGAAACCTTTTGCTTCATTATCCCAGTAAATCTCTGCTGCTTCTCGATAAATATATTGATACATAGGCTTGCCGCCGCTAGCCAGCACGATAAACATCTCATCGTTTTCTAATATTTCAATTTTGGATATTTCTTCAATTTCCATAGTGATACTCAAAGTACGCTACGCGCTCTAGAGATAGCTAGGCCAGTAAGTAACCAAGATAGCCAATCACGATTATGATCCTAGATATAGCAAGGGTTCTTATTATTATTTTATCTGGCGTACTAAAAAATAGCTCAAAATCATTCTTTTCATAAAGTGCTTTAATGACTTTTTCTTTATCGGTTTGAGGAAATAGTAGACTCGCATCTTCAGGTATTTTTTTAGCAACCTGTTTAACGTACAAATGCAAAATTAAACTCAAAAAATACAGAGTTGCTAAGACACTTATTAATTTATACATAAAACATTTACCATATAATTTTTCCAGGATAATTAGGTAGTTTAGCCCGCATAGGCTGGGTCCAGCGAAGCGAAAAATTTCACTCCGTTAATGCAAGCTAATTATTTTAGGCATTTCAATTAACGATTCATTATATTTAAAGTAAACCTGCCATCGATTATATGTGTCAATACGTCGTTCTTGTACTTTCCCATAATAATTTAATTGTTGTTTATCACCTATTTCGATATATTTTTCTCTCTCGTCTGAAGCGTAATTTCTGTTAAAAGACAAGTAATAGGAAGCAATAAATCCAAACTTAAACTTCGACGCTTCTATGAGGAGTTGGTTTCCATAAGTCCTGATTTCTTTTTTAGTCATATGTGGCGGTATAATCACATTTTCAGAGTATGAATAATATGCGCCTAAAAAAGTTTTTGCATTTAACACTACAAATTCATCATTTGAGTCCATTTGTGTCGACATTGAAGCAAGTATGAATTCAAGCTCTTCTTTATCTTTAAACTTAGACAACAGTAAATCAAAATAACTATGCTTGTAACCAAACATAGTTGCATAAGCCAAAAACAATTTTTTTTGGCTTATGTTGCCATCAAATTCGTAACACTTTGCCCCAGCTTCATATATCTCCTTGGGTACTTCAATCGAAGGAATATTATGTTTATTTTTAATGCTTAAATTTAGTTTGTAGTAATCGCACGGATTATCATACTCTGCTGCATAAACTGGCAGGTTACAACATAATAAAATATATATAATACTCTTAAATCTATTCATTTTTGTTCCAGTTTTGCTGGTTCCCACGCAGAGCGTGGGAACCAGCACACCTGTCTATTAATAACCCCACCGCGTCAACGTTTGGCGGTTGGCTCGTCAACCACTGTGACTTTGCCGTCTGAAGTCCAGCCGCTTAAGGTTGACTGCCAATCGCTGACATCCCAGTTCAAATCTTCTGCCAGGTCAATTGCGCTGCGCAGGTGTTTAACTGCTTTTGAGAGTTCGCGTGGTACTTTTTTAACATTAACCATCGCCTGTAAATATTCGTATTGGGGGTTATCCTGCTCATCTTCCGGTATTTGGCTTAAATAGGCTTGTGCGGTTTCAACATTATGCAGCTTTTCATTATTCGCCAGTAAACTCAGCTCTGATGCACTCAATAGTGCAGCGACATGTGATTTTTCAATCGCACTTTGCAGCCAGAATAAAGCTTTATCTTCATCTTTTTCAACCCAGGGGCTGGTTAATAAAATATTTGCCAGCCGGTATTCTGCTTTGGCAACGCCCGCTTTTGCGGCTTCGCCAATCCAATAAATGGCTTTGCCAATATCTTGTTGTTCGCGATACAAGTTTAAACCCAGTTCGTATTGAGCCAGCGGGTGACCCCCTTCAGCCGCGGTTAACAATAAAGCTGCAGGATCTTCTCCATCTTTGGCTAACCAGGCAAAACTGGTCAGCGCCATCGCAAGTTGGTATTGGCTGTCAAGTGAGTCGTCTTTTCTGAGTCTGCGCACTGCGCGGTTTAAACCAATATAAATATTTTCCTGACGTTTGCGAATAAAGGTTTCTGTTTGCCCGGCTAGGCCAATAAAAGCGCGGCTGATAAAACTGGCTTTGGTTTGATTAAATTGAGGAGGCGTTGTGGTAAATTCTTTTAAATTAGGTACAACCTGCTGGTGCAAACGCCCTATTTCCTGGGTAATTTCTAAATTACGGGTTGAACCATCGGGCGCCACTTCATAGTCCACAATAGCTGAATACGCCCGGTTTAAAAAATCCATCTTTTCAGGTCGGCCGGAGAAAAAGTCTGCTTCTATTGCATCCTGGGATACTTCATCCGGAAAATGTTCAATTGAATTTTCAAATAAGGCTTCGGCGCGTGAATCATAAAACCCGGATTTATCATTGACTGACTCACCAAAATAGATTTTGTCGGTCAAAGTTTGCGGTTTAATCACCGGGAAATAAGCCTGTTTAACCTGCTGCCAACCAAACTGCTGGCGAAAATGGGTGATCAATTTGAGAATATCCGGACGTGCCTGTTCAGAGCTTGCGGCCAGTAAATCTTGTACCACCTGTTCTGCATCACTAAAATTTTGATCCGCAGCTAAATCAAACCAAAGAATCGCTTTGAGCCGGTTTTTATCGACGCCTAAGCCGTCCAGATGCATGACACCTAACTGGTAAAAAGCACGCGCATTACCAACCTGTGACAGCTCAGTATAGGCGGCTTGCGCGGCTTGATAGTTTTTATCAAAAAAGTGGCTGTCGGCTTGAGTGATATCCGTCGCCTGACACAGCGTACTGAATAGCGCGCCTGATAAAAAAGCAAACGGTTTGAATAAACTGAGTTTACATTTAAACATAATGACAATTCCTTTGACTATTATTTATCCTTTATGACAGAGCGGAAAGTTAAGTTAAAAGTTAATCTTTGTCAATCAAATGTAATCAAAAGAATCCGTCAAGTCAGTCCCAAGGGCTATTAAAAAAGCAGGCTGAGTTTTTTAAACCCAGCCTGTTTTTTAAGTGGTTGAATATTATGGTCTAACGGCGTAAACGCCAACCTACAGTAAACACTAAACTTGTTATAATTTAACCAGAGGCTGATCGGTTACACTGACTTTGCCGCCTGAAGTCCAGTCGGTCAGCATGGCCTGCCAATCAGTCACATCCCAATTTAACTGTTCACCGAGTTTAATCGCCTTTTGAATATGATTAACAGCTTGATCCAGCTTTCTCGGCGTTTGTTTAAAATTCACCATCGCCTGTAAAAATTCATATTGAGGATTATCCTGCTGTGCTTCCGGCACTTTGGTCAAATAATCCTGAGCTGTTTTAACATTGTGCAATGTCTCGTTATCTGCCAGCAATTTAAGCTCAGATGCGGTTAATAGCGAAGCAATATGAGATTGTTCAACCGCTCGCTCTAACCAATACAAAGCTTTTGTTTCATCTTTTTCTACCCAGGGACTGTTTAATAAAATATGACCTAAGCGATACTCTGCTCTGGCAACACCCGCCTTTGCCGACTCGCCCAGCCAATGAATCGCCTGAGCAATATTTTTCTGCTCGCGATACAATTTAAATCCGAGTTCATATTGCGCAAGCGGATGCCCGGCATTGGCCAACTGAGTTAATAACTGCTCCAGCTCATCTTTATCTTCGGCGAGCCACTCAAAACTGGTGAGCGCCATGGCATACTGAAACTGACCTTCAATTGACGGGTCTTGTTTTAACTTGCGCGCGGCTCTGACTAAACCGGCATAAATGTCTTCTTTTTGATTACGAATATAAGCTTCGGATTCGCCCGCTAACCCGATAAAAGATCGGTTAATAAAAGCAACTGTTTCCTGGTTGAACTGAGGTTTAGACGTATTGAAGGTTTTTAATCCAGGCCAAACTTTTGGATGAATATAGCCAATTTTTTGCTCAACTTGCAGGTTGCGAACCGAGCCATCGGCTGCAATATCATAATCAACGATTGCTGAATAAGCTTGCTTGAAAAAATCGACTTTTGATAACCGGCCGAATAAAAACTCTGCCTGAGTTTGATTTAATACCGGGTTTGGACCCGTTAGTTTGACCTTATCAGGCACAATTGAATTTAACTCGACTTGGCTGTTGTAACTTGCCGTTTGATGATATTGGGGGACTGACTGGTTTTCAGTTTTATTGCCAAAATAAATTTTGCTGGCCAGTGTCTGCTGTTTTAAAACCGGGAAATAGCGCATTTTGATTCTCTGCCATCCTTGCTGAGCACGAAACTCAGCCTGCAGCTGTATAATATTTTCGTGGGTTTGAGGTGAAGCCAGTTTTAATAAATCAGCAACCACCTGACCGGCATCTGCAAAGTTTTGTTCCGCGGCTAAATCAAACCATAATACGGCCTTAAGCATATCCTGCTCAACACCCAGCCCTTCTAAGTGAATTTTGCCGAGTTGATAAAAAGCTTTTGCACTGCCCGATTCAGACAATACCAGATAGGCTTTTTGAGCCTCGGCAAAGTTTTTATCTAACAAAAACTGATCCGCCTGAAGAATATTGGCCGCATTAGAAACAGCACTCAGAGTCAAACTTGAGGCAAGCAAAATCGTTTTAAATAATCTATTGTTGGATGGGTACATATCATCAGTTCCTTTGCTGGTGGTTTGATATTTGATCAAAAACTACATATGTAGAAGATAGAAACAGACATACAAACTGTCAACAATTTTTTATAAATTTATTTTCAACCAGACTTATAAAAAGCTTATAAAACCAATAGAATCCCCTCTAATAAAACGAACAAGGCCCTGTAATGAAACTGATTTATATCTGCTTGCTGATTATCCTGACTACTTGCATTGGCTGCGCATCAACTCATACACAAAAAGATATTCAAACCAGGGATACAGCCATTAGCTACGACTTTCTGGTAGATGGGGATTTACCCGCAGATAATCCACAATACAAACAATTTAAAACGCTGCAAGCGGCTTACCAGGCTGCGGCGGCCGGCACCGCAGAAAAACCGACTGTGATCGCAATTAAACCTAATGTTTATCAGCTAACAGGCGGAAAAACCGAGCCGGGGCTAACCATTAACAAAGACTATATTAGCCTGGTTGGCTTAACCGATAACAGAGCCAAAGTGGTATTAGCCGACAATCGGGGTTTGCAGCAAGGGGCGCAAAACAATGGCTTTGTATTAGATGTGAATGCGACCGGGTTTACCGCAAAAAACTTAACCATAATTAACTACTGTAATATCGATTATAACTATCCAGGCGATCCGGCTAAAAACCTGAACAAGCGATCGGATGTGATTACCCAGGCGGTTGCACTGCAAGCCAGAGGCGATAAGCATGTGTATCAGAATGTGCAAATCTTAAGTCGGTTGGATACTATGTTCTTAATGGCAAAGCGCGCCTTTTTTGACCAGGTTTACATTGAAGGCACAGACGACTGGGTGGGCGGCGGTGATATTGCTTACTGGCAAAACAGTACGCTGGCATTGCCGACCGGAAAAGGCGTAATGCTGGCAATGAATAACGTCTTTTATAATACGAAGTTTATTGCCGAAAACGCACTGCAATTTTATAAAGTGGGTTTTAACAGCCACCTGCGCCCTTCAGTATTAATTAACAGTCAATTGGAACTGGGTGCAAACGGTCAGGCGCACTGGATGCGCGAACAAGCGCCGGTTCGCCCTTATCAATATTCACTCACCTGGCAATTAACCAACAAACGGGATCAGGTTATTCAGATTAACGACAGTGCTTATTCAGGCAATCAAAAAATACATAGTCGGGCCTTAACCAAAGCTGAGTTGCAGGCCTTTAATCCATGGAATTTGCTGCGCGCAGTGCCGGGTGAAATGCCGGATAACTGGGACCCGGCGAATGCCCGGCAAACATATAAAACAGCAGGCGATGCGGTATTCAGAATTAAGTTAAGCTCAGCTCAGCCTAACTTTCAAAACAGTCGGCAGCCAGAGTTTCATATTCGAACCGGGCAAACCGGGGTTAGGTTATCAGCCAGTGTGATTCCGGTTTATGCCAGCGACAAAACCGTCAGCTGGCATGCTGAATCTGACTTAATTAAAATTACGCCGCTGGATAACAATCAGGTTGAAGTCATTGCGAATAATCAGGGCGAAACCGCCAAATGGGCAGCGCTGCACGCTACAGCAAAAAACGGCCATACCGTCACCGCCTGGTTTTATGTTGAGCCTGCACGGTTAAATCCGCCTGAGCTGATAAAACCACCGCAAATTGTGATGAGTGGCGCCCAATTATCCGTTAACTATCAGCTAAAACTGGCCGGCCGGGCTGATGAGTCTAAAATTATCTGGTATTTGTGCAAAACTCAAAGCTGCGATAATGCCACTGCGGTGAATCAAAACCAAAGTCAAACACCGGCCAACACAATACGACCGCTGCCGGGCTTTAACGGCGCTTATATTAAAGCTGAGCTCTACCCTAAACACACACGGTCAGATTATGGCGACCCCATTTCTATCATCAGCCAAACTCAATTTAAAACCGAAACCCGCCAGTTAAATCAAGTAAGCGCAAATTTCAGCCAATTAAGTCTAAATACGAATAAAACCAATACACTTGGGTTATTCTCATTTTCCGATAATTGGGAAATCATTCCAGTGCCTGAAACCCCGGCGCAACTTGGGCTGCATTCAACCAATCCGGCTAATTTTATTTATCATCACCCGAATCCGGTCAAAGATATGCAAGTTAAATTAGCATTCAGAACGGATAAATCAGCGGGTCAGGTCTTTTCTGTACCCGGCTCGCCTGAAGATGACGGCGACAATAATTTACATGCCGACTTTTATATAAAGTACGATGCCGTCACTCGCAGCGGTTATTCGTTACGCTTTTGGCGAACCACTCAGGCGGCTGATGCGATCATGTTTCAGTTTTACAAAATTGAAAATGGTAAAGGCTCGCCATTATCTGAGCAACAAATCTTATCCGGTGTTTTTAAACGCAATACACAGCTCACACTCAGCTTTAAAAATGAGGTATTGAGTGTCAACGCGCATAATAGCAAAGACGAGCAAAAACTGAGCATGAGTACACCAGCCAAGGCGAATCCCTATGGCGGCGCAGGAATAAGCTGGTCTCGCGGTTCATCAGCCATTTTTACCGAGTATATTATCCGCTATCTCCGATAAGCATTATTCAAGGCGCAACGCTTCCAAAACGAGCTTAAAAGCAGCAGAAGGCTGCCGCCGGCTGGGATAATATAAATAATATCCGGAAAATGGCGGACACCATTCGCTAAGTACCTGAATTAAACGGCCCTGCTCAATATGCGGGGCAAATTCTTCTTCGGGCAAATACGCAATACCCAGCCCACGCAGTGCTGCATCGACAATATGAGCGGATGTATTAAATATAAGTTGCCCTTCAACATTTACATTGACTGGTTTACCGTCTTTTTCAAATTCCCAGACATAAACACCGCCATGGGTAGGAAACCGGATATTAATACAATTATGTTCAGTTAACGCTTTTGGCGAAACCGGGATCTTGTGCGTTTCAAAATACTCGGGGGTTGCGACCGCTGCCATTTTTAAAGCCGGTCCAATCGGCATGGCTATCATATCTTTATCAATTGTATCGCCAAGCCTCACACCCGCGTCAAAACGGCTGGCAACAATATCCGTAAAACCATAATTGATATCGAATTCCAAATTGATGTCCGGGTATTTTTTCAGCAAAGGGGCAAGTTTGGGTAACAGAGTGCTGCGAATAATATGATCACCACAGGTGATTTTTACTGTCCCAGCAGGACGTTCCTTTAATTCAGTCAGTTTATTAAGTTCAAATTCAATATCATCAAACCTGGAACCAATCGAGTCTAATAAACGCACACCAGCAGCGGTTGGAGAAACACTTCGTGTTGTTCTGGATAATAACCTTATATCGAGTCTGGATTCTAACCCTTTGATTGATTGGCTTAAAGCCGACTGGGTCACACCGAGTTGTGCAGCAGCCCGGGTGAAACTGCCCGCGCGAGCTACAGTTACAAAATTATAAAGTTCATTCAGATTACCCTGGATCATAGTTTTGTCTTAATTAATTAGAAATTCTAATTAAGTATATAAGCATTTATTAGCTAGTTCAGTAAAGCCAAATTTGAAATAATACGTCTGGTAAAAAATCCATTTAAAATATACGACGGGAGTTTAATGGAAAGCCACGAATTAAGCCTAGATTCCAGCAAATCAAATATACCTCATACTGAGCATCATGAGCCCGCTTACTGGAGCGGCGTATTCTCAATAACGCTTTGTATTTTTGCCTTAATTGCATCGGAATTTATGCCGGTCAGCTTATTAACCCCAATGGCAGATGATCTTGGTGTCAGCACAGGTAAGGTTGGGCAAGGCATAGCAATATCCGGTTTTTTTGCGGTTATAACCAGTCTGTACTCATCGGTACTATTTGCTAAATCAGACCGGAAAAAGGTATTAATCGGCTTGACTTTTTTAATGCTAATATCAGCGCTAATTATCGGTTTTGCGACAAATTACCTGATTTATATGATAGGCCGTTCGCTTATAGGCATTGTTATCGGGGGATTTTGGTCACTATCTGCCGCCTGCGCAATGAAGCTGGTGCCAGCGGTAAAAGTGCCCAAAGCACTGGCAATATTTAATGGTGGAAATGCGCTAGCAATGATTATTGCGGCACCTTTGGGTAGTTATCTGGGCGGTATTGTAGGCTGGCGTGGTGCATTTTTAATGTTAGTGCCAGTATCTCTAATTGCCTTGCTCTGGCAATGGATAAGTTTGCCCAAGATGCCAGCATCAAACCAAAAAGTTCGCTTTTTAGAAACGTTTAAAACCCTTAAATCACCGCTTGTCCATCGCGGAATGTTGGCAGTAGGCATATTTTTTGTTGGCCAGTTTACCTTGTTTACTTACATCAGGCCCTATCTGGAAATCGCTTTAAACGCAGACCCAACAATGATTTCACTTATTCTGCTTGGATTAGGAATTGCAGGCTTTATTGGCACTGCGTTTGTTAGCGCTTTTATAAAATGGAATTTATATCGCACGCTTATACTAATTCCTCTGATTATGGCCGGACTTGCGTTCGGACTCGTCTTATTGAATAGTAATGTGATGCTTGTAATTGCGCTGTTGCTCAGTTGGGGCATGGTTGCAACTGCTGCGCCTGTTGCTTGGTGGAGCTGGATTGCACAATCTATGCCTGACAAAGCTGAAATCGGAGGCGGACTTATGGTCGCTGTCATTCAACTCTCAATTGCGTTTGGCTCGACGCTGGGTGGTGAACTTTTCGATCTTAGTGGTTACAGCTCATCATTTTTCGCCAGTGCGACATTACTGCTCTTCGCTGCTGCGCTTGCATGGTTAACGGCCAGAGTCAAAAATTAGTTTGTCGAATTTAACCAAGAAATTAAGCATTTGTATGCCTGTTTAAAAACAGGCATACAAGGTCTCGTTTCTACGGCTTAATACCAGATAAAGTCGGTTTAACTCGAGCAATACTGCCATCCGGATGAAATTCTATTTTATCTATACAAACTTCACGGTGAAAACCTGCCGCTCGACCCATTGATAAGCCATGCGGACGGTTAAATCTGTGATAAACAATATACCATTCATCGGTACCCGGCTTGTTAATAACCGAGTTATGTCCGGTTGCATAAATCTGGCTGGCTTCATCCTTGGCAATCACTAAATTGTTTTCAGGGATATTCAGCGGCCCTGTCGGTGAATCTGAGGTTGCATAACGAACACGATAATCCGGGTGACGGGTATCATTTTCTGACCACATAAAATAATAAAGGCCGTTTCGGTAAAAAACTTCCACGCCTTCTCTGAAGCTGGTATCCGGTGTTAATATTTTAACCGAGCCTTCGACCAGACTGGTCATATCGGGGTTAAGTTCAGCGACTGCCAGATACATATTGCCCCAATACAGATAACTTTTGCCGGATACAGGATCAGTAAATACGTCCGGATCGATTTCCTGACCATCGGTTTCACCTAAAGGTTTAGCATCAATTAAAGGCTGACCAATATCAACAAACGGGCCTTGCGGATCATCGGCTACGGCAACACCTATTTTTTGAGCTGCGGTAAAATAATAGAAATACCGATATTCTTCGCCCACTTTATGCTCAATAGCCGTCGGCGCCCAGGCGTTACGGTTGGCCCAGTCTACATCTTTTTTCAGATCTAAAATTACGCCTTCATGTTGCCAGTTCACTAAATCAGAGCTGGAAAACGTTTCAAAATGAGTCCCCGACCAATCGGTAAAACCATCTGAAGTAGGATACAAATAGTATTTTTGATCCCGCTCGGAAAAAATGATTTCCGGATCTGCATAATAGCCTTCGACCACAGGGTTATTATTAATTTGTGCGCTCACTTTATAGCGCTTTGTTTGATTATTTAGGCTTACTTGATAACTAACTGCACCTTTAGAAAAATCCTGTTTGCCATCCGGTGTAACCGTTACGCCCGGAGTTAAAATAAATTCAGGATCGAAAGCATTCAAATTTGTGCCTTGCTTCACCGGTAAAAAAACGGTTTGATTCTCATCATTAATCACAATATTCATCTTTTTAACTTGTTCGGATGCAGATGAGGCGATGGCGCCTTCAAAACTGCCCCATTTAGCCATTAAGGCATCAATTTCAGATTGTGTGACCGGAATAACACTGCCATGACGAGGATGAAAATTCATTGTGATATCCTGGTCAATAATCTCAAAATTAAGCAGATCTGAGCTTTTGGTAAACTGGTATTCACCTTTTTTATAGACATCGTACATTAGAATATAGTCGCCAGAATCAATCAGTTTAAAAGTCGCACTACCCTCAACTGCGTTGACTTCACGGTCCACTCTCTCACTGCTGACCAGTTTGTACCCCTTGGTTAATTGGTCAGAAACTGCCAGTTTAACACCGGGTGAGCCATCTTCAGCTTTATGGTAAAGGTAAAATTTGCCATCTTTTTTAATAATATCGCCATCAATTGAGGCTTTGCTGTTAGCATAGTCAGGCGGAAAATATAGTTGTTTTGGCGTTGATTCTAGACCGGTAAAATCAGCGTTAGCATATGCATAATAAATGATGTCCGGGCCATCGCCCTGCTTCATACTAAAATACAGCATGTATTTACCGGCTTTCTCATCATAGATAGTTTGTGGAGCCCATACGCGGTTTACATCTGAAAATTGTTCAGGGAAAGTTTGTGGAATATCAATGATTGAATGCTGCCAGTTAATTAAATCATCCGAGCTAAGCATGACCATAGCGGTATTATTGTATTCCATCTCGGGCACATACAAATCTGTCAGCGCCATATAAAAGCGGCCATCCTGCCCTCTTAAAATATGTGGGTCCCGGACCCCGCCGGTTGAACTGATTTGTTCAGAACGAATAATCGGCTGGTTATTATTTAATGCCCGGTAATTGAAGCCGTCTGAACTCAGTGCATAATGAACTTGCTCTTCACCCGGATCATTGCCGATAAAGTAAGCGAATAGATACCCGGAAAAAGCGCTAGATTCTATTTTATCCGCTTGAACCTCTCTTTCGGAACAGGCACTCAAACTGACCATAATAACTATTAAAATCAGATACTTGTTGAAAATCTTCATTAGAAAACACCGTCTGAATATGATTAACGCCCGAGTCTGGTCAAATAAGCTTTTGGCAAAATAAAAGCTATCAACAAACTTGGCTTTATCAAAAACAAAAAAAAGCCTGAGTTTGTATATATAAACTCAGGCTTGACAATCATGTCTGCGCCCTACACACGCAGGAAACAGACATGCACAACAGGATTTAGTTTTAGAACTTGTAAGCAGCGCCTAAATAGAAGGTACGGCCACTGGTTGTCACGTTGTAGATACGGTCAGCCGTATCACTGTACTGTTCATCCGCTTCGTTGGTTAAGTTAACGCCTTCTAAGGTTACTTTCAGATTATCATTAACCTGATAGAACACAGACATATCAACAAAGGTCGAACCGTGGAAACCATGCTCATCTTCATCTTCTGCTACACCAGCACCCCATGTGATGTAATCACTACGAGTTGCGGCAGATACACGACCACCCCACTTTTCAGTTTCATAATATAAAGTGAAGTTAGTATTGTGCTTAGACAAACCTTCAAATGTTTTGTATTGGTCTTCACCTGAGTTCTGTACGTTTTCATACAGGAACTCACCATCTGCATAGGTATAGTTTGCAATAAAGCCCATGTTGTTAAACGGTGCAGGTAAGAAAGTCAATAAACTTTGATAAGACAATTCCATACCTTTAATATCGGTTGATTTGCCATTATCAGGGCGAGTATATGTGAATATAGTATCGCCTGTCTGACCGCGGCTTTCGTCTAATAATGAAAGTGGGAAACCAGTTTCTGAATAAGGTACTTCTACTGTTTTACCAATCACAAAGTTATCGATTTCTTTATAGAATAAACCTACTGCAACTGAACCTTCATCTGAGAAATACCACTCGTAAGAAGCATCATAGTTGTTTGATTCAAAAGGTTTTAATCTTGGGTTACCCGCAGAAACATCTAACCCACGTGAGCCATCCGGGTCAGTTTGCACTTCACCCGATACACCTAATGCACCAAGTGATGGACGCGTTACGTTTTTCGCTGCACTGAATCGAACCACAGTATCGTCGGTTGGTTCCCATGCTAAGTTTAACGCCGGTAATACGCCGTCATAGCCTGAACCAATCTCAACATTTGTGCCGTTAGTTACACCATAAGAAGTGATTTCAGTATCATAATAACGTAAGCCAATATTACCGCGCAGCACGCTATCTGACAGGTAGTTAATCCACTCATACTCAACAAATGCAGCATTCGTCTCTTCTTCTACTTTGCCCGATGCACTTTGAACAATATATTCATCACCCAAATCACGGTTTACACCATAAAAATCCATTGCGTCATTAAAGTTGATACCAATCCAGTCATAATCATCATGGTTAGTATAAGTGTATGCAAACTGATCTATAGTGCGTACATCATTGTTTTGAGGTGCATCTTGGCCACGGCCAATATCATTGTTGTCTTTTAAAACACGTGAGTTTTCAAACTGCTTCATAGACACACCAAATTTTAATGATGCGTCATCTGTTAAGATGTAATCACCGGTTACGCTTACAATATCAAAAGTATTTTTGATTTGATCTTCACGTAAGTCAATTTCGCGGAATGACCAAATATCCGGGTTGGTTGGATCAACACTATAGGTATTAACCGGATCGAAACGGCGCCCGCCTCGGTAATCGGTTGTAATATCTGCCGTTGACTCTGTATAGAACTTATCGCGTTTTGGATGACTGAATTTAGATTCAGAATGACCAATTAACGTATTGAAAGTTAAGTTTTCAGAGGCTACCCAACGGTTTGATAAAGTAATTTGGGTAAATTTAGTTTTATCTAAATCTTCACGAGTCTCAGTACGAATGGGTGTATCGCTGAAACGACCATATACCGCTTCATAACCGTCACCGTCTGATGCCGGGATAATTTCTAATTCTTCAATATAACCAATAGCTGTACTACTTGAGCCTGAGGTTGGTAAATGGAATTCGCTACGATCATTTTCTAATTCACTGTATAAAACGTCTAAATCAAAGGTTAAATCCATAGACGGACGATATTGCAGTGACGTTGCTAAACCGGTACGAGTTTGCTCATTTTCCCAAACTGAATAACGGTTACCCCGGTTGAAAAAGATTTCACCGGCTTCTAAAGCATCTTTTACTTCCTGATCAAGTGAATCACTATAGTTGTCAGCCGTGACGGTACGCTTACGCCAGCGATAACCATTGTAGCCTTGCTCATTAATTTCGCGTTGACTGTATGAAGCAGAGAATAAAGCACCAAAATCACCCCAGGTGTTTGATACAATAAATGACATGCGCGGGTCTACGCTATCTGTTTGGCTGTTAGTACCTAACTGACCATTTACAGCAGCCGTAAATCCATCATAATCAAACGGTTTAGCTGAACGCAGATTAACCGTACCACCGATACCACCTTCATCCAGGCTGGCTTGATATGACTTTTTAACATCAATTTGATTAAATAACTCTGATGCAAAAATATTAAAGTCGAATGCACGTGAACGACTCACCGCGCCGCGGCTGTCCATTGCAGATGCGCTGGTAGCCAGGCCTTCCATTCCGTTCACTTGCACACGGGCAAAGTCAGGTCCTAAACCACGAAGTGAAATATTTCGGCCTTCACCACCTTCACGTGTGATTGAGATACCAGGTACACGTTGTAATGAATCCGCTAAGTTTAAATCTGGAAAGTCAGCAATATCTTCTGCAACAATTGAATCTTGTGAACCCACAGCATCACGTTTTAAATCACGCGCTTTTATTAATGAGCTTCTGAAGCCTTTTACTTGAATGACTTCTTCAACTTCTGTCGCTGCATCGCTTTCAGCAGCTGCAGCTAGCGGACTGTATAAGCTTGCCAGACCACTGATAACAGCTAAAGATAACAAACTTTTGTTGTACGTAGTTTTCATGTTAGCACTCCCGGTTAAGGTTAAATCGTTTCAAATTTTGATTTAAGAGTTACCCAAAATTTTATAACTATAGTTTAATTTAGATTCGATGTTATGCTGCCTGAGACAAACTGACACCGGTGTCATATATCAAACAAAGTTTTCACTCAGATGTTATCTTTGCTGGCTAAAATTATGTAACTTCGCCAATCTTAGAACATCTCCGCGACTAATTAACAATTTAAACACACAAAAAATTATTAATTAACGTTGAGCTAACTATAAACCCCATCTGACACCGGTGTCAACAGAAAAGACAAAAAAAATTACACAACTAATTAACAAGGTAAGAATTTGATGACAGACAGTCAGTTGGATTAGGAGAATAGTAAACAGAAATTCACGTAAGCCGCCTAACTGGCGGCTTACGGCTTAGAATAGCTCAATACTTATTTTGCAATTAAACGATTATTCTTTGTATCTATTATAAAATGATCCGAAGGTTCAGAGCTAATATATTGATTTAACGTTAAAATCAAACAAGATAATCGATTTAGAAAATTAATACCCGAACTTAATTCAGATGCCTGAGAGCAAGCTAAAGACTCAAAACGGGATTTTAATAAATGATATGTGTGAATTCTGTTTTCACCAATATCTTCTCTTCTGGCCAGCTCATCAGCATTTGATAAACGATAAAAATCTTCAATTAATTGCATTACAGGCCAGTTCCAATCATCTACAGTCTGTTGATTTGTTAAAATCCACTGACTTGCGCGCTGCTGTGCGGTTACCCAAGCCGGCGTGCTTTTGATCGCCCTTTTTAAGCTCATTAGCTGATTGGCAGAAAACGTCCCTTCAACAAAGCTCATGGTCAACAAATCATAACCAGAAAAATCTTTATATAAGTTAATTTCCTGCGCTTGCCAGTCTCTTCCTAAAAACCGGCTTTGGATCAGCCCCAGTAAATGAAACTCGGTAAATTCACGATAGTTTTCTGCCGATAAAATGGCATCTGACCAGACTGTATCGGGTTGTATTCTTGCTAAAACAGCACGCTCTTTTTGATAATAAGGGAACAAAGTATCAAAATGTTCAACCGCTTCTACCGCTATACTTTGCACTTCAAATTGACTTGGTGAATGAAGCGTAAAAAGCTTATACGCCGGGCTGTAAGCTGCGATCGAAGGTGCCTGAATATTAAATAAAGCATTGCCTTTATCATCATGATACACAGACGAATCATTGATATGCATATGTCCTGCGACATGGACTTTGAGTCCGGTAGCGGCAAACGTATTCAAGGTTTTTTCAAGTGGGAAGCGGCGTTTATTATAAGTATCTTTGCCGGCAAATCCTGCTAAATACGGCACTGACTGGTCATAAAAATCGCCCAGTGGAAAGTGGCTAAACGCCAACAGTGTTTTATTTTCGGCCTGAGCGCGTTTTACGACTTGTTTAATCCACTCGATTAAAAAGGGTTTATAGTCCAAAACCGAGTTATAACCCGCATAACTGGAACCTTTAAGTAAATCAGAACGTTTGTGTTGACTAATCTCGGCAAGATCCTGTTTTAGCGTCTTAGGTTCGTAAACATTGGCATCAATTGACAATAACCAGAGCCCTTCAACCGGTTCGACCAAATAACTTAAATCCGGCATTTTAATGCAGGTTTTGTTTTCACCACAGTAAGAAAAGAGCCGCTGATTTAATTCAGCCGCTTGCAGTCCATCACTCAGTTTATAGTCTTGGGGTCGATAGTTTGAAAAAGGCGTCTCAAAATACAAATCTTTTTTACCGGGTTTAAAACCAAAATCGCCCAGATGTTCCATTAACCCCTGATACCCCATGGCCCGTAAATCATCATGACAATAAATTTTGACAGATTGCTCACCGGCGGGTGTTTGACAGGCAGAATGTGAAAGACTGTAAATTGCATATTCGTAGCCTTCGTTATTTAAAAAATCAGACTTTCCGTGAGCACTATCCCAGGGCCTAACCGGATCATGGTTACCAGGTGCCAAATAAAATCGCATCCCGTATTCAGACTTATAATGGCTGAACAATTGTTTTAATTTTCGCAAGTGAACCGGCTGACCGTCATCACTGAAATCACCAGGTAAAACAACCAGTTTAATATTTCGCGAGGCTAAATCATCGAGCACACTCAAAAATGCAAAATAAGGTTCGTTAAATAGCCGCGTTGAATGTAGCTGGGCTTTCATACTTCTAATCAGCAAAGGTTTATCCACTCCAGGCTGATCAGCTAAATCCAAATCAGCATAAATATCCTGAAAATGAATATCGGGTAAAAACGCAACTTTTAATCCGGCTAAGTCCTGAGCATAAGCGGCCGTTAAAAAGTTGAATAAAAGCCAGCATTTAAGGCTTTGTTTAATGATCCACATATTAAAATTCCTGCTTAATTATTGATAATGCGAATAAACTTACGCTCTGGCAGACTCACTTCAAACTGATATTTTTCTGACAAAACAGAGCCCGGATAACAGTCCGTCGAGATGATTTGCGCGCCACTTGAAATTGCTGCATTGGCTTTTTGTCTGTTTTTTGTTTCACAATCAATAGGCTTAGCATCTGAACGGGTTCGAACGATAAATCCGGCCTGAGTTAGCTTATTAATTTCTTTAGCGTTTTTAATCGGATCGTTGCGAATGAAAATGGCAGCATCAGGATGTTTTGGTGAATAGCTAGCAAACATAGCCGGCAAGGCATCAGCTCGCAAGCTCGAACGATATCGAGCGACCTGCTTGGGATTACCGTCATAAATAAAAACAATTTTACCTTTGAGGTCATTTAGCAAAGGCCAGCCTCTATTTTTTATGGCTTGCTGAACCGTATTAAAACCTGCTATGAGGTGTTCTGGCGTAAATAACTTATCTTTTAAAACCCGGTTTAACACCAGGTCAATTTCACGCCAGTCATTTTGCTCAAATGTTAAGACAGGCTCACCCTTTAACAGCCTTGTCTGACTTTCTTTAATATTCATCAATACAAAAACTGGAAAATGATTCGGGTTTTGATCAGACCATAATTTAAGTTGTTTTAAGCAGGTTTCAAATAAAATACAGTGAGATAAAAAATCAATATCCGGAATATGCATGACTTTAAAGCCCGGTTGATTCAGTTCTCGCTCCTCTTCAGGAGTCAACAATGTCTTGTTAATCCATTTTTCCGCTGCCGGTTCATTAAATTTACCGCCTTTAGGATCTTTAACAATATCAATTTCAAGTTGACGCAAACCCGTATTTAATTGTTCAGTAATGGTTGCATGTGCATAATTTAAATCCGCAGCACGTTTTGCATCTTTTGACTGAATAAACTGGTATAAATCGGGATCAAATGGCCTTTTATAACTATTGTGAGATCCTAACAACTGAAATTGATTTATCGGCAGATTCGGTAATTCATTAGCCGCTATTGAATTAACCATAAAAAACAAGCCGAAGATAACTATCGGAATTCGAGATAAAATATTTTTTCTATTCATCGCACTTTATAATCTGATCTGAGTCAACAAAAGAGTAAAATTTAGGTGAATTATCTGTGATCAAGCTGTCACAATTTGACACCGGTGTCAAGCCAATCTACTATAGAGTGTAAATTATATGGTATGATGACAGAATAATTATAAAAATTGCGATCGGATACGATCATTAGCAGTAATCTGACAACCGGACGTTACCTTAATAAAATTGAGTACTAAAAAATTAGAGCATAGAAGTTCATGAAATCTGCAACTATTAATGATGTCGCCAAACAAGCTGGTGTATCTAAAAAAACAGTTTCCCGAGTGATCAATAATGAAGCCAATGTCAGCGATGCAATGCGCGAGAAAGTGCAAAAAGCCGTTATTGAAACCGGATTTAAACGCAATCCTCTAGGCATGGCGCTGGCAAAAAACCGCTCATTGTTTATCGCGCTATTAACGGATAACCCTAGCCCTGGTTACCTAATGAAACTGCAAAAGGGTATTTTGCAAGGCTGCACTGAAGAGCATATGGGTCTGTTTTTATACGATTGCAGTTATTATTCCAACAACTTATTAGATGAAGTTGAAGAATTTATAGACAATACATTGGTTGATGGCTTAATTCTTGCCCCACCTATTTGTGACAAGCTTGAACTACTTGAAATGCTCAATCGCAAACAAGTCAACTATATCCGAATTGGTCCCAGCTATCGAACCCAAGGCGAATTTGTCGGCTTAAATTATCAAAAAGCCAGTTTTGAAGTGACCAGTTATTTAATTCGCTTAAACCACCAACAAATCGGATATATCAAGGGTCATCCGGATGAAGAATCCAGCGTCATCAAAGAGCAAGGGTACCGTAACGCACTGGAAGAAAACGGCATAAAAATAGATGAGTCGCTAATGGTTCAAGGCTATTACACTTATCAGTCCGGTAAAGACGCAGCCGCCCTGCTGCTAAATAAAACACCCAGACCAACCGCTATTTTTGCATCAAATGATGAAATGGCAGCCGGTGTATTATACGAAGCGCAAAGTCGCGGGATAAAAGTCCCGCAGGAATTATCTATATCTGGTATCGATGATATTTCAATCACGACTAAGGTCTTTCCGAATATTACAACTTATCGCCACCCACTGGTAAACATTGGCTACAACGCCGCCATGTTATTAATTAAGCGTTTAAAAAATAAAAAAAATGCGCCACCCTGTGGGGATGAAAAAAATAATCAGATATTTGAAGGTGAATTGGTTATCCGGGATTCTACCGCGACGATTAAATAACTTTAAAGGTGGGCGTTTGCTAACGTTAAGCTGCTTCAATACGAAGAAAGCACTTAATAAGGTTAGACTTTAGATCTAAATCCATTTAAATATCGGTAATCAATCCACTATACAATGAACGTAAAATAGAGGTCTGATTTGCGGTTAAGTAAATCAGACCCTATTTACATTTTGAGTTAGGCTATTTTGTCAGTTTAAAACCAATATCCCTCAAGCATAGGATGTTCGCTGTATAACTTAACTACGAATTGTTCATCAGATAATTGTTCAACGTCTACATACGCAAGGTATTGGCCTGTTTCGCATGAATCAGTAAACCTGCTTAAATACTGCGTAGATTTAGCTAACTGCCCACTAATTTTGCAGTTGTTATATTGAGCCGATATTTGCCCTGAAGCTGCCACATCCAATACAATTTTTTGATTTTGAGATATACCTTGATACGAACCCGTTAGTTCAACCTCAGTGTTTGTTGGCAATATAGCCAGCATAGGCAGACTTGTTAAATCATTCATGTTTGAACCCGCAAGATAGCTGCAACTAAATCTTGCTATGCTAGTGTCACGGGCGCAACTAATCTTGTCATCAAAAATGAGCATTTCATCATCCGCTACAAAACTCGCTTGGTAACTTATCGTTTCATCTCGGTCATTATTTTCAATTAAAAAAGCACCTTGCTTATCAATAATCAAAGTAAGCCTTTGAGCCTGATGAGCATGATTGCTAAATACACTTTGGTACATCCCCATGTTCAAATTTAAAAACTTAGCTTGGGCATCATCATCACTGTCTGAATTAATGCTAATGTCACAACCGGTTAAATTGAGCAGTACCAGAAACGCCGTACTAGCCAGGATGCGAGTGGATATATTTTTCATTACTAATGCCACCTTTTTAATCCACTAAGCCATTTAACTGCATTCGAATCCAAGCGGTTTTGCTTTGCGATGCTTGTACATTGGCTTCAATGGTGCTGATTGTAATATAACTTTCAGCCACTGCGTTGCCTTCGCTATGGCTGTTTTCATCATCAATTAATGGGGTAGAACGTTCAATTGATACACCCGCTTTACCTGCGTATTGGCTTTGTGCCATTTGCATCGCACTTGTCATATCTTGCGCATAACCGGCAGACAAAATACCTTGCGCGACATAAGCCACTATCGCAGGGTCAGCTGATAAATCATCAGAAAATTTCACATCAATACCACCCGAATTCCAGCCTACGTTCGTAAATTTATAACCTTTAACATTGGCCATATCTGCTGGAGTATTCACATTTAAGCCAGTAAATTTAGGCATTAATGGATGACCTGGTTGCTGATTAGCCACTAATTCAGCAACAATTTCTACCACAGCGTCGGCTACTGCATTTACGTCATCATCTGCTTCAGTTGAAGTATCGGCACTGACTGCAATTGCAGGTAAACCGCGTGCAATGCTGATATTTGCTGCGCCTAATGTCCCTGAGTTGTTGGTCATATAACCTAGGTTATTGCCTTCGTTTGGCCCTGAAATCACTAAATCAGGTGCAGCATTCCACGTTTGTTGCGAGAGTACATCAATACCGTATAAGGCGGCCATTACTGGGGTGCCCTCAACAAAATCTTCAAACTTAACCGTTTCGTCTGTATCGCCAACACACACTTTGCCCTCAGCAACTTGTGAAGTATCAACATTAACCGCTTTTAAAAAATGAATTGCGCCACCTTTACCACTTTGTCCGGTACAGGGCGCTGACATAATCACGTTATGACCTGCTGTTTTTAATTTATCAAACAAGGTTTGAATATTTTTTGTATGCCAGCTGTCGTCGTTAGTGACTAATATATTTAACGCATGGCTTGACGTTGAAATGCAGCCAGCAGTTAATAAAGCTAGCGTGATAAATGATTTTTTCATTGTTGTTTTCTCCTGAATAAAAGTTGAAACAACTGTAGAAAAAATAAAGGTCAGTTATATGAAAAAGATATCTCTAAACTTTTAGAGTTATCTTTTCAGCCGCGAGTTTAAGCCAGTGCTGGTAACGTGCGGTTCTCCCATCCCGACGGCTGTCAAACAAGTAGTTTTCAGCTAAATCTCCGAGTTGTTGGGTTAATTCTTCTTTTATTTTATTGCGGTTTTGGTCAAGCGTTTTTCCTTTTAAACCATTCTCTAATAAATCGTTAATCGCTTTTTTATGGCCGTCATATTGTTGCATCAATTCTGCCAAATACTGACCTTGTTCTCTATCCGGTTTGTTTATAGCCGGGTTGATATAGGCGCCTAAATTGTCTTTTTGTTTTTGCGCGTACCAATAATAATAAATCAGTGGGGTTATTTTGAGCTGACAAGTTAAGCCATGTATTTTAACCTGTCGGTTCGTTAGATCTATTTCTAACTCATCAGTTGACGTGGCAATCTTTATAGCCTCTTTAGCACTGAAGTTTTTACTCAGTGCCAGTTTCAGCCAGCTAAATTGTAAAGCAGATAGAGGCGCGTTGAGCAAATACTCGATTAACCAAGTTCGTTCACTGACTAAATTTTCTGTCATTACCCATTGGCATTGCTGCTGAGTACCAGCATTACTCGCGTTTAACTTATTTGCGAAAAATTTAGCTTGAGACTTGCGAAAGCCTATTTTTTGTAGCCGGTTACTCCAATTGACTAACTTTTGTTTGCGAGCGTTCGGAAAAGCGGCCACAAGTAAATTCAAGGATAAAAACACCAACAGGGTGTAAAGCGTTAAACTTAACCAGCTCACCTTGTAAGCTAAATTAAGCTGAGTATTGATGCGTTGATCTGCAAAATGAGCGTTAACAGCCAAGCTAAACCAAGGTGCAACTGATTCTTCGACTAAACGACTTTTTACATGTTGAATAGAGACTTGAGTAACGATAGAAGATAATAGTGGATGACCAAAGGTGAAAGGTCTGCTATCGCTCAGTTGTTGATCTAAATTACTTAAAAAATCGCCAGTAACTAACGTTGTATTGTTGTTTAAGTAAGATTGATTGATTGCAGCTGTTATTTGCTGGTGAACTAACCAATAGCTACGTACAAGGCTTAATATCAGCAAAAGTGAAGCAACGGCTAAAAACTGCGAAATCGTACGGCGATTGAATTGCATAATATGACCTTAAAACTTGTTTTGACTGATTTGTAGCGCCTGTAAGTAATGTTCAACTTGCTCAGTTAGCACACCGTGCAATTTAAGGTCAACCTGATTGCTGACATACCAGTTGCCCATAGGCCGGTTTTGCGCTAATACAGCTTGCTGAGCTAGCGGCCAGCCTTTTAACGCACTGATTGAACTAATAGATGGGATAATATCTAGTTGGTGGTTTAAAAACTTTTGAATTAGGCTTTGATAGTTAGCGCAATACATAATTTGTGATTCATCCACATTCATTTGGCGCAATTGAGTTAACGGTAACTGATAGGTGGATAAACTGGCCGGGTCGTCAATTAAGCCAATTTTTTTCTGCGCGAAAAAAGATTTGTCCAAACTCAATATTGCGCTATGGCTATACCATTGAATGTCGTAACTGGCTAGTTCAACCAATGGCTGGTAAATGGATTTGTAATCGGGCGCTAATCCTTGCATGCGATAGTCTCTTAACCAAATTAAGTCATAAGCCTGAGCTAAAATGGTTTCGCTACCTATATGCTTTCTAGGCTGCCAATTGATGATGACTTGGTGGTAGCTTTTTGCGATTTCTGAATTGGAACACAAATTTTCTGCTAGTTTTTGGCTGTTATAATTGGTTGGTATATATAAGTTTAAACTCTCGTTAGTTTGTGTATTATTAGTTAGACAGCTATGCTGGCTTAATCTTAATTGAATAGATTGTTGCGGCTGGTGCAGAGTGAAAAACCACATGCTTAGCGCAGCCACTATGCCAACAAAAATTAGTTTGCTTGTTGAAATATAAAGGTGTTCAGACATGACTTTTTGTTGATTTCTTTCGAGCAGGCTTACTATCAAAATCGCTATGCTATTGCAATTTTATGACGCCTGTGTGACAGGGGTTATAAATACTGAATTTACAAATCCCTAATGCACTTTTATTTGTTCATGACTATATGCAGGATACGAATGAACAGGTACCAGACTTTGATGTTAATGCGTGTAGTCTGTTAAGCGGGCTGCTCAGGCAAACAACTAACCCGATTGTTCTTCCGATACTACCGCAATTAACTAAACTCGAATGCGCATAATACAAATTGCCCAAAGAGTCTATTTTTACCTCAGCTATTCTTATACGCAGCTGAGGTTAACTAACTTATTACTGGAGTTTATTATGGGTTTACTTCCAATGAATGGTGGTAAATTAAACAAAATCCACCTTAAAAATGATAGCGCGATTAATCTTGCAATAAAACGCGCTTTTAGCTGGTTTATCAAAAACGTTTAGTCATTTCAGGCTCACGAAAAATCAGCTCAGTTTTACCAAAGAATCATTGCTTAATTCACTGATTTTTTTAGCACCAGTCAGTGTCATGGCAACTCTGAGTTCTTTTTCATATAAATCAATCAGGTTTTCAACACCGGCCTGGCCTTGAGCCGCCAGTGCATAAATATATGATCGGCCAAGCATAGTGCAATCAGCCCCCAGCGCTAACATTCTGGCGACATCCAGACCAGTTCTGATACCCGAATCCACCAAAATTTTGATATCGCCTTTTACCGCGTCCGCAATCATAGGTAAGGCTTTTGCAGACGATAATACACCATCGAGCTGACGGCCGCCGTGGTTAGAAACTATCACGCCATCTGCACCAAATTTAACCGCATCTTTTGCATCTTCCGGATCCAATATACCTTTAATAATCATAGGGCCATCCCAGAAATCACGGATCCATTCCAAATCTTTCCATGAAATCGAAGGATCAAAGTTTGCCCCCAACCAACCAATATAATCTTCCAGTTTGGTCGGACTGCCACGGTAAGTAGAAATATTGCCTAAATCATGCGGTCTGCCAAATAAACCCACATCAAATGCCCACAGAGGATGCTTCATTGCCTGTAACATACGACGAAATGGCGCATTTGGCCCGCTCATGCCTGAATGCATATCCCGGTAACGTGCGCCTGGAACCGGCATATCAACGGTAAAGACCAAGGTTTTAACACCCGCCGCTTTTGCGCGTTCAAGCGCATTTTTCATAAAACCCCGATCTTTTAAAACATAAAGCTGAAACCACATGGGGCGGTCTATTGCCGGCGTCACCTCTTCAATCGGACACACAGACACTGTAGACATAGTAAAAGGAATCCCTTTTTTATCTGCCGCTTTTGCCGCCTGAACTTCACCGCGGCGGGCATACATACCCGTTAATCCAACAGGTGCCAGAATTAACGGCAGACTCAATTTTTCGCCAAACAATTCGGTGCCCAGATTCAATTCTGACATATTGTTGAGTACGCGCTGTTTTAAGGCAATATCGGCCAGATCATCTGTGTTTTTTCTAAGCGTGTGTTCACCGTATGAGCCACCATCAATATAATGAAATAAAAATGGGGGTAATTTCGCTTTCGCTGCTTTACGATAGTCTGTTGAGGCTGAAATAATCACTGTGAAAGTCCTGTTATTTATTTTTAAGAGTTGTATACAGATATTTATCTAATTTGTTTAATTTAGCGCTTTATTTTTTAGCAATAAACGGAAATAATGAAAAACACTATTTCCAAAATCCACATAATCATAATTATGCTAGCAAATGACTTGATTCTCTTTTCTCAGGTAATTGAACTGGGCAGTTTCAGTAAAGCCGCAGAATACAATAACCTGACAAATTCAGTGGTCAGCAAACGCATTGCCCGTCTCGAGTCCGAATTAGGGGTACAGTTGCTGTATCGCACTACCCGAAAATTAACGGTTACTGAAGCCGGCAGCGTTTTGGCTGCCGGTGCAAAAAATGTAGAGCAGGCAACAACGGACGCACTGGCCACGGTTTCCGGTTTGGGCGAAACCATTAGCGGCCATATAAAAATGTCAGTGCCAACTATTTCCGGTGATTTATTACTGGCCGATGCGGTCGCTGAATTTTGTAACCGACATCCTGGATTAAGCGTTGATATGTCACTGGATAACCGTTTTGTTGATTTGATTAACGGTGGATACGATTTAGTTATCCGTACCGGTTACCTGGAAGATTCGAGTTTAATTGCGCGCCATATCATTGATTCTCAATGGGTAGTATGCGCATCACCGGCTTACCTTGAACAAAATGGAAAACCCAAAGAGCCTAAAGATTTAAAGCAACATAATTGTTTAAAATATGCGTACCAGAGTTCCGGCGCAAATGAATGGGCGTTTAAATCAGCGGATGGACAGTATTTTGTGCATATAAATGGTTCTTTTTCGACCAATAATGCAACTGCATTGAGAAAAGCCGTATTAGCCGGGCATGGTATCGTTTATGTACCTAAATGCCTGGTTTATGAAGATATACAAAAAGGTGATTTAATTGACCTGTTTCCAAAGCTTGTCGGTAAAAAACTCGGTGTGTATGCTGTCTATCCTTTTACTAAACATCCACCTAAAAAAGTGAAATTATTAATTGAGCATATCAAACAGCATTATTTATCAATTTCAAATTATTTTATGTAACTGGTTGTAGAGCGCAGGGCAAAATCATAGTTGAATGTTTTTTGAGCCATAACTTTCACAAAAACGCTGCAAGTACGTCCATGTAAGCTTGGATTTTTCGTCCTGAAAAATACATTTTAGCTGCATGGATGCAGTTACTTAGGATTTGTCTGGATACAAAAATCCTGTGTTCTAAATTATCGCTCACCCATTCAAATATTGGCGATATCTTAAAGTATGATCTTGCCCTGTTGTAGAGCGCGACTCGCAGAAATAATTTAGTCAATAATAACTGCACATCGCGCCAGTGTAATTTTCTTCACATACGAAAATCTAAAAACTGATTCTGCCCAAAAACATTCCCGTTTGGCTTTTATTTACATTGTTAAATTAAAAGCCTTTTCTATTTCAGCCAACGCCTGAAGATTTGGAAATCCATTGTTAGGTCTTCTTTTTGCCGGATCATACCAGGTGCTCCAGCGAGGATTAAGATCGCCCTTTAAACGGCGTTGATAAATCGTATCAAGCTGAGATTTTGCCTGAGCCAATAAATGTCTGGCATTATTTTTAAGAATGAATTGCTTATGCTCAATCTGCGTAACCTCCAATTGCTGCTTAATCTGGCTCAGCTCAATTAAAGTTTGATTAAAGACCAGCAAATCATGAAAAATTTGTACAGGTAATATCATATGGTCATGAAAAAACATTCGGTTTTTTGAGACCTGATTTTTAATTTTATCGATTTCAAATAACGCAGTTTCCAGCGCCTGAATTCTTGGTTGAGTCTGACCAATAAAGGCTTTCACACCAGCAAAATCGACCGAAATTGGAGGCTTATACGGATGCAATAAAGGTTGGTTTGCCAGATAAGCGGTCATTTTTTTAACTTGCCATAAAATTTCAACATAACCTGTTCTATTGCTATTGGCTTTGTGTAGTTGTTTTAAAATATTCACGCTGTGACTGGCATAGGTTTTACCAAAATATCGCTCGGCCCAATTCTGATAAAATGCTTCACCATCAAAATCTGTACCCAGGCGGGCCGATTCTGAAAAGGCTTCAAGGTTTAAAATAAAAGGTCTGAAAGTTTGCCCGTTAACCATCATATAGTGGGTTGCCTGATAATCGTTAAAGATAGTGCGCATACTGTCTTCAATCACAACCGGATATGGATCGGCTACATCATGATTTAGCCAAAATCCAGCGTGCATATAGGTTCCCATTCGGTATCCTTTAATGCTGTTAGGATAGGTTTTAAAGCGGCCAAAACCATCATCCGGCCAGGCAATAATATAATCTTTTGAAGGCTTAAAATTATTGTTAAACATTTCAGCGGCATCATCATAACAAATGCACAATTTGGTCGCGCCAGGCTTATAAGATTCTAACAGCTTGCCGAACTCGGCATAAACGTCGTTAAACACTTCATCTTTATCTTCACCACAGCTACTTTCATAAGGTCTATCCCAAACCTGATTTCTCGGGCTTAGGGTGAATATATCGGCTTTTTTAATAACCGTTTCAGTTAAATAATAACGCCAGGTCGATAACCATTCCTGCTGATGATCGCGCCAACAGGTCGATGCCTCGTCGCTTAATGTTTTTAACTGGCGTCCCATCATCATATTCACCTGAACTTTCATACCTTTGGCATGAATATAATCCACCATTCGGTCGAGTTTAGCTTCATCTAACTGATAATCAGGATGCATAGCAACATATTCAGGTCGCGTATAAAACTCAACCCGGCCCATCATGTCAAACATTTCAATCGCGTTGTATCTGAGGCGAACCAAACTGTCGATCATTTGAGTAAAACTTTGCCAGTCATATTCAAGGTAAGGTTTTTTTAGATTCGCCAGTTCATCCGTATCATTTTCAAAATAAACCAGCAGCGGCACAACAGGTGCTGCAACTTTTTGATTTTCAAAAGCAAGCAGTTGATTCGTATCCTGAATGGATTTAGCAACGGAGCCTGTCCAGTAAGCCAGTTTATCTACACCTAACACCTGTTCGCTATAGTCGTACACCATATATTGCGTACCCTGAACATCTCGGCCGGATAATACAACACTGGGCGTACTTAAATCGAGTTTTTGGATAATGCCGCCACGCGCTTTTGGCATATCATCAAATACGGATTTGACTGAATTCAATGGTTTAAAACCCGCTAACAGACTGGACCGTCCGATAAAATAATAATAAGTCGCCGGCGGAAGCGCAGATATACCATCATAAGGATGAATTTCTAAACTTGATTTAATAACCTGAGACAAATCAGATTTAAGATCATCAGCAGCCAGTTTGATGGCTTGGCTACTCTGCTCTGGGATCACGATCACAACCGGTTTGTCTATTTCGCTAGTCGAATTAACTCCGATACAGCCGGCTAACACAGTCAGTAAAAATACCAGACTCACAACAGCTTTTAAATTCATACACAGCCCAATTCGTAAAATATTATTAAATTTAATGTTTCTTACATGTTACACACCCTAACCCTTACTGACACCGGTGTCAACAGTGTTTCTCAGACAAAATAAAATTAAAATTGATTAATACAATAGGACTTATTCTTTCCAGAATTTAACCCCTCCTTTCAACATACACTATAAACAATTGTTATTATTAACTTTATTTTACTTTTTAGAGACATGACTTAGGCAAAGTGTTTCAAAATTAATCTAATGCGGATGTGGTTTAGTTAGTACGATGCAGCCTATTTAGCGATAAATATACCTCACCCACTAGGTTTTATTTACCGGTTCAAACAAAATATAAATTAAAACTCTTATTTTACATCCTGTTGACATAAGCCTTAATGGTATTGTAACGTAAAATAATGACACCGGTGTCATTCCGGTAATGTGGGTGAAGTAATAAAAGCGTTTCTGCAGAGGTTTGTTTAAAATGTCCAGATATATAATTAAATTAGTATTGAGTTTGTCCGTTATAAGTTTAACAGCCTGTAGCGACCAGAAGCTATCCAGTCAACCAGACACAGCGGTTCCTGCCAACGTTACAATTATCATCAGTTCAAATGCCGCCCAGCCTATTAAGCTGGCCGCTGAAGATTTAAAAACAGATTTACAATCTGTGTTAAACACCCGAATAAACCTGATATCAGATAAACAGGAATTACCTGAAAGTGCCCATTTTATTGCAGTGGGACAGGTGGAAAACCTGAAACAGATCAACTATCTACCTGATTCAGACAAAACCTTTATCGACAGCCAAACACCAACTGATCGGGGTGGCCTTATCCACCACACCAGAATCAATAATAAGCCTTCCGTCATGCTGGCTGGCCGGGATATTCAGGGCACACAATATATGGTGTACGACTATAGCGAACAGGTATTGGGCGTAGATAAACTCGCTTACTGGACCGGTAACCAATCGCCTCAAATCCAACCTCAAGATATTCTGAAATTTAGTAATCAGTCGATAGCGCCGCCCGTTGTACCACTGCTGGTTTATTTTGAAAATGATGTTGATGAACTCGCCAATTTAAAAAAGCCTTACCTGGAATATGACTGGCAAAGCTTTACTCAAATGATCGACAGTCTGGTTCGCCTCAGATATAACGGCATTGAGTTTTTTGACATGCTGGGCCGGGTTGAGTTTTATACCCGCCCGGAATATGTAGAGAAATATCCCAATTATCAATTAGATGTGGACTATTTAAATAAAATGATCGACTACGTACATGCCAAAGGCATGTACGTTCAAATTGATATGATGATGGGGCGTCAATTATTAAATTTAAGTGAAAAAGCTTCAACTTGCTGGCGTGATCACAAACAAGAATGGATAGATACCTGGCACCATTATTTAACAAAAACGCCGGTTGCCAAAGCGGATATTTTTGCGCTTAGGCCCAGAAACCAGGTTTGGGATTGGGAATACGTCAGTAGCTGTGGTGAAGATAAAGCACAGGTATTTAATCAGGTCTATCGCGAGTTAGAAAAAGTAATTAACCAATATAAACCTGAAGCGACGAAAGTGTGTACTTGTTATCACGATGGAATGGAGATCTTTAATCAAGATTTTAATCCACCAAAAAGTTTTATTATAGCCTGGTCAGACGATGGCTGGGGCGGTTTTGACTATTTACCTAAAAGCACAAAAGGTTATCGCTTTGGCACTTATATGCATGCCGGATTCTGGCTAAATCATGATGTAGCAGACCCCTACCCTGAAGTTATCGAACAAACGATGAATATGATGTACCGAAATTATCAAGCAACAGAATATATGATGGTGAACGGACAAACCTTCAGACCTTTTATGTTAAATCTGGAAGCGTTTTCTGAATCCGCCAGATTAGGCACCGCATTTGATGGAGAAACTTTCTATCTGAACTGGGCAAAAAACTATTTTGGTGAAGCGCCAGCCAAAAAAATTGTCGCCGCAATGAAAGGATTACATCAGGCGCACCATAATCAGGTTGGTTATGTTGAAATTCTCTGGCAGATCAAAAAAATGACAGCCTATTTAACAGATAAGCCATTGCAACGTCCGGGCCGCTCAGCCGTCCCTGTCGACTATAGCGGCGTAATCGAATTTTTTGACGGCACCCAGAGCAGAATCAATGCTTTAAAGCAATCTCAATCTTTGATTGCTCAGATAGAGCCAGAATTAAGCCAAAATAAAGAGTTTTTTCATGACCACGTGAGTCTGCCAATTGCCATTTATTTAGATTTATTAAACTTTAATCAAAATCTGATAGCGTTATCAAAGCTAAAGGGGCAAGCAGAGCAAAACCCAGAATCACTATCGGCGCAGGCGATTAATAATATATTGATAGATGCAGAAAATAACCTGAATCAAATTTATCAAAGGCGCGCAAACGGCGATCTTAATCCGCAATGGCAAAGCTGGTATGCAGTGGATAAAAGACGCCCTAATAATGGATTTCCATCTATTAATACGGTTAAAAAAATTCGCCAATCATTAGAAAACAAATATTAGGTTAACTAACCAACGCAGATATTTGTGTTATTTTTGAGTAAGCGACTATTTGAATAATCGATGAAAATTTTAGTAAGCAACAATTTGGCTTTGTATCATTAGGCGGTTTACTGGCATTTCCATATATCCGCCAGTTGCCGATTTAATCAATACAAACAGTGTATAAGCCTTCATTTTTGGGTCAAAAATTCACTGATGATTTTGGATAACCATTTATTTATTTACGATATCGCGTTTCTATCACAAAAATAATATACACAAGTTACATTTAGTTTTCGTAAATGTAATTGAAATTCTATTTTAAAGATGATTTAATATACCTATTGACACCGGTGTCAGACAACGAAAAACAGAGCACTAATTTGAAATTGAGGTTTCGTATTGTCTACACTAGACGCAATTGATTAAGTAGTTATACAAGCTTGAATGGAAAACTCGTTTATAATTGATACCGGTGTCAGCTAATTATCATTGATGAATTTAATTCAATGGATGTGAACAACACATTGAGTGAAACATTAAGTATTAGTTTAAATCGACCTGTTGTTTAACTGAGTCAGATTAATAACCGTTTGTATAGGAACAATCTTATGACAATTACAGATACCCAAAACCAAGAAACATTTGGTGAATTCAGAAACTACACTGACTCAAAGTTTCAGGACCGAGTAGAACGAACTTATCGCGAAATGCAGACCAACCAGACGGTTGATTTTGTTCAAGCTAAAAAAGATCATTATTTTAAACTGTCTCACGGTGCTATGGATATTTATCAAGTATTCAAATTACTTGAAGATATCGTTGACGAAAGTGATCCTGACAGTGATATGCCACAAATTATCCATGCTTACCAGTCTGCAGAATCTATCTTTGAATTTGCAATGAAAGACGCGACTGAATTACGCGATGACTTATCGATTAAAGAACTATTCAGAGAAAAAGCCTGGAACGAATTACCGACTAAATGGCGCGAACTATACGAAAACAATACCATTAAAACTTTATATAAAGATATTCAAGACTGGTCATGGTTCCCGTTAGTCGGCTTTATTCATGATTTAGGTAAAGTCATGCTATTACCTAAATTTGGCGAATTACAACAATGGTGTGTAGTCGGCGATACCTACCCTGTAGGCGCGCCTTTTGCCGACTCAAACGTGTTTTTTGATAAAGAATACTTTCATTTAAGCAGTGATTATCCAACTTATGAAAAGCAGGATGAAACAAGTTTCGGTAAATACACTCGCCATTGTGGTTTTGATGAAACTGACATGACCTGGGGCCATGACGAATACATCTATGAGGTGATGCGCCAAGGCAGTACTTTAAATAAAGAAGCTTTGTACCTTTTACGTTATCACTCATTTTACCCATGGCACACGCCGCAAAACGGTACTATGGCATACACTGAATTAGCGTCTGATTTTGACTGGTACATGCTGCCCTTATTAAAAGCATTCCAAAAAGCAGATTTATACTCTAAAACACCTGATTTACCACCTCAGGATGTGTTAGAAGCTAAATATACAGCTTTACTAAACCAGTACATTCCGGCTAAAGCCATCAACTGGTAACAGTTTCGCCCGACTTAGGAAAACATGCTATGTTTTGTTGTCCCTGCCCCTGAGTCGGGTTTTCTTTTTCTACAATTATTGGGGTACATTATGGAAAAAATCAAACAGCTGGGAATTGGGCTGCTGGCGCTAGCGTCAACTAATTTATATGCTGCCGAATGGCAGGATTTAAGTGTTTATAGCGTCAACACCCAGCCACCTAAAGCAAGCTTTATTCCTTACTCAAGCCTGAGCAAAGCACTCGAAGACAATTATCTCAAAGCCGAAAACTACCAATTATTAAATGGTGACTGGCAATTTAAATGGTTTGCCAATCCGGCAGCTGTAACACCCAATTTTTTTACTGACGAGTTTGACAGCTCTGATTGGGACACAATTCCAGTCCCTTCAAATTGGCAAATGCACGGATACGATTATCCAATCTATACCAACATTAAGTACCCATTCCCCAGAAAACCGCCTTTTGTTCCGCAAGATAATAACCCAACCGGTGCCTACAAAACTCAGTTTACAGTGCCTGAAAATTGGCAGGACAAGCAAGTGCTCCTGCACTTTGGTGCGGTAAAATCTGCTTATTATGTCTGGGTAAATGGCGAAAAAGTAGGTTATAGCGAAGACAGTAAAACTGCGACTGAATTTAACATTACGCCTTATTTAAAACCGGGTCAGAACTCTCTGGCACTTCAGGTGATTCGCTTTAGCGATGGCAGTTATTTAGAAGATCAGGACTTTTGGCGATTAAGCGGTATTGAACGAGACGTATTTGTCTACGCGACTGAAAATGCCCATGTTCGCGACTTTTTTGCAAAAACGACTTTAAGTGATGACTACTCAGATGGTTTATTGGATTTAGAAATTGCGCTGAATAATTTAAATGCGAAAAAGGTAAAACGTTACACCCTCAAAACCAAGTTATATGACCAAAACCAACAGCTCATTGCCGAGCAGGAACAAATTACCTCAGTAGATGCAAAATCTGAGCGAAAAGTAACACAAAGCTTCAAAGTTGAAGACGTAGCCGCCTGGTCTGCTGAAACACCCAATTTATATACCTTAATCATTTCAGCTCAGGCTGATGACAACCCGGTACAATATGTCACAGAACAAATTGGTTTTAGAAAAATTGAATTGCAAAACGGTCAAGTACTGGTAAATGGCCAGCCTGTGCTGTTTAAAGGCGTGAACCGCCATGAGCATGACGATAGAAATGGCCATGTTGTATCACGCGAAGATATGCTCGCAGACATTAAAATGTTTAAACAATACAACATTAACGCTGTCCGCACCGCGCATTACCCGAATGACCCCTATCTGTATACACTGGCCGATAAGTACGGAATTTATGTCATAGATGAGGCCAATATAGAATCCCACGGATTCGGTTTTGATCTGGATAAAACACCGGGCAATAACCCGGACTTTAAAGCCATGCATTTAGACAGAGTGAAACGCATGGTTGAACGCGATAAAAACCATCCTTCAATAATTTATTGGTCACTGGGTAATGAAGCCGGCGACGGTGAAAACTTTGTTGAAGCCTATAACTGGGCAAAAAATCGAGATGACTCACGTCCGGTTTTATATGACAAAGCTGACATCAATCAAAACCACAGTGATGCGACTACCTGGATGTATGCGTCATTTGATAAAATTGAAAATGAATTTTTAACTAAACAAAAAGACCATCCTTTTTTCTGGGTTGAATATTCACATGCAATGGGCAACAGTAGCGGTAACTTTAAAGAGTACTGGGACTTTGTCCGCAGCGAAAAACAACTGCAAGGTGGTTTTATCTGGGACTGGATGGACCAAGGGTTAATGACGACTAACGAAGATGGTGTTGAACACTGGGGTTATGGTGGCGACTTTGAACCCGATGGTGTCTACAATGACGGTAACTTCTGTTTAAACGGTTTGGTTAATCCTGACAGAACACCTCATCCGGGTTTATTTGAAGTAAAAAAAATCTATCAAAACCTTCATTTTGGTCAACATGCGGCTACCCAGTTTGAGCTGTATAATGAAAACTTTTTTATTGATACCAGCGAATATACCTTTAGCTGGCAACTATTGGTGGATGGCATTCAAGTGGATTCTGCTGACTTTGACCTGACTGTGAAACCTCAGCAAACGCTCAGATTCAGCCTAGCCAGTCAGTTGGTTCCGCTATTATCTGATATTGATGAAAACTCAGAAGTATTGATTAATCTGGCAGCAAAAGCCAAAAACAAACGTCCTTTAGTCGATAAAAATCATGTATTAGCTTACGAGCAATTTAGTATTCAAGCCGGCAAACCAGCGCAGTTTAATAAAACAGCGCAAGGTCAGTTGAGCCTTGCAAAAACAAAAGGTGAATACACAGTAAGCTCGGATAAATTTGAGCTAAAATTTAATCAACAGGGTTATTTAAGTGACTATCAGTTGGCTAACAAAGCTTTGCTAAAAGAGCCATTAAAACTGAACTTCTGGCGTGCACCGACAGATAATGATTTTGGCAATAAATTGCCAGAACGCGCGCAGGCTTGGAAACAAGCGACTCAAAATCAAATCGGCAAAGGTCTGAAACTGGTCAGTCAGTCTGACGCACTCATTGTTTTAACTCAAACAATTGAACTGGCGGCGGTCAATGCACAAGCTAAGGTGACCTATAACATTAATTCACAAGGCAAGGTTAAGCTCGATATCAACTTTGATATCGACGATACAGATGGCTTAAGTGAATTACCAAGGTTGGGGACCAATTTACAAATGCCGGTCGACTTTAATAAAGTGGTTTATTATGGTCGCGGTCCGTTTGAAAACTATTGGGATCGCAAAACGGCTGCGTTAGTCGGTTTATATCAGGCAGATGTCGCAGATTTAGCATTCGATTATATCCGCCCTCAGGAAAATGGCTATCGCACAGATACCCGTTGGGTTGCATTTACCGATGCGGCAGGTATAGGGTTAAAGTTTATTGGCCAACCTCAATTATCGTTTAGCGCACACCATCAGCTAACAGATGATTTTGATCCTGGGATCAAAAAAGCGCAGCGCCATTATGTTGATATAATTGATCGTGATTTAGTCAATATTAATATAGATTACAAACAATCCGGCGTCGGCGGTGACACCAGTTGGGGCGCAAAACCTCATCCTCAATATTTATTAATGCCACAGGATTATCAGTTTTCGTTTCAATTAGCACCGGTAGTTGGCGATATTGACGATACTTTATTATCACAAGCACAGCCGGTTAAATAACTGGCTGTCTTCAAATAAAAATTAAAGGAAATATCCGATGAAAAAATTATTAGTTTCAGGATTATTATCATCACTTTTATTTTCAGCGGCGTCTTCTGCTGATGTATTAATTTCAGAAAGATTTGCGGCCGACCCGTCTGCCCACAAATTTGGTGATACTTATTATGTATATGCGACCAATGACCAAGACAATTCAGGTGAATACTGGGATTCAACGGAATGGCGACTATTCAGCTCAAAAGATTTAGAAAGCTGGAAAGATGAAGGCTCTTTTTTACATAACAGTGTCTTTAAATGGGCCGACAAAGACGCGAAAGCCTGGGCACCCGGTGCGTTTGAGCGCAACGGAAAATATTATTTTTATGCCCCGGTTGGTGGTAACCAAATTGGTGTCGCCGTGAGTGATAATCCAAAAGGACCTTTTGTTGATCCAATCAATAAGCCCTTGGTGGAAAAGCCAAGAGACAAAAATGTAGGTGCAGAGCCGATCGATCCCGCTATTTTTGTCGATACGGACGGACAGGCCTATATGTATTTTGGTACCAGAGTACCCAAAGTTGTGCCTTTAGGTAATGATATGGTGAGCTTGGATGGTGAAATTACTGACGTCATAGTAAACGGCTATCCAGCTGATGATGAGAAGAAAAAATATGGCGAAGCGCCTTTTTTACATCTGCATGATGGCAAATATTATTTCACCTTTTCAACAGGTTGGCCTGGACAAATTGTCTATGCAACCGGCGACTCGCCACTGGGTCCATTTGAATATCAGGGCGTGATTATTGATTATTTAGATATCAATACTAACCACCATTCAATTGTTCAGGACGGTGATAAAAACTATATTTTTTATCACGATAAAATCAAAGAAGGTGGCAGCTATTACAGACGCTCAATACTGATGACAGAGCTTGAATATGGCGAAAACGGAACAATTCAACAAATCGATTTAGAAAATCGTTACCTTAAATACCGCCCGGTACGCTAACGAATATTATTAAAACCAGTTTATACAAATCAATTTGAGCCCGACCAGTTTTATGTCCGGGCTCTTTTTTTGGGGAAAAATAATGAGACAATCACATCTGTTATTTGCCACCTTAGGCTTATTTTCAAGCTATGCGATGGCAGATTTACCAGCAAATATCACCAGCCCGAATAATCAATTGAATGTGACCGTTAACCTGAAAGACGGTCAGCCTGTTTATCAGGTAAGCTATCAAGGCAAAACCTTTATTGAAGAGTCCAAGCTAGGCCTGAATACTTCGCTAGGCGATTTTACCCGCCAGTTAAACTATGTCAGTGACCAGCAAAATAATATCGATAAAAACTATACCTTGGATCGCGCTAAAGTTAGTCAGGTTCACTACCAGGCTAAACAACTTGTCACCACTTTTGCCAATGATAAAGGCGACGAGCTCGACGTTGTTTTTAACGTATCCAATAACGATATAGGTTTTAGTTATACGCTGCGCTCAGCTAAAAATGCGAGCCGGGTTAAAATTTTAGAAGAAGCCACCAGCTTTAACTTACCCGATGGTGCAACGACTTTTATCACGCCTCAAGCTTTGCCAATGACAGGTTGGGAAAAAACCAAACCCAGCTATGAAGAACCTTATACCTATAATGAAGCTTTAGGTACACCATCACTCAATGGCGTAGGTTATACCTTCCCTGCGCTCTTTAAAAATGAAGATAAAGGCTGGATTTTAATTTCAGAAACCGGTGTAGACAGTAACTATGTTGGTTCCAGACTAGGCGAAAGCACTAAAGACGGTATTTTTAAACTGGAATTTCCACAGCCCGGCGAAAATGCCGGAATGGGCGATACTTATGCAGCACTGGCAATGCCAGCAAAAACGCCATGGCGAACCATTACTATTGGCGATAGTTTAGAACCCATAGTTGAAACCACTGTCAGCTTCGATTTAGTCGATCCACTTTACTCGCCTTCAACAGATTACAAAATGGGACGTGCAACCTGGAGCTGGATTGTCTGGCAGGATAACAGTATCAATTATGATGATCAGATAAAATATATTGATTTAGCCTCAGAACTTAACTTTGAATATGTATTAATTGATAACTGGTGGGACAAAAACATTGGCCGTAAACGCATGGAAAAACTGGTCCAGTATGCTGCCGCCAAAAATGTAGACATCATTTTATGGTACAACTCAAATGGCTGGTGGAATGATGCGCCTCAGACGCCTCAGGACATAATGAATAACGCGACAGCTCGCAAAAATGAAATGAAGTGGCTGCAAAAAATTGGTGTAAAAGGCTTAAAAGTTGATTTTTTTGCCGGTGATAAACAAGTCACAATGAAACTCTACGAAGATATTTTATCGGATGCGAATGACTATGGCTTAGGCATTACCTTCCACGGCTGTACTCTGCCGCGTGGATGGGAAGTTATGTATCCTAACTTTGTCACATCTGAAGCCGTACTGGCCTCAGAAAATCTGGTTTTTTATCAGGAGTCATTTGATAAACATGCCTTTAATGCGACCATTTTACCGTTTACCCGAAATACAGTCGCAGCAATGGACTTTGCTCCGGTATTTTTGAATCAGCGTTTATCTGAAACTCAGGAAAAAGGTTCCATTCGCTCAACTACAGATGCATTTGAGCTGGCCACAGCCATACTTTATCAGTCACCGGTTCAGCATTTTGGCTTAACGCCAAATAACTTAAATGAGCAACCTGAACATGTATTGGATTTTATTCGCAAAGTGCCCAGCGTCTGGGATGAAACTCAATTTATAGATGGTTACCCGGGTAAATTGGCTGTTTTGGCGCGTCGTCATGATAAAGACTGGTATATCGCAGCCGTAAATGGTGAAAACAAAGCCAAAACCGTGACTTTAGATTTACCTATGCTGGCAGGTAAAACCCTAACATTACTGTCTGATAATCGGGATAAAACTGCAAAAGCAAGCCAGATAAAGATACCACTCACTGGTAAAGTCACTTTAAACTTGTTAGCTAAAGGTGGCGCGGTTATTTATCATAAATAACCTGTCCAACAATCCGGCAGATGGTCTTTGCCGGATTGTTATTTCCTTAGCAAATCTTTATAAAATTCATTCCTGTTCAAACATAATACCTGTCAATGTCCGATTTGCCGGCTAATAATGTTTTATTAGGCAAAAACTAAATCGCTTTCAGAATTTACGCCCCGAACTTAATTGTATAATCTTTCCCATAACGGGTTTTCAAGTATAAGATTATGTGTTCAGTCTATTTTTCAGTTCGCCAGTTTATCTGTTTTTTAATGACTAAATTTGTCACCTATTCACACTACAGGGCACTTACTGTTAAAAACCAGAGGGATGCATAATGAAAATTTTTAAACATAAGGTTCTGACTGAAGACGATTCAAAGCTTGTTTTAAGCGCACTCAGAGGCAATCAGCAAGCATTTTGTAAAATTGTCAGCCGTTATCAAAACTTACTTTGCGCTATTGCCTATTCATCAACGGGCGATATAAAACACAGTGAAGACCTTGCCCAGGAGGCCTTTATTGAGGCCTGGAAAAAACTGGATACATTAAAAGATCCGACAAAAATTAAAGCCTGGCTGTGCGGCATTTTAAGATTCAAAATATGTCATTTTCACCGTAAAAAAGAAGCTCAACTAGCCACCGGATCAAATGAAGCAGAAAACTCTCGAGAAATTAACAACGCCAGTCAATTGGAAGAATCAGTCATTAAGGTGCAAGAGCAAGATTTACTGTGGCAAACTTTGCACACGCTTGATGAAACTTATCGTGAACCACTGGTTTTATACTATCGTGAAGACCAGTCAATTGAGCAAGTCGCTGTCCATCTGGATTTATCTCTGGATACTGCAAAACAAAGGCTTTCGCGTGGACGAAAGCAACTCAAACACGCTATGTCTGCATATATCGAAAATGCTCTGGCTAATAGCAAACCGGCTGCTGGCTTTACAGCCGCAGTGCTAACATCCATCCAAAGCATTGCGCCACCGGCACAAGCCGCAACAATAAGCGTAGTCACATCAAAAAGTACCGGCCTGCTCAATTGGACCAGTGTATTAACAACTCTAGCCAGTATTTCTGGTCTAATAAGCGCTTTTTTAGGTCTGAAAACGAGTTTAATTCAGTCCAGAACACAACAAGAACGCCAGCACGCTATTAAAGCGGTCGCTTTGTTTCTGTTGACTGCATTTATTTTTACCTCCGGCTTATTTGGGCTGAAATACTTGGCCGCGGATCATGTTTTATATCAATTTGAATTTGTTCTGTTAGCACAGCTTCTGGTTGGGGGTTTTATTATCAGTTATTTAATTTTAGTCAACTGGTTATTTAAAAAGACTCGCCAGCTCAGAGCTCATGCACGCATATTTGATCCGCAAGCCTTTCATCGTGCGGTTGATCAAAAAAATTCAAAAGCCCGAGAATTTAAAAGTAAATTAACTTTATTGGGCGTCCCCCTGATTCACATTCAACTAGCAACTCCAGAGATTAATGACAAACCGGCATTTGGCTGGGTAGCTGGAGGCAGCCAGGCACATGGGCTATTATTTGCCTGGGGCGGCGTTGCTATAGCGCCTGTCAGTGTGGGTATCATCTCGGTCGGAATTTTGAGTATTGGCGCAGTCGGATTTGGTATTTTCGGTTTAGGCAGTGTTGGTATTGGTCTCATCGGGTTTGGTGCTGCCGCGATCGGCTATAAAGCATATGCTTCAATGAGTGCCTTAGGTTGGGATAGTGCAGTCAGTGGTGGCTTTTCTATAGCGCAAAATGCAGCCATAGGGCCATTTGCGTATGCCAGCCAAACAAATAATCCGCTAGCTGAAACAATTGTGAACATGGCATTATTGAACCAAACTTATCTTTGGGTGCTGGCAGCTATCAGTCTGTTTGTGATTGTGCCTGCGCTTTGCTATTTCAAAAAAGTAAAACAGCGCATGCAATAGCTAAGTCGCGCAGCTTGATTATGAATCAGAGCTGCGCTTAAAAACAGACTATTGATATTGTCCGGGTGAATAGCTACCCACATTCGCACCAAATCCCGCAACAAAACGGTTCCAGCTATTAATATTGCAAATCGCCAGGGTAATATCGACAATCTGGCAATCACTGAAATATACTTGCATTGTCTCTCTGATGGCATCTACCTCAGCGCTATGAGTGATTTGGGTCAATGCTTCCGTCCAGGCCAGTACGGCCTGCTCTGGCTCATTAAAAAAATCTGTTTGACGCCATGCACTTAATGTATATAACCGCTGCTCAGTTTCTCCTTGCAGTCGCGCATCTTTACTATGCATATCCAGACAATAAGCACACTGATTTAACTGAGAAGCCCGCATTTTAATCAGCTCAATCAGTTTTTTGTCTATACCGGATTCAGCAAGATGTTGCTCGATTTGCATTAATAATTTAACTACGCCAGAATTGGCGTCAAAATAGTTGAGTTTAAGTGGCATAACCATTCGCTCCGTTTTGTTAAAAGACGGACGAATCTTAATGAGTCAGCCTGGTACTGAATTGTAAATTTTCGACAAACAAACCTAATGAGAAATCAGAAAATGGGGCAACTGGCCCATCTTGGTTTTAAACGCTACCCACCCGCAAAATCTCTATCGCCATGGATAGACTGGTTTTGGCAAATTAATTGTGTCAGTGATAATCAGAGCCAGACAGATTTTATGCACCCAGACGGTGGCAGTGGCCTGATTTTTAATTTTGCAGATCCTTTGCATTTTAACCGGGTTAATCGTTCAGAAACGGCACTCATTAATGGTCCTGCACTCAATTCAACTCGTTTTAACGTCAGTGGTTATGTTGACGCTTTAGGTATCCGCTTTAAACCCGGCGCATTATCAGCACTCGTAAATGCCCCGGTATCAGAACTTAAAAATGAATGTTTATCTGTCAATAATCCCTGTGTATCCCCTATTTTTATTCACTGGGCAGAGCAACTTGCTGAATTAAAAACAACGCAGGCACGTATTCGCTGGGTTGAAAAACGTTTATTACCCTTATTTAATCAAGAATCCGCCAATTTAGGCAGAATATCGCCTGCCATTGCTTTAATCTGTCGCTCAAGTGGCGATCTCGAACTGGCTGAACTTTTACCCGAAGTTAATTTAAGTCAGCGACAATTTGAACGTTTATGTTTATATCAATTAGGCATGACAGCTAAAAAGTTTTGCCGAATCAGACGCACCATTCAGGCCCGGCATTTACTCAAAACTCAGCCAGTAGCTTTCAATATTGCCGATATTGCATACCAACTAGGCTATTTTGATCAGGCTCATTTTACCCATGAGTTTAAACAAATCATTGGCATAACACCGGGTCAGTTTCGCAATAAAGCCCTCAATTCAAGTCTAGCCTTAACACACCAGATCTAAGATCAAGCGATAAAAGTTTCGGCCAGTGCCAAGGCAATCAGCACGACGTGCGGAAACGCAACCGTTGGCCTAACAGACTGGCAAAGGTATTCCTTAATTAAAGCGCTACCGGATAAGCGATTTTCAGCAAACTGCCGGTTAAACTGGCACGCCTGAGCAAAATCTTCTTGTTCAATCAGGCTTTCAACTATCAATAAACGGGATTCAATTCGGGCCTGAAATGTCTTCCAAATTCCGTCCTGTAACCATAATACGGCCAATATCAGTACAACAAAATAACCAATTTGATTATAAATGCCGGCAATGACAGCAATTGCAATCGCAAGTAGCTTAATCACTAAAGAATATTTTTCATAACTATCATATTGGGTTTGAAGTATTGTCCATTCTGTTTGCATGAGTTTCGATTTCATATTTTTACTTATTATTAAATTGACGGCGTCTGCCAGTATCTTATAGCAGAGGCTGTTGCCTGACTATCAATTTCAGCTCAAACAAACGCAGTTTACAACCTGCCACGTAATGTTATATTATAACATTACACAAATTAAAACAGGAAAACACTCATGTCCGCATCTCAAACACCCCGTTTACCGGTAACCGTGCTGTCCGGCTTTCTCGGTGCAGGAAAAACAACCGTGCTCAGTCATATTCTTAATAACCGTGAAGATAAAAAAATAGCGGTTATTGTAAATGATATGAGCGAGATTAATATCGATGCGAGCATGGTGCAAAATGATGTATCCCTTAATCACAAAGAAGAACAACTGGTAGAAATGAGCAATGGCTGTATTTGTTGCACGCTCAGAGAAGACTTGCTGATTGAAGTGAGTAAACTCGCAAAAGAAGGGAAGTTTGATTATTTAGTCATTGAATCTACAGGTATTTCAGAGCCTTTACCTGTAGCTGAAACCTTTACCTTCACCGATGAAAGTGGCGTCTCTTTGTCTGATATTGCAAACTTAGATACTATGGTCACGCTCGTCGATGCGGTCAATTTTCTTAAAGACTATGATGAAGCCAAGTATTTACAGGAAACCGGAGAGTCTTTGGGTGAAGAGGACGAACGCAGTGTCGCCGACTTATTGATTGATCAGGTTGAATTTGCAGATGTGCTCTTAGTTAGCAAAACTGACTTGATTGATAATGCTGAATTAAATCGGCTCAAGGCAATCCTAAAAACCCTCAATACAAACGCTAAACTGATCCCCATCGCCCACGGTGCTGTAGAGTTAGATCAGATTCTCAATACGGGTTTATTTGATTTTGAACGCGCTCAACAAGCCCCCGGCTGGTTAAAAGAAATGCGCGGAGAGCATATTCCGGAAACTGAAGAATATGGGATCAGCAGTTTTACCTATTCGGCACGAAAACCCTTTAATCCGGAAAAGTTTTATCAGTTTCTTCATGACACCGAGCGTTTTGGCAAGCTGATTCGTTCTAAAGGTTATTTTTGGCTCGCATCGCGCCCTGAGTTTGCAGGTCAATGGAATCAGGCTGGCGGCATTGCGCGATATGGATTTATTGGCATGTTCTGGAAAGCCGTCCCCACTGAAAGCTGGCCAACTGATGAAACATTTTTAGCATCAATCAAAAATCAGTGGGTGGAACCCTATGGTGATATGCGCCAGGAATTAGTGTTTATCGGCCAGGGGCTTGATCAGGCAGCCATGACAGAAGCGCTTAATGCCTGTTTGCTTTCCGAAGCTGAAATGCTTAAAGGAAAAGCGTACTGGACCACATTGTCAGACCCGTTTCCAGAGTGGCAAGAAAGTGCCTGAATACCTTAACCAAGTTGAGTAAAAGCAAAAAGCCTACGTTTCTGTTGGTCGAATTACTGAGCCAGAGAGACTCTTTATTAATCAAAAAGAGTCTCTTCAGGTGCTAACGAACCCACGGGAGCAAGTGAAAATGCACCGCGATTAATTAACGCTACAAAAAGTTTTCAGGTAATCTTCACCCCAAGTTTCAAGCGCTTTTAAAATTGGAAACAAACTGGCGCCTTGTCCGGTTAATGAGTATTCTACTTTGGGCGGAATTTCTGCGTAAACCCTGCGCTGAACTAAGTGATCATCTTCCAGTTCACGTAACCTTTGGGTTAGCATTTTTTTGGTGATACCTGGAATTAATTTTTGCAGCTCGCCAAAGCGCTTGGTGCCACCTAATCCCAGATGGCAAAGAATGATTATTTTCCATTTACCTTCGATGACGGATAAAGTCAGCCTTTTTTCAGTGTATACATCGCCAAGGCTGCTTGGTCGCAAGGACAGATTTTTTAACCCCCAGTCATATAACATATCCAACAAAGGCAGCAAACTTTTACCCAGTTCCGTTAATGAGTATTCAACTCTGGGCGGCACTTCCCGATACACTTGTCTGTTTACCAGCCCCTGCGCCTGAAGCTCACGTAAACCTGTTGCCAGTGTTTGTTGTGCCACATTTGAAATCAACTGTTTTAACTCCCCAAACCTTTTAGTGCCGATGAGCCCTAAATGACATAACAGAGTTATTTTTAATTTACCGTCCAGCATTGAAAGTGCCAGCTCTTTCTCCGGATAGCGGCTGTAAAACGAATTATCTAACATAGGCTCTATGATTAAGCTGTTCATATCTAATATTGTTATAATATAACATAAAATAAATAAAACAACTGCATATTATCGTCAGCCTATGATCTGTACCTATGCTCTAATAAAAGTAACCATAATAATCTAAACAAAGTAACCATATCCAAAAAAGGTGCCTACTTACAATAACTTACAATTATATTTAGTATTCATCCTGTCAGGCGCACTAAGGCCTGAACCATCCATTAAGATAAGTTAAATTCAGGATCATATTATGAAGTTACAACTAGCATTAGATTTAGTAAATATTCCACAAGCAATCGAGCTGATTAAAGAAGTGGAAGCGCATATTGATATCGTAGAAATAGGCACACCCATAGTAAAAATTGAAGGCTTAAAAGCCGTATCAGCCATTAAAGCAGCGTTTCCTCACTTAGCAGTTTTAGCCGATTTAAAAACAATGGATGCAGCAGCCTATGAAGTGCAAAAAGCGGCTGAAGCCCAAGCTGACATTGTCACTATTTTAGGTGTAGCTGAAGACGAATCGATAAAAGGTGCTGTCGAAGAAGCAAAAAAACAAGGTAAACAGATTCTGGTTGATCTGATCGCAGTCAAAAATTTGGAAAAACGTGCCAAAGAGCTGGATGAAATGGGGGTAGACTACATTTGTGTTCATACCGGCTATGATCTGCAAGCCGTAGGGCAAAACTCTTTTGCTGACTTAATCACCCTCAAAAAGGTCGTCAAAAAAGCTAAAACAGCGATTGCCGGTGGGATTAAACTGGAAACCTTTGCAGAAGTTGTCAATGCTCAACCCGACTTAATTATTGTCGGTGGAGGTATTGCAAATCAGGCCGACAAAAAAGCTATCGCAGCCCAAATGCAAACACTTTTACAAAATGCATAATTCAACCACCCCAACCCACTTTATGCAAACTATCGTTTCAGAAATTCAGCGATCGATTCTCTCGATTGCTGACTCTGAAGCGAGTCTGTTAGTCGAAGCAATTTTAAAAGCAAACAAGGTTTTTGTATGTGGCGCTGGACGCTCCGGACTGATGGCAAAATCTTTTGCGATGCGCATGATGCATATGGGCATTGATGCATACGTGATAGGAGAAACGGTAACGCCTAACTATGATGCAGGTGATCTCTTAATCATTAATTCAGGCTCAGGTGAAACGAAAAGCCTTATTTCAATTGCCGAAAAAGCGCAAAAAATGAACGGAAAGATTGCGGTGGTGACCCTGAATACAGATTCGCCCCTTGCTTCTTACGCTAATTTTTTAGTTAAAATGCCTGGTGCATCGAAGGAACAAAGCAGCAATAAACCCGACACCATACAGCCGATGGCGTCTTTGTTTGAACAAACACTTTTACTTTTTTTCGATGCTGTGATTTTATCGATAATGCAGTCTAAAGGACTCGATACCCATAAAATGTATGGTAAACACGCCAACCTTGAGTAACTCACAAAAGCAATATCCACAGCAAGGGGTATTGCTTTTTAAATCCCACTTTGGATTAATCCGAGTTTAAATATGGAATACCTGCGCTCGGTTACAATAAGATGGAACCGGGCATTGAATCAAAAGTGTCTTGTATTAACTAAATGCCACTAACATGAATAAAGTGCGGATGAGGGAAACCAATAAAAACAGGCTGCAAAACTAACGAGTTACAATCTTAAAGCGTTACAGCCTATGATGATTTTAGCTGGGCTAAATTTCAGTCGGCCGAGGTAGGATCGATTACCGTTTTCACTTCACTAATACGGGTTACCGGAAACTCCCCTAATTCTGCATGTTGACGAACCATGTCTTCGTCAGGTGCAATATACACACAATAAATTTTATCCGGCGTTACAAAAGACTCCAACCACTGAATTTTAGGCCCCATAGATTCCAGTACATTACAGGACTTTTGAGAAATCGCTTTGAGATCGTCCGCAGCCAGATTTCCGGCTCCTTCAACATCTCTTTCAATCACATACTTGGGCATAATAACCTCCTTTAATCGGGCACAAAATAAGTTTAGTGCAAGCGATAAATAAGGTGAGTAAATGCAAGGTTTGACTGGCGTTATAAATCCGATTTTTGTACCAATATACGGACATTTTCCGCCAATTTTTGGCGTCTCATACCTGCACGCCATACAAAACCTAATACCGTAAAATCCATCATTCAATAAGCAGTGTGATTTTTGCTTAAAACCACTTAATCATTATCCAGTATTGAATAAACATGAGCTAACTTAAAACACTTTCCGAGCGCAGGGTAAGATCTTACTTTTAAAAATCCCAAATATTTAAATGGGGAAGCAATAATTTAGAGCACAGGATTTTGTGTCCAGACAAATCCTAAGTAACTGCATCCATGCAGCCAAAATGTATTTTTCAGGACGAAAAATCCAAGCTTACATGGAAGTACTTGCAGCGTTTTTGTGAAAATTATAGCGCCACCTTGTAAGCTTGAATAAAAAACGCTCAACTATGGTTTTGCCCTGTTTCTGAACGCATCACAGCTATTGGTTAATTAGGATGATTAGGCTATTATCCCAATGAATGTCTACTTTTATTGTCTTAATAGCGAGGGACTGTGAGCGTTCTCAGGACTTTTCATAATATAGTTACCAACCAAAACCTGACATTTCAGGACAAAGCCCAATCTCTTTTGACAACAGGCTTAGAAATTTTCAATTTAGACATTGGTATTATTAGCCATATCGATGGGGATACTTACACGGCACAATTTGTCGCTTGCCATAACGATGAGCTAGCACCGGGTTCCCAGTTTTCACTTGGTAATACGTATTGCGTCCATACACTGAATGCAGATAACGCCCTGGGTTTTCATCATGCAGGTAAAAGTGAAATTGCAACCCACCCCTGTTATCAGGATTTCCAGCTCGAATCCTACATAGGTGCCCCCATTAAAGTTGAAGGCAAAACAATTGGCACAGTTAATTTTTCTTCCATTGAACCCTCACTGCCCTTTCCATCTGAATATATTGATTATATTGAACTATTTGCGCAGTGGTTAGGTGCTGAAATCGCAAGGCAGAGTTCAATTGATAAACTTGAAAAGAATAACCAGACATTAAGCAAACTGGAACAAGCAGCCCATATAGGTACCTGGGAACTTGAGCTGGAATCTAACCAACTCAGTTGGAGTGAACAGGCTTCGAGGATATTTGAGTTAAACACAGGTAAGCAACCAGATTTAGAAGGCGCACTTGGTTTTTTTCAGTCTGAATCAAGCAGACAAGCCATTGAGGCCGCATCCGAGGCGGCTATTAAAAACTCAACCCCCTGGAATTTAGAGCTCGACATTATCACAGCTCAGGGCAACCCGGCCTGGATTGCCACTCAAGGTCATGCTGAAGTGCATAATGGGCGTTGTATCCGCTTGTTTGGTACAGTGCAGGACATTACCGACTCAGTAAAAATGAAACAGCAGCTAGCCAAACAAAAAGAAGAAGCTGAGCTAATGCTGAATGAAAGAAGTAAATTATTCGCCAAAATCAGCCATGAGCTCAGAAATCCACTTAATGGTATCGTTGGTATGTTAAACGCTGCCATTAACGAAAAAGAGACAGCCAATATAAAAAATAACCTTGCTGTTGCACTGCGTAGCTCTGACTTGCTACTCAGTATTATTAACGAAGTCCTGGATTATTCCAAAATCAGTCACGGTGAACTGAATTTAGAGCCTAGTCATTTTCGTTTACGCAGTATATTTACGGATCTCATTTCTTTATACAATCCGCTTTGCCAGAGTAAATCGATCAAACTTTGTTATAACATCAATCTCAAAGAAAACGTATCCGTCTATTTTGATTCTACCCGACTCAGCCAAATCATTTCTAATCTACTCAGTAATGCAATTAAGTTTACCGACAAAGGCGACGTCAGCCTGCTTGTTGATGCTAAGCAAATTGAAAAACAAATAGCACTCTCCATTAAGGTTTCAGACTCAGGTATAGGGATGAAACCCGATACCTTAACTGCGCTATTTAAACCTTTTAGTCAAGGCACATCACATATCACACAAAAATATGGTGGCACAGGTTTAGGCCTGTCGATTGTCAAAGAGCTGATTGATATGATGCAGGGTGAAATTAAAGTGCAAAGCGAATATGGCAAAGGCTCGGGATTTACCATCAGCATGAGTTTGCCTTTAAGTGATAAAAATATATCCACCACAATAACGCCCACTGAGCTAGAACAAATAGATGCGTCTTCACTTAAAATATTGGTGGTTGATGATAATGAAATTAACAGAATAGTGATGCAATCTTGCCTGGCGCCTTATCATATCAATCCAGATACTGCCCTTGATGGCAAAGACGCAATCGAAAAATGCCAAAAGACAACTTATGATTTGATTTTTATGGATTGTATTATGCCGGTGATGGATGGTTGGCAGGCGTCAAACTATATCCGCTCTGAAAAATTAATTCCTGAAAGCGCGATCATAGCTGCACTCACTGCCAACACATCAGAATCCGACAAACTGGCCTGCAAACAAGCCGGTATGAATTTATTTATGACTAAACCAATCAACCCGGCTGCAATTCATCAAGCGCTAAGCACAGCGCTTAAAGGTCAGAGATTATCGCAAACTGAATGACGCCCCATCACCTTAAAAGTGGGACGATGGATTGTTTAAAGAATCAATCCTGTTTAGAAGAAGATTCTCCGGCTGAAAGACAATTTTGGGAAAACGGTGACGTCAACCTTGTTGATAAGCAGGAAACAAAAGACTATGTGAGGGCGAATTATATTATTGAAAAATACCCTGATAAAGAAGGTAAATTTACTTGTCATGAACTATTGTACAAAGATGATGGCCAAGTTGTTACTAAACTATTGATACGCTATTGATGCCATTCAATTAAATTATTGAAAAGCTTAGTAAGCATCCAGACGAAAATGATCAAGATTATATAGACTTAACTAAAAAACATTCCGTCCAATCGATTAAAAAATCGTTTAAATACTTTAGAATTGAAATCCGTGTCGTTGATTAGCTTTGTAGATTGTCGAAATGTAAGCGCCGATAAAACTACAGCTAACATCTATTTTATGTAGCCATTGGTTAAATCATTTCCGCTGCTAATGTTATTCTCGCTCGGGCCGATAAACAGAGACAACAATTTTAAAAAGGACTGCAGTTGTATGGTTTCATCAATTAAAGCGAATAGCGTTTTGCAAAGCTATGCTGCGAATAACCTCAAGGCATTAAACTCAATGCAGCCTGTTGCAACAACTTTGGCGCAGCAGAGCAGTGAATCAACCAGGATCATTTTTAGCCCAGCAACACGGGAAAAACTGGAACTGAACCTGGCACTTAGCGCCTACCAAAACCAAATTTCTGATACTAAAAAAGACCGAGCGCGAGAACGGGCTGCAGAAATTAAACAACGCATTGAAGAATTAAAAGGATTGATGACTTTATTTGGTGCTATGGTACCTAAAGCATTGCTAAGAGAACTGAAGCAACTGGCAAATCAGTTAAAAAGCATCGCCAATGAGCTAAAAGAGGGGTCGGCTGGCTCAACTGGGGCCGCCATTGGCGAGAGTTTGTCCGCGACAGAATCAAAACAAACAGTTCGACACCCTGAGCATTTAGATAAAAGTGCTGCATACGATATGGAGACTATGAAAAAAGGTGAAGGGTTGTCGAATGATGAAACTGGCCCGGTTAAAAATGAAGCAGTACAAAGCGATGCGTCTACTAGATCTTTGCCGTACCAGACAGGCAAAGAACAATCACAACAACAACGCCGAGCTGATCAACGCCTGCTGCAGGAAACAGCGCAAAAGCTTCAGTCGTTATTTAATAGATTAAAGGCCCTGTTGCGCAAAGAAGATAATGATAAGCAAATGCAAAACCAATTAGATGAGATAGAAAAACTACTGACCGACACCAACTCGATTGCCACTCAACTGACTTCCAGCATAGAAGTCACAAAACCAAACATAAATATAGCTATATCTGTTTAGAACCATGCGCAGTGGAAATGCTCTGCTAGCTAACTATTATTAAGGGTTAAATTAATAATTGCTATATTATAAATTTAATTCTTTGGCTTTTTACTACTTTTAATCCACCATCTAATTAAGCCAAGTACAAATAATACCATTACTGAAATACCGGATAAAAGCCAGATAATTCTAATGCTTAGTACGGTTGTTTTCGCCAGTTGGCTGTCACCAAAAAACTGATTAAAATTACCGTCATGCAGTGGGTGTAACCAATCTTTCACTATGTTAGCTGCGCCTTGTTGCTCAGTATTAAAAACACTGGTTAATTCACCTGTTTGTGCGTCCACTTCAATATAACTGTGAGGAAAACGCCTTGATGGATCGCGGCTAAGTTGGAATCTGAGTCTGTATTGAGAGTAGTTAACTGCATTTGGGGTCTCTATCCAGGCTAGTTTTGCTTCTGGCCACTTTTGTTTGGCGGTGGCAACTGCTTGTGAAATTGAAATGAATTCAGGCTGGTTGGCCTGTGGGTTTTGGCTTGGCGCGAGTGTTTTTTTCGCATAATTAACCTGACCTAAACTGAGTTTTAACACGGCGTCTGTTTCTTTTGGCAATGCCAACATGGTGCCGGTGGCAAACAAAACCAGCAGTGGAATTAAACTGATTAAACCGAGCACTTTGTGCCAGTCGTACAATAAACTCAGTTGATTACTACGAGCTTTAAAACGAATATTTTTAAGCCACTGCCCGTTTTTGGGCCACCAACTAACTAAGCCTGAAATTAATAAAAAAACAGAGACCAAACCAATATAACCGACAACCCAACTGCCGGTTGCACCCATTAACAAAGTAAAATGCAGGTTGTAAAGCCAAGTCATTAAAAAATCGCCCCAGTATTCGCGGCGTAAAATGTGTTGACCATCTTTTGATAGCCAGACCATCATGGGTGCAAAATGATGGCCTTGAGTTTCGGCAGGGTTGTAATAGCGGGCTGGAATGGTGCCGCTATTTTGTGGGACTTCAAAACGCCACGAACCGGTTTTATCAGGATAGGCTCGTCTGAGCGTAGTGAGCGCTTGATCCCAATTGGGTTTATTATTTAATTCATCAGTCTGAATTTGCGGATGCAAAATTTCATCTATCTCGATATAAAACACTAATGCTGAGCCAGTTAAAGCTATCAGCACTAATAAAATACCAACAGATAAACCTAAATATAAATGTAGTCTGCGGCAGAATTTTTTAGATGGAAAACGCATGTTTAGCCGATCAATATTTAAAATAAACGGATGCGGTTAGTGAGCGGCCTTGTCCTGGACTATGTAAAGTTTGTGAGCCATCCCACCAGACATACTCATAATACTCATCGGTTAAGTTTTGTAGTTGCAAGGTGAGTTTAGTCTTTGAATTAAGAGCATAATTTGTGGTTAAATCGAGCAGAGTAAAATCACCGTAACCCGATTGGTTATTCTCTGTTGTGAGGTAATAATCGGATTGAGTACGCAGTTGAGCGGTTAAATCCAGTTGACGGGTGAGCTGGTAATCGATTCCTGCACTGAATATACGGTTGGGGATATGATCAATATCGTTTCCGGCCAATTCTGGTGTGCTCGGATCTGGCGTTTTTATTTGAGCTTGTTGCCAAGCAAAAGCCCCCCATAGCGATATATCTTGAGTGGGTGTCCAGGATATTTGTAAATCTAACCCTTTGCGTTTGGTTGCGCCTAAATTATCAAAATCGCCCAAAGGATCATTTAATTTCCGCCTAAATTCACCTGTAGCGGTTTGTTGCCACCAAGCGAGCCGGACATTTAGATCAGCCATTGGGCGATATTTAATGCCAGTTTCCCAGCCTTCGTTAATTGACGGTTTTAAATCGACTTGTCGTGGCGGAATTAAATAAGCGCCTGAGTTAGTACCAATCTGAAAGGTTTTTCCCCAGTTTGCAAAAACAGTTAACGCTTGAGTGGGTAACACAGCGATTGCTAATTTAGGTTGTTTAATCGTGCCATAATCATTTATTTCAGCCCGACTGTCGGAAAGCACATTGTGAAAACTGCCGTCAATCCAATCTAAGCGGTAAGAGGGTGTTATTCTCAACCAAGGGGTTGGTTCTATCATACTTTGGGCATAAACTCCGGTCACAGTTAAATCATAAGCCTGATCTCGGATTTTTGCTGTAATTTCACGCTCAACAGTGTAATAGCGTTTTGAGATATTATCTTGTTTTTCAAGGCTTAACCCAAGCTCAAACAAAAAAGCATTTAAGCTTTCAAAATGTGGCGTTAAGGTTAAAACAGATGAACCGCCGTAGTGTTTTTCTTGAGTAAAGCGATTTTGCTGAGAGGCATTTTCAGAAAATTTAACAAAGCGATCATCCTGATATTGATTTAGCCAAACCAGGGATGACCATTGTGCGATTTCACTTAATTTTGCATCGGCCGATAATGAAAACTGGCTAATGTCACGGCTGTCGCGGTCGGTTTGATTATAATCATTGCTGGCTTGCGGCTTTGTGTAGGCCATCTCTTGCGTTAAATAACCGGGTTCCTCGGCTTTTGCTTGATAATGTCTGGCACTGGCGCCAATGTGAAAATCTTGAGTGAGTTGATAACCCCATTTGCCAGATAGCGCAAAACGCTCAAGTTGAGCGTGTTCGCGATAGCCGTGTTTATCTTTATAACCCAGAGAATAATTTTGGGTAAAGTTATTTTGTTCAATCCCTAACGCAACTTGACCTTGATACGATTGATAACTGCCCGCGGATAATCTCGACTCTAAATAATTTCCACTGCTGCGAGTGGCAAATGCCACATTACCAGCAATATTATTTAAACCATAGCGTGGATCGGTTGTGCCACGGATCACTTCAACTGCTTCAATATCAATTGGAAACAACATATCGACAAACGGCATATTGCCATCATTGGTATTAGAAGGTACGCCATCAATTAAGAGTTTTACCGCATTAACTGAGCCTTCGCCGTTAAAGCCACGAAAAGATAACTTTCCGCTGGTCGTTCCTTGGTTAAATTCAGTTAATAAAACTCCCGGCAATTGACCGGCTAATTGCCATGCATAGTCTATTTCTGCGGTTTGAACCAAATTTCCAGATAAGCGATCAACCGAGGTAAGGGCTCGGCTTGCATCAATAAAACGCGATCCAACCACTTGAATACTCTCACCTATTTCAAAACTGGTATCCCCAGTAACGATACTTTCTGCTGCAAATCCATTAATACAAGCTAACACCGCAGTTGATAATAAAGATAAATTAACGATAGGGATTAAATTAGTTCTTTTCACAAGACACCTGATAAGTTAAATCATTTAAAAGCATAATTTTCAGGTTGTATTCTAACTAAATCAGCCTTGACGCACACTGCGACAAATTGTCGCATGTTAAGTAAACTAGACCTGTACAATATTATGTTATTGACCTGAGTTGAATCTAAGTCAATATGCCCTTGTCTTTGACACTCAACATTTTGCTTACTGAATAGATAGGAACCCTATGCATGCAAATACCAAGGCAACCCAGCAATTAGTTATATGACGTCACATCAAAAGTATATTGAAATGAAAAATGCACTTAGAATTTCTACAGAAAAAATTGACCATTACTGAAGTAAAAAACCTAGTGGCAGACACTATAGTCTGTCACAATTGTTCGGGCAAATTAAAATACCAATGATCGGGTGACCGGAATAAGTGTTCGGGTAATGTCTAATACGCAAATACGCTACATATCTTCAAGCTTGAAAGGACGTTTCACACCAGTAGTATTGTGGTTTAGTTCAGGTTTCATAGTGATCTCCTATTTAAAAGTCACTATGAGAATAGCTGATGTATTGCTGGTTAGGATTTGGACATTTGAATGAGTTAGGCCCTAAGAGCTGCTCCGTGCCACCTTTGCATCAGGCGGTGTATTAACTGACCGAGATAAAAAAGATGCAATGGCGACCACAGGTAAGCGTTTAGCTGAACAAATAGGTAAAGGGAATGAGCGAGTTATCTTCTCGATCATAAATAAATTTGGCTCAGCGATTAAGTACAAAGAATGCTACAACGACAGCCCAAACATTATCGTACATGTGGATGAAGGCCACCGTAGCCAGAACGGTGAAAATAATATCCGTATGCAGCAAACGCTGCCTAAAGCAGCCTATGTTGCTTTTACTGGTACGCCACTGTTAAAAGACGATAAGACTGAAAACAAATTTGGTAAGATCATCCACTCTTACACCATGCAGCAAGCGGTTGAAGATAAAACTGTTACCCCTCTGTTATACGAAGAGCGTATTCCAGAGCTGAACGTTAACGACAAAGCCATTGATGCGTGGTTTGAACGCAGCACTAGTAAACTAGCTGACAAGCAAAAAACCGACCTAAAAAAGAAATTTTCGCAGAAAGGCCAAATCTACCAAACCGAAGGTCGTATTGAGTTAATTGCCTATGATATTTCCGATCACTTCCAAAATTTTAAACAGCAAGGTTTAAAAGGCCAATTAGCTTGTGGCTCCAAAGCCTCTGCAATTCGTTATAAGAAGGCATTAGATAAAATAGGTACAGTAACATCGGTTGTTGCGATGTCTGCTCCTGACACGCGTGAGGGGCACGAAGCGGTTGATCAGGAAAGCAAAGACATTGTGCAAAATTGGTGGAAGGCTAACGTCAATAAGATGGACGAAAAAGCCTACACCAAAGCCATTATTGAAGACTTTGGCAGAGATGATGGCCCAGACATCATGATCGTAGTCGATAAGCTGCTGACAGGCTTTGACGAGCCAAAGAACACAGTGCTTTACATAGATAAGCTCCTTAGAGAGCACAACCTGATCCAAGCGATTGCCCGAGTAAACCGTTTACATAGCAAAAAGCAGTTTGGTTACTTAATTGATTACCGTGGCATACTAAAAGAACTTGATACCACAATCGAAAAGTATCAAGACCTTGCAGAACGTACCCGAGACGGCTTTGACATTGATGATCTGAAAGGTTTGTACAATCGCATGGACACGGAATATAAGAAGCTTCCGGGGCTGCACAGTGATTTATGGGCGATATTTGATGGTGTTAAAAACAAACAAGATGGCCCAGCGCTTCGCCAAGCGTTAGCGCCTAAGGTGAATGATGTTGATGGCAAGCTTGTTGATACGAATCTTAAAAAGCGTGATGACTTCTACTCAGCACTGACCGCATTTTCAAACTGTATGAAAGTAGCATTGCAATCAGCAACCTACTTTGAAGATAAGTCATTCGATAACAAGCGTGACTTGTACAAACGTGACCTAAAAGCTTTTGTCGATTTACGTAAGCAAGTGCGTGAAGATGCTGACGAAACCATTAATTATGATGAATACGCTGAAGATATCCGTAGCTTACTCGACAAGCACATAGCAGGCATTGAAGTTAAAGACCCTGAAGGTGCCTACTTAGTCGGTAATTTAGGAAAAGACGTTAAACCACAGGATATGAGCGATGACGAAGCTCGTAACCAGGCTGATAAAATCACAGGCCGAATCACCAAAATGATTGAGCAAGACTTAGCAGATGATCCTTATGCTCAGGAATATTTCTCTAAGATGCTTAAAAAGGCGATTGAAGATGCCATGCATAAGCGTGCCAGATGGATTTGGCAAAGCATTGATGATTTTGCTAAGCGAAAATATACGGTTTTGCCTAAGCGATATGTGAGCGGTGAAACACAGTTTTACCTGGGGAAGCGTTATGTATTAAAAGTCATCGTTGATGCTGAGCAAGTACCTAATGTAAAGCTAAGCCGTGGCAAATTGAATGTCACTATCAAGCACGACGATAGCAAAAATAATGCCCTTGATAGTCAAGAAAGCCGGTTGGTGAAAATTAAACCGCTGATCGACAAGTGGTATCAACACAAAGCTAAAGCCATTTTTCATGAACGACTAGCCGAATTGCTTCCAAAAGCCACTTGGGTTAAAGGCATTCCTTCTTTTCGTGTAATGGCAATGAAAAAGCAATGGGGAAGCTGCTCAACCAAAGGCAACTTGATGCTCAACCCTCACCTAGTTAAAGCACCTAAAGAATGTATTGATTACGTGATACTACACGAGCTTTGCCATATAGCTGAACACAATCACAGTGAAAGATTCTGGCGTTTGTTAACCCAAGTAATGCCGAATTGGAAAGAAGTAAAAGCCAAATTAGATGATATGGCGGAAATGTATTTGAATGAGTAATTTTATAATTGACGCCACTAACCAAATTAGCAATAATATACGTAACATAACCGGCACGCTTAGTACCCTTTGGGTGTCGCGCAACCTTGGCGGTTTTTCTTTATTTAAAGCATATAGAATATGAGGCGTGAACGAGATTTATGCCGCAAATACCTTATAGCAAACCACCTCTAAGTTTCGCAGAACAAATCAGGCGTCTTGAACAAAAAGGAATGGCTTTTAGCAATAAAGCTAAAGCTGAAACGCGTTTAGCCAGTATTAGTTATTATCGTTTAAGTGGTTACTGGTAGCCCTTTCGCTTACGTGACGATCAAAATCAGACAACCAATAAGTTTGAGCCAAATACAAATTTTGATGATGTAGTCTTTCTCTACGAAACAGATCGCAAACTTCGTTCTTTGATTTTGGATGCCATAGAAAGAGTTGAGATAGCAGTAAGGACACAATTTACTTACCATATCGGGCACAAGTATTTAGCTTTCGGGCATACTGATAAAAATAATTTCCATCCAAAATTTAAGCACACAGAATGGCTAAAAAAACTCGAAACGGAAGTACTTAGATCGAGTGACGATTTCATTCGGCATTATAAATCGAGATACGCAGGGTTTCCGAAAATTCCAATTTGGATGCTAACTGAAGTTATGTCCTTGGGGGCTCTGTCTTTTGGATACAACGGACTGATAAATGATCAAAAATCAGGGATTGAAGACAAAAAAGCAGTAGCTCAACATTTTAACCTTCATCATAAGAAATTGGGAGACTGGCTACATACTTTAACGTATGTCAGAAATATTTGTGCTCACCATAGTCGACTTTGGAACAGAGAACTAGCCATCAAACCCGACAAAAAATAAAGATAGCAATTGGCTACCGCCAATAACACCCAGAAACGACAGAGTGTTTTATATTTTACTCATGCTTAAACATTTGTTGAACGCGACCGGTAATGGAGATGAATGGGCACAACAAATAAATGAAGTATTAACACCAATATCTGACGTTAAGAGATGGCGAGTTGCTATGGGGATGCCTGAAAATTGGAAAGAACACCCCTTGTGGAAATAAATTCTTTACTCATTTAATTGTCAGCTGATATTTGAAAGCAGACACTCAAAAAAGCCAAAATTTTGATCAATAAGCTTCTGCTTTTCGCTATAAAGCTGACATTTATTCGGCTTCATTTGTGTAAAAAACAGGATTCTAGATCTTGCCTTCTGGTTCCCACGCAGAGCGTGGGAACCAGCAGAAAATGCAACGAAAGGACTCAACAATAGGATTAAATTTCAGCTTAGGACAAACTCTCATTATCTCTTGGCCGCCATATCATAAATATGGTATACAAATTGCTCATAATTGAAAACATAACTTTTATGGATGAAGATAAATGACCCCCATAAACATCAAAGACGCAAATGCTATACTGCTAGAGCCTAAGAATTTACTATCAAAAGGTGAACTCCCTAAAGAAATTCGAGAGCGACTCAGCTTTGAACTTCCTAGTCCACCCACGCCAGAAGAAAGGCAAGCGCAGGTTGACTACCAAAATTCAATACCTCAAACGACAGTTATAGAGAATAAGGGGGAGATTCTGGCTACTTTTGGTGATAGCGGTTGGAAAACGGTGTTCAGTAATAAAGATTCGTTTGGCCCTAACCTATCTGAAACTGAAATACTAAACCTGTTTAAAACGAAATATGGAGAATCCCTTAGTATAAATAAATATTCTCCGGAAAATGCGCCAACAATGGGGGAAATTCATGAAATGAAATACGGGCGCCCTTTAACACCTAAAGTCGATTATATGGTTTAGATATACTCAAGTTACGTGAATAGATATTGCGGCAATAAGTTACCTAATTGTGGAATATTATTGCCCGCATAAACGATCTCGTAACGAGATTTTATCTAGCCCGCGAGGTTGGGACGAACGGAGTGAATCCCAACATTTGTATTCAGTATGCCACTATTCAAATTTGTTCGTTTTTTGGCCTATAGCAACATAGTCATAACCGACATCAAAATAAATAATAACCCAGCTACCATTGTGTAATTAACAAGCTGAATGTATTTATGTTGTACTGTATCTTCTAAGTTCTTATATACATCTGACCCAGCTAAGATAATCGATTTAACCGACACGGTCGGCTTTTTAAACCAAAAAATCAATATGACGGATATGGCTTCTAAAAACAGGCCAATGCCGAACAAAATGAGTGTCCAGTACACCATCCCATCGCCCCTTAAATATTATAAAAGTATTTCACTATACCCAAAGCCGAGCTAGCTTAAAAATAACCTTTAAGATTTGCAATTTACATCCTATAGCCACTACCTATAAAGCTTGAGCAGACTTAAAACCAGCTCAGCGACAATAAACCCTTCATGTTATCGCATAAAGGGTTTTACCGGATCATGTCACTAATGCGTCATCTTGGTTTCAGGCGGAAAGGCATAGCTGTGCTTCCAGCCGCCTAAATCAATCAAAATTTGATCCAGCATGACGCCGGAATCCACCATCCAGACTTTAAGTGTATGTTTGCCTGCCTGATTAATGATTTGCTTGGCAGATTTCACAGCCGCATTTTTCAGTACATTTTGTTTCCATTCATCACTGCGCCCCTGTGTTTGAAAATCAACAATCACAGGCTTAGCATCATCAATTGCAATGGCTAAACGAACCCCTTTGCCCTGATAAGCCGCGTGAGTCGGTACGGCTTTTAAATACACATTGGCCTGTCCGAAATTAAAGCTATAAAAATCATATTCAAGCAATGGGCTTTGCGATTTAATTTGACTGATATCAGCCTGGCTTTTTGCAGAATAAGGCATCGCCGCCATAACAGAATGACTGTAGCCAAAGCCATTTAATGATTGCCAGTATGAATTGCTACCGGACTCTGAACGGCTAAAGTTTTCAGCATTAATTGAGATAAAGCCCTGCTCTTCAACAAAACCGTTAAATTGCTCAAGCGCTTTGAACTTTGGATTATACGCAGAGACCGCTATTTCAAAGCTTTCATCTCCTGCGCTAATTTCAATACTGGTATTAATTTTATAGCTGGGCGGGATCAGTTGGTGATCATGTCCAAGCGGCGGCTCTTTTTTATCAAGGCCCTGGGGTACTTTATCCCAGTCAAGACTCACCCAAATTCGCTGTTCCGGCTTAGCGTTTTCATTTAACCGACCTTGTGTTTGAGATAGCTGAACCCAGTCGGCATTAGCTTTTGCTTTCCACGCCAGCTTGCCTTTATTTTTAAGGTAAACATCAAAATAATGCGGGGTTTTGGTGTATGCATTAAATACAGGTAAAACATCAGCAAAACTGTTAATTAACTCGCGATTTGTCTGCATCTCATAACCTTCAAGGGCTACGCCTAACTGACCCTCAACAGGGCTTGGCATAGCCGTAACAGGCGCTTTAAATACGGGTAAATTACGCGGAGATGCGGTCATAATATGTGACCACTTCCCGTTGGCAACCTGCAGGTTATATTGACGGGTAACAGATTGAATACGCTGATGCGCTTGCTGAGCTAACCGACCATAATAAGGTGCACTTATTCGACTTTGCTGGGCAACAAACTGGTTTTTATAATGATACAACCATTGTTTATTGATATTGGCCGCACTGATGATTGGATAATAAACTAACTGAAAAAACGCATCCTGTCGGCTGGGCTCGATTTGGGAATAGAGAGCGTCCACCTGCGCTTCAAGCTTTTCGTAAGCGGTCAAACGACGCATAACCTCATCACCATACTGAAATTGACTCAGTTGGGTTTCACCGGATTTGGTCACAGGTTCTACCTGGCTCCAGGCCATAAATTCCGGGCGACGCTGATAAGCGAGCTGGTAATAGTCATTCATCATCTGGTTCACCTGATGCGCAAACCGGGTGCCAAATTCGCGTTGAGCCCAATTAAACTGATGCTCTTGTATGGCCTGATGATGGTCTAATTTATCAATATCCCAAGCCATATCCAAAAACAGCTCCATATTGTATTCGTGGGGTTTAATATCGCCCACATTTAAAATCCAAATATTGCGCGCATTATGCTGATAGGCTTTGTGCATTTGCTGCCACATGAGTGCCGGGCTGGTTGAATTGAGCCATAAATAGTCATGTGGTCTGCCCCAGTAAGACGTATGGTAATACACGCCTGCACCACCGGCACGCTTTTGCTCTTGCGGGCTGCTGAGCTGGCGAATATAACCATAATTATCATCTGTCCAAACCAGGCTAATATCATCCGGCAACTCAAGTCCGCTCTGATAATACTTAAGCACTTCTTTATAGGGAACAAATGCCTGGGCTAACTGGGTTGCAGGTTTTGCTGTAGCCTGATTTAAAATAGCTCGCTGGTCTGTAATCACCTGTTCAAGCAGCTTAACCTGTGAGTCTGTATCATCTTCACCCACTATCATTGGCGAGTCATGCTCGCCGCGCATACCCACAGTATAAATGTTTTCATATTGTGCCGTTTCTTCTGCCCGGTTGGTAAAAAACGCTTTAATACTGTTTGAATTGGTATCGTATCTGTAATCACCCATAGTTGAATGATCCCACTCAACATTAATATTCGACAGCATAGGCTCGGCATGCGAGGTGCCAATAACAATCGCATAATCATCCGCGACTTTTTTATTATCCGGATAATAATAAAACGCCTGAGTGCTTTTATGCATGGCCGGCCAGATGGTATTAGCTCTGAGCCTTAATAATAATTCAAAGATTTTTGCGTAAGTTTTAGGGCCTATATCACCTGTTTCAGGTTCATAAGTTAACGCTGCCCAGCGCTGCAGGCCCCAATCTTCGTCATTTAAAAATACGCCCCTGTATTTAACCGACGGTGAGCCATAAATCTGATTTTGAATCTGAAAATTTAATCTTGTTTGTTTTTTAGGCGTTACGTCTGCCCACCATTCCCAAGGTGAAACACCGGCTTTGCGGGATAATTCAAGTAAACCATACGCCGTGGCGCGGCGATCACTGCCAACAATAATCAAGGCTTGTTTAATTCCGGGAAAAGGATTATCCATGAGCTGAATTGAATAGCGTTCCCACTGGCCTTTAATCTGACTGATATCTAATTTTCCCTGTGAAACCAGGTTATCAATCCACTGACTTTGTCCTATGGTACCGGCAATAACAGTGCGATCACTGGCTTGGTTAATTTGACTGACTGTTTCAGGTTTCTGTCCTGTTATGCTATCAATATCTGAAGCGAGAATGTTCGCCGCGATACTGACAACCTGAGCGTCAGCCGGGTCGATTAAAATTGAGCTGGTTTGTTTGCCTGAAACCATCTCAAACAAAGGTGCTGTTTGCGTACCGGCAAAAGCTGCCTGGATAGATAAGCCTGAAATAAACGTCATCAGCAGATGACTAATTAACTTACGATAGCCTTTCATATTCACTCCTGAATAAAAAGCCCATTTGACACCGGTATCAAATGGGCTTAGCAATATTTTTTTAAACGTGCTTCACTTTACACTCAATAAAACACAAATTGACGATTTACAGCCCTTTTAGTACCTCAAAACAAGCACCTAAAGTATGGTAGTCACACTTAGCACCGGCAGCACTTTTTTCTGCTGAATATTTTTGATTGTCATGCGTTAAAATGCGGTACCAGGCACCATATTCATGGTCAATCATATTATCCCAGCAGTATTGCCAAAGTTGGCTATACTGCTGCAAAAACGTTTGATTTTGAGTTTCACGGTATAACATAGCGGCAGCCGCAAAACTTTCAGCCTGAACCCAAAAGTATTTATCGGTATCACACCAGTTGCCGTTTGGATCAAACCCATAAATCAAACCACCGTGAGTATCATCCCAGGCAACCAGGTAGGCTCGTTCAAATAAAGATTGTGCCCGGCTAACGAGCTCACTATCGGGTGCATATTGATGAATGGCTAATAATAATTTGGTCCATTCCGTTTGATGGCCTGGCTGAAATCCCCACGGGCGATATAAATTTTTAGGGTCGTCTTTGTTATAGTCCCAGTCAATCGCAAAATCTGGCGTGAAGTGTTCCCAAATTAAGCCATCGGTTTGCCCAGCCTGACGTACAGTAATGTTTTCAGCCAGTTGCTTTGCGCGGTTTAAATAAAGCCTGTCCTGCGTTGCTTCAAATGCTGCAATTAAGGCTTCACACAAATGCATATTCGAGTTTTGACCGCGGTAATCACTTAACACCCCATCGGCACTTAATTCATCTGCGTATAAACCAAATTCAGCCTGCCAGAATCTTTGCTCAAGCAATTCAAAAGTCTGAGCAATCTTATCCTGACAGTCGCGCACACCCGCATTATGCGCTGCTGAATAAGCCAGCAATACAAATGCATAACCATAGGCCTGCTGTGTCATATCCAGTGGCTTATGATTATCTAATGTCCAGGCATAAAGTTCTGAATCGGCTTGCCAGTGAACCTGCTCTAAATAATCAAGACCATGCTTTGCATAAGCTTTGTATTTATCTTCCTCTAAATACAAACTGGAAAGTGCATAATTAACAATAATACGGGTACTGCTGACCAGCTGGCGAAAGCCCGGATTAAAGTATTCGCCGTTATCCAGATAGTTTTGAAAATACCCACCTGATTTGTCGATTACAATGGGATCATAAAAGTCTAAAATTGAACGTATATGGTCCAGTATAAAAGACTTGGAATAAAAATTTGGATAGCTCTGTGTATTCATAAATTAAATCCTTAATGCTTTAATACTGTTTTATGCCGGAGACTGGCCGCGTTTTTTTCTGGCCGCTTTATTGCCCCAGGTATACTGATATTCCCAACCGGTTAGTTGCTCGATAACCGCTTTGGTTTCAGCGTCTACATCTTGTTTATCACCACCCGCTTTCAGTCTGTGTACTTCTTCAACTAAAACTTCATGGTTATGTTTATTCAGTTTAAATTTAAGCGCGCCATATAAAGCCAACACGGCCAACGCGGTCGGGGCCAGTAAAAACAACCAATAAATTCCGTTAATCGTATCTACCGTCTGAACTTCTGCGCCGGATTCATAACCAAAGGCTTGCAAACCAGCACTGGCAATGAGCATAGCGGTTGCCTGACAGACTTTACGCCCCAGTGTCATCACACCCGAAAAAATACCAGCCCGGCGTTTACCGGTTAAGGCTTCATCCACATCCGGTATTGAGTTAAAGACCACCCAAGGAATTAAATAAATACCGCCACGGGCTAAACCAATAATCACAGCGCCTATCAGAACTATCATCATCAGGTTATTTTCAATACCCGGCACAAATGCAAAATAAACTATGCTGGTCAGCATTAAACCAATCGCAATTGCAAATGCCTGAGCATTACCGATTCTCAACGCAATCCAGGTAAAAATGGTCACGCCAATAAACTGCATTGCTGTCATGACACTTAAGGCGGTGCCGCCCTGAGTCGGCGTAATATTCACCACCAGCGTCATATAATGCATAAACAGTGAACCAAAAATATCTAACGCAACTGAACCGCCGATATACATCATTAAATGAAAGCGAAAAGACTTTAGGTGGAACGTAGTGGCCATCTCTTTATATAAATGCACCAGCGTCTGGCCGAATGAATCTTTTTTCTCCTGCGGTGGCAAATCCGCCGGATCCAGCTCCCAGGTATATTTATAAATAAAAAACCAAGGCAGAGTGAATAAAACGGCAAACAAACTCCCTATGTAGAAAAAGGCTTCGGCTTGATCCGGTACAACAGCCATAATCTGACCCGGAATAAAGGTCACGACAAAAGCGGTGATTTGGCCAAAAATCATCCGGCAGCTACTCATTTTGGTTCGAACCTGATAATCCTCAGTCATTTCATTTGGTAATGTACTGTAGGGGGTCATCACTATCGTATTCATGGTATTGAACAACAGATAGGTTAACAGGTAATAACCAAACCCGAATCCGGAGACAAACATTAACCCAAATACGAGTAAAAACGGTGCGCCGAACAAGATAAAGACACGACGTCGGCCAAAGCGGGTGCGAATATTATCGGTTACATAAGCAACAATCGGATCGGTAAAACCATCCCAGACTTTTGCAACCGCAAAAATCAAACCCGCTTCAATCGGTGATAAGCCTGCCACCTGGGTATAAAAATAAAGCATCCATAGGCCGATAATCGTTGAAGCCCCGCTTCCGAAAATATCACCCGAGCCCCAGGCTACAATATTTTTCCAGCCTACTTGTCTGTTTGAATTAGTCACAATACTGCCCTTCTCATTAAATCTTTGCGGTACGCAGGTTTAGTTAACCCACTCCCCTTGAATCACTTCGGTAATACTCATCATGGCCAAAGCCTGCCCATAAGGCACAGGCGTATTCGGAATATCAAAGTAATACTGAATATCATGTCCCATTGCCGTGCCATCAGAAGCTTCGAGCAAAATACCGTTTTCATCAATACGTTCAACAATGGCATCAATTGCTTTTAGCGCAGCGGTTTTGACTGACTCAAATTTTTCAGGTTGGATAAGTTCAAGCCGGCAGGCTCTGAGCATGCCATAGGCAATCCCTGCAACCGCAGAGGATTCTACCGGTGATGCCGGATCGTCCAATACGGTATGCCACATTCCATCATCAGCCTGTAATTCAAGCAAAGCATCAATTTGCAACCTTAACAAAGACACCAGATGTTGTTTGACCGCAGGATTAATGATTTGACCTACCAAGCTAACAAGCTCAGGAATGGCAACTGTGATCCAGGCATTACCGCGTGCCCAGAATGCACCGGCAAAGTTATGGCGATCAACCGATGTCCAGCCATGAAACCAAAGCCCGGTCTTTTTATCGGCTAAAAATTGAGCGTGGGCAATAAACTGAAGCTCGGCTTCGTGGATTAATTCCTGACGGCCTAATAGAGTACCGGCTTTAGCCAGAAATAAACCTGTCATAAATAAAGTATCATCCCAAAGCTGGCCTTCATTTAAACGCTCTTTCACCACATGCTGAAAGCCACTCCCTTCAACCCGCGGTAAATTTTGCATTAAATCATCAGCCCACTGACCAATGAGTTGATGCCAGTCTGCCCGTTTTTTCTGCTCGGCAAGGCACGCCAGTGTGATCATAGGCGCTGTCGTATTAATTTGTGGCTCGGGCAAACCTTTTTCGATTTGACGGCCAAACCAATCTTCTAGCGCATTAATCAGACTTTCATTTTGTGAATAATTGGCATATTCATACATGCCGTATAAACCAACGCCAATTTCCCATTCCCACTCTTCAAACTCAATACTGATATCCTGCTCGGCAAATGGATTAAAGTCTCCGATCCCTTTCAAACGACATAAACCTGAACTCAGTTGTTGCAGGACATTAAGATAATTAGGTTTCATTCACTTTACTCCTTAATGATCGGGTTTAAACCCGCTTCAGCCGGAAAGCTCAGGCTCTGACCGTTTATCTGGCAATGACCCTGCCAGCTCAACGCAAATTGCTCGCCATCAGGCGCACTCATATCAGCTGCCAGTTCATCATTTTCACCGGTTAAATTGATTTGCATGTTTTCCCAGTCTGCCACCAGCTGTTCAAAATCAGTGGCTGAATCCAGCTCACCGACTGAAATAAACCAGGCAACTTGCTTGGCATAAGCCCTAACTTCACGTCCCTGAGTCTGACCTTTTTCAACCAATTCAAGCGGACTTGAACAACCAAATATTGCATATGCATTAGCAGAGCGCACAAAACACCCGTTCTGCTTAATGACAATTTCATCTAGCGCTTCGCGCGGCAAATACAGGTGCGTAAAATCAAGACGGGCATCATCAGGTAAATTAAAAACCATCATCGCTTTTTGACGATGCTGCATCACCCGGGGTAAATTGCCATTACCGGCCCAGTATGACGGCCGACCTTCACCACCCGGCACATCTTCACCCGGATGATTCACCCACAATCGGGCTTTAGGGTTTTGCGCAAACTGAATATCTAATACATGTTGCTGATGTCCATGCTGTCCCGTCATATGGTCGACAACAGAAGATAAAGTCACCCCCGGCTGTTTCCATGCTATTACTTTTGCACATTTATCCATGCCCTGAGTGTAAAAGGCTTCAACGGTTTCGCCTTTTGCTAATCTGGCAACTTTATTGCTGATTTCAGGCGGTTGATAACTGCTTAAACAAAACATAGGTAAAGAGGCACACATTCTGGTATGCCAGCCATTACCCCAGGCAACCTGACCAAACCCAGCCAGTTCAGTCATTTCATTAGCCATTAATTCTTTTTCATATACCCGACCCATAGTGCCGCTGGCAATACCGGATTGAAAATGCAAAGCACTCATGGTCATTAATCTGTCGATCACCGTTTTTGCTCTGGCTTTCAAGGCTTCACATTCCGCCAGTTCGTAAATCGCAAATAAACCAATGTAATCAATTGGGTAATAACAAGATGAATTCCACTCAGTTAAACCATTCTCAAGAATATGATCAAACCAGAGATTTAATCTTTTAGTTGCAATGGCCTGCTGTTCCCGTCCTTGACGGCCGGAACATAAAAAAGTATCACGTGGAAAAAACTGGCCAGCCAACAATTGTGAAACGTGAAAACACAGCACATGATTTTCACTCCAGAACCACATCGCATCATTGCCCGGTTCGTCCAGCCAATACCGATAACCTAAGATAGAAGATTTAGTTCTGTCCCACAGTTTGTCAGATAACTGGGTATAACCGGACATTTTCCAGGCCCATAAAACAGAGACCATCCAAAAATCAGAGCAATCTTCGCGCAAACTGATTTTTTGCAAACTCCGGTTTAAAATAGATGCAGCCAGTTCAGGCTGTGAACCTGTCGCCAATAAAGCTAATAATTTACCCGGAATATTCATGCCTTCATTCGCTGTAAATTCAAGGCAGGCTTGCTTGCGCTCTGCCAAAGTGGCTTTTGAATCGGCTTTTGAATCAGCCAAAATATTCACGTGGCAAACACGGGTAATCGAAATCCCTTTGTAAACAAAGTTAAGTGCAACTGCATAATGAGCCGGTTTTAAGTTGCACGGAAGCTCAATAACTAACGGGTTGCCATTGACCGAAAACGCCTGTGACTCAAGATTCAGATCGGTTTCTTCTTCATTGCTCATACCGCTCACATGACCGTCAATCACTAACTTTTCAGCTAATGTATCCTGAGTATCTAATGCCAGTTTGTGGGCCGATAAATTCAAGTCGTATGCAAAACCAGAAACAAAGTGTTCAAGCTCAGCTAAGATCGTTGAATCAACGCCTTCAAGCCGTGTTTTTAAGCAAGTATCATCCAACAAGGTTAGCTCAAAAAAGTACTGGGTATCGCGCTCAAATAAATCTTCAGCGTGCACAACAATTGAGTTATCACCTTGTTCGAGTGGCAATGAAATTTCAGTTGAATGGCTTTCATTTCGTTTAAATGGTGTGAATTGCACCACCAGCTCACCATTAACCCAAATTCTAACCCCACCACAGGTGGACAAACGAAAACGACAAGTTTGAGCTTGATCTGCAGTTAATATACTGCTGGCCCAGTGCTGCACATGAGTCGGAACATAAATAAAGCTGGAAAAGTCAACTTTACGTTTGCCGTTCGCAAAATAAATATGTTTGCAGTCTGCCTGACTGGCCAGGTCCACTGTACGGTTAGCCATTTGCTGCCAGAATACTTTTCTGCAAGGTAAATCACCCACATCCACAAAACCATTTTGAAACTTATATTGCAATTTATCCGGCATGGTTTCATGCGCTTCAAACACAGCAAAACGTTTACGAATCGTGTCTGAGATTAAAAAGCGAGTTAAGGTATCGCCTCGTTTGATCTCACAGTTAGCCATTGTCATTACACTCACTCAATTACTAATTTGTAGTTTTATTGTATATAGTTTGTATACCAATGCAAACATATTTTTATTTTTGCATTATTTGCATTAATTAAAATGAAGTTTACCGTTTGAAATAGCTAGAATAGCAGCATTCATGAGTATAAACCTACGCTAAAAAGCGTTTAAACAAGATGTAAAACAATGCAAATTTTGCATATATTTGTAATCATTTGCAAAATACAAATTTATATTGATAAAATGTTGTCATAAATGTAGCCATAACTGAGACTCTGGTGTGACTTTAAAAGAAATAGCCAAACGTGCGGAAGTATCTGTCAGTACAGTATCACGTGTATTAAACGGAACCGCTAAAATTAGCCAGCCGGTCGCCAGCCGGGTATTAGACATTGCCCGTGAAACAGGCTATTTAGATAAAATAAAACAGAATAGATCACCGCAGTCTGTATTTAGTGGCAAGCAAATATTATTGGTAACCCCCAGAGATGCTGTGCTCAATCAAAGCGGTAATATGATTTCTTATACCCTGATTGAAGCGCTTAAAAATCTCTGTAACGAACAAAATATAAAATTAGGTTCATTGCTCACTCAGGATAACCAAAACTCGGTTGAGCGATTAAAACAAACTCTGGCACAACAAGATTATGCTGCGATCATTGTTGTCTGGGCGGACGATTCAGCCCTGTTGACCACTATCAGTGAATATCCGATCCCCAGCATTTTAATTAACGGCGAAGACAGAAGCATGAATATTGATTCTGTTGGATTCAGTAATCGCTATGGCGCTATGATGGCGGTGGATTATTTAATTAATCATGGCCACCAAAATATTGGTTTATTGAGTTACACCGGTCGCCAAACCATTTATTTACGTGAAAGCGGCTACAGAGACAGTTTATATAATGCAAAAATTGCATTAAATTCCGATTTCCATATTCAGTGTGATGATTACAGCGATATCGCTGCCGAAGAGGCCGTAGATAAATGGTTAAAAGCACACACAAATAACCCGGTTAGTGCATTGTTTTGTGTCACAGATGGCCTTGCACTCGGGGCTATTTCAGCGCTGCAAAAGAATGGTTTGAGAGTCCCTCAAGATGTCTCAGTGATTGGCATGGATGGCATATTTTCCCTCGATTTAGTAGAGCCAAAACTCACCACCATCAAACTACCGTTTGAAGCCCTGCCCTCAGAAGCACTGCGTATTTTGGAAAGTCAGAAGATGATACAAAAACCGGGAAATTACCACCTTCATCTGGAATTAAGCTGCGAGCTACTGGAAAGAGATAGTGTGTGAACCATAATTCGGGCGGCTTAAAACCTGCCCTGAGTCACGACCTTTAGCTTGAAACAAGCGCTTTTTTATCTATCCGGTATTTTTTAATTTTTGAGGCCAGTGTTGTAGGCTTAAGCCCCAAAAGTTCTGCAGCACCATTATCACCATATATCTTGCCTTTGCTTTGCTTGAGGGCTTTTTCTATGTTGGCGATTTCCAGTGTCTGGTACTGATTATTAGTCATTAGCTCATCTGGTTTAACCGCGCTAATCTGAGATGAATTTACCTGTTCGGGCTTATCCACTAAAAAACTAAAATCTAATTTCCCGCCTTTTGCTAAAATCACCTGACGTTCAATAATATTTTCTAGCTCCCTGATGTTTCCCGGCCAACGATAAGATTGCAGATGCTGCATTTGAGCTTTACTGATACTGGGTTTAGGTTGATTCAGCCGGCTACAGACTTTATTGATAAAATGGGCCAATAATACTGGAATATCATCAAGACGTTCGCGCAGAGGTGGAGAGTCAATCGGAAATACATTCAATCTGAAATATAAATCTTCTCTGAATTTATTTTCTGCTACCAGCTGTTTTAAATCGCGATTGGTTGCGGCAATCACACGCACATCCACATTCCGGGTTTTAGAGTCGCCGACTCGTTCAAACTGCTGTTCCTGCAATACTCGTAACAACTTACTTTGTAGCTGTAACGGAATTTCTCCAATTTCATCTAAAAAGATAGTACCACCGTCGGCCAGTTCAAATCGTCCAACCCGCTCTGCAATTGCGCCCGAAAACGCACCTTTTATATGACCAAAAAACTCACTTTCAAATAACTCAGTAGGTATGGCTGCACAGTTTACTTTAATTAAAGGTCGGGATTTTCGGTCGCTGATTTCATGTAATGCACGAGCAATTAGCTCTTTGCCGGTTCCGGATTCACCGATAACCAGGACATTAGCAGCTGTGGGGCCAACCAATTCAATTTGTTGGACCAATCGCTGTAATACTGCACTTTGTCCAATAATTTGGTGATGGTTAAAGTCTGCATTCAGTTCTTCTAATAAATAAGCATTTTCAGCTTCCAGTTTTTGTTTAAGCGACGCAATTTCATCCAATGCACTCAGTAATTTTTGCTGATTTTTTTTTCGTTCAGTAATATCTCTAAATACAACGACAGCGCCAACCAATTCACCGTTATCTGTGACTGGTGTACTGGTATATTCGACCGGTATAGCGCTGCCGGATTTATGCCAGAAAACTTCATCATCAACAAAATGTACTTTACCATCGCGAAACGATGCATAAATTGGACAATGCCGTGCATGATAGTGAGCGCCCGTTTCATGACTGTGGTGAATGATATTGTGAATTTTTTTACCGGTAATTTCACTTTTCATCCAACCCAGTATTTGCTCTGCAGCTTGATTGACAAAGGTAGTACAGCCATTCGCATCAACACCATAAATACCATCACCCACAGCAGACAATAACAACTGGTTATGCCTTTCTATTTCATCAAAAACAGATTCATTTTGCTTCCAGTTCAATAAACCCGCCTGATAGTTTGATTGTGCAATGGCCTGTGCCCTGTATTTAAAGTTACTGCGACTGTCTTCGCAGCTAAACAAAATATAGGGCTCCAAATATTTTGCTTTAATATCTAAATACAGCGGGTTTTGCTTTGACTGAATATATAACTCACTGCTGACGGCTTGCCCTTGCACCATTATCGCTTCGCTAAAAGCGTGTAGCATTGGCAAACAGGCTTTAAACAAAGCGCTGACTTTGATCTGATGCAATTGACTGGTTTCAATATTAAATAAATCACAGGCAGCCACATTCGCCTTACGGATACAGTCATTATAGGGATCAACCAATAAGAGTGCGCTGGGGGCCTGTTCAAATATAAGAGATTGCATACATTAGGTTCAGTTTATTCCGTGTATTTAAAGCCATTCAAAAACCATACCCAAAAACGATTTTTCGTTATATTAAAACGAATTATCGTTTTCAACGATATTTCGTTTAATTATCAGAAAAACAAAACAATAAAATATTCAACTTTATCAATACCTTAAATTAATTTTCATAGTTGGCACACTTATCGCAAATATACCCGTACTGAGGTTTTTATTTTGCGACCCGCCTAACAAAAACCTCTCAATCTAAAACTTGCGCTTAATTTGTGCATTTTCAAAATCAATAAAAGCTAGAGGGTATAACGATGAAACGTATTGATGTCACAGAAGAAATTTTCGCGATTAAAAAAGAAAAAGGATTAACCTGGGAAGGTATTGCCGATGCAATTGGTATGTCTACCGTTTGGACAACCTCTGTCTGTTTAGGCATGAACAGCTGTCCCGCACCGATTGCGGATAAGCTCGTCAGCTTTTTAGGTTTGCCCGCCGAAGCCTGCTCTGTGCTATCTGAGTTCCCGACTAAAACCTGGGACGAAGCCGTACCGCAAGATCCGTTAATTTACCGCCTATACGAAGTCGTTGGCGTATACGGTGATACGCTCAAAGAAGTGATCCAGGAAAAATTTGGTGACGGCATTATGAGTGCAATCGACTTCACCATGGATGTCGACAAAGTGGAAGATCCAAAAGGTGATCGCGTAATTTTAACGTTAAACGGTAAATTTTTACCTTACAAAGTTTGGTAAATATAGAGCGAAATAAACTTAAATGGCGAATATCGCTATTTAAGTTTATTTAGCTCTGCAGTGCAGTGCGCAACTGCACTGCATTATTCATAACACAAAATAACTTACAACACTCAGCAAGGGGTACACACATGGCTTATATAGAACCCAGTGAATTTGTAACAAAAATGGTGGATTCAGGCGAACAAAAAGTCTTTATGTCTACCAAAGATACCTTTATTCGTGCATTTATGGCCGGCGCCATTTTAGGTCTGGCTGCCGTATTTGCAATTACCGTAGCCGTTAAAACAGGCAGCCCCTTGGTTGGCGCCGTTTTATTCCCGGTCGGTTTCATTATGTTGTACTTAATGAAATTTGATTTATTAACCGGTGTATTTACGCTGGTTCCACTTTCACTGATTGATAAACGACCCGGGGTTACTTTTGGCGGGCTGATGCGAAATTGGGGATTAGTATTTGTCGGTAACTTTGCCGGCGCTCTGACCACCGCATTTTTTGTTTCTTTTATTTTAACCTACGGCTATTCAGTTGATGGCGGCGCACTCGCGGCAAAAGTGAGTGCAATTGGTGAATCCAGAACGGTCGGCTATCAGGAACATGGTGTCGCAGGTTGGTTTACAATCTTTATCCGCGGCATGTTGTGCAACTGGATGGTTTCTATGGGTGTAGTTGGCGCTATGATTTCAACTTCAGCCGGTGCAAAAATGGCAGCGATGTGGATGCCGGTTATGCTGTTCTTCTTTATGGGCTTTGAGCATTCAATCGTAAACATGTTCTTATTCCCGTTTTCTATGATTATGGGTGGCGAATTCACTGTTTCTGATTATTTATTGTGGAATGAATTGCCAACTGCTTTAGGTAATTTAGTCGGTGGTTTCCTGCTGGTTGGTTTGCCATTATATTTAACGCACGTTCGCACTTCTCCAGCGCGACAAGCAGCTTAATCCATTTAGATAATCTGATAATTTTAAACCACTCACTCAATAAGAAGTGGAACGCCCCACCCCACAGGTGGGGCTTTTATATGTTACGCGCTAAAAATCACGGATTTGATTCAATAAATTCACGCAGGCCTTTGGTTAATAAACTGGCAAGCCTTCTAACCGCCAGAGTGAATCGCTTTTCTAAGCAAATGCATTTTTTTTGAATTCAGTTACAATAGCGCCAAATAACAGTTATTACTTTTCTACTATCCCCGAATTAATCTTATTGCATTCATTCTATAAATTGGTTTCGTCAGTTAAATAACGAGCTCAGCGCCTATTTAACTTTTGCATCAAACCCTTTATAAAATGTAATCATCGTCGGTCGGGGTAGGTTTTCAGCGTTTAAAGAGATATTTCAGATGATACGATCAGCACATAGCATTTTACCCTTAATAATTGGCAGCCTGCCTGCATTTTCATTCGCAGCAGAACCCAACGATCTCCCGAGTGACATTGAAAGAATCACAGTTGAAGCTTCACCTACGGCAAACAAAAAACCAGTTGGAACCTTTGATTCACCCGTCTCTAATTTAGAATATGATCCCCGAGTAGATGTGCAGTCACGCAACATGGCCGAAGCGCAAGCAGATATTAGTATCCGTGGCGGAATTTTCGAAAATACAGGTTTTAGTGTCGGGAGTGCAACCTTATTTGATCCTCAAACCGGACATTATGTTGCCGAACTACCCATTGCCCCGCATACGTTACAAGGCCCTTATATTTTAACTGGTGCAGACAATGCGCTTTACGGCTTTAACAGTTCTGTCGGTACTATTGATTTTAACTGGAAACCGGTTCAGTCTGCGGGCAGTATATCTCTTGGCGCAGGCAGTAATGACTTCAATATGCAAAGTATTCATGCCGGTTTACGTCAGCCGCTCAATGGAAACAGTAACTGGCAGCTAGGATTTGAAGGTGAGGTTTCGCGTTCAGCCAGTGAAGGTTCAATCGACAATGGCGATCACGACTTTAAAAGAGCATCAGGCCGAATTCAGTTAGCAGGTAAACAGTCACAAACAGATTTATTTTTTGGTATACAGGAAAAGTTTTTTGGCTGGCCGAACATGTATACCCCGTTTAATGTCAATGAAACAGAAGATCTGCAAACCAAACTTTTTGTACTAAACCATCAACAAAGTTATGCAACAGACAGTTCATTTGAAATATCAGCCTATTATCGCCGTCATAATGATCACTATGTATTCTCGCGGGAAAACCCTGAATCTTTCCAGTCTTTTCATGAAACCCAAGTCAGCTCGCTGGCCATTTCGGGGCATCATTCATACAATGATTCGTTTGCACTGAATTATGCAACTCAATTAACAGCAGATTCAATCAAATCAAGTTCTCTGGAAAATAACTTTACGACCCGAAGTTATATTAAAGCCAGTATTTTACCTGAATACCGGACACAGCTTGCGCAAAATGAACAGTTAAGGATTCGCTTAGGTGCCGCTTTGGATGATACCAACCGGGATGATAATCAGGTTTCATTATTGGGCGATATGAGCTGGCATACATTAAATTCTGACGGCAGCGCAAAAACCCTGTATTTATCCTACGCTGAAGCCACTCAGGTTGCCGGATATACAGCAATTGGCGGTAGCGACTCAGGCGGATTATTCAGAAGTAACTATTCACTTGAACGAGAAACCACTCAAAACCTAGAACTAGGGTTAATATTGGACAGTTACAACTGGCGCATGAACTCTGCTGTATTTTATCGTCAAGACAACAATCTGACTGACTGGACTTATCGTTTTGACTCTACTTCAGCACGGACAGCCAACCCGGTCGACATAGAGACATCAGGATTAGAGTTGCTCGCAACCCGCTATTTTGACAATGCAGAAATGGTCGCCAGTTATACTTTCCTCAAAAAGTCTGAAGATTATGGTTCGGCAGATATAGATGCCAGCTTTTATGCTCTAAATTATCCTAACCATCGCATTACACTGGGCGCAATCTGGCGATTCACTGACAATCTGGAAGTTAAACTGGATAATGAATGGCGAAAACAAGAAGACAACCAACTGCGAAACGGTGGCGATTCAGCTTTATTTACGCACCTGACGTTAACCCTGACTCCAGCAGAGATTGCAGGGCTAATCATCGCATTATCAGCAGATAATCTTTGGGATGAGTCATTCGAAGAAGTACCGGGTACACCAGGCCGTGGTGAGCAATATTCGCTCAGTGCCACTTATCATTGGTAAATACAATCCATCCACAATATAAATGCCTATTACCGGGATTATTGAATTGAGTATCCGGTAATAGGCTTTAGCTGAAAAAGAGTTATTGACTTAATAATTCCCTTTCAATCAATTTATTAATGATACATATAATATTGATAGTCAGTACTTTGATAAGGCAAGAGTTCATAATGCGGTTGTATAAAAGCAACCAGATTGATTAACTCAGAGACTGTCATAACATCATTAAAAATGGTCATTTTTGACTGACCATTTTCCTGAATCATATCCATTGGATATCCGCTGGCAAATTTGTGCGAAGGGTTAATGACAGAAGTAACCAGCTCACCATAGGTTTTGACCTGAGTACTCTTACCCCCAAGCTTAATCGATAATTCGGCATTTTCCGGCTGAGGTATACCTGAAATCTGATGGCATCCACTGCAATTATATTTGATAAAAACCTGCTCTCCTTGCTCTATATTCCCTTTGGGTAAACTAAAGCCACGCGGAGAATCAGGCCCTTTCTGGCAACTCGAAATGGACAATGCTAGCAGAGCAAAACTAAAAGCGATTAGATATTTCATGTTCGATCCCCTTGTATTGAACATTGGCTAATGATTAAAAAATAGTCAGAAAATCAGACTTAAGCCACAATACAAGTGAACAAGAATTTAAAAATTAAATATTTATTGATCTCAGACAAGTTTTCTTGGTGAAGCTGAAATTTAAAATCTGTATTAAGCCAGCATGACAGCATATCAATACACCAAATAGCTATGGTTCGACAGCCTTAAATAACGATTTAGCTGAGAATCAGACAAACACGGATACAATCAATCAGGTTCCATTGTTGATTTTGGCTGACTTGTTATCTATTAGTTTAAGTACGCTTGGATTGGGATTTTCCTATGACAATTAAACATGTTTTCGGTTTTATTTGCCTTTTTATTTTATGCAGTGCATGCAGCCCTCAACATCAAACGCAGGCATTTGGCATATTAGAACGGGACAGAATTGCATTAACCTCAAGCGCATCCGAAATTTTAATATCTTCATCAGTCACTGAAGGCGAAAAAGTGACTAAAGGCCAGGTTATCGCTCAGTTAGCAAGCGATAAGCAAACCGCTATTTTAGCTCAGGCGACTGCCGAACACGCCAAAGCGCAGGCGAATTTGAATAAATTGCTCGCGGGTAGTCGGTTAGAAGATATTGAATCAGCCCATGCTAATCTGGAAAGTGCTCAAGCTAGGCTGAGCAATGCGCAAAAACAACTTAGCCGAATTCTAAATTTATCTGAACATAATGCCATATCCAAATCGGAAAAAGACAACGCAATAGCTGAAAAAGAGGCGGCGTTAGCTCAATTTCATGCAGCAGAGCAAGGCTTAAAAAAACTGAATGCCGGATTTCGCCATGAAGATATTCAGGCGGCGAGCGCCGAAGTAGATGCGCTGGCAGCAAAAGTTAAACTTGAGCAAATCAAACTTAAAGAGTTAACCATAGTCGCGACCCGGGACGGTATTTTAGATAGTTTGCCTTATAATCCGGGCGAACGAGTCTCGCAAAATGCAACCATAGCCGTGATTCAGTCCGCTGGTGCACCTTTCGCCCGTGTATATATTCCGCAGCCTTATATGGCCAGATTAATACTGGGACAGAAAGTCAGCATTGCCATTGACGGATTCAACCAGACAGTAGAGGGAAATCTCAGGTGGCTTTCAGTAGACCCCGTTTTTACCCCTTATCAGAGTATGAGTGAATCAGACCGTTCGCGGCTGGTTTATCTGGCGGAAATTGACTTGCCGGATTCAGTCAGCCACCTGCCATCCGGCATACCGGTTCAAATGCAGTTGGAGCCATAAATGACTGAACTGGCAATTAAAGCGGATAAAATCAGTAAAAAATTTGGTCAGTTTACCGCCATTGAAAACATATCGCTGCGCATTAATAAAGGCAGTATTTACGGATTTTTAGGCCCGAACGGCTGTGGCAAATCAACCACTATTCGCACCTTGACCGGTTTACTTTCACCAACCAGCGGTGATATTGAGGTATTAGGCTTAAAAATACCCGAAGATGCTGACAAATTAAGGTTTAAAATCGGTTATATGACACAAAAATTTTCGTTATATGAAGATTTAACCGTTGAAGAAAACCTTAAATTTATCGGCAACATATTTGCGTTGGGTAAAAAAGAATTACAAGAGCGCTGCCAAGAACAGCTCGCCACTTATGGCCTTAATCATCTGAAAAATCAGATAGTCTCAGGCATGAGCGGCGGTCAGAAACAAAGATTGGGGCTGGCTTGTGCGACTATGCATAAACCTGAACTCTTGTTTTTGGACGAACCTACATCGGCAGTCGATCCGGAAAATCGCCGGGACTTCTGGGAAAAATTATTTGATTTATCAGAAGCAGGCACTACGATTTTAGTCGCGACGCATTATATGGATGAAGCTGAGCGTTGTCATAAACTGGCCATTATGGAATCCGGCCAGATGCGAGCAGATGATACGCCAGAGGCCTTGATGGCACAAATGGGGGTGAATATTGTCGAAATTAAAACCCCTGGACTCAGAAAACTCAAATTAAAATTAATGGAACAGGATGAAGTGCGCTCAGCTGCACAATTGGGCGTACGCCTCAGGGTGCTGATTTACCAGAGCATTAAAAAGCCGGTTCAATGGCTTCTGTCTAATTTCCCCGAACTTGAATACGCAGAGCTCGAACAAGTCAGGCCGACACTAGAAGATGTATTTGTTGCTGTCACGGGCAAAGGCAGACAATGAAGTCTTTAATTCGAATTAAAGCCATTATGCTAAAAGAATTACGCCAATTGTCTCGTGATCGCTTAACCTTTGCGATGGTGGTAATGATCCCTCTGATTCAGTTGGTCCTGTTCGGATTTGCGATAAATACCGAAATACGTAATATCCCGGTTGGGCTTGTCGATTCAAGCCAAACCTATCATTCACGTTTATTAACCGAATCAGTTAAAGCGACTCAGGTGGTCAAGTTCGGCCATTATTACCAAACTGCCGAACAGGCCAAACAAGCCATTCAAACCGGTGAGATTAAAGCTGCTCTCATCATTCCAGCCGATTTTGAACAAAGGCTGGCACAAAACAGAGCGCTTGCACAGTGGATGGTCAACGGCTCTGACAGCATTTTAAGTGCGACTATTTTAGGTTTACAACGCATGCCGTTTATACCTGACTATAAAACCCGAAACCTGCCGAATCAGGGAAAAACATTTGAGGTGACATTATTTTATAACCCATCCCGAAAAGCTTCGATCAATATTGTTCCTGGCCTGCTTGGTGTTATCTTAACCATGACTATGGTGTTATTTACCAGTATTGCGATTGTCCGTGAACGTGAACGCGGAAATTTAGAGCTACTGATAACCACGCCGGTCAGCCCGCTCGAGCTGATGATCGCAAAAATCATTCCCTACATTTTTGTTGGCCTGCTTCAGGTGATTATCATACTCGGACTGGGCCATTTGTTATTTTCAGTCCCTATCAATGGCTCACTGATTCAAATATTTCTTGGCTCACTTTTATTTATTGCGGCCAGCCTGACACTGGGTCTTATCATTTCAACACTGGCACAAACTCAGCTACAGGCAATGCAAATGACGATATTTATTATATTGCCATCAATTTTATTATCCGGATTTATGTTCCCTTATGAAGGCATGCCGATACTGGCTCAATGGATTGCTGAAGTATTACCGGCAACGCATTTTATGCGGATGATCAGAGGCATTGTATTACGAGGAGCTGACTTGATTGATTTATGGCATGACAGCCTATGGCTTGCCAGTTTTACGATACTCGGCATACTGGTGGCTGCAAAGCGATTTAAAAAATCTTTGGACTAACTTAAACTCAGGCAACAAGCAAAAAAACGCCGAACTTACCCAATGTATCCGGATAAGCCGACGTTTTAGGGCTTTTAATCTAAATTATTACCTATTTATTTTGTACCCCAAACAGACACGCCTGCTGACGATACTGCACTGAAAGTTGGAACAAGCTGATTAGTTGCATCATTCCACTGCCAGCTGGCAACCCCATTGAAGTTACCTAAATTGTTCAGGTTAATCTGAAATTTATTGTCACTCTGAATCCACCAGGTACCAGACACTGCACCACTTACGGTGCCGTCCGAATTAAGCTGGATATTAACCGACTGTTTGGCCGTTGTATTAATATCTTTTTCATGATTGATAAACTTATAGCTGCCCACCATATCATAAAAATCAACCTTATTATCACCGTTTAACTCAGCATAACGCTGCGGTGCAACAACCGGCCAGCCTTCTGAGTTAATAAACATTTCATGAACCCGCACCTGATGAAATTCACCCGTATTCGGGAAACGTGTATGGAATACAAGGAAGTTTTGACCGGTATCTGCATTGCGAACTGCAGATTGGTGACCCGGAGACAAATAACCATATTCACCGGCAAATTCAAATCCACCCATCAGTTTTACACCATAAGGGGCAATTGAATTTCTGTCACCACGCACATTAGCCATATTATTGCCCTGTGCATCATAATAAGGTCCGTCAGGAGACGTTGCTCTCGCTACCCGAACATTGTAGCCACCGTTTGATGCTAAACCACCAAATGACGTAAACATGTAATAATAATCAGATTCTGGATTATAGAGGACAAATGCCCCTTCAATGTGGCTGTGGTCTCCGCCTAATAAATGTTTACCATAACCTTGGCCCGGATAAGGTTTACCGGTTGCCGGGTCCGCTTCTAAGATAAAAATACCGCCCGAGTATGAACCATACGTCATCCATAACTTGCCATTTTTGTCATAAAATGTATGAGGATCGACGGCATTTGGGTGTATCGTCGGATCATAAATTTCACCTGCGTTTTCACTCTCCTGACCCCACATCCCAGATTTTAAAATAAGTCCCTGATTATAATATGGCCCTTCTATATTCCAGCTGGTAGCTACGCCCGTATAACCGCGAGGTTCAGTCATTAAACTTTGGTTATAATAATACGCAAACTGACCATTGTTGAGTTGAACCACGTCAGCTGCCCAAAGAGATTGCTCGCCCGTCCAAGCAAAGCCTTCAGCTAATTCATTAGTAATGTTATAGCCAAACAAAGGGTTATTATTGTTAACGCCGTCTGAAACCAGCGTCCAGTTCATTAAATCAGTTGACTTTGCACTCGCAGCAAATGAACCAAAGATATAATAGGTTTTCTGGCCGTTAACATAGGTTTCGTAAATAGAAGGATCATGTACAGTAACATCAGTAAACTGAGTATTTGCAACCGTTGGATTAGGATAAGTAACGCGCTCTAATGTCCACTGTTGAGGGCCACCGGCCCAATAGTTATATTGAACAATATTGCCACCGTTTTCTGTATCAAAATTGTAGACTTCTGCAGCTTTTCCGGAATGTTCGTTAATTAAACCATAGTTACCATTTGATAACGCATCTAAATTCCAAAGCTGAGCCGGACCACCCCAATAGTCCCACTGAACCAGATCATCACCATCATTCGTGCCAAAATTATAGACTTCTAATGCTTTTTTACTGGCAGTTGAGATAATTGAATACTTACCATTTCCGGTATTGGTAATATCCCACTGTTGATTAGCACCGCCCCAATAATCCCACTGAATAATACTGGCGCCATTATTAGCCGAACCATCAGTCACATCCATGGCTTTACCGCTATGACTGTTTTTTAATACATAAGTGCCGTTTTGCAATGCGGCGGCATTAAACGTAGCCCCCGCGCCTAATACCAGTGCCAAACTGGCTGCTATTGTTGAATATTTCATCAATACCCCATTTTTGTTTATTGTTTTATCGTGTGCCGCGAATCATTCGCTTGCATTATATTTACATACTATATTTTATTAATATTGTAATACTTTATTAAAGTATTGCGTCAATTTAAACATTAAATTAACACCCAGGTCAAACAAAAATGTATATAAGAAAAAGTATGAGTGCGAACAACTAACTGAATTCTGCCTTTCGGATAAATCAGATGAAACTGCAGTTAGCCGAAAAATATCGTTTACTTTCGCCATAAATGGCGACCTACAATGGATCTTAGCAGCGGGTTTACTCCGGAAATAATTCGCGAGAGCAAGCTTCTCGCCTACGTAAGCTCAAACGCAGTGACGTAGGGTGGTTTAGCGCCGTGGGCGCGTAAGCCACCAATTGAGATAAAAACTTTAGTCAGTCTGGTTACCCGGATCAATTTTCTGCTGGTTCCCACGCTCTGCGTGGGCACTGGAAGGTAAGATCCAGGTTTCAGGGGCTGGGTAAAGCAACATGACCTACCCCGTCATCCCGCACAGCGAGGCACGAGCGTGATACGGAATCTTTGATTAGGTTTGAGGCGCTAGGCTTTAGGCGATTGCTGGTTTCCATACTCAGCGTGGTAAACAGCCACTTTACCCGAATGAAAGTTGTTAACTGTCTGCTTTGAGCGAATATCGGACATTTATTCGGCTTTGCCTGCATGGAGCTAGGTATTAGAGCAATGCAGGAGGCAATTGCCGTTAGCCGAAAAATATCGTTTATTTTCGCCGTAAACGGCGACCTACAATGAATCTACACAGCGAGTATGATCCGGAAATAATTCGCGAGAGCAAGCTTCTCGCCTACGTAAGCTCAAACGCAGTGATGTAGGGTGGTTTAGCGCCGTGGGCGCGTAAGCCAACCAATTGAGATAAAAACTTTAGTTTATTTCGCCATAAATGGCGACCTACAATGAATCGTAGCAGCGGGTTTGCTCCGGAAATAATTCACGCGAGCAAGCTTCGCGCCTACCCAATTATAAACCCTAGGTGTCAAGCTTGGTGGTGCAGGGTGCAGACCTAATATAAACAATTCTATGATAAAGCGATAAGCCGAGTCTTGTAGGTTGGGTCGAACGAAGTGAATCCCA
>Ga0207833_100080_pt1 | contig 106877 bp, 96 predicted proteins | sample TtaePargueraPR_6_FD_187753 | JGI IMG/M metagenome (GOLD analysis project Ga0207833, IMG submission 187753) | Aerobic enrichment media microbial communities from Bioluminiscent Bay, La Parguera, Puerto Rico - Tt and E1 (2) (SPAdes) | ecosystem: Environmental > Aquatic > Marine > Unclassified ...
GCGTGCCCTGGCTCACGTGCACGATCGGCCGGTCGTCGGGCAGGTCGGCCCACCACGCCGGCGGTGCCGGCCGGATCGACCCGGTGGGCGCGAGGGCGCCCACGAACTCGACGCGGACGGGCCACGAGCTGCGGGGGAACTCGAGTTCGGGCACCCCGGACGCGCAGACCAGGTCGGGGGAGTGCCAGGCCGCGTCGAGCGGCGCGTCGGTCGGCGGCAGGCCGAACGCCGCGCGCTGGGCGTCGTACGCCCGCCGCACGCCGCGCGAGAACGTCTCCAGCGCCGCGAAGAGCACGCGGTCGCGGAGGCGTCCGAGCGGACCGGTCGCCGGGAGCAGCGGGAGGCTCGGCGGGGGCAGCTCCGGGGTCGGCATCGAGAGCGGGACGATGCTCACGGTGACCGACGGGGTGCCGAGGCGTTCCGCCACGAGGTGCGTGCCGAGGCTGAGCCCATCGGCCACGATGACGTCCCACGGGCGCGCCGCGAACGCGCGGGCGAGGTCGTCGCCCTGCGCCGCCCCGGTGCCGACGAACAGGTGCTCGACGTTCGCGAGCAGCTGGCGCGGACCTTCGCGACCGCGGAGCGCGGGGAACGTGGCGGCGAGGTCGAGTTCGTCGAAGTCCGGGGCGGACTGCCAGGGCACCACCTCAGCGCCGAGGGCCGCGAACCGCTCGGCGTAGGCACGGCCGGTGTAGACGCGCACGGCGTGGCCCGCCTCGACGAAGGCCTCGGCCACCGCGGCCAGCGGTGCGACATGCCCGGCGAAGGGCATCACCGCGATCATGACGTCTGCCATGGGGTCATTGGAGCACGGCACGGGCCGCCGGCGCCAGAGCGCGGCGTCAGGTAGGATCGACGAAACCGACATCCTTTGAAGTCCGTCCCGTGAGGCGGAGAAGGGAGTCTGCATGGCTGTGCGCCCCGTGCTGCAGCAGGCCGACATCGAACGCGCGCTCACGCGCATCGCCCACGAGATCCTCGAGTCCAATCGCGGCGCCGACGACCTCGTCATCCTCGGCATCCCGACGCGCGGCGTGATCCTCGCCGCTCGTATCGCCGAGATCATCCGTCGCATCGAGCCGAATGCCCCGGAGGCCCTGGCCGGCTCGCTCGACGTGACCATGTACCGCGACGACCTGTCGCACACGCGCACCCGCACGCCCGCACCCACCGACGTACCCGTCGGCATCGACGACCGCACCGTCGTGCTCGTCGACGATGTGCTCTACTCGGGCCGCACCATACGCGCCGCACTCGACGCGCTGGCCGACATCGGCCGGCCCCGTGCGGTGCGCCTGGCCGTGCTCGTCGACCGCGGTCACCGCGAGTTCCCGATCCGCGCCGACTTCGTCGGCAAGAACCTGCCGAGCGCCGCGAGCGAGCGCATCAACGTGCACCTGCGCGAGGTCGACGGGGAAGACGGCGTGTCGATCGAGGGGGGCGTGCGATGAGGCACCTGCTCTCCACCCGCGACCTCGGCCGCGAGCAGGCGATCGAGCTGCTCGACATCGCCGAGGACATGGCCGCCGTGCAGCAGCGAGAGGTGCGCAAGCTCCCGACGCTGCGCGGGCGCACGGTCGTGAACCTGTTCTTCGAGGACTCCACGCGCACGCGCGTCTCGTTCGAGGCCGCCGCCAAGCGGCTCTCCGCCGACGTCATCACGTTCAGCGCGAAGGGCTCCAGCGTGTCGAAGGGCGAGAGCCTGAAGGACACGGCGCAGACGCTGCAGGCGATCGGTGCCGACGCGGTCGTGGTGCGCCACCAGGCATCCGGCGCCCCCCAGACCCTCGCGACGAGCGGCTGGATCGACGCGGGCGTCGTGAACGCCGGCGACGGCACCCACGAGCATCCGACCCAGGCGCTGCTCGACGCGTTCACCATGCGCCGCCGCCTGCACGGCGACGCCTCGCGCGGTCGCGGCCTCGACGGCGCGCGGGTCGTGATCGTCGGCGACGTGCTGCACTCGCGCGTGGCCCGCTCGAACGTCTGGCTGCTCGACGCGCTGGGCGCGGAGGTCACGCTCGTCGCCCCGCCCACGCTGCTGCCGGTCGACGTCTCGGCGTGGCCCGCGCGGGTCGGCTACGACCTCGACGCGGCGATCGACTCGGGCCCCGACGCGGTCATGATGCTGCGCGTGCAGGCCGAGCGCATGCACGCCGCGTTCTTCCCCAACAGTCGCGAGTACTCCCGCACCTGGGGGCTCGACGACGCCCGGTTCGCGCGACTGCCGCGGACTACGATGGTCATGCATCCGGGGCCGATGAACCGGGGTTTCGAGATCGCGGCGTCGGCCGCCGACTCGGCCCAGTCCACGGTGCTCGAACAGGTTGCGAACGGAGTTTCGGTGAGAATGGCTGCCCTGTACCTGCTGCTGTCCGGTGAGCGGGAGGAGGCGGCGTGAGCCGCACGCTCATCCGCGGCGCGACCCTGGTCGACGGCACGCGGGGCGACCTGCTGCTCGATGACGGGCGCATCGCCGAGATCGGTTCGGTGACGGATGCCGCGGGCGCGACGGTCATCGACGCCGACGGCCTCCTGGCCCTGCCCGGCCTCGTCGACCTGCACACGCACCTGCGTGAGCCCGGGTTCGAGCAGAGCGAGACCGTGCTCACCGGCAGCCGCGCGGCGGCCGCGGGCGGCTACACCGCCGTGTTCCCGATGGCGAACACGTCGCCGGTCGCCGACACCGCGGGCGTGGTCGAGCAGGAGCTCCGCCTCGGCGAGGACGCCGGATACGTCACCGTGCAGCCGATCGGCGCCGTGACGGTGGGCCTCGCGGGGGAGCGGCTCGCCGAGCTCGGCGCGATGGCCGCGTCGCGGGCGAAGGTGCGCGTGTTCTCCGACGACGGCCTGTGCGTCTGGGACCCGCTGCTCATGCGCCGGGCGCTGGAGTACGTGAAGGCGTTCGACGGCGTCATCGCGCAGCACGCCCAGGAACCGCGCCTGACCGAGGGCGCGCAGATGAACGAGGGCGCGCTGTCGGGCGAGCTCGGCCTGCGCGGCTGGCCCGCGGTCGCCGAGGAGGCGATCATCGCGCGCGACGCGCTGCTCGCCGAGCACGTCGGCAGCCGCCTGCACGTGTGCCACCTCTCCACCGCGGGTTCCGTCGAGGTCGTGCGGTGGGCGAAGGCCCGAGGCATCCGCATCACGGCCGAGGTCACGCCGCACCACCTGCTGCTCACCGACGACCTCGTCGCCAGCTACGACGCCCGCTACAAGGTCAACCCGCCGCTGCGCACCGCCGAGGACGTGGAGGCGCTGCGCGACGCGCTGGCCGACGGCACGATCGACATCGTCGCGACCGACCACGCCCCGCACCCCGCCGAGTCGAAGGAGTGCGAGTGGGATGCCGCGGCGAACGGCATGGTCGGGCTCGAGTCCGCCCTGTCGGTCGTGCACGAGGCCATGGTCGAGACCGGCCGGTTCGGCTGGGCGGACGTGGCGCGCGTGATGTCGGCCGCGCCGGCGAGCATCGGCAGCCTGGCCGGCCACGGGCACGCGCTCGAAGCGGGCGCGCCCGCCGAGCTCGCGCTCTACGACCCTGAGGTGCGCGCCGAGTTCGGCGTCGGCTCGCTCGCGGGCCGCAGCCGCAACTCGCCCTACCTCGGCAGCACCCTGCCGGGGCGCGTGGTCGCGACGTTCCACCGCGGCGTGCCCACGGTGCTCGACGGCCAGGTGCGTCCGGCCGACGAGGTCGCGGGAGGTGCCCGTGGATAACTACGCGATCGGCGGCATCGTCGTCGTCGGCATCGTCATCGTGGTCGTCGCGCTCATGCTGTGGTCGTGGCGCGGCCGCCGTCGGCGCGACGCGGGCATCGTCGACCACCCGCAGCCCGTTGAGCCGGGCGCGCTCGTGCTCGAGGCGCCCGTCATGCACGTGGCGACCACGCCGCACCGGCGCCCGGTCGAGCGACTCGCCCCGCGCGGACTCGGATTCCGCGCCGCCGGGCGCATCGAGGTGCGCGCCGACGGCGTGCTGCTCGACCTGGCCGGCGAGGCGCCCGTCTACCTGCCCGCCGACGCGCTCGTCGAGGTGACGACCGCGAGCTGGGCGATCGACCGCGGCGTGGAGCCCGAGGGGCTCATCTCCGTCGCCTGGCGTGCGGGTACGACCGACGCCGACGCGGCACCCGACGACCTCGTCGTCGACACCTATCTCAGGGCCCAGCGGGTCGGCGACGCCACCCGCATCGTCGAGGCCCTCAGCACACTCGCCGGGGCCGCGACGGCCACCGGCGGCGACAACGGAAGCGAGGCCTGACATGGCGATCCCCGGGAAGGACGCGGGACCTGCGGTCCTCGTGCTCGAGGACGGCACCCGATACGCCGGACGCGCCTACGGCGCGACCGGCCGCACGCTCGGCGAGGCGGTGTTCGCCACCGGCATGACCGGCTACCAGGAGACGCTGACCGACCCGTCGTACGCGGGCCAGATCGTGCTCATGACGGCGCCGCACATCGGCAACACCGGTGCGAACGACGAGGACATGGAGTCCTCGCGCATCTGGGTGTCGGGCTACGTGGTGCGCGACCCCTCCCGCGTGGTGTCGAACTTCCGCGCCCAGCGCAGCCTCGACGACGACCTCGTCGCGGGCGGCGTGGTCGGCATCAGCGGCATCGACACGCGGGCGGTCACCCGTCACATCCGCGCCGACGGCGCCATGCGCGCGGGCATCTTCTCGGGGGCGGACGCGTCGCTCACCGACGACGAGCAGCTCGCCCTCGTGCGCGGCGGCGAGGAGATGACCGGCCGGAACCTCTCCGGCGCGGTCTCGACGGCCGACGGCTACTCACTGGACGCCGAGGGCGAGCGGATCGGCTCCGTCGCCGTGCTCGACCTGGGCGTGAAGACGTCCACCCTCCGGTACCTCGCCGAGCGCGGCTTCGACGTGCACGTGCTGCCGCAGACCGTGACCGTCGAGGAGCTGCTCGCGCTGGCGCCCGACGCGCTCTTCTTCTCGAACGGGCCCGGCGACCCCGGGGCATCCGATCACCATGTGGAGCTGCTGCGCGCCGCCCTGCGCACCGGACTGCCGTACTTCGGCATCTGCTTCGGCAACCAGCTGCTCGGGCGCGCGCTCGGCTTCGGCACCTACAAGCTGCCGTTCGGTCACCGCGGCATCAACCAGCCCGTGCTCGACCGCGCCACCGGCCGCGTCGAGATCACCGCGCACAACCACGGGTTCGCGGTCGACGCGCCCCGCGAGGGCGTGACCGAGTCGAGCGAGGGCTTCGGCCGCGTCGAGGTCAGCCACATCGACCTCAACGACGACGTCGTCGAGGGCCTCAACTGCCTCGACATCCCCGCGTTCTCGGTGCAGTACCACCCCGAGTCGGCGGCCGGCCCGCACGACGCGAACTACCTCTTCGACCGGTTCCGCGACATGGTCATCGCGAGCAAGGAGAACGGCAACTGATGCCCAAGCGCGACGACATCAACTCGGTCCTCGTCATCGGGTCCGGCCCGATCGTCATCGGCCAGGCGGCCGAGTTCGACTACTCGGGCACCCAGGCCTGCCGCGTGCTCCGCTCGGAGGGCGTGCGGGTGATCCTGGTCAACCCGAACCCGGCGACGATCATGACCGACCCCGGCTTCGCCGACGCCACCTACGTCGAGCCGATCAACCCCGAGATCCTCGAGTCGATCATCATCAAGGAGCAGCCCGACGCGGTGCTCCCGACGCTGGGCGGCCAGACCGCGCTGAACGCGGCGATCGCGCTGGAGGAGGCGGGCATCCTCGCCAAGCACGGCGTGGAGCTGATCGGCGCGAAGGTCGACGCCATCCGCAAGGGCGAGGACCGCCAGCTGTTCAAGGAGCTCGTGGTCGAGTGCGGCGCCGACGTCGCGCGCTCGCACATCGCGCACACCATGGACGAGGTGCTCGCCGCAGCCGACGACCTCGGCTACCCGCTCGTCGTGCGCCCGTCGTTCACGATGGGCGGGCTCGGCTCGGGCTTCGCCTACGACGAGGCGGACCTCCGCCGCATCGCGGGCGCCGGCCTGCACGACTCGCCCACGACCGAGGTGCTCCTCGAGGAGTCCATCCTCGGCTGGAAGGAGTACGAGCTCGAGCTGATGCGCGACACGGCCGACAACACGGTCGTGGTCTGCTCGATCGAGAACGTCGACCCGGTCGGCGTGCACACGGGCGACTCGATCACGGTCGCGCCGGCCCTGACCCTCACCGACCGTGAGTACCAGCGGCTGCGCGACATCGGCATCGACATCATCCGCGCCGTGGGCGTCGACACCGGCGGCTGCAACATCCAGTTCGCGGTCGACCCGTCGAACGGCCGCATCATCGTCATCGAGATGAACCCGCGCGTGTCGCGCTCCTCGGCGCTCGCGTCGAAGGCGACGGGCTTCCCGATCGCGAAGATCGCGGCGAAGCTCGCCATCGGCTACCGCCTCGACGAGATCCCGAACGACATCACACGGGTGACCCCGGCGAGCTTCGAGCCGACGCTCGACTACGTCGTCGTGAAGGTGCCGCGGTTCGCGTTCGAGAAGTTCCCGGCCGCCGACCCGACCCTCACGACCACCATGAAGTCGGTCGGCGAGGCCATGGCGATCGGCCGCAACTACGCGTCGGCGCTGCAGAAGTCGCTGCGCTCGCTCGAGAAGCGCGGGTCGAGCTTCCACTGGGGCGACGAGCCGCGCAGCGTCGAGGAACTGCTGGAGGTCGTGCAGACGCCGACCGACGGCCGCATCGTGGCCGTGCAGCAGGCGCTCCGCAAGGGGGCGACGGTCGAGCAGCTCTTCGACACGACGAAGATCGACCCCTGGTTCCTCGACCAGATCGTGCTGATCAACGAGGTCGCCGAGGCCGTGGCATCCGCCCCCGACCTCGACGAGTCGCTGCTGCGGCTGGCGAAGGACCACGGCTTCTCCGACGCGCAGATCGGCCAGCTGCGGGGCATCGACGAGGAGGATGCCCGTGCCGAACGCCACGCCAGGGGCATCCGCCCGGTGTTCAAGACCGTCGACACGTGTGCCGGGGAGTTTCCCGCGCTCACGCCGTACCACTACTCGAGCTACGACCTCGAGACCGAGGTCGCGCCGAGCGACCGCCGCAAGGTCGTCATCCTCGGCTCGGGCCCGAACCGCATCGGACAGGGCGTCGAGTTCGACTACTCATGCGTGCACGCCTCGTTCGCGCTGTCGGACGCCGGGTTCGAGACGATCATGATCAACTGCAACCCCGAGACGGTCTCGACCGACTACGACACGAGCGACCGGCTGTACTTCGAGCCGCTCACGCTCGAGGACGTGCTCGAGGTCATCCACGCCGAGTCGCAGTCGGGCGAGCTCGTCGGCGTGGTCGTGCAGCTGGGCGGGCAGACCGCGCTCGGTCTCGCGGCGGGCCTCGAGGCCGCCGGCGTGCCGATCCTCGGCACGAGCCCGTCGGCCATCGACCTCGCCGAGGAGCGCGGCCAGTTCTCGCGGATCCTCGACGACGCAGGGCTCCTCGCACCGCGCAACGGCACCGCCACCGAGCTCGACGGGGCCGTCGCGGTCGCCGAGGGCATCGGCTACCCGGTGCTCGTGCGCCCGAGCTTCGTGCTCGGCGGTCGCGGCATGGAGATCGTGTACGACACGCCCTCGCTCGTCGACTACTTCGAGCGCATCGCCGACCAGGGCATCGTCGGCCCGTCGCATCCGCTCCTCGTCGACCGCTTCCTCGACGATGCGATCGAGATCGACGTGGACGCGCTCTACGACGGCGAGCAGCTGTACGTCGGCGGCATCATGGAGCACATCGAGGAGGCCGGCATCCACTCCGGCGACTCGAGCTGCACGCTGCCGCCGGTCACGCTCGGCAAGGCGCAGATCGACCGCGTGCGCGATGCGACGCTCGCGATCGCGCAGGGCATCGGCGTGCGCGGGCTGCTGAACGTGCAATTCGCGATCGGCGCCGGGGTGCTCTACGTGCTCGAGGCCAACCCGCGCGCGAGCCGCACCGTGCCGTTCGTGTCGAAGGCGCTCGGCATCCCGCTGGCGAAGGCCGCGTCGCGCGTGATGGTCGGCGCGACCGTCGCCGAGCTCGTCGCGGAGGGGCTGCTGCCGGAGACCGACGGCTCGACGGTGCCGTTCGACGCACCCGTCGCGGTCAAGGAGGCCGTGCTGCCGTTCCACCGGTTCCGCACCCGCGAGGGCGACATCGTCGACTCGGTGCTCGGCCCGGAGATGCGCTCCACCGGCGAGGTCATGGGCATCGACCGCGACTTCCCGCGCGCGTTCGCGAAGTCGCAGCTCGCCGCGTACGGCGGCATGCCGCTGCAGGGCACCGTGTTCGTCTCGGTCTCCGACCGCGACAAGCGCGCCGTCATCCTGCCCGTGCTGCGCCTGCGCGAGCTCGGCTACTCGGTCGTCGCGACCGAGGGCACCGCGGAGATCCTGCGCCGCAACGGCATCGAGGCGGCCGTGGTGCTGAAGTTCAACGAGAAGACCGACGAGGCGCCCACCTCGGTCGTCGAGCTCATCCACCAGGGCATGGTCGACGTGGTGATCAACACGCCGAGCGGGCGCTCGTCGCGCGCCGACGGGTACGAGATCCGCGCGGCGGCGGTCGCCGCGGACATCCCGCTGTTCACGACCATCGCCGAGCTCTCGGCGGCGGTCGCGTCGGTCGACTCGGTGCGCCGCGGGTTCGAGGTCACGAGCCTGCAGGACTACGAGCTCGCGCGGAAGGCGGTCTGAGGTGGCATCGTTCGGCACACGGCTGGGGGAGTCGTTCGACCGGTTCGGCCGGCTCTGCGTGGGCATCGACCCGCACGCCGGGCTGCTCGACGCGTGGGGGCTCCCGGAGTCGGGCGCGGGCGTGCGCGAGTTCGGCCTGCGGGTCGTCGACGCCATGGCCGGGCGCGCCGGCATCTGCAAGCCGCAGGTGGCCTTCTTCGAGCGGTTCGGCTCGGCGGGCATCGCCGGGCTCGAGCGCGTGCTCGCCGAGGCGCGCGGCGCGGGCATCCTCGTCATCGCCGACGCCAAGCGCGGTGACATCGACTCGACCATGGACGCCTACGCTCGCGCGTGGCTCGAGCCCGGTTCGCCGCTCGAGGCCGACGCGCTGACCGTGAACCCGTTCCAGGGCCTCGGCGCGCTGGCCGGCACGCACCGCCTCGCCGAGCGGCACGAGAAGGGCCTGTTCGTGCTCGCCGCGACCTCCAACCCCGAGGCCGCCGCGATCCAGCGCTCGGTGCTCCAGCAGGGCAGCCGCGAGGGGTCGACGGTCTCGGCCGCGATCTGCTCGGGCGTCGCGACCTGGAACGCCGAGGAGCCGGATGCGGGCGAACAGGCGTTCGGCTCGACCGGCGTGGTGATCGGGGCGACCGTCGACCTGCGGGCCGCGGGCATCGACCCGGACGACGCGTCGTCCCCGCGCACCCCGGTGCTCGCGCCCGGGTTCGGCCACCAGGGTGCCGAGCTCGCCGACCTGCGAGACACGTTCGGGGCGCTCGCCGCCGGCGTGATCGCCAACGAGTCGCGGTCGATCCTCGCGGCCGGCCCCGACGGCATCCGCGACGCGATCGCACGTCGCGCCGAGGCGACGGCGGTGGCCCGTGGCTGAGCCCGTCCGCAGCGGCCCGCCGGCCCCGCCCGACGTCGATCGCGTCGCCGCCTCGCGCGCCGCGGTCGCGGCCCGGCGCGCCCGAGCGGCCGTGAAGGCGTCCGTCGCCGACGGCAGCCGCAGCCCGCTCGACGTGCTCCGCGTCGCGTTCGAGGACGCGTCCACGCCAGAGGCCACGCTGCGGACGACCGAGTTCCTCACGTCGGTGCCCGCGATCGGCGAGACCAAGCGCGTGCGCATCATGCGCGACCTCGGCATCGCCGACGCGAAGCGCCTCGGAGGGCTCGGACGCCGCCAGCGTCTCGCGCTGCGCGCCTTCCTGGCTGACTGGATCGCCGCGCACGGCGGCGTCGGCAACCGGCTCGTGGTGCTCGCCGGTCCGACCGCGGTCGGCAAGGGCACCGTGGCCTCGTACATCCGCCGCCACCACCCCGAGGTCATGCTCTCGGTGTCGGCCACGACGCGTGCGCCGCGCCCCGGCGAGGTCGAGGGGCAGAGCTACTACTTCGTCGACGACGCCGAGTTCGACCGGCTGGTGGCCGACGACGAACTGCTCGAGTGGGCGGTCGTGCACAACGCGCACCGCTACGGCACCCCGAAGGCACCCGTGCAGCGCGCGATCGCCGAGGGCAACAGCGTGCTGCTCGAGATCGACATCCAGGGTGCGCGGTCGGTTCGGCGTGCGATGCCCGAGGCGACGCTCATCTTCCTGCTGCCGCCGACGTGGGACGAACTGGTGCGACGGCTGGTCGGCCGGGGCACGGAATCGCCCGCCGAGCAGCAGCGCCGCCTCGAGACGGCCCGGGTCGAACTGGCGGCGGTCGACGAGTTCGACCACACGGTCGTGAACCACGACGTCGCCGAGGCCGCGCAGAACGTCGTAGACTTGATGCGGCCTCGGGCCCGGCGGGCGTGAGCCTGCCCGCATCCACGATCTTCCGCGCACACGTCCGCGCGACCCACGCACCCAGAAGGAGCACGCCATGGCAGACAAGCTGACCGGCATCATCGACCCGCCCATCGACGACCTGCTGTCGAAGGTCGAGTCGAAGTACGCACTCGTCATCTTCGCCTCCAAGCGCGCGCGCCAGATCAACGACTACTACGCCGACCTGCACGAGGGCAGCCTGTTCGACAACGTCGGCCCGCTGGTCGACTCGACGATCGACGACAAGCCGCTGTCGGTGGCGCTGCACGAGATCAACGAGGACAAGCTCAAGATCACCCCGGCCGGCGAGTAGCCGGCAGCGTCGAGGTTGCGCCGTTGAACGTCGTCGTCGGCATCACCGGCGGCATCGCCGCGTACAAGGCCGTCGGCGTCGTGCGCGAGCTCGTGCTCGCCGGGCACGACGTGCACGTCGTGCCCACCGAGTCGGCGCTGCGCTTCGTCGGGCGACCGACCCTCGAGGCGATCAGTCGCAACCCGGTGCACGACGAGCTCTACGAGGGCGTCGCCGAGGTGCGGCACGTCGCCATCGGCCAGGCCGCCGACCTCATCGTCATCGCACCGGCCACCGCGAACACCATCGCCCGCCTCGCCGCGGGCCTCGCCGACGACCTGCTCGGCAACACCGTCCTCGCGTCGGAAGCTCCGCTCGTCATCGCGCCCGCCATGCACACCGAGATGTGGCGCAACCCCGCCACGCAGGCGAACATCGCGACACTCCGCGCTCGCGGCGTGACGATCGTCGGCCCCGCGGTCGGCCAACTCACCGGCGCCGACAGCGGGCCGGGCCGCATGGAGGAGCCGCCGGCGATCGTGTCGGCCGCACTCGCACGGGTGGCGGCACCGGTCGGCGACCTCGCGGGGCGCCGTGTCGTCGTGACCGCGGGCGGCACCCGGGAGCCGCTCGACCCGGTGCGCTTCCTCGGCAACCGCTCGAGCGGCCGCCAGGGCGTCGCGATCGCCGACGCGGCGCGTGCCCGCGGCGCGGAGGTCACCCTCATCGCCGCGAACCTCGAGGTCGACGGGCCCGACGGATGCGACGTGCGGGACGTCTCCACCGCCGAGGAGCTGCGTGCCGCTGTGCGCGAGGCCGCGGCTGGCGCCGACGTCGTCGTCATGGCCGCCGCGGTGGCCGACTACCGGCCGGCCACGGTCAGCGAGCAGAAGCTGAAGAAGGACGACTCGGGCGACGGGCTGACCCTGGAGCTCGTGCGCAATCCCGACATCCTCGCCGAGCTCGGCCACGAGCCGCACGAGGGCACGCTGCTCGTGGGCTTCGCCGCCGAGACCGAGCCCGACGACGACCGCCTGCTCGAGGTGGCGCGCGCCAAGCGCGAGGCGAAGGGCTGCGACCTGCTCGTCGTCAACCGCGTGGGCTGGAGCGAGGGCTTCGGCACGCCCGACAACGCGGTCGTCGTCATCGGCGCCGGCGGCGAGGTCGTCACACGCGTTCACGGGGACAAGCTGTCGGTGGCGCACGGCATCCTCGACATGGTTGTCTGAGACCGACGGATGCCGCGCCCGCGGCATCCGTGCGCCACGAAGGGACATCGAACCAACCGCATGAGCGAACTCCGCCTGTTCACCTCCGAGTCGGTCACCGAGGGACACCCCGACAAGATCTGCGACCAGGTCTCGGACAGCATCCTCGACGCGCTGCTCACCGTCGATCCGCACAGCCGGGTCGCCGTCGAGACGCTCGTGACCACGGGCCTCGTGCACGTCGCGGGTGAGGTGCGCACGACCGGGTACGTCGAGATCCCGGCGATCGTGCGCGAGCGCATCACGTCGATCGGGTACGACTCGTCCGACGTGTGGTTCGACGGCCGCTCCTGCGGCGTCTCGATCTCCATCGGCGGGCAGTCGCCCGACATCGCCGTGGGCGTCGACCAGGCGTTCGAGTCCCGCGAGGGCGCCAGCATCGACGAGCTCGACCGCCAGGGTGCGGGCGACCAGGGCATCATGTTCGGCTACGCGGTCAACGAGACCCCCGAGCTCATGCCGATCCCGATCTGGACCGCGCACCGCCTGGCCGAGCGGCTCGCCGCGGTGCGCCGCTCGGGCGAACTCGACTACCTCCGCCCCGACGGCAAGACGCAGGTCACGGTCGGCTACGAAGGCGACGTCGCGCGCACCGTCGACACGGTCGTGCTGTCGACGCAGCACTCGCCGAAGGTCGACACCGCGACGCTGCGCGCCGAGGTCGAGGAGACCGTGATCCGCCCCGTCGTGGAGCGCACGGGCCTCGACGCGGCGGGCGTGAAGGTGCTCATCAACCCGACCGGTCGCTTCGAGATCGGCGGCCCGCAGGGCGACGCCGGGCTCACCGGTCGCAAGGTCATCATCGACACCTACGGCGGCGCGAGTCGGCACGGCGGCGGTGCGTTCAGCGGCAAGGACCCGTCGAAGGTCGACCGCTCGGCCGCCTACGCCATGCGCTGGGTCGCGAAGAACGCGGTCGCCGCCGGCCTCGCCGACCGGCTCGAGCTCCAGGTCGCGTACGCGATCGGCAAGGCGGCCCCGGTCGGCCTCTACGTGGAGACCTTCGGCACCGCGCACGTGCCCGAGGAGCGCATCATCGGGGCGATCCGCGAGGTGTTCGACCTCCGGCCGGCCGCGATCATCCGCGACCTCGACCTGCTGCGGCCGATCTACGCCAAGACGTCGACCTACGGGCACTTCGGCCGCGAGCTGCCCGAGTTCACCTGGGAGCGCACGGACCGCGTCGACGACCTGCGCAGCGCCGCACGGCTCTGATGCCGGGCGGGCGCGTCGCCAGGGTCGCGATCGACTCGCCCCTGCCGCAGCTCGACCAGCTGTTCGACTACGCCGTCCCCGACGCCCTCGCCGAGCGGGCGGTCCGGGGCGCCGCGGTGCGGGTGCCGCTGCGCAGCGGTGGCCGGCTCGCGCGCGGTTGGATCGTCGAGCTCGCCGACGAGAGCGACTTCGACGGCCGGCTCAGCGAGATCGACGAGGTCACGACGCTCGTGCCCGTGCTCGCGCCCGAGGTGTGGGCGCTCGCGCGCCGCGTCGCCGACCGTGCGGCGGGCTCCGCGAGCGACGTGCTGCGGCTGGCGATCCCCTCGCGCTACGTGCGTGCCGAGAAGGCGTGGGTGAAGGAGCATCCGCCCGGTGCGGAGCCCCCGGCAGCGCCTGCGGCGACGGATGCCCCGGGCGAGCCCGATGCGCTCGACCGGGCCGTGGCCGAGCGCGCGCGCATCGCGCTCCAGGCGCTGCCCGGGGTCGCGACGCTGTCGGCAGGCGCGACGGTCGGCCGCTGGGCGGTCACTCTCGCCACCGCGGCGGCGCACGTGCTGGCCCGGGGCGAGACCACCGTCGTCGCGGTGCCCGACCACCGAGACCTTGCGCAGTTGGAGCACGCGCTGCGCGACGTCGTGCCCGAGGAGCGCATCACCCGGGTGGACGCGGGCCAGACCGGCGCCGCCCGCTACCGCGGGTTCCTCGACTGCCTCGACGGCACCGCCCGCGTGATCATCGGCAATCGTTCCGCAGTGTACGCGCCAGCGACCCGGCTGGGCCTCATCGCGCTCTGGGACGACGGCGATCCGCTGTTCGCCGAGCCGCTGAGCCCGGGCGTGCACGCGCGCGACGCGGCGCTCGTGCGGCAGGAGCAGTCGGGCGCCGCACTGGTGTTCGCCGCGCACGCGCGCAGCACCGAGGTGCAGCGGCTCGTCGGGCTCGGCTGGTGCCGGCAGGTCGAGCCCGAACGGCTGGCCCGTCCCCACGTGGTGGTCGACGAGGCGGGCAGCGACCCGGGCACGGCGCGCATCCCCTCGGCCGCCTGGCGCGCGGCGCGCGACGCGTCGCGCGCGGGCCCCGTGCTGCTGCAGGTCGCGCGACCGGGGTACGCGGCCGCGCTCGCCTGCGCGCGGTGCGGATCGCCCGCGACCTGTGCGGCCTGCGGCGGCGGTCTCGAGCAGCGCGGCCCGCGCGCCGCGCCGACCTGCCGGGTGTGCGGCACCCATGCCAACGGGTTCCGCTGCGCCGAGTGCGAGGGCGACCGTCTGCGCATGGTCTCGATCGGGTCGGAGCGCACGGCGGAGGAACTGGGCCGTGCGTTCCCCGGCACGCGGGTGATCGTCTCCGATGGCGAACGCCCGCTCACCGAGGTCGGGCCGGAGCCCGCGCTCGTGATCGCGACCCGCGGGGCCGAGCCGGTCGCAGCCGGCGGCTACCGCGCGGTGCTGCTGCTCGACGGCGAGCGGATGCTGCTGCGCGAGGCGCTCCGGGTGTCGGAGGACTGCGTGCGCTGGTGGGCCGACGCCGCCGCGCTCGCCGCCGACGACGCCCCCGTGCACCTCGTCGGCGTGCGCGGGCGCATCGCCACCGCGCTCGCGACCTGGCAGCTGGCCCGCTGGGCCGAGGAGGAGCTCGCCGCCCGGCGGGAGCTGCGCTTCCCGCCCGCGGTGCGCGTCGCGACGGTCACGGCCCGCGGACCGGTGCTGGAGCGACCCGTGGCCGAGGTCCGGGCGCTCGGCGAGGGGGTCGACGTGCTCGGCCCGGTGCCCGTCGACGACGGGCTCGAGCGCGTGGTCGTGCGCATGGACTACGGCCGGGCGCAGGCCGTCGCGGCGTCGCTGCGCGCCTCGATGATCCGGGTGGCGACGGAGCGACGGCGGCCGGTGCAGGGTCAGCCCGTGCGACGCCCGCCTACACTCAGGGTGAGGTTCGACGACCAGGAGGCATTCGGCTAGATGCGCATCGTGTACGCGGGCACCCCGGAGGTGGCCGTCCCGTCGCTGGAGGCCCTCGCCGCATCCGACCACGAGGTGGTGGGCGTCGTGACCCGCCAGGACGCGCCGCTCGGCCGCAAGCGCGTGCTGACCCCGTCTCCCGTCGCGGCGGCCGCGGAGCGCCTCGGACTCCCCGTCGTGAAGGCGAACCGGCTGGACGCCGAGGCGACCGAGCGCATCAGCGGGTGGGACGCCGATCTCGGGGTCGTCGTCGCGTACGGCGGGCTCGTGCGCGAGCCGCTGCTCTCCGCGCCCGGGCACGGCTGGGTCAACCTCCACTTCTCGCTGCTGCCGCGCTGGCGCGGCGCCGCACCGGTGCAGCGCGCGCTCATCGCGGGCGATCGCGAGGTCGGCGCCTGCGTGTTCCGCCTCGTGCCCGAGCTCGACGCCGGCGACGTGCTGGTCGAGCGCCGCACGGAGGTCGCGGACGGCGAGACCGCGGGTGAGCTGCTGGCGCGACTCGCCCGAGACGACGCCGACCTGGTCGTCACCGCGGCCGACGCGATCGCGGCCGGAACGGCGGTGGCGCGCCCGCAGGAGGGAACTCCGACGCTCGCGCCGAAGCTGACCCTGGCCGACGGCCGGCTCGACTGGACGGCACCCGCGCCGGTCGTGCTCGACCGCTACCGCGGCGTCACGCCCGAGCCGGGTGCGCACACCGAGGTGGACGGTGCGCGCCTGAAGGTGCTCGAGCTCGCGCCGGCGGGGTCCGCCGAGCACCTCCCGCCCGGGCGCATGGCGCTCGTCGGCAAGCGGGCGCTCGTCGGCACGTCGACCGATGCGCTGCACCTCGTGCGCGTGCAGCCCGCGGGCGGCAGGGCGATGTCCGCGGCCGACTGGCTGCGCGGTCGGGGCGGCGCCGACGTGGTGGCCGGATGAGCGGCGGCAGGCAGCGCCGCGACCGCGCGCGGGGCGACGGCGGCGGCCGGGCCACGCGCGTCTCGCCGGCCCGCCTCGTCGCCGCCGAGGTGCTGCTCGCGGTGCGCGAGTCCGACGCGTACGCGAACCTGCTGCTGCCCACGCGCATCGCGCGCGCCGGGCTCTCCGAGGCCGACGCGGGCCTCGCGACCGAGCTCACGTACGGCACGCTCCGCATGTCGGGGTACTACGACCGCATCATCGCGATCGCCGCAGGCCGCCCGATCGACCGCATCGACCCGGCCGTGCTCGACGTGCTGCGCCTCGGCACCCACCAGCTGCTCGCGACACGCGTGCCGACCCACGCCGCCGTGAACGAGTCCGTCGACCTCGTCCGCGCCATGGGCGCCGCCCCGGCGAGCGGCTTCGTCAACGGCGTGCTGCGCGGCATCTCACGGGTCTCGGCCGACGCATGGGCGACGCGCGTGCGCGAGGCGGCCGACGGCCCCGACGACGCGCTCGCGGCGCTGTCGTCGCACCCGGCATGGGTGGTCCGGGCGCTGCGCACCTCGCTCGGCCACGAGCACCGTGCCGACGAGCTCGACGAGCTCCTCGCCGCCGACAACGCCGCGCCCGCGGTGAACTACGCGGTGCTGGGCGGGCCGGATGCCCCGGAGCCGGCCGCTCTCGGCGACCCCGACCGGTTCTCGCCGATCGGGTTCACGTCGACCGGCGGCGACCCGACCCGTGCGCTCGCGGGTCAGGCGGGTCGCGTGCGCGTGCAGGACGAGGGCTCGCAGCTCGCGGCGCTCGCGCTGACCCGCGCCCGCCCGGTGCGCCCGGGGGAGCGCTGGCTCGACCTCTGCGCGGGGCCGGGCGGCAAGACCGCGGTGCTCGCGTCGGAGGCACGCGCGGGCGGGGCCGTGCTCGAGGCGAACGAGGTGGTACCGGCCCGTGCGGAGCTCGTGCGTCGAGCCCTCGACAGCGTCGACGACGCGGTCGAGGTGCACGAGCGCGACGGGCGCGACTTCGGCGACGAGCGCCCCGGCGCGTTCGACCGCATCCTGCTCGACGCTCCGTGCACCGGCCTCGGTGCGCTGCGCCGGCGCCCAGAGGCGCGGTGGCGCAAGTCGCCCGACGACGTCGCCGAGCTCACCGCCCTGCAGTCCCAGCTCGTCGACTCGGCCGTCGACGCGCTCGCCCCGGGCGGGCTGCTCGCGTACGTGACGTGCTCCCCGCACACGGCCGAGACCCGCACGATCGTGCGCCAGGCACTCCGCCGGCACGACGACCTCGACCGGGCCGACGTGCACGCCGTGCTCGGCGATGTGGCGCTGCATCCGCTCGAGTTCACGGGCGATGCGGGGGAGGCGCAGCTCTGGCCGCACCGGCACGGCTGCGACGCGATGTTCATCGCGCTGCTGGCGAAGCGCGACCCCGCGGCGTCGATAGGCTCGCAGTCATGACCACGCGGATCAACCCGAGCATCCTCGCGGCCGACTTCGCCAACCTCGAGCGCGAGCTCGGGCGCATCGCGACGGCGGACCTCGTGCACGTCGACATCATGGACAACCACTTCGTGCCGAACCTCACGTTCGGGCTGCCGATGGTCGAGCGACTCCAGCAGGTGTCGCCCATCCCGCTCGACGTGCACCTCATGATCGACGACCCCGATCGCTGGGCGCCCGGCTACGCCGAGACCGGCGCGGCCTCCGTCACCTTCCACGCCGAGGCGGCGGCCGACCCGGTCGCGCTCGCGCGCCGCCTGCGCGCCATCGGCGCACGGGCCGGCATCGCGCTGAAGCCCGGCACCGAGGCCGACGACGTGCTCGAGGTGCTGCACGAGTTCGACCAGGTGCTCGTCATGACCGTCGAGCCCGGGTTCGGCGGGCAGTCGTTCATGCCCGAGACCATGCCGAAGCTGCGCCGGGTCGCCGACGCGGTCGCCGCAGCGGGACTCGACGTGTGGCTGCAGGTCGACGGCGGCATCGCGGCCGACACGATCGGCATCGCCGCGGAGGCGGGTGCGGACACGTTCGTCGCCGGCTCGGCGGTGTACGGCGGCGACCCGACGGCGCGCATCGCGGAGCTGCGGGCCGAGGCGGCGAAGCACACCCACGCGCACCGGTAGCCTGTAGGACGTGAAGACGTTCGATGCCCTGTTCGCCGAGCTGAGCGAGAAGGCGCGCACCCGTCCCGAGGGCTCGGGCACGGTCGCGGCGCTCGACGCCGGCGTGCACCAGATCGGCAAGAAGGTCGTCGAGGAGGCGGCCGAGGTCTGGATGGCCGCGGAGTACCAGAGCGACGACGAGACGGCCGAGGAGATCTCGCAGCTGCTGTACCACCTGCAGGTGCTGATGCTGGCGCGCGGCCTCGAGCCGGCGGACGTCTACCGACATCTGTGAGCGATCGCCCCCGACTCCCTGATCGTTCACACACGAAAGCCGCTTCCATGCTGAGAATCGCAGTGCCCAACAAGGGCTCCCTCTCCGAGACCGCCGCGCAGATGCTGCACGAGGCCGGGTACACCGGTCGTCGCGACTCGCGCGAGCTCGTCGTCGCCGACCCGCGCAACGACGTCGAGTTCTTCTACCTCCGCCCGCGCGACATCGCCACCTACGTCGGCTCGGGCGCGCTCGACGTCGGCATCACGGGTCGCGACCTGCTGCTCGACTCGGGGTCGGATGCCTCCGAGATCGCCGAGCTCGGCTTCGGCGGCTCGACCTTCCGCTTCGCCGGCACGCCCGGCGCCTTCTCCGAGCTGTCCGACCTCCAGGGCGTGCGCGTGGCGACGAGCTACCCGGGCCTCGTCGGCGCCTTCCTCGAGCGACACGGCGTGGCATCCGATCTCGTGCGCCTCGACGGCGCGGTCGAGTCGGCCGTGCGACTCGGTGTCGCCGACGCGGTCGCCGACGTCGTCTCGACCGGCGGCACGCTGCGCAAGGCGGGCCTGGAGATCTTCGGCCCGGTGATCCTCGACTCGACCGCCGTGCTCATCGGCTCGGGCACGCACGCGCCCGGCACGACGACCCTCGTGCGGCGCCTCAACGGCGTGATCGTCGCGCGCGAGTACGTGATGCTCGACTACGACGTGCCCATGAGCCTGCTCGACGCGGCGACCGCCATCGCTCCAGGCTTCGAGTCTCCCACGGTCTCCCCGCTGCACGACCGCGAGTGGGCGGCCGTGCGGGTCATGATCAAGCGCACCGACACGAACCACGTGATGGACGCGCTGTACGAACTCGGGGCGCGGGCGATCCTCGTGAGCGCCATCCACGCGGCGAGGCTCTGATGTCCGTCGCGGTCCGCGTCATCCCGTGCCTCGACGTGGCCGGCGGCCGCGTGGTGAAGGGCGTCAACTTCCGCGACCTGCGCGACGCCGGCGACCCGGTCGAGCTCGCGCGGCTGTACGGCGAGCAGGGCGCCGACGAGCTGTGCTTCCTCGACGTCACGGCGACCGTCGACGACCGGTCGACCACGTACGAGGTCGTGCAGGCCACCGCGGAGCAGGTGTTCATCCCGCTCACGGTCGGGGGAGGCATCCGCTCGGTCGACGACGTCGCGCGCCTGCAGGGACACGGCGCCGACAAGGTGGGAGTGAACAGCGCGGCCATCGCCCGCCCGGCGCTGATCGGGGAGATCGCCGACCGGTTCGGCTCGCAGGTGCTCGTGCTGTCGCTCGACGTGAAGCGGTCGGATGCCACCGAGTCGGGGTTCGTCGTGACGACCCACGGCGGCCGTACCGAGACGACCCTCGACGCGCTCGCCTGGGCCACGCAGGCCATCGAGCTGGGCGTGGGGGAGCTGCTCGTCAACTCCATCGACGCGGACGGCACCAAGCAGGGCTTCGACGCCGAGCTGGTCGCGCTCATGCACGAGCTGTCGTCGGTGCCCGTGATCGCCTCGGGCGGGGCGGGCGCGGTGGAGCACTTCGCCCCGGCGGTGGCCGCGGGGGCCGACGCGGTGCTCGCGGCATCCGTGTTCCACAATCGCGAGCTCACGATCGGCGAGGTCAAGGACGCCCTCGCCGCCGACGGGAGGACGGTGCGCCGATGACTGATCACGAGGACGAGGAGCTCGAGCGCGACGCGGAGCCCTGGGCGCCCGCCGCGTCGCCCGTGGACCGGGCCGCGTTCAACGGCGACGGGCTCATTCCGGCGGTCATCCAGCGGTGGGACACCGGCGAGGTGCTCATGCTCGGCTGGATGGACCGCGAGGCGATGCGGCGCACCCTCACCGAGGGGCGCGTGACGTTCTGGTCGCGCTCGCGCCAGGAGTACTGGCGCAAGGGCGACACGTCGGGCCACGCGCAGTACGTGCGAGAGGCCGCCCTCGACTGCGACGGCGATACGCTGTTGGTGCGCGTCGACCAGGTCGGCGTCGCCTGCCACACGGGCACCCGCACCTGCTTCGACGGCGACCCGCTCGAGGTCGTCGCAGGCCACGCGCCCGCCTGAGTCCCCGCCCCACACCCGCGCCACGAGGAGCACGATGCCGACCACCGCCGAGCAGACCGGCACGACCGGTCGCGCCGACTTCGACGCGCTGCTGCCCGGCCGCCGGGTCGTGCCCGTCACGCGCGAGCTCTTCGCCGACGGCGAGACGCCCGTGGGCATCTACCGCAAGCTCGCCGACGGCCGCCCGGGCACGTTCCTGCTCGAGTCGGCGGAGCAGGGCGGCATCTGGTCGCGCTACTCGTTCGTCGGCTCGGCCTCGTACGGCGTGCTGACCCAGCGCGGCGACGTCGCGGAGTGGCTCGACTACGGCCTCGACGCCGAGCGAGCCCTGGGGGCGGATGCCCCGGAGGGACCGCTCGCGGCGGTCTCGGCGCTGTACTCCCGCTGGCACACCGAGCCCGTGCCCGGCCTGCCGCCGCTCACCGGCGGGCTCGTCGGCTTCATCGGGTGGGAGGCCATCCGCCAGATCGAGCGCTTGCCGAACCGCCCGCCCGCCGAGGGCGCGGTCGTCGGCCAAGCGCTGAGCTTCGTCTCCGAGCTCGTCGTGCTCGACCACCGTCGCGGCACCGTGCAGCTCATCGTGAGCGCGCTGAACGACGGGGTCGACGACGCCGACGCACTCTGGACGGACGCGCAGGAGCGACTCGATCGGATGCAGCGCGCCATGGCCGCGCCCGCGGAGGCGCACCTCGCCGTGGTCGACCTCTCCACGCCCGCCTCGCCGACCTCGCGCACCGCGAAGCAGGACTTCCTCGACGCGGTCGTGACGAGCAAGGAGTACATCCGCGAGGGCGACATCTTCCAGGTGGTCATCTCGCAGCGCTTCGAGCAGGAGTGCACGGCCGCGCCGATCGACGTCTACCGCGTGCTGCGCAGCCTCAACCCGAGTCCGTACATGTACCTGCTGAGCCTCGAGGACCCGGACGGCGAACCGTACTGGATCGTCGGCTCGTCGCCCGAGGCGCTCGTGAAGGTGCAGGACGGCCGCGTGTACACGCATCCGATCGCCGGCTCGAAGCCGCGCGGCGCCACGCCAGAGGCCGACGCGGACTTCGAGGCCGAGCTCGCCGGCGACCCGAAGGAGCGCGCCGAGCACCTGATGCTCGTCGACCTCGCGCGCAACGACCTCGCGAAGGTGTGCGCGGCCGGCTCGGTCGAGGTGACCGAGTTCATGCGCGTCGAGCGGTTCAGTCACATCATGCACCTCGTCTCGTCGGTCGAGGGCGACCTGCTGCCCACCGCCGACGCGATCGACGTGTTCCGCGCGACCTTCCCGGCCGGCACGCTCTCGGGGGCGCCGAAGCCGCGCGCGCTCGAGATCATCGACGAGCTCGAGCCCGTGCAGCGCGGCGTCTACGGCGGCGTCGTCGGCTACTTCGGGTTCGGCGGCGACGCCGACCTCGCGATCGCGATCCGCACGGCCACGATCCGCGGCGGCGTCGCGCGCGTGCAGGCAGGCGGCGGGCTCGTGGCCGACTCGAACCCCGAGTCGGAGTTCCAGGAGTCGCAGAACAAGGCCGCCGCACCGCTGCGCGCGGTCGCGGTCGCCAACGCCATGCGGACGCTGGGCTGACGTGCCCGCACGACGCCGCAAGCTCACCCTGGTGCTCGCCGTGCTCGGCGCCTCGGGGCTGGGCCTCGTCGCGTGGACCCAGACCTGGTTCACGATCACGCTCGACACCGGCGACGCGCTCGCGGTCCCGGGCGAGGTTGCGGATGCCGCGCTGGCGGCGCTCGCCCTCGCCGGACTCGCCCTCGGCGCGGCGCTCGCGATCGCCGGTCGCGTGGCACGGCTCGTGCTGGGCGTGCTCGCCGTCGTGCTCGGCGCGTGCGTCGTCCTGTCGGCCTGGCTCGCGCTGGTCGACCCCGCGGCGACCGCGGCGCCGGTCGTGACCGAGGCCACCGGCATCGCCGGCGACTCGGCCGCGGCCCTCGTGACGTCGGTCGCCGGCACGGCCTGGCCGTGGCTGGGCGCCGCGTCGGGCGTCGTGCTGGCCGTGGCCGGCATCGCGGTGCTCGCGACCTCGTCGCGGTGGCCCGAGTCGTCACGTCGCTACCGCGCCGTGCAGGTCGAGCGCGCCGACGGCGGCTCCGCAGGCGCCGTCGACGAATGGGACGAGCTGTCGCGCGGCGAGGACCCCACCGAGCCGGGTCGGGACTGACCGCGGCCAGCCGATAGACTTCCTCCGTCCCCGAACCAGAAGGAGCATCATGAGCACTGACATCAGCGACCCGGGCCACGGACACTCGCCCGCAGCCTGGATTGCCGTGGTGATCATGCTCGTCGCGTTCTCGATCGGCACCGTCGCCTTCTTCTTCGCCGTCGAGTGGCTCGTCTGGGCCTCTGCCGTGCTCCTCGTGCTCGGCGCGATCGTCGGCTGGGCGCTCGCGAAGGCGGGCTACGGCGTGGGTGGCTCCCGCGTCCCCGCAGCGGAGCACTGACCGACGTGCTGTCCGAGCTCACGGCGAACGCGGTCGCGGACGCCGAGGCCCGGCGCGCCGACCGGCCGCTCGCCGACGTCGAGCGGGCCGCCAGCGAGCGACCCGCCGCGCTGGACGCCCTGGCGGCGCTCGCACCTGCCGACCGGGTGAAGATCATCGCCGAGGTCAAGCGCGCGAGCCCGTCGCGCGGCCCGCTGGCCGACATCCCCGACCCCGCCGCGCTCGCGCGCGAGTACGAGGCGGGCGGGGCGAGCGCCATCAGCGTGCTCACCGAGGGACGCCGGTTCCTGGGGTCGCTCGCCGACCTCGAGGCCGTGCGCGCCGCGGTGTCGCTGCCCGTGCTGCGCAAGGACTTCATCGCCACGCCGTACCAGGTGTTCGAGGCGCGCGCCGCGGGCGCCGACCTCGTGCTGCTCATCGTGGGCGCGCTCGAGCAGCGCGACCTCGCCGAGCTGCACGCACTCGTCGGCGAGCTCGGCATGACCGCGCTCGTCGAGACCCACGACGCCGACGAGCTCGCGCGCGCCGCCGACGTCGGCGCACGCCTGATCGGCGTGAACGCACGCAACCTGTCCACCTTCGAGCTCGACCGCGAGCTGTTCGGGCGACTCGCTCCGAGCTTCCCCGACGGCGCCGTCAAGGTGGCCGAGTCGGCCGTCTCCACGGCCGACGACGTCGCCGCGTACCGCGCCGCGGGCGCAGACGTGGTCCTCGTGGGGGAGGCGCTCGTCACGAGCGAGCCCCGCGAGACGCTCGCGAGATTCCTGGGGGAGTAGATGTCCCTGCGCACCGAGACCGGTCCGTACTTCGGCGACTTCGGCGGGCGCTTCGTGCCCGAGTCGCTCATCGCCGCGCTCGACGAGCTCGACGAGGCCTGGCAGCTCGCCAAGCTCGACCCGGCGTTCCACGACGAGCTCGACGGCCTGTTGCGCGACTACGTCGGGCGCCCGTCGCCGCTGACCGAGGTGCGCCGCTTCGCCGAGCACGCCGGCGGGGCACGCGTGTTCCTGAAGCGCGAGGACCTCAACCACACCGGCTCGCACAAGATCAACAACGTGCTCGGGCAGGCGCTGCTCACCAAGCGCGTCGGCAAGACCCGGGTGATCGCCGAGACCGGCGCCGGCCAGCACGGCGTCGCCACCGCGACCGCCGCAGCGCTGTTCGGGCTCGAGTGCGTCATCTACATGGGCGAGGTCGACACTGAGCGCCAGGCGCTCAACGTCGCGCGCATGCGGCTGCTCGGCGCCGAGGTGATCCCGGTGACGCACGGCTCGCGCACCCTGAAGGACGCGATCAACGAGGCGATGCGCGACTGGGTCACGAACGTCGGCCACACCAACTACATCTTCGGCACCGTGGCGGGCCCGCACCCGTTCCCGGCGATGGTGCGCGACCTGCAGAAGGTCATCGGCGAGGAGGCTCGCGCGCAGATGCTCGAGCGCACCGGCACGCTGCCGACCGCGGTGGCCGCGTGCGTCGGCGGCGGGTCCAACGCGATCGGCATCTTCCACGCCTTCCTCGACGACGCCGACGTCGCCCTCTACGGCTTCGAGGCCGGCGGCGAGGGCGTCGACACCGAGCGCCACGCCGCCACCATCGGCAAGGGCCGGCCGGGCGTGCTGCACGGTGCCCGGAGCTACCTGCTGCAGGACGAGGACGGCCAGACCATCGAGTCGCACTCGATCTCGGCCGGGCTCGACTACCCGGGCGTCGGCCCGGAGCACTCGTGGCTCGCCGACGTGGGGCGCGCCCGGTACCGGGCGTCGACGGATGCCGCCGCGATGGACGCGCTCCGCCTGCTGTCGCGCACCGAGGGCATCATCCCCGCCATCGAGTCGGCGCACGCGCTCGCGGGTGCGCTCGAACTCGGCCGCGAGCTCGGTCCGGAGGCGAGCATCCTCGTGAACCTCTCCGGGCGCGGCGACAAGGACATGGAGACGGCTGCGAAGTGGTTCGAGCTGATCGACGGCGAGGAGGGCGCATGAGCGTCGGCGAGACCATCGACGCACGTGTGGCGGCCGGCACCGGCGCACTCGTGGGCTACCTGCCGGTGGGGTTCCCGTCGCTCGGCGCGAGCGTCGACGCGGCGGTCGCGCTGGTCGAGAACGGGGTCGACGCGCTCGAGCTCGGCATCCCGTACTCCGACCCTGTGATGGACGGCCCCGTCATCCAGGACGCGACCCAGGCGGCCCTCGCGAACGGGTTCCGGCTCGCGCACGGCTTCGAGGCGGTGCGGGCGATCCGGGCCCAGGTCGACGCGCCGGTCCTCATGATGACCTACTGGAACCCCGTGGTGCAGTACGGCGTCGACCGCTTCGCCGACGACCTCGCCGCTGCGGGCGGGGCGGGCCTCATCACGCCCGACCTCGTCCCCGACGAGGGCGACGCCTGGCTCGCGGCATCCGACCGCACCGGCCTCGACCGCGTGTTCCTGGCTGCTCCGAGCTCATCGGATGCCCGGCTGGCACTCACCGTCGAGGCGAGCCGCGGGTTCGTGTACGCGGTGTCGACCATGGGCATCACGGGCGCGCGCGCCGACGTGGACCGCGCCGCGCGCGAGCTCGTGGAGCGACTGCGCACCGCGGGCAGCCCGCGATCGTGCGTGGGCGTCGGCATCTCGACGGCCGAGCAGGTGCGCGAGGTCGTCTCCTACGCCGACGGCGCGATCGTCGGCTCGGCGCTCGTGAAGGCCCTCGCAGACGGGGGCGTGGAGGGCGTCGCCGCCCTCGCCGCGGAGCTCGCGCGCGGCACCCGCCCGACGGGGTAGTACGCTGGCCGAGGCCGCCCGCGGGCCCGAACCCGCGACCTGGACGAAAGGCACCGAACGAACGTGATCGCACCGCTCAGCATCCCCAGCCCGGAGTGGAGCTCCTTCGAGATCCCGCTTCCGTGGGGCGGCGCCCTCACCATCCACGCGTACGCCCTGTGCATCCTGCTGGGCATCGTGCTCGCCGTGTGGATCACGTCGCACCGGCTCACCAAGCGCGGCGCCGAGCCGGGCGTCGTGCTCGACATCGCGCTGTGGGCCGTGCCGCTCGGCATCGTCTTCGCGCGGTTCTACCACGTCGCCACCCACCCCGGCGACTACTTCTACGAGGGCGCCGACCTCTGGAAGGTGTTCGCGATCTGGGAGGGCGGCAACGCCATCTACGGCGCCCTGATCGGCGGCGCGCTGGGCGTCTGGATCGGCTGCCGCATGACCGGCATCCGCTTCTGGTCGTTCGCCGACGCGCTGGCACCGGGCATGCTCGTCGCACAGGCCGCCGGCCGTCTCGGCAACTGGTTCAACCACGAGCTCTTCGGCCTGCCCACGGAGCTGCCGTGGGGCCTCGAGATCGAGTCGACCAACCCCGCGTTCCCCGCCGGCCTCGAGCCCGGCACGCTGTTCCACCCCACGTTCCTCTACGAGATCATCTGGAACCTGCTGGGCGTCGCGGTGCTGCTGTGGCTCGAGCGGAGGTTCCGCCTGCGCTGGGGCAAGGCGTTCGCCGTGTACCTCATCTGGTACGGCGTCGGCCGCAGCTTCCTCGAGTCGATCCGCGTCGACCCGAGCGAGATCTTCCTCGGCATCCGCTCCAACGTCTGGGCGTCGTTCGCCGCCATCCTCATCGGCGTGATCATCCTCGTGGTGCAGACGCGTCGCCACACCGGTCAGGAGTCGAGCCCGTACGTGCCCGGCCGCGAGTGGCCCGGGGCCGACGCTGTAGACTCGGACGACACCGAGTCCGACCGAGACACGATCGGCGACGACGCCGAGGACGAGGGCGACACGGAGGCGGCCGCAGCCACAAGCACACGCGAGACGACCTCCTAGTCCGGGCGATCCGGCCCGTGCCCCGAATGCGTCCCCGCACCTTTGGGGCGCACATCCGACATTCCGATGGGCCGAAGGCGTCCCGCGCTGGTTCACTGATTTCACGAGGACGGTCACTGTGGCGATGACTCCGACCCACGCACGATTCGGCGCGGTCCCCGCGGCGCAGGGCATGTACGACCCGGCCCACGAGAAGGACGCCTGCGGCCTCGCGATGGTCGCCACGCTCCGCGGCACCGCGGGCCACGACATCATCCAGGCGGCGCTCGACGCGCTGCGCAACCTGGAGCACCGCGGCGCCGTCGGCTCCGATGCCGGCACCGGCGACGGCGCGGGCATCATCACGCAGGTGCCCGACGCGTTCCTGCGTGAGGTCGTCTCGTTCGAACTGCCCGCACCGGGCCGTTACGCGGTCGGCAACGCGTTCCTGCCCACCGACCCCACGCAGCGCAGCGCCGTCAAGCGCCGCTTCCGCGAGATCGCCGCCGAGGAGCGCCTCGAGATCATCGGCTGGCGCGAGGTCCCCGTGCGCCCCGACGAGCTGGGCACGCTCGCCCGCGCGGCCATGCCCGACGTGCAGCAGGTCTACGTGCGCAGCGTCGACGAGACCGAGGCGGGCGCACCCCTCTCCGACATCGCGCTCGACCGGCTCACCTTCCGCCTGCGCAAGCGCGCCGAGCGCGAGATCGAGCTGTACTTCGCGTCGCTGTCGTGCCGCACCCTCGTCTACAAGGGCATGGTCACGACCCTCCAGCTCGAGCCGTTCTACCCGGACCTCTCGGACGAGCGGTTCGCGTCGAAGCTCGCGCTCGTGCACTCGCGGTACTCGACCAACACGTTCCCGTCCTGGCCGCTCGCGCAGCCGTTCCGCATGATCGCGCACAACGGCGAGATCAACACCGTGCAGGGCAACCGCAACTGGATGCGCGCGCGCCAGTCGCAGCTCGAGTCCGAGCTCCTTGGCGACCTCGCCCCGATCCTGCCGATCGTGACGCCCGGCTCGAGCGACTCGGCGTCGTTCGACGAGGTCGTCGAGCTGCTGAGCCTCTCGGGCCGCAGCCTGCCGCACGCGGTGATGATGATGGTGCCCGAGGCGTGGGAGAACGCCGCGGAGATCGACCCGGCCAGGCGCGCGTTCTACGAGTACCACTCGATGCTCATGGAGCCGTGGGACGGCCCGGCCGCGATCGTCTTCACCGACGGCTCGCTCGTGGGGGCCACGCTCGACCGCAACGGGCTGCGCCCGGGCCGCTACGTCGTGACCGACGACGGCCTGGTCGTGCTCGCGAGCGAGATCGGCGTGCTCGACATCGACCAGTCGAAGGTGGTCCGCAAGGGCCGGCTGCAGCCCGGTCGCATGTTCCTGGTCGACACGGTCGCCGGCCGCCTCATCGAGGACGACGAGATCAAGTCCGAGCTCGCCGCGTCCGAGCCGTGGGGGGAGTGGCTGGAGTCCGGTCGCATCCGGCTCGCCGACCTGCCCGAGCGGGAGCACATCGTGCACCCGCCGGCATCCGTCCGCCGGCGCCAGCGCACCTTCGGCTACACCGAGGAGGAGGTGCGGGTGCTGCTCACGCCCATGGCCCGCACCGGCATGGAGCCGCTCGGCGCCATGGGCTCCGACACCCCGATCGCCGTCCTGAGCGAGCGGCCGCGCCTGCTGTTCGACTACTTCACGCAGCAGTTCGCGCAGGTCACCAACCCGCCGCTCGACTCGATCCGCGAGGAGGTCGTGACCTCGCTCGGCACCGCGCTCGGGCCGGAGTACAACCTGCTCAGCTCGGGCGCCGAGCACACCCGCCAGGTGACGCTCTCGTTCCCCGTCATCGACAACGACGAGCTCGCGAAGATCCAGCACATCGACCCGCGGCCCGACAGCGCCACGACCACGACGCTCCGCGGCCTCTACCGGGTCGAGGAGGGCACCGAGGGGCTCCGCTCCCGGCTCACCGCGCTGTGCGAGGAGGCCGATCGCGCCATCGCCGCCGGTGCGCGCTTCCTCGTGCTGAGCGATCGCGACACGACCTCCGAGCTCGCGCCGATCCCGTCGCTGCTCATGCTGGCGGCCGTGCACCACCACCTCATCCGCTCCGAGACGCGGATGCGGGTGGGCATCGTCGTCGAGACCGGTGACGTGCGCGAGGTGCACCACGTCGCGCTCCTCATCGGCTACGGCGCGTCCGCGGTCAACCCGTACCTCGCGATGGAGACCTGCGAGGAGCTCGTGCGCTCGGGCGTCATCACCGGCGTCTCGCCCGAGCAGGCCGTGAAGAACGTGATCAAGGCGCTCGGCAAGGGCGTGCTGAAGATCATGTCGAAGATGGGCATCTCGACGATGTCGTCCTACGCGGGCGCCCAGGCGTTCGAGGCCGTCGGCCTCAGCCAGGAGTTCGTCGACGAGTTCTTCACCGGCACCACGACCAAGCTCGGCGGCGTCAGCCTCGACGTCATCGCCACCGAGAACGCCCGCCGCTACAAGGGCGCGTACCCCGACGACGTCGCGGTGACGGTGCACGAGCGGCTCGCGACCGGCGGCGAGTACCAGTGGCGCCGCGACGGCGCCCCGCACCTCTTCAACCCCGAGACGGTCTTCCGCCTGCAGCACGCGACGCGCAGCAAGCGGTACGACATCTTCCGCGAGTACACCTCGATGGTCGACGGCCAGGCCGAGAACCTGATGACGCTGCGCGGCATGTTCGCGCTGCGCACGGGCGCGCGGCCGCCCGTGCCGATCGACGAGGTCGAGCCGGTGTCGTCGATCGTGAAGCGGTTCTCGACCGGCGCGATGAGCTACGGCTCCATCTCGAAGGAGGCGCACGAGACCCTCGCGATCGCGATGAACCGCCTCGGCGCGCGCTCGAACACGGGCGAGGGCGGCGAAGACCTCGATCGCCTGCTCGACCCCGAGCGGCGGAGCGCGATCAAGCAGGTGGCATCCGGTCGCTTCGGCGTCACGAGCATGTACCTCACGCATGCCGACGACATCCAGATCAAGCTCGCCCAGGGCGCGAAGCCGGGCGAGGGCGGTCAGCTGCCGCCGACCAAGGTCTACCCGTGGGTCGCCCGCACCCGGCACGCGACCGCCGGCGTCGGCCTCATCTCGCCGCCGCCGCACCACGACATCTACTCGATCGAGGACCTCAAGCAGCTGATCTTCGACCTGAAGCGCGCGAACCCGGGTGCCCGGGTGCACGTGAAGCTCGTGAGCCAGTCGGGCATCGGCGCGGTCGCCGCCGGCACCGCCAAGGCGCTGGCCGACGTCATCCTCGTCTCCGGCCACGACGGCGGCACCGGCGCGAGCCCGATGAACTCGCTCAAGCACGCCGGCACGCCGTGGGAGCTCGGCCTCGCCGAGACGCAGCAGACGCTCATGCTGAACGGCATGCGCGACCGCGTGGTCGTGCAGGTCGACGGGCAGATGAAGACGGGCCGCGACGTGATCATCGGCGCGCTGCTCGGTGCCGAGGAGTTCGGCTTCGCGACCGCGCCCCTGGTGGTGGAGGGCTGCGTGCTCATGCGCGTGTGCCACCTCGACACCTGCCCGGTCGGCGTCGCCACCCAGAACCCCGAGCTGCGGAAGCGCTTCAGCGGCAAGCCCGAGTTCGTCGTGAACTTCTTCGAGTTCATCGCGCAGGAGGTGCGCGAGTACCTCGCCGAGCTCGGCTTCCGCAGCCTCGACGAGGCGATCGGCCGTCGCGAGATGCTCGACATCGACCGCGCCGTCGACCACTGGAAGGCGAGCGGACTCGACCTGTCGCCGGTGCTGGTGGGTCCGGACTTCTCCGATTCGGAGCCGCGACGGAACGCGCGTCCGCAGGACCACGAGCTCGACGAGCACTTCGACAACCAGCTGATCGAGGCGTCGGCCGACGTGCTCGAGCACGGCGGCCGCGTCGAGATCGCCCTGCCGATCCGCAACACCGAGCGCGCGGTGGGCACCATGCTCGGTCACGAGGTGACCGTGCGCCACGGCGTCAACGGCCTGCCCGCCGGGTCGATCGACGTGACGCTCACTGGCTCCGCCGGGCAGTCGTTCGGCGCGTTCCTGCCCGCCGGCATCACGCTGCGCCTCGAGGGCGACTCGAACGACTACGTCGGCAAGGGCCTCTCCGGCGGCCAGGTGATCGTGCGGCCCGACCGTTCGAGCACCTTCCCGGCTGAGCGCAACGTGATCGCCGGCAACGTGATCGGCTACGGCGCGACGCAGGGCAGCATGTTCATCAGCGGCATCGTGGGCGAGCGCTTCCTGGTGCGCAACTCGGGCGCGACGGCGGTCGTCGAGGGCGTGGGCGACCACGCGCTCGAGTACATGACGGGCGGGCTCGCGCTCATCCTCGGCCCGACCGGCCGCAACCTCGGCGCGGGCATGTCCGGCGGCACGGCGTACGTGTTCGACCTGCCCAAGGAGCGGATCAACCGCGACGCGCTCGCCACCGGCGAGCTGCAGCTGCACGAGCTCGGCAGCGCCGACCACGAGATCGTGCTCGACCTCCTCCGCCAGCACCTGGAGCACACGGGGTCCGCGCTCGCGGAACGCCTGCTCGAGGCCCCCGACACCATGGAGCGATTCGTGAAGGTACTCCCGCGCGACTACGCGGCCGTCCTGAAGACCCGCCAGAACGCCGTCGACGAAGGGCTGGACCCCGACGGCGACGTCGTCTGGGGCCGCATCCTGGAGGTGACCGGTGGCTGACCCGAAGGGCTTCCTCAAGACGACCGAGCGCGAGCTGCCGAAGCGGCGGCCGGTGCCGGTGCGCATCATGGACTTCAAGGAGGTCTACGAGCAGGGCGACCCCGCGCAGCTGCGCCGGCAGGCCGGACGCTGCATGGACTGCGGCATCCCGTTCTGCCACCAGGGCTGCCCGCTCGGCAACCTGATCCCCGAGTGGAACGACCTCATGTACCGGGGCGAGGGCCGCGCGGCGATCGAGCGGCTGCACGCGACCAACAACTTCCCGGAGTTCACCGGTCGGCTCTGCCCCGCACCGTGCGAGTCGTCGTGCGTGCTCGGCATCAACCAGCCGGCGGTGACGATCAAGCAGGTCGAGGTCTCGATCATCGACCAGGCGTTCTCGAACGGCTGGGTGCAGCCGCACCCGCCGGGTCGGCTGACGGGCAAGACCGTCGCCGTCGTCGGCTCGGGCCCGGCCGGGCTCGCCGCGGCGCAGCAGCTCACGCGCGCGGGGCACACGGTCGCGGTCTACGAGCGCGACGACCGCATCGGCGGGCTCCTGCGCTATGGCATCCCCGACTTCAAGATGGAGAAGCGCCACCTCGACCAGCGCATCGCCCAGATGACGGCCGAGGGCACCCGCTTCCGTGCGGGCGTCGACATCGGCACCGACATCTCCTGGGACGCGCTGCGCGAGCGCTACGACGCCGTGGTCATCGCGACCGGTGCGATGGTGCCCCGCGACCTGCCGATCCCGGGGCGCGACCTGCCGGGCGTGCACTTCGCCATGGAGTACCTGGTGCAGTCGAACCACGCGGTCGCGGGCGACACGGTGCCCGAGCAGATCACCGCCGAGGGCAAGCACGTCGTGGTCCTGGGCGGCGGCGACACCGGCGCCGACTGCATCGGCACCGCGCACCGTCAGGGCGCGCTGTCGGTGACCAACCTCGCGATCGGCAAGAAGCCGGGCATCTCGCGACCCGACACCCAGCCGTGGCCGATGCACCCGAACCTGTTCGAGGTGCAGACCGCGCACGAGGAGGGCGGCACGCGCCAGTACCTCGCCTCGACCGTCGAGTTCGTCTCGAACGACGTCGGCGAGGTGCGTGCGATCCGCGTCGCGGAGACCGAGTACCTCGACGGGCGTCGCGTCCCCAAGGCGGGCACCGAGCGCGAGATCCCGGCCGACCTGGTGCTGCTCGCGCTGGGCTTCACCGGCCCCGAGTCGCAGGACCTCTCCGGTCAGCTCGGCGCCGCGTTCACGCAGCGCGGCAACGTCGAGCGCGACGACTCCTACGCGACGAGCGTCCCGGGCGTCTACGTCGCCGGCGACGCCGGTCGCGGGCAGTCGCTCATCGTGTGGGCCATCGCCGAGGGACGTGCTGCGGCCGCCTCCGTCGACCGGTACCTTGAGGGTGAGACGCACCTCCCGAGCCCGATCCCGGCGTCCGCGCAGGCGATCTCGATCTGACCGACCGGCCCTTCATCCCCACCACCACGATCACCGCGCCCCGGCGCGAGGAACACGGAGCACAGAGAACATGAGACGCGCGAAGATCGTCGCCACGCTCGGACCCGCGACCGCGAGCTACGAAGGGATCCGTGCTCTCATCGACGCCGGCCTCGACGTCGCCCGCATGAACCTGAGCCACGGCACGTACGACGTGCACGAGGGCGTCTACCAGAACATCCGCAAGGCGTCGAACGACTCCGGTCGCGCCGTCGCCGTGCTGGTCGACCTCCAGGGCCCGAAGATCCGCCTCGGGAAGTTCGCGGACGGCCCGCACGAGCTCGCCGAGGGCGACGTCTTCACGATCACGACCGAGGACATCCTCGGCGACAAGGACATCTGCTCCACGACGTTCAAGGGCCTCCCGCAGGACGTCTCCCCGGGCGACTTCCTGCTGATCGACGACGGCAAGGTCCGCGTCCGCGTGCTCGACACCGACGGCACCCGCGTGCGCACGGAGGTCGTCGTCGCCGGACCCGTCTCCGACAACAAGGGCATCAACCTGCCGGGCGTCGCGGTCAACGTGCCGGCGCTGTCGGAGAAGGACGAGGCCGACCTGCGCTGGGGCCTCGAGCTCGGCGCCGACCTGATCGCGCTGTCGTTCGTGCGCAACGCCGCCGACGTCTCGCGCGTGCGGGAGATCATGGACGAGGTCGGTCGCCGCGTGCCGGTGGTCGCCAAGATCGAGAAGCCGCAGGCCGTCGAGGCGCTCGACGAGATCATCGACGCGTTCGACGCGCTCATGGTCGCCCGCGGCGACCTCGGCGTCGAGCTGCCGCTCGAGGCCGTGCCCATCGTGCAGAAGCGCGCGATCGAGGCGGCGCGCCGCATGGCCAAGCCCGTCATCGTCGCGACCCAGATGCTCGAGTCGATGATCCACAGCCCGGTGCCTACGCGCGCCGAGACCTCCGACGTCGCGAACGCCGTGCTCGACGGCGCGGACGCGGTCATGCTCTCGGGCGAGACCAGCGTCGGCGAGTACCCGACGGTCACGCTGGAGACCATGGCGCGCATCGTCGCCTCGACGGAGCAGCACGGCCTCGACCGCGTGCCGCCGCTCGGCACCCGGCCGCGCACCCAGTCGGGTGCGATCACGCTCGCCGCGGTGGACGTCGCGAACTTCGTCGAGGCCAAGTTCCTCTGCGTGTTCTCGGAGTCGGGCGAGTCGGTGCGGCGCATGACGCGCATCCGCAGCGATATCCCGATCCTCGCCTTCACGCCCGACCCTGCGATCCGCCGACGCATGGCGCTGTATTGGGGCGTGCAGTCGTTCGTGGTCTCGCGCGTGACCCACACCGACCAGATGGTCGCCCAGGTCGACGAGGTGCTGAGCCGCGAGGGCCTCGCGGTCGAGGGGGAGAAGGTCGTCATCATCTCCGGGTCCCCTCCCGGCATCCCCGGCACCACCAACGACATCCGCGTGCACAACGTGGGCGAGGTCCTCTAGGGGCTCCTCGACGACGGCCGGCCCCGCAAGGGGCCGGCCGTTGGTCGTTCACGGGTCGTGCCGGTGGTGGGGGTCGAACCCACACGCCCTCTCGGGCAAAGCATTTTGAGTGCTCCGCGTCTGCCATTCCGCCACACCGGCGCACGAGACCGCGATCAGAATACCGTAGGCTTTCAGGCGTGACAGACACCGAGAACACCCAGGCCGCGCCGCGTCGCGTCGTGGTCGCCGAGGACGAATCGCTCATCAGGCTCGACGTGGTGGAGACGCTCCGCGACAACGGGTTCGAGGTGGTCGGCGAGGCCGGCGACGGCGAGACGGCCGTCGCGCTCGCGACCGAGCTGCGTCCCGACCTGGTCGTCATGGACGTGCGGATGCCGCAGCTCGACGGCATCGAGGCGGCCAAGCGCCTGAGCGAGGGCCACATCGCCCCGGTCGTGCTGCTCACCGCGTTCAGCCAGAAGGAACTGGTCGAGCGCGCCACCGAGGCCGGCGCCCTCGCCTACGTCGTGAAGCCCTTCACTCCGAACGACCTGCTGCCGGCGATCGAGATCGCGCTCGCCCGTCACGCCCAGATCCTCACCCTCGAGGCGGAGGTCGGCGACCTCGTCGAGCGCTTCGAGACGCGCAAGCTCGTCGACCGGGCCAAGGGCCTGCTGAACGAGAAGATGGGCCTGTCGGAGCCCGAGGCGTTCCGCTGGATCCAGAAGGCGTCGATGGACCGCCGCCTCACCATGAAGGACGTCGCGCAGGCGATCATCGAGCAGCTGGCGCCCAAGAAGGGCTGACGCCGCCCGGGCCGCGACGCCGTCAGGGCGTCGGCAGGCCCTTGATGAAGTTCGTGATCCGCACGGTCGAGCACCGGCGTCCCTGCTCGTCGGTCACGACGATCTCGTGCACGGTCATCGTGCGACCGAGGTGCAGCGGCGTGCAGGTGCCCGTGACGCTGCCGGAGGTCGCGGAGCGCGTGTGCGTCGCGTTGATGTCGACGCCGACCGCGAGCCGCCCGGGCCCGGCCCAGAGGTTCGCCGACATCGAGCCGAGCGACTCGCCGAGCACCACGTACGCGCCGCCGTGCAGGAGCATGGCGGGCTGGGTGTTGCCCGCGACCGGCATGGTCGCGACCGCGCGCTCCACGGTGAACTCCGTGAACTCGATGCCCATGCGCTCGGCGAGCTCGCCGATGCCGCGGGTGCGGATGTAGTCGAGGGCGTCGGCGGTCTGCTCGTGGGTCATGCGTCGCATCCGATCGGGTCGTCAGGCGGCGTCGGCGGCCGCTTATAGGCTTGCGGGGTGACGGAACCAGTAAAGCCCACCCTCATGGTCATCGACGGCCATTCCCTCGCATTCCGGGCGTTCTTCGCGCTCCCGGTCGACAGCTTCCGCACCCGCGACGGGCAGCACACGAACGCCATCCACGGCTTCCTGTCGATGCTGCTGCTCCTGCTGAAGAACGAGAAGCCGACGCACCTCGCGGTCGCCTTCGACATCTCGCGGCACTCGTTCCGCACCCGCGACTACGAGGAGTACAAGGGCAACCGGGCGGAGACGCCGCCGGAGTTCAAGGGACAGGTCCCGCTGCTGCAGGAGGCCCTCGCGGCCATGGGCGTGCGCACCCTCGAGAAGGAGGACTACGAGGCCGACGACATCCTCGCCACGCTCGCCGCGGAGGGCAGGCGCGACGGCTACGAGGTGCTGCTCGTCTCGGGCGACCGCGACACGATCCAGCTGGTCAACGACGAGGTGACGCTGCTCTACCCGTCGAGCCAGGGCGTGTCGCAGCTCAAGCGCTACGACCCGGCGACGGTCGAGGAGCGCTACGGCCTGCCGCCGGCGCAGTACCCCGAGATCGCGGCGCTCGTCGGCGAGACGAGCGACAACCTCCCCGGCATCACGAAGGTCGGCGAGAAGACCGCCGTGAAGTGGCTGAAGCAGTTCGGCGACCTCGACGGCGTGCTCGCGCACGCAGACGAGATCAAGGGCGTCGCCGGCAACAACCTGCGCGCCGAGATGGACAACGCCGTGCGCAACCGGCGCCTCAACCGGCTGGTCGACGACCTCGAGCTCGACGTGGCGCTCGACGACCTGGCCACTCGCCCGATCGACACCGACGCCGTCACCGCGGTCTTCTCGCGCTTGGAGTTCCGCACGCTGCTCGAGCGCGTGATGAAGCTGGCGGGCGAGGAGCAGGGGGCGGATGCCGCTGCCGGCACGCCCGCGCCCGCGACATCCGCCACCCCGACGGCGCCCGCGCCGCGCACGCTGCTCGACGAGGAGCTCGACGCGTGGCTCGACCGGCAGGTCTCCGCGCACCCCGACGGGCTGGGCCTCACGATCGAGATGCTCGACGGCAAGGTGATCGGCGCGGGGGTGTCGGGGGCCGACGAGTCGGTCTTCCTGCCGTGGCAGCCCGGCCGACGCGACTACGCGCCGTTCGAGGAGTGGCTCGCGAGCGATGCGCCGAAGCTCATGACCGACGCGAAGCCGCAGGTCAAGGCGATGCGCCGCTCCGGGCTCGCGTTCGGCGGGCTGGCGCTCGACACGCTCGTGGCGACGTGGCTGGTGAACCCCCTCGCGCAGGAGAAGGGGCTCGCCGACGTCGTCTTCCGGTACCTGGGCGAGACGCTGCCGACCGCCGACCCGGCCCAGCTCGTGCCCGACGAGACCCGAGCAGCGGGCCCGGCCGAGCTGGCCTGGTACACGTTCCGCGCGGCGCCGGTGGTGCTCGCGGAGCTGCCCGCGTCGACGCTCCCGGTGTGCACCGACATCGAGATGCCCATCCTCGGCGTGCTCGCCGACATGGAGCTGCGCGGCGTGACGGTCGACCACGACGAGCTGTCGGCGCTCTCCGGCCAACTCGGTGATCGCGCCGCCGACATCGCCTCCCGCGCGTTCGCCGAGATCGGCCGCGAGGTCAACCTCGGCTCGCCCAAGCAGCTGCAGGAGGTGCTCTTCGACCAGCTCGGCATGCCGAAGACGCGCGCCACGAAGACGGGCTATTCGACGGATGCCGGTGCGCTGGCCGATCTCCAGGAGAAGAGCCCGCACCCGTTCCTGGGCCTCCTGCTCGAGCACCGCGACGCGACGAAGCTGCGGCAGATCGTCGAGTCGCTCGACAAGTCGATCGGCGGCGACGGTCGCATCCACACGACCTACGTGCAGATCGGCACGAGCACGGGGCGCATCGCGTCGACCGACCCGAACCTGCAGAACATCCCGGTGCGCACGGGGGAGGGGCGCCGCATCCGCGAGGCCTTCCGGCACGGCGCCGAGTTCGAGACGCTGCTGACCGCCGATTACTCGCAGATCGAGATGCGCATCATGGCGCACCTGTCGGGCGACCCCGGCCTGATCGAGGCGTTCCACGCGGGGGAGGACCTGCACCGTTTCGTCGGCGCCCGCATCTTCGGCGTCGAGCCGGCCGACGTGACCCCGCTCATGCGCACCAAGGTGAAGGCCATGTCGTACGGGCTCGCCTACGGGCTCAGCGCCTTCGGCCTGTCGAAGCAGCTGCGCATCGAGCAGTCCGAGGCGAAGCAGCTCATGGTCGACTACTTCGCGCGGTTCGGCGCGGTGCGCGACTACCTGCGCGACGTCGTGGCACAGGCGAAGGTCGACGGCTACACCGAGACGATCTTCGGGCGGCGCCGCCCGTTCCCCGACCTGTCGAGCCCGAACCGGGTGCTGCGCGAGAACGCGGAGCGCGCGGCGCTGAACGCGCCGATCCAGGGCTCCGCGGCCGACATCATGAAGATCGCCATGCTCGGGATCGAGCGCGACGTCGCCGACGCCGGGCTCGCGTCGCGCATGCTCATGCAGGTGCACGACGAGCTCATCTTCGAGGTGGCTGCGGGCGAGGGCGAGCAGCTCGAGGAGATCGTGCAGCGGCGCATGGCGACCGCGGCCGACCTGCAGGTGCCGCTCGACGTGCAGCTCGGGCACGGCCCGAACTGGGACGCGGCGGCGCACTGATCGCGAGCATCGCTCGTCTCCGACGCGCTGTGCACAGACCGCCTCGCCGCGTGCACGGGGCGGTCGCCCGCAGCGGATAGGCTCGCTCCCATGACTTCGGAGCCCACCCGCACCCCCACCGAGATCGACCGCGTCGCGGAGGGGTGGGTCGACACCCTGGTGGAGCTGCGCCCGACGATGGGCACCTACATCGGCCGCGAGACCGCGGACGGCGGATACGGCGACCTCTCGCCCGAGGGCGAGGCGCAGCTGGTCGAGGCGGCGCGCTCGACGCTCGCGAGCCTGGAGGCGGCCGACGAGGTCGATGACGTCGATCGCATCACGCGCACCGACCTGCGCAGCCAGCTGGAGCTCGCGATCGAGAGCCACGACGCAGGTCTCTACCTGCGTGACCTGAACGTGATCGCGAGCCCGTCGCAGGAGCTGCGTGACGTCTTCGACCTCATGTCGACCGACTCGGTCGAGGGCTGGGAGGCCGTGTCGCGTCGACTCGCCGCACTGCCCGCGGCGATGGACGGCTACGTCGCGACGCTGCGCGAGGGCATCGCGCGCGGCATCACGCCCGCACGGCGCCAGGTGCGCGAGGTGGCGGCGCAGGCACGCAAGAACGCGCGTCCCGAGGGATTCTTCGGCGAGTTCGTGGCATCCGCGGGCGTGGCAGGCGACGAGCTGCCCGAGGCGCTCCGGGGCGAGCTCGAGCAGGGCGCCGTGGCATCCGCCGTCGCCTACCAGGAGTTCGCGGACTTCCTCGAGTCGGAGCTCGCCGAGGTGGCCGCAGAGAAGGACGCCGTCGGTCGCGAGATCTACGAGCTGCAGTCGCGGTCGTTCCTGGGGGCGAAGATCGACCTCGACGAGACCTACGAGTGGGGCCTCGACGAGCTCGCCCGCATGGTGTCCGAGCAGCAGTCGATCGCGAACGAGATCAAGCGCGGGGCATCCGTGCTCGAGGCCATCTCGTTCCTCGACAACGACCCGAGCCGCAAGCTGCACGGCACCGACGCGCTCAAGGCGTGGATGCAGGAGACGAGCGACCGGGCCGTCGAGGAGCTCGGCGCGACGCACTTCGACATCCCGGAGGAGATCCGCACGCTCGAGTGCATGATCGCCCCCACGCAGGAGGGCGGCATCTACTACACCGGCCCGACCGAGGACTTCTCGCGTCCCGGACGCATGTGGTGGTCGGTGCCCGAGGGCGTGACCGAGTTCGACACCTGGCGCGAGCTCACGACCGTGTACCACGAGGGCGTGCCCGGCCATCACCTGCAGATCGGCCAGGCCGTCGTGCAGTCCGACACCCTCAACTCGTGGCGACGGCTGCTCGCCGGCACCTCGGGACACGCGGAGGGCTGGGCGTTGTACGCCGAGCGGCTGATGGAGGAGCTGGGGTACCTGGACGACCCGGCCGACCGCCTCGGCATGCTCGACGGGCAGCGGATGCGGGCCGCCCGCGTCGTGCTCGACATCGGCGTGCACCTCGAGAAGACGCTGCCCGACGGCTCGGGCCCGTGGACGGCCGACTACGCGTTCGAGTTCCTGTCGCGGAACGTGAACATGAACGAGGGCTTCGTGCGGTTCGAGGTCAACCGCTACCTCGGCTGGCCGGGACAGGCGCCGTCGTACAAGGTCGGCCAGCGCATCTGGGAGCAGCTGCGCGACGAGGTGCGGCAGCGCGAGGGCGACGACTTCAAGATCAAGGACTTCCACGGGAAGGCGCTCGCGATGGGCGGGGTGGGGCTCGACACGCTCCGGTCGGCGATCCTGGGCGCCTGACCGCGGTGCGTCGGGCCGTTTGACCGACGGGCGACCGCGCGGCTAGGATGGAATGTCACGTTTGTGACGTCCTATCCGCACGCCCTTCGCGGAAACACCAATACGAAAGCATTGCGCGTCGGGCCCGACCCTGTCCATTACGGAGCACCTACTACATGACAACCGCAACGACCAAGGCAACCAAGCAGGTCGCAATCAACGACATCGGTTCTGCTGAAGACTTCCTTGCCGCGGTCGAGAAGACGCTCAAGTTCTTCAACGACGGCGACCTCATCGAGGGCCAGGTCGTGAAGATCGACCGCGACGAGGTCCTCCTCGACGTCGGCTACAAGACCGAGGGTGTCATCCCCTCCCGCGAACTCTCCATCAAGCACGACGTCGACCCCAGCGAGGTCGTCGGCGTCGGCGACACCGTCGAGGCCCTGGTTCTCCAGAAGGAGGACAAGGAAGGCCGCCTCATCCTGTCGAAGAAGCGCGCCCAGTACGAGCGCGCATGGGGCGACGTCGAGAAGATCAAGGAGACCGACGGTGTCGTCACCGGTACGGTCATCGAGGTCGTCAAGGGCGGCCTGATCGTCGACATCGGCCTCCGCGGCTTCCTCCCCGCCTCGCTCATCGAGCTGCGCCGCGTGCGCGACCTGACGCCGTACCTCGGCCAGGAGCTCGAGGCGAAGATCCTGGAGCTCGACAAGAACCGCAACAACGTGGTGCTCTCGCGCCGCGCGCTGCTCGAGCAGACCCAGTCGGAGACCCGTTCGACCTTCCTCGCGAACCTCCACCCGGGACAGGTCCGCAAGGGCGTCATCTCGTCGATCGTCAACTTCGGCGCGTTCGTCGACCTCGGCGGCGTGGACGGCCTCGTGCACGTCTCCGAGCTGTCGTGGAAGCACATCGAGCACGCCAGCGAGGTCGTCGAGGTGGGCCAGGAGGTCACCGTCGAGGTGCTCTCCGTCGAGCTCGACCGCGAGCGCGTCTCGCTGTCGCTCAAGGCGACGCAGGAGGACCCGTGGCAGGTCTTCGCCCGCACCCACGCCATCGGCCAGGTCGCACCGGGCAAGGTCACCAAGCTCGTCCCGTTCGGCGCGTTCGTGCGCGTCGCAGACGGCATCGAGGGCCTCGTGCACATCTCGGAGCTGTCGAGCAAGCACGTCGAGCTGGCCGAGCAGGTCGTCTCGGTGGGCGAGGAGGTGTTCGTCAAGGTCATCGACATCGACCTCGAGCGTCGCCGCATCTCGCTGTCGCTGAAGCAGGCCAACGAGGGCGTCGACCCCGAGGGCACCGAGTTCGACCCGGCGCTGTACGGCATGCTCACCGAGTACGACGAGCAGGGCAACTACAAGTACCCCGAGGGCTTCGACCCGGAGACCAACGAGTGGCGCGAGGGCTTCGACGCCCAGCGCGAGAAGTGGGAGCAGGACTACGCTGCCGCCCAGGCTCGCTGGGAGGCGCACAAGAAGCAGGTCGCGGCTGCCAACGCGAAGGACGCCGCAGAGGCCGACTTCGGCGGCAGCACGTTCACGAGCGAGGCGGCCGGCGCCGGCACGCTCGCCGACGACGCGTCGCTCGCGGCGCTCCGCGAGAAGCTCTCGAGCAACTCCTAGTCCGCATCGGACCGCACGACGGCCGGGCACCCCGCGGGGTGCCCGGCCGTCGCCGTTTCCGGGCCGCGCTGCGCCGCCGTGTCGGTAGGCTGGAGCCGTGTACCTCATCGGGCTGACGGGCGGCATCGCCTCGGGAAAGTCCACCGTCGCGCGGCGTCTCGTCGAGCACGGCGCCGTGCACATCGACGCCGACCTGCTCGCCCGCGAGGCGGTCGGACGGGGCACGAGCGGCCTCGCCGAGATCCGGGAGGCGTTCGGCGACGGCGTGCTGCGCACCGACGGCTCGCTCGACCGGGCGCGCCTGGGCGAGGTGGTGTTCGGCGACGACGCCGCTCGGGAGCGCCTGAACGCCATCGTGCACCCGCGCGTGCGCGAGCTGTCCGCGCAGCGCATGGCGGACGCGGAGCGGCTCGACCCCGACGCGGTGGTCGTCTACGACGTGCCCCTGCTCGTCGAGGCATCCGTCGACCACCCGTTCGACCTCGTCGTCGTGACCGAGGCGCCGGCCGCCACCCGTGTCGACCGCCTGGTCGACGAGCGCGGGCTGGAGCGCGTGCACGCGCAGGCGCGCGTCGACGCGCAGGCGAGCGACGCCGAGCGGCGCGAGGTCGCCGACGTCGTGATCGACACCGGCGGCACGCTCGCGCACACGATGGGCCAGGTCGACGACCTCTGGGCCCGCCTCCGCGAGCTGCGCGCGCAGTCGTAGCCGCGGCCGGCCCCGGTGTCGGCGGCCGAACCTAGACTTGACCCCATGCAGTCGACCCGTTCCGTGCGCCCGTTCGAGGTGGTCAGCGAGTACTCGCCGAGTGGTGACCAGCCGACCGCGATCGCGGAGCTGGCCGGCCGCGTGAACGCGGGCGAGACCGACGTCGTGCTGCTCGGCGCCACGGGCACGGGCAAGTCGGCGACGACCGCGTGGCTCATCGAGGCGGTGCAGCGGCCGACGCTCGTGCTCGCGCACAACAAGACGCTCGCCGCGCAGCTCGCCAACGAGTTCCGCGAGCTGCTGCCGAACAACGCCGTCGAGTACTTCGTCTCGTACTACGACTACTACCAGCCCGAGGCGTACGTGCCGCAGACGGACACCTTCATCGAGAAGGACTCGTCCATCAACGCCGAGGTGGAGCGGCTGCGGCACTCGACCACGAACTCGCTGCTCAGCCGGCGCGACGTGGTCGTCGTCTCGACGGTCTCGTGCATCTACGGACTCGGCACGCCGGAGGAGTACCTCGCCGCGATGATGCCGTTGCAGGTGGGCCAGCGGCTCGATCGCGACTGGCTGATCCGCAAGTTCGTCTCGATGCAGTACCAGCGCAACGACATCGAGTTCTCGCGCGGCACCTTCCGGGTGCGCGGCGACACGATCGAGATCATCCCCGTGTACGAGGAGCTCGCGATCCGCATCGAGATGTTCGGCGACGAGATCGAGGCGCTCTACCACCTGCATCCGCTCACCGGCGAGGTCGTGGCGCAGCTCGATTCGGTGCCGGTCTTCCCCGGGTCGCACTACGTCGCGAGCACCGAGGTGATGGACCGCGCGGTGGGCACGATCCGCACCGAGCTCGAGGAGCGTCTCGCCGAACTCGAGCGCCAGGGCAAGCTGCTCGAGGCGCAACGGCTCCGCATGCGCACCACGTTCGACCTCGAGATGATGGAGCAGATCGGCTTCTGCTCGGGCATCGAGAACTACTCGCGACACATCGACGGGCGCGAGGCGGGGGAGCCGCCGCACTGCCTGCTCGACTACTTCCCGGAGGACTTCCTGGTCGTGATCGACGAGTCGCACGTGACCGTGCCGCAGATCGGCGCCATGTTCGAGGGCGACTCGTCGCGCAAGCGCACGCTCGTCGAGCACGGCTTCCGGTTGCCCAGCGCGCTCGACAACCGCCCGCTCACCTGGGACGAGTTCTCCGAGCGCGTCGGCCAGACCGTGTACCTGTCCGCGACGCCGGGGCGCTACGAACTCGGCATGGCCGACGGGGTGGTGGAGCAGATCATCCGCCCGACCGGCCTCGTCGACCCCGAGATCGTGGTGAAGCCGAGCAAGGGGCAGATCGACGACCTGCTCGAGGAGATCCGGGCGCGGGCGGAGCGCGACGAGCGCGTGCTCGTGACCACGCTCACCAAGCGCATGGCGGAGGACCTCACCGACTTCCTCACCGAGGCGGGCGTGCGGGTGCGCTACCTGCACTCCGACGTCGACACGCTCCGCCGCGTGGAACTGCTGACCGAGCTGCGCGCGGGGGTCTACGACGTGCTCGTCGGCATCAACCTGCTGCGCGAGGGCCTCGACCTGCCCGAGGTGTCGCTCGTGTCGATCCTCGACGCCGACAAGGAGGGGTTCCTGCGCTCCTCGACGTCGCTCATCCAGACGATCGGTCGTGCGGCCCGCAACGTGTCGGGCCAGGTGCACATGTACGCCGACGTGCTCACCGACTCGATGCGCCTGGCGATCGACGAGACCAACCGGCGCCGCGAGAAGCAGGTCGAGTACAACCGCGCCAACGGGGTCGACCCGCAGCCGCTGCGCAAGCGCATCGCCGACATCACGGCGGTGCTCGCGCGGGAGGAGGCGGACACGGCGGCGCTGCTGGCCGGGCGCGAGGGCGGCAAGAAGTCGCCCGTGCCGAACCTGAAGCGCGAGGGGATCGCGGCCGAGGGCGCGAACGACCTCGAGTCGCTCATCGCCGACCTGAACGGCCAGATGCTCGAGGCAGCGGCAGAGCTCAAGTTCGAGCTCGCGGCGCGCCTGCGCGACGAGGTCTCCGAGCTGAAGCGCGAGCTGCGCCAGATGGAGAAGGCCGGGCATCTGACCTGAGAGCGCGCCCCGGTGTCGGTGGGCGTGCCTAGACTCGAGTGGTGGCAATCTCCCATCTCGAGACCCGCGCGCGCCTGAGCGTGCGCGGCGCTCGCGTGCACAACCTCCAGAACGTCGACGTCGAGCTCCCACGCGATTCGCTCGTGGTGTTCACGGGCCTCTCCGGCTCGGGCAAGTCGTCGCTCGCGTTCGACACCATCTTCGCCGAGGGGCAGCGCCGGTACGTCGAGTCGCTCTCGGCGTACGCGCGCCAGTTCCTGGGCCAGGTCGACCGGCCCGACGTCGACTTCATCGAGGGCCTGAGCCCCGCGGTCTCCATCGACCAGAAGTCGACCAACCGCAACCCGCGGTCGACGGTCGGCACCATCACCGAGATCTACGACTACATGCGCTTGCTCTGGGCGCGCATCGGCGTGCCGCACTGTCCGGTCTGCGGCGAGCGGATCCAGCGCCAGACCGTGCAGCAGATCGCCGACCAGCTCATGGAGCTCGAGGAGCGCACCCGGTACCAGGTGCTGAGCCCGGTCGTGAGCCAGAAGAAGGGCGAGTTCGTCGACCTCTTCGCCGAGCTCGCGGCGCACGGGTACTCGCGCGCGCTCGTCGACGGCGAGATGATCCAGCTCACCGACCCGCCGAAGCTCAAGAAGCAGGTCAAGCACGACATCTCGGTCGTCATCGACCGGCTCGTCGCGGGTCCCGAGATCCTCGGCCGGCTCACCGACTCGCTCGAGACGGCGCTGCGCCTCACCGACGGCCTCGTGCGCATCAACTTCGTCGACCGCGAGGGGGACGACGCCTGGCAGACGTTCTCCGAGAAGCTGTCGTGCCCCAACCAGCATCCGATCCAGCTCACCGAGATCGAGCCGCGCACCTTCTCGTTCAACGCGCCGTTCGGCGCCTGCCCCGAGTGCACGGGCCTCGGCACGCGGATGTCGGTCGACGACCAGCTGCTGCTCGGCGACCCCGAGCTGAGCATCGCCGGCGGCGTCATCCTGCCGTGGACCAGCCAGGGCAAGAGCCTCTACAACTACTACGAGAAGCTGCTCGACGGGCTCGCGCGAGACCTCGACTTCTCGCTCGACACCCCGTGGAACGAGCTGCCGGCCGAGGTGCGGGACGCCGTGCTGCACGGCGACAATTTCGAGGTCAAGGTGCGCTGGCGCAACCGCTACGGGCGCGAGCTGTCGTACACGTCGGGCTTCGAGGGCGTGGTGCCGTACATCGAGCGGCAGTACCTGCAGGCAGAGACCGACGTGCAGCGGGCCCGCTGGGCCGAGTACCTGCGCGAGGTGCCGTGCCCGGTCTGCGACGGCAAGCGACTGAAGCCCGAGGTGCTCTCGGTGCTCATCCACGACCACTCCATCGCCGACGTCGGGCTGCTGAGCCTCGACGACGCGCGCGAGTTCATGGACCGGCTCGAGCTCACCGAACGCGAGCAGGCGATCGCGGCCCAGGTGCTGCGCGAGATCAAGCTGCGCCTCGACTTCCTGATCCGGGTCGGGCTCAGCTACCTCGACCTCGCCCGGGCAGCGGGCACGCTCTCGGGCGGCGAGGCGCAGCGCATCCGACTCGCCACGCAGATCGGGTCGGGCCTCACGGGCGTGCTCTACGTGCTCGACGAGCCGAGCATCGGCCTGCACCAGCGCGACAACCGGCGCCTCATCGAGACGCTCGTCGCCCTGCGCGATCTGGGCAACACGCTCATCGTCGTCGAGCACGACGAGGACACCATTCGCACCGCCGACTGGATCGTCGACATCGGCCCCGGCGCCGGCGTGGGCGGCGGCCAGGTCGTGCATTCCGGAAGCTACCGGGAACTCGTCGAGAACCGGCGTTCGGTCACGGGCGACTACCTGGCCGGCCGCCGGAGCATCGCGGTGCCCGCGATTCGCCGTGCCGTCGATCACGATCGCGAGATCACGGTGCGCGGGGCATCCGCCAACAACCTCAAGGCGGTCGACGTCACGTTCCCGCTCGGCGTGTTCACGGCGGTCACCGGCGTGAGCGGATCGGGCAAGTCGTCGCTCGTGAACGACATCCTCTACCGGGTGCTCGCCAACCGCCTGAACGGCGCCCGCAAGGTGCCGGGACGCCACCTGCGCGTCGAGGGACTCGACAACCTCGACAAGGTGGTGCACGTCGACCAGGCGCCCATCGGGCGCACGCCGCGGTCGAACCCGGCGACCTACACGGGCGTCTTCGACCGCATCCGCACCCTGTTCGCCGAGACCACCGAGGCGAAGGCGCGCGGCTACCTGCCGGGCCGGTTCAGCTTCAACGTCAAGGGCGGTCGCTGCGAGGCGTGCTCGGGCGACGGCACGATCAAGATCGAGATGAACTTCCTCCCCGACGTGTACGTCGCGTGCGAGGTGTGCGGGGGAGCGCGGTACAACCGCGAGACCCTCCAGGTGCACTACAAGGGCAAGCACATCGCCGAGGTGCTCGAGATGCCGATCAGCGAGGCGGCGGAGTTCTTCGAGCCGATCTCGGCGATCCACCGGTACCTGAAGACGCTCGTCGACGTCGGGCTCGGCTACGTGCAGCTCGGGCAGAGCGCCACCACGCTCTCCGGCGGCGAGGCGCAGCGCGTGAAGCTCGCGACCGAGCTCCAGCGCCGCTCGAACGGCCGCACGGTCTACGTGCTCGACGAGCCGACGACGGGCCTCCACTTCGAGGACGTGCAGAAACTGCTGAAGGTGCTCGGGAAGCTCGTCGACAAGGGCAACACCGTCATCGTCATCGAGCACAACCTCGACGTGATCAAGTCGGCCGACTGGGTGATCGACCTCGGACCCGAGGGCGGCTCTGGAGGCGGCACGATCGTCGCGACCGGCACGCCCGAGGAGGTCGCGGCGGTCGAGGAGAGCCACACGGGCCGGTTCCTCGCCGAGATCCTCGAGGAGGCGCCCGCTGCCCGCGTCGAGGCGGCAAGCTGAACGGCATGCGCGACACCGTCCCGTACCGGCCGAAGGCGGGGGAGATCCCGACCCGCCCCGGGGTGTACCGGTTCCGCGACGAGAACGGGCGCGTGCTCTACGTCGGGAAGGCGAAGAACCTCCGTGCGCGGCTGTCGAACTACTTCGCGCCGCTGCGCAGCCTGCACGAGCGCACGCGCCGCATGGTGCTCACGGCGGCCTCGGTGGAGTGGACCGTGGTCGGCGGCGACGTCGACGCGCTGCAACTCGAGTACACGTGGATCAAGGAGTTCGACCCGCCGTTCAACGTCAAGTACCGCGACGACAAGTCGTATCCGTACATCGCGGTGACGCTCGCCGACGAGGCGCCGCGGGCGATCGTGACGCGCCGGGCGAACATCCCGGGCGCGAAGTACTTCGGCCCGTACCCGAAGGTCTGGGCCGCCCAGGAGACCCTCGACCTGCTGCGCACGATCTTCCCGACCCGCGCCTGCAAGGACTCCGACTACAAGCGCGCCATGGCGACCGGCAAGCCGTGCTTCCTCGGCCAGATCGGGCGCTGCTTCGGCCCGTGCTCGGGCACCGTGGGCATCGCCGAGCACCGCCACCACGTCGACGAGTTCGTCGCGTTCATGCAGAACCAGGACAGCCGCATCATCGACGAGCTCGAGCGGCAGATGCGCGAGGCCTCCGCCGCGCAGGACTACGAGCAGGCCGCCCGCCGGCGCGACCAGCTCGCGGCGGCCCGGTCGTTCTTCGAGAAGACCGCGGTGGTGCTGCGCGACTCGGTCGACGTCGACCTGTTCGGCATCGAGCACGACGAGCTGTCGGCCGCGGTGCAGCTGTTCCGGGTGCGCAAGGGCCGCATCCGTGCGGTGCGCGCCTGGACCGTCGACAAGGAGCTCGACCTCGACCTGGGCGACTTGGTCGATTCCGTGCTGCAGAACGTGTACGGCGGTGTCGAGACGCCGCCGGCCGAGGTCGTGGTGCCGGAGCTGCCCGACGACGCCGAGGCGCTCCAGGCGTGGCTCGAGACGATCGCCGGCCGCCGGGTGCGCCTCAAGGTCGCGCAGCGCGGCGACAAGGCGGCGCTGCTGGAGACCGCGCGCCAGAACGCCGCGCACGCGCTGATGCTGGCGAAGACCCGCCGCAGCGCCGACTTCACGGCGCGGTCGCAGGCGCTGGAGGACATCCAGGAGGCACTCGACATGGCGGATGCCCCGCTGCGCATGGAGTGCTACGACGTCTCGCACCTCTCCGGCACGAACATCGTCGCGTCGATGGTCGTGTTCGAGGACGGCCTGCCCCGCAAGGACGAGTACCGGCGCTTCACGATCCCCGAGTACGCCGACGACACCGAGGCGCTGCACCAGGTGCTGACCCGGCGCCTCGCGTACCTGCGCGACGGCGACGACGCCGGCGCAGGCGCGGTCGATGGGGCGACGGATGCCTCCGGCGAGCCCGCGGCCGACGGCTCGCCGCCCGTGGAAGACGACCCGGCGACGACGGGGCGGCGCAGGAAGTTCGCCTACCGCCCCAACCTGCTGATCGTCGACGGCGGCGAGCCGCAGGTCGCAGCGGCCGCGCGTGCGCTCGAGGAGAGCGGCGTCCGTGGCATCCGCGTCTGCGGCATCGCCAAGCGCCTCGAGGAGATCTGGACGCCGGAATCTCCGTTCCCGGTCGTGCTGCCGCGCAACAGCGAGGCGCTGTTCATGTTCCAGCGCATCCGCGACGAGGCCCACCGCTTCGCGATCACGCACCAGCGCCAGCGGCGCAAGCGCGACATCGGCTCCGTGCTCGCAGAGGTGCCGGGCCTCGGCCCCGCACGCGTGAAGGAACTGCTGCGCCACTTCGGGTCGGTGACCCGGCTGCGGCAGGCGACGCCCGACGAGATCGCCGAGGTGAAGGGCGTGGGGCCGGCCACCGCCGAGGCCGTGCACCGCCACCTGCACCCCGAGGCGGTCGCCGGTCGGTAGGCTGGGACGCGGTGGACGAGAGGGGGACCGGGACCGCATGAGCGACGAACGGGTACGCCAGGAGATGCTCATCGTCACCGGCATGTCCGGGGCCGGCCGTTCCACCGTCGCGAATGCGCTGGAGGATCTGGGCTGGTACGTCGTCGACAACCTCCCGCCGCAGATGCTGCGACCGCTCGTGGAGCTGGTCGAGCGCGCCGGGGCGACCCTGCCCCGCATCGCCGCGGTCGTCGACATCCGCGGCGGCGACTTCTTCTCGGAGCTGCAGGACATCGTGCAGGCGCTCCGCACGGGGCTCAACCTGCGGGTCATCTTCCTCGACGCGACGGATGCCGCGCTGGTGCGCCGGTTCGAGTCGGTGCGTCGTCCGCACCCGCTGCAGGGCGACGGCACGATCCTCGACGGCATCACCGCCGAGCGCACGCGCGTGGCCGAGCTCAAGGCGTCGAGCGACGTCATCATCGACACGAGCGAGCTCAACGTGCACCAGCTCGCGTCCACGATCCGCGACTCGTTCGCGGCCGCCGACGCCGCCGAGCTGAGCGTGACCGTCATGAGCTTCGGGTTCAAGTACGGGCTGCCGCCCGACGCCGACCTGGTCGCCGACGCACGGTTCCTGCCGAACCCGTTCTGGAAGCCCGACCTGCGCGCGCTGACGGGCGAGGCGGACGCCGTGGCACGCTACGTGCTGGAGCAGGAGGGTGCCGGCGAGTTCCTCGACGGGTACGCTCGTGTCCTCGGCACCGTGTTCGACGGGTACCAGCGCGAGAACAAGCGCCACGCGACCGTGGCGATCGGATGCACCGGCGGGAAGCACCGCTCGGTGGCGATCGCCGAGGCGCTGGCGACGCGGCTGCGGGCGGTGCCCGGGCTCGCGGTGAGCATCAGGCACCGCGACCTCGGCCGCGAATAGGAAACACCACGCCCGAAGCGAGGCGATCGACAGGATGGACACACGATTGGCGCTGACAGCCGACGTCAAGGACGAGCTGGCCCGGTTCGAGGTGAGTCGCACGAGCGTTCGCGCGGCCGAGCTGGCCTCGCTGCTGCGATTCGCGGGCGGACTGCACGTGATCTCGAACCGCATCGCGGTCGAGGCCGAGGTCGACTCGGTGGCGATCGCGCGGCGCGCCGCGCGCGACCTCGCGGAGCTCTACGGCGTGCGGGCGGACGTCTCGGTGACGTCGTCGGGCGCGTCGCGCCGGGGCGACCAGTACCTCGTGCGGGTGCTCGACGGCGGTGAGACCCTCGCGCGCCAGACCGGCCTGCTCGATGCGCGCCGCCGGCCCGTGCGCGGGCTGCCCAACCGCCTCACGACCGGTTCGCGCGAGGAGGTCGCCGGCGTCTGGCGCGGAGCGTTCCTCGCGCGCGGCAGCCTCACCGACCCGGGCCGTTCTGCGGCCCTCGAGATCACCTGCCCGGGCAACGAGTCGGCGATGGCCCTCGTCGGGGCCGCAGGACGCCTGTCCATCCCGGCCAAGGCGCGCGAGGTCCGCGGCGTGCACCGGGTCGTCATCCGCGACGGCGAGGCGATCGGCGCGATGCTCGCCGAGATGGGCGCAGCCGGCACGGTGCGCAACTGGGAGGAGCTGCGCCAGCGCCGAGAGGTGCGCGCGACCGCCAACCGTCTGGTCAACTTCGACGACGCCAACCTGCGCCGGTCCGCCCAGGCGGCCGTCGCGGCGTGCGCGCGCGTGGAGCGCGCGCTCGAGCTGCTCGGCGACGACGTGCCCGAGCACCTCGGCTACGCCGGCCGGCTGCGGTTGGCGCACCGCGATGCCAGCCTCGACGAGCTCGGCCACCACGCCGACCCGCCGATGACCAAGGACGCGGTCGCGGGTCGCATCCGTCGACTGCTCGCCATGGCCGACAAGAAGGCGGCCGACCTGGGCGTTCCGGACACCGAGGCGAGCCTGCCGCCCGACCTCGACGACGTGTGAGATGTCGTCACGGGCCCCGGCGCGCCCGGGAACGTGAATAGACTCGAACGGGTCGCTCGAAGCCGGTCCGCGTACGGCGTGCCGGCATCTGACAAGGAGAAGCAATGGCTGACTACACACTGCCCGATCTCGCCTACGACTACTCGGCACTGGCCCCGAGTATCAGCGGCACCATCATGGAGCTGCACCACTCGAAGCACCACCAGGCGTACGTGACGGGCGCGAACACGGCGCTCGCGCAGCTCGCCGAGGCGCGCGAGACCGGCAACCTCGCCAACGTGAACAAGCTCGAGAAGGACCTCGCGTTCAACCTCGGCGGTCACGTGAACCACTCGATCTTCTGGACGAACATGTCGCCCGACGGCGGCGACAAGCCGACCGGCGAGCTGGCTGCCGCGATCGACGACCACTTCGGCTCGTTCGACGCCTTCCAGGCGCACTTCGCGGCGACCGCGATGGGCGTGCAGGGCTCCGGATGGGCCGTGCTCGCGTGGGACTCGATCGGCGAGCGCATCGTCGTGCTGCAGTTCTTCGACCAGCAGGCCAACCTCCCGGCGGGCATCGTGCCGCTGCTCATGCTCGACGTCTGGGAGCACGCCTACTACCTCGACTACAAGAACGTCCGCGCCGACTACGTGAAGGCGTTCTGGGACATCGTCGACTGGGCGAACGTGCAGCAGCGCTTCGCGACGGCCCGCGAGAAGACCTCGGGGCTGCTGCTACTGTCATAGCGAACGCAGGGTCCCCGGGCCCTGCCCGGGGACCGCGTCGTTCCGACTCCTCAATCCACCACGAGCCGCAGAGGCCAGAAGCAACAGGAGAAACCTTCGTGACCGTCAAGATCGGGATCAACGGCTTCGGCCGGATCGGCCGCAACTACTTCCGGGCAGCCCTCGCACAGGGCGCCGACCTCGAGATCGTCGCGGTGAACGACCTCACCGACAACAAGACCCTCGCCCACCTGCTGAAGTACGACTCGATCACCGGCCGCCTCGACGCGACCGTCGAGTTCGACGACGAGAACCTCATCGTCGACGGCAACGCGATCAAGGTCTTCTCGGAGCGCGACCCCGCGAACCTGCCCTGGGGCGACCTGGGCGTCGACATCGTCATCGAGTCGACCGGCTTCTTCACCAAGGCCGCCGACGCGAAGAAGCACATCGACGCGGGCGCCAAGAAGGTGCTCATCTCCGCCCCCGCCACCGGCGAGGACGCGACCTTCGTGCTCGGCGTGAACGAGGACGAGTACGACCCGGCCGCCCACCACATCATCTCCAACGCCTCGTGCACCACGAACTGCCTCGCCCCGCTGGCGAAGGTGTTCAACGACGCGTTCGGCATCGAGCACGGCCTCATGACCACGGTGCACGCCTACACGGCCGACCAGAACCTGCAGGACGGCCCGCACAAGGACCTCCGTCGTGCGCGCGCCGCCGCCGTGAACATCGTGCCGACCTCGACCGGTGCCGCGAAGGCGATCGGCCTCGTGCTGCCCGAGCTCGTCGGCAAGCTCGACGGCTTCGCGCTGCGCGTCCCGGTGCCCACCGGCTCGATCACCGACCTCACCGTCACCGCCTCGCGCGAGGTGACCGTCGACGAGGTCAAGGCCGCGTACAAGGCCGCTGCCGAGGGTCCGCTCAAGGGCATCCTCAAGTACACCGAGGACCCCATCGTGTCGAGCGACATCGTCACCGACCCGCACTCGTCCATCTTCGACGCAGGCCTCCTGCGCGTCATCGGCAACCAGGTGAAGCTCTCGAGCTGGTACGACAACGAGTGGGGCTACTCGAACCGCCTGGTCGACCTCACCGAGTTCGTCGCCGAGCGTCTCTGACGGTTCCGCATGTCGCTGCGCACCATCGACTCGCTCGGTCCGCTCGGCGGTGCACGCGTCGTCGTCCGGTGTGACCTGAACGTTCCGCTCGCGGACGGCAGGATCACCGACGACGGGCGCGTGCGCGCCTCGGTCCCCACGATCACCGCGCTGCTCGAGCAGGGCGCCCGCGTGATCGTGATCTCGCACCTGGGCCGCCCCGGCGGCGCGCCCGACCCGAAGTACTCGCTCGCCCCGGCCGCCGCGCGGCTGGGCGAGCTGCTCGGCCGCCCGGTGGCGTTCGCCACCGACACGGTCGGCGAGTCGGCGTCGTCGGCGGTCGACGCGCTCGGCGACGGCGAGGTGCTCGTGCTCGAGAACCTCCGGTTCAACCCGGAGGAGACCAGCAAGGACGCCGACGAGCGCGCCGCGTTCGCCGGGAAGCTCGCGGCGTTCGCCGATGCGGTGGTCTCCGACGGCTTCGGCGTCGTGCACCGCAAGCAGGCGAGCGTGTACGAGCTCGTCGAGGCGCGGCCGAGTGCTGCGGGCCTGCTGATCGCGGCCGAGCTCGACGTGCTCGACCGGCTCACCGAGACTCCCGAGCGGCCGTACGCGGTCGTGCTCGGCGGGTCGAAGGTGTCCGACAAGCTCGGCGTCATCGAGCACCTCCTCCCGCGGGTCGACAGCCTGCTCATCGGCGGCGGCATGCTCTTCACGTTCCTCGCCGCGCAGGGGCACCGGGTCGGCTCGAGCCTGCTCGAGAGCGACCAGATCGAGACCGTGCAGGGCTACCTCGCGGAGGCCGAACGGCTCGGCGTGAAGATCGTGCTGCCGACCGACGTGGTCGTCGCAGCGTCGTTCAGCGCCGACGCCGAGCACGTCGTGCGGCCGGCCGATGCCATCGAGGACACGCCGTTCGGCGCGTCCGGCCTGGGCCTCGACATCGGCCCGGAGACCGCGGCCGCATTCGCCGAGGTCATCCGCTCGTCGAAGACGGTGTTCTGGAACGGACCGATGGGCGTGTTCGAACTCGCGCCGTTCGCGGCCGGCACCAAGACCGTCGCACAGGCGCTGACCGAGGTCGACGGGCTCAGCGTGGTCGGCGGCGGCGACTCCGCCGCTGCCGTGCGCGCGCTCGGATTCGACGACGACGCCTTCGGGCACATCTCGACGGGCGGAGGCGCGAGCCTCGAGTTCCTCGAGGGCAAGAAGCTCCCCGGACTGGAGGTCCTCGGATGGCAGTGAGCCGCGTCCCGCTCATCGCGGGCAACTGGAAGATGAACCTCGACCACCTGCAGGCGATCGCGTTCGTGCAGAAGCTCGCCTGGAGCCTCGCCGACGCGAAGCACGACTTCGCCTCGGTCGAGGTGGCGGTCTTCCCGCCGTTCACCGACCTGCGGTCGGTGCAGACGCTGGTCGCGGCCGACAAGCTGCCGCTGGCGTACGGCGCGCAGGACGTCTCCGCGCACGACTCGGGCGCCTACACGGGTGAGATCCCCGGCGGGTTCCTGAAGCAGCTCGACTGCGGGTACGTCATCATCGGCCACTCGGAGCGGCGCACGCTGCACGCCGAGTCCGACGAGGTCGTGGCGGCGAAGGTGCAGGCGGCGCTCCGGCACGACCTCGTGCCGATCATCTGCGTCGGCGAGACCGCGGAAGACCTGGAGCAGCACGGACCCAGCGCGGTGCCGGTCGCACAGCTGAAGGCCGCCCTCGCGGGCGTCTCGGAGGCGGCGGACATCGTGGTGGCCTACGAGCCGGTCTGGGCGATCGGCTCCGGCCAGGCGGCGACGCCCGAGCAGGCCGAGCAGGTCGCGGCCGCGCTGCGCTCGACGCTCTCCGAGGTGCTCGGCGAGGACGTCGCCGGGAAGACCCGCATCCTCTACGGCGGGTCCGTGAAGGCGGCGAACATCGCGGGCTTCATGCGCGAGCCGAACGTGGACGGCGCGCTGGTCGGCGGCGCGAGCCTCGACATCGACGAGTTCTCCAGCATCGCGCGGTTCCAGAAGCACGTCGGCGTCTGAGCGCGGGCTGCGGGCGCGACGCCCGCAGCTTGCTATGATCGACTGATGTCTGCGCGGCACCGCCGCGCCATGGAAAGGGTTCTTCGTGGATATTCTCCAGGTCGTGCTGCAGGTCCTCCTGGGCCTCACCAGCCTCCTGCTGACGCTGCTCATCCTGCTGCACAAGGGTCGCGGTGGCGGCCTCTCCGACATGTTCGGCGGCGGCATGACCTCGAGCCTCGGCGCCTCCGGCGTCGCGGAGCGGAACCTCAATCGCATCACCGTGGTGCTCGGGCTCGTCTGGGTCTCGTGCATCGTGGTCCTGGGACTCATCACCAAGTTCGACACCGGCATCTGACGAAAGGCCCTCGTGGTTTCGGGAAACAGCGCAATCCGCGGCTCGCGCGTCGGCGCGGGCCCCATGGGCGAGCAGGACCACGGGTACCACGCCGAGCGCGTGGCCGTGAGCTACTGGGACGCGCTCGGCAACGAGACGGTCCGGTACTTCGCGGCCTCGCTGCCCGACGAGGAGATCCCCGAGGTCATCGACAGCCCGTCGACCGGCCTGCCTGCGGGCCGCGACAAGGAGAACCCGCCGAGCGAGCAGAAGGCGGAACCGTACAAGACGCACCTCGCGTACGTGAAGGAGCGCCGGAGCGACGACGAGGCCGAGCAGCTGCTCGACGACGCGCTCCAGCAGCTGCGCGCGCGCCGCGGCCAGACCTCCGGGTCCTGACGACCCACGAACGACGAGACGGCCCGACCGGATGATCCGGTCGGGCCGTCGGCGTCTGCGGCGGTCGCCGCGACTCAGTAGTCGGGCGCGATGAGCTGCGGCGGTACCTCGGCCGCCGCTTCCCCGTCGACGAAGAACACCGTGCGACGGCGCCCCTTGATGCCCGCGACGGGCACCTCGTCGCGGCTCGCGCCCGCGAGCGCGAGCCCCAGGGCCGACGCCTTGTCGCTGCCGGCCAGCACCATCCAGATGCGATCGGAGGCGTTCAGCACCGGGCGCGTGAGGCTGAGGCGTTCGGGCGGCGGCTTCGGCGAACGGCGAACGGGGATGACCGTGCGGTCGGTCACGCCGATGCCGGACCGGTGCGGGAACAGCGACGCGATGTGCCCGTCGGGGCCGACCCCGAGGAACGCGATGTCGAACACGGGGTGCTCGTCGTCTCCCGCGGCGAACTCGCGCAGCGTGGCCGCGTAGGCGTCGGCGGCGGCGTCGAGGTCGAGCCCGGAGTCCGACGCGGGCATCGCGTGCACCTTCGCGGCGTCCACGGGCACGTGGTCGAGCAGCGCCTCCCACGCCTGGGCGTCGTTGCGCTCGCGGTCGCCACCCGGCACCCACCGGTCGTCGCCCCACCAGAAGTGCAGGCGATCCCACGCGATGGTGTCGGATGCGGGGGAGTGGCGGATCGCGTCGAGCACGGCGATCCCCATGGACCCGCCCGTCAGCGCGATGTGCAGCTCGGGCTTCTCGTCGAGCAGGTCCAGCACCTTGGTGATGAACCGTGCGGCGACGGCGCTCGCGAGCGCCGGCTTGCCGGAGTGCACGAGGACGCGGCGGTCGTTGGTCATGCAGCGGATCCTTCCGGGTGGCAGAGCGGCAGCCCGTCGACGAGTACGTCGCCGTAGAGCTCGTCGGGGTCGAGGCGCCGCAGCTCGTCGGCGAGGCAGTCGCGCAGGTTGCGCCGCGGGAGAGCCACGTCGTGGTCGGGCTGGCCCGGCTGCCGCAGCTTCGCAACCGACGGCACGTCGCGGATCAGCTCGATCGGACCGGTCGAACGGTGCAGGACCACGCCGCGGATGCCGTGCGAGCCCTCCTCGACCGGCGTCAGCTCCAGGTCGACCTCCGCACCGAGCTGCATGCCGAGCCAGGCGGCCAGGAGCGTGGTCGACGGCGAGTCGACCGCGCCGACGACCTCGACCCGCGTGACCGGCTCGTACGGCGGCTGGTCGAGCACCGCGGCGAGCTGCGCCCGCCAGAGCGTCAGCCGGGTCCAGGCGAAGTCGGTGTCGCCCGGGGTGTAGCGCCCCTCGAGGGCGTGCACCGCGGCCTGCGGGTCCGGCTGCGTCGAGGCATCCGTGATCCGGCGCTGGGCGATGCGGCCGAGCGGTGAGCGTCCGGGCACGTCGGGCGCCGCACGGGGCCACCACACCGCCACCGGGGCATCCGGCAGCAGCAGGCCCATGACGAGGCCCTGCGGGTCGCTGGCCGTACCGCCCTTGGCGTGCAGCACGACCACCTCGCTCGCGCCGGCGTCGCCGCCCACGCGAATCTGCGCGTCGAGCCGCGCCTCCGCATCGGGCGCGTCGACCGAGATCACGATGACCCGCATCGGGTGCTCGCGCGAGGCGTCGTTGGCCGCCTCGATCGCGTCCTCCTCGAAGCCGGCCTCGGTCTCGATGATGAGGGTCAGCACGCGGCCCAGGGCGACGGCGCCACCCTCCTCGCGGATCTTCACGAGGGCCTTGGAGACCTTCGCGGTGGTGGTGTCGGGCAGGTCGACGATCATGGGCGCCTCCAGGTCCGGCCGTCGCGGGCGAGCAGTTCATCGGCGGATTCGGGCCCCCAGGAGCCCGGAGCGTACTGCTCCGGCCGGCCCTGCGCGGCCCAGAACTCCTCGATCGGGTCGAGGATCTTCCAGGAGAGCTCGACCTCCTCCTGGCGCGGGAACAGCGGCGGGTCTCCGAGCAGCACGTCGAGGATCAGTCGCTCGTAGGCCTCGGGGCTCGCCTCGGTGAAGGCGTGGCCGTAGCCGAAGTCCATGGTGACGTCGCGCACCTGCATGCCGGCGCCGGGCACCTTCGAGCCGAAGCGGATGGTCACGCCCTCGTCGGGCTGCACGCGGATGACGAGCGCGTTCTGGCCGAGCTGCGCGGTCTGGCTGTCCTCGAACAGCTGCTGCGGGGCGCGCTTGAAGACCACCGCGATCTCCGTGACGCGTCGGCCGAGGCGCTTGCCCGCGCGCAGGTAGAACGGCACGCCGGCCCACCGGCGGGTTCCGATCTCGAGCTTCATGGCCGCGTAGGTCTCGGTCGTCGACTCGGGGTTCATCCCGTCCTCGTCGAGGAAGCCGGGGACCTTCTCGCCGCCCTGCCAGCCGCCAGCGTACTGGCCGCGGGCGGTGCCGGTGGCGAGGTCGGCGGGCAGCCGCACGGCCGACAGCACCTTCTCCTTCTCGGTGCGGAGGTCGGCCGCGTCGAACGTCACCGGCTCCTCCATGGCCGTGAGGGCCAGCAGCTGGAGGAGGTGGTTCTGGATGACGTCGCGCGCCGCGCCGATGCCGTCGTAGTACCCGGCGCGGCCGCCCACGCCGATGTCCTCGGCCATGGTGATCTGCACGTGGTCGACGTGGTTGGCGTTCCAGATCGGCTCGTACAGCTGGTTGGCGAACCGCAGCGCGAGGATGTTCTGGACCGTCTCCTTGCCGAGGTAGTGGTCGATGCGGAACACCGAGTCGGGCGGGAACACGGATGCGACGACGTCGTTGAGCTCGCGCGCCGACTCGAGGTCGTGCCCGAACGGCTTCTCGATGACGACGCGTCGCCACTGGCCGTCCTCCTGCTTCGTCAGGCCGGAGCGCCGGAGCTGCTCGGTGACGACGGGGAACGACTTCGGCGGGATCGACAGGTAGAACGCGTGGTTGCCCATCGTGCCGCGCTCGCGATCGAGGGACTCGACCGTCTCGCGCAGGCGCTCGAACGCCTCGTCGTCCTGGAAGGTGCCCGGCACGAAGCGGATGCCCTGCGAGAGCTGCTGCCAGACCTCCTCCCGGAACTCCGTGCGCGCGTACTGCTTGACGGCGTCGTGCACGACCTTGCCGAAGTCCTGGTCCTCCCAGTCGCGGCGGGCGAAGCCGACGAGCGCGAAGCCCGGCGGGAGCAGCCCGCGGTTCGCCAGGTCGTACACGGCGGGCATCAGCTTCTTGCGCGACAGGTCGCCCGTCACGCCGAAGATGATGAGGCCGCTCGGCCCGGCGATGCGGTTGAGTCGGTAGTCCTTCGGTGAACGGAGCGGGTTCTGTCCCTTGGCGATCGGGGCCGGCTGCATCCGGTTCCTCCGCTCAGCCCGCGGCGCCGAGCAGCGTGCCCGGCTGCGCGTCGGCCGTGAGGGTGAGGGTCAGCACCGGCCGGCCGTGGTCGGCGAGCACGCTCGCGTCGCCCGAGGCCTGCGCGGCGATCAGCTCGCCGAACGTGAACGGACGGTCGGGGATCGCGAGGTCCTCGGTCGGCACGGCGGTGATCTGCAGGAACACGCCCACGGCCGGTCCGCCCTTGTGGAACTGGCCGGTCGAGTGCAGGAAGCGCGGACCCCAGCCGAACGTGACCGGACGCCCGGAGCGCGCGGCGAGCACGTCGCGGAGCTCGGCGAGCTGGGGGAGTGCGAGCCGGTCGACGTATGCCTGCACCGAGATGTAGCCGTCCGACGGCACTTCGTCGAGCAGCACGTCGATGGCCGACGGCAGGTCGCTGGCGGCGCCGATGACGTCCGGCGTGCCGCGCACCTCGATGCCCTCCGACACGAACGCCGCGGGGGCGGGCTCGGGCCGGGAGTCGAGCAGGCCGCGCGCGGCGACCTTGGCCGACTCCACGTCGGGCTGGTCGAACGGGTTGATGCCCAGCAGGCGACCGGCGACCGCGGTGGCGACCTCCCAGGTCACGAGCTGTGCGCCGAGCGAACCCGAGACGCGGATCTCGTCGCCGTCGTGGAACGGCTGCTCACCCGCATCCGCCACCAGCCGCACGAGCTGCACGTCGGGCAGGCCCGCGGTCACCTCGGGCGACTCGGTGTCGAGCACGACGGGCAGGATGCCCGTGCCCTCCTTGCCGGTGGACTCGGCGATGAGCTGCTCGGCCCAGTCGGCGAAGCCCACGATGTGCGTGCCGTCGGCGATGACGCCGAGCTTGTCGCGCAGCGGCTTCGTCGCGGAGATCGCGGCACCGAGCACGAGGCCGGGGTTGTCCTCGGCGTCGACTCCGAGCGCGGCCTCGACCGACTCGGCGTCGTCGAGGAGCGCGGCGATGTCGACGCCGGCGAGTCCGGACGGCACGAGGCCGAACGCGGTCAGCGCCGAGTAGCGTCCGCCGACGGTCGGGTCGGCGTTGAACACGCGGTAGCCGGCCTCGCGGGCCGACGCGTCGAGCGGCGAGCCCGGGTCGGTCACGATCACGATGCGGCCGGTCGGGTCGATGCCCGCCTCGCGGAAGGCCTGCTCGTAGATGCGGCGCTGCGAGTCGGTCTCGACGGTGGAGCCCGACTTCGAGGACACGACGATTGCGGATGCCGCGAGGCGATCCGCGAGCGCGGCGCGCACCTGGCCCGGGTCGGTCGAGTCGAGCACCGTGAGCTCGACGCCCGCGGTGCGCGTGATGACCTCGGGGGCGAGCGAGGAGCCGCCCATGCCGCCGAGCACGACGTGCTCGACGCCGGCCGCGCGGAGCTCGTCGCGCAGTGCGAGGATCTCGGGCACGAGCGGACGCGAGACCTCGACGGCGTGCGTCCAGCCGAGGCGCTTGCTCGCCTCGTCGACGGCCGCCTCGCCCCACAGGGTGGCGTCGTGCGCGGCGATCTTCGAGGCGATGCCGTCGGCGACGAGCGTCGGAACCGTGCTGCGGACGGCGTCGGCGGCCGCGCCGCCGACGGAGATGCGGACGGTCATCGTGCCCCCTCCAGTGCACCCGAGACGGTCTCGAGCAGTTCGTTCCACGAGACGATGAACTTCTCGACGCCCTCGGACTCGAGGGTCGCGGTGACGTCGTCGTAGTCGACGCCGACGGCGGCGAGCGCGTCGAGCACGCCCTGCGCCTCGGCGTAGCCGCCGGTCACGGTGTCACCGGTGACGACGCCGTGGTCGAACGTCGCCTCGAGAGTCTTCTCCGGCATGGTGTTCACGACGCCCTCCGCGACCAGCTTGGTCACGTACAGCGTGTCGGGCAGGCTCGGATCCTTGACGCCGGTCGACGCCCACAGCGGGCGCTGCGGGTTCGCGCCGGCGGTGAGGAGCGCCTGCGCACGGTCGCTCGCGAACGCCTGCTCGTACACCTGGTAGGCGAGACGGGCATTGGCGACGCCGGCCTTGCTGCGCAGCGCGGCGGCCTGGTCGCCGCCGATCGCGTCGAGGCGCTTGTCGATCTCGGTGTCCACGCGGGAGACGAAGAACGACGCGACCGAGTGGATGGTCGACAGGTCGATGCCGGCGGCCTTCGCCTGCTCGAGGCCCGCGAGGTACGCGTCGATGACCTCGGCGTGGCGCTGGAGCGAGAAGATCAGCGTGACGTTGACGCTGATGCCCGACCCGATCGCCTCGGTGATCGCGGGGAGCCCGGCCTTCGTGCCGGGGATCTTGATCATCGTGTTCGGCCGGTCGACCTTCGCCCAGAGCCGCTTGGCCTCGGCGATGGTGGCGTCGGTGTCGTTCGCGAGGTTCGGGGCCACCTCGATCGAGACGCGGCCGTCGAAGCCGGCGGTCGCGTCGTAGACGGGGCGGAACACGTCGGCCGCGTCGCGGACGTCGTCGGTCGTGATCTCGAAGACCGCGCGGTCGACGTCGGCGCCGTCCGCTGCGAGCGCGGCGACCTGCTCCGCGTACGCGTCGCCCTTCGCGAGCGCGCCCGCGAAGATGGTCGGGTTGGTGGTCACGCCGACGACGTTCCGGTCGGCGATGAGCGCCTCGAGTCCGCCCGAGGCGATGCGCTCACGCGAGAGGTCGTCGAGCCAGATGCTGACGCCGGCCTCCGAGAGTGCTGCGGTGGGAGTGCTTGCCATGGTGGTTCTCTCTCCTTCTGCCCGCGTCAGGACGCGAGCGTGTCCTTCGCTGCGGCGACGACGGCCTCGGCCGTGATGCCGAACTCGCGGAACAGGGTCTGGTAGTCGGCGGATGCGCCGAAGTGCTCGATCGAGACGCTGCGTCCGCGGTCGCCCACGTAGCGGCCCCAGGTGAGCGCGAGGCCGGCCTCGACCGACACGCGGGCCGTGACCGATGCGGGCAGCACCTGCTCGCGGTACGAGGCGTCCTGCTCCTCGAACCACTCGAGGCTCGGTGCCGACACGACGCGCGCCTGCACGCCCTCGGCGGCGAGCGTCTCGCGTGCGGCGAGTGCGAGCTGCAGCTCGGAGCCGGTGGCGATGAGGATCACGTCGGGGGTGCCGTTCGGCGCCTCGGCGATGACGTAGGCGCCCTTGGCCACGCCGGCGGCCGACGCGAGGGTGTCGCCGGATGCCTCGCACTCGCCGCGCTCGAACACCGGGATGTTCTGGCGGGTCAGCGCGATGCCGGCGGGGCCGCCGCGGCGCTTGAGCAGCTCGAGCCACGCGTACGCGGTCTCGTTCGCGTCGCCGGGGCGCACCACCGTCATGTTCGGGATGGCGCGCAGCGATGCGAGCTGCTCGATCGGCTGGTGCGTCGGGCCGTCCTCGCCGAGCGCGACCGAGTCGTGCGTCCAGACGTAGATCGACGGGATGTCCATCAGCGCGGCCAAGCGCACCGAGGGGCGCATGTAGTCGCTGAAGATCAGGAACGTGCCGCCGAACGCGCGGGTCGGACCGTGCAGCACGATGCCGTTGACGATCGCCGCCATCGCGTGCTCGCGGATCCCGAAGTGCAGCACGCGACCGTACCGGGTGCCGTGGAACTCGTGCGTCGAGTGCTCGGTCGGGATGAACGACTCGGCGCCGTTGATCGTGGTGAGGTTCGACTCGGCGAGGTCGGCCGAGCCGCCCCACAACTCGGGCAGCTGCGCGGCCAGCGCGTTGATGACCTTGCCCGACGCGGCGCGCGTCGAGACGTCCTTGCCGGCCTCGAACACGGGCAGTGCGTCGGCGATGCCATCGGGCAGCTCACCCGCGAGCACGCGGTCGAGCAGCGCCTTGCGCTCGGGGTTCGCCTCGGCCCAGGTGTTGAACGAGAGCTCCCACTCGGAGCGCTCGACGGCGCCGCGGTCGACGGCGAGCCGCGTGTGGGCGAGCACCTCGGGGTCGACGGCGAAGTGCTGCTCGGGGTCGAAGCCGAGCACCTCCTTGGTCGCCGCGAGCTCCTCGGCGCCGAGCTTGGAGCCGTGGATCTTGCCGGTGTTCTGCTTGTTCGGGGCGGGCCAGCCGATGATCGTCTTCAGCACGATGATCGAGGGCTTCCCGGTCTCCACCTTCGCGGCTTCGATGGCGGCGTGCAGCTCCCGCACGTCCTCCACGTACTCGCCGGTCTTCTTCCAGTCGACGGTCTGCACGTGCCATCCGTAGGCCTCGTAGCGCGCCGCGACGTCCTCGGTGAAGGCGATGTCGGTGTCGTCCTCGATCGAGATCTGGTTCGAGTCGTAGAGCACCACGAGGTTGCCGAGCTGCTGGTGGCCGGCGAGCGAGGATGCCTCGCTGGTCACGCCCTCCTGCAGGTCGCCGTCGGACGCGATCACGTAGACGTGGTGGTCGAACGGGCTCTCGCCGGGCAGCGCGTCGGGGTCGAACAGGCCGCGCTCGAAGCGGGCGGCGTACGCGAAGCCGACGGCCGAGGCGAGGCCCTGGCCGAGCGGGCCGGTCGTGATCTCGACGCCGTCGGTGTGGCCGTACTCGGGGTGGCCCGGGGTCTTGGAGCCCCACGTGCGGAGCGACTCGAGGTCCTCCAGCTCGAGGCCGTAGCCGCCGAGGTACAGCTGCACGTACTGCGTGAGCGAGCTGTGCCCGGCGGAGAGGATGAAGCGGTCACGTCCGAGCCAGTGCTGGTCGGACGGGTCCCGACGCATCACCTTCTGGAAGAGGAGGTACGCCGCCGGCGCGAGGCTCATCGCGGTACCTGGGTGGCCGTTGCCGACCTTCTCCACCGCGTCCGCTGCGAGGACACGGGCGGTGTCCACGGCCTTGTCGTCGATCGGCTGCCATTGCAGTGCTGCCACCTTGTTCTGATCCCTTCGATCATTCGCGTGAGGCCGGGGCACTCCGCCTGCACCCCTCGTGAAGTGCCACGTCGACGGGCAGCACGCGATCCGTCGGAACGGAAAGGGGGTGGATGCCGCGTCGAGGCGAGCACCCTCAGCATAGCGAGGAGCGTGTTCCGCTGAGATTGCGTGACGCTCACGGCGTAACCGGGTCGCTGTGAGCCGCCGGAAACCCGGCACGCGACGCCGTGCGGCGGCGGCGCGACGGGCGGATCGCATCGCCTAGACTTGACCGGGACGATCGCGCAGCCGAGCCCGTGCGCGCAACCGAGAAGGAACGATGGACCAAGCCGTACGCACCCGAGAGCCGCGCACCGCCATCGGGTTCCGTCGCAAGGCCGCCGCCTACCTGGCGCTGACGAAGCCGCGGGTCATCGAGCTGCTCCTCGTCGTGACCGCACCCACGATGATCCTGGCGCAGGGCGGCCTGCCCGACCTCTGGCTGCTGCTCGCGACGCTGATCGGCGGCGCGATGAGCGCCGGGTCCGCGGGCGCCTTCAACTGCTACATCGACCGCGACATCGACCGCGTGATGCGCCGCACGCGCAACCGCCCGCTCGTGACGGGGGAGCTGACCGACCGCGAGGCGCTCGTGTTCGCCTACGCGCTGGGCGCGGCATCCATCGTCTGGCTCGGCGTGTTCGCCAACTGGCTCGCCGCCGCGCTGTCGCTCGCCGCGATCCTGCTCTACGTGGTCTTCTACAGCCTCGTCCTCAAGCGCCGCACATCGCAGAACATCGTCTGGGGCGGCGTCGCGGGCTGCATGCCGGTGCTCATCGGCTGGGCGGCCGTGACCGGCGACCTGAGCTGGGCGCCGTTCATCCTGTTCCTCATCATCTTCCTCTGGACCCCGCCGCACTACTGGCCGCTGTCGATGAAGTACCGCGAGGACTACGCGGCGGCAGGCGTGCCGATGCTCGCCGTGGTCCGCGGCCGTGCGCAGGTCGGCCTGCAGGTCATCCTCTACGCCTGGGCGACGCTCGCGTGCTCGCTGCTGCTCATCCCGGTCGCCGGCATGGGGCTCGTCTACACGGCCGTCGCACTCGTCACGGGCGGCTGGTTCGTCGCCGAGACGCACCGCCTGTACGGGCTCGCGATCCGCAACCAGCCCGCGTCCGGCATGCGCGTCTTCCACTCGTCGATCGCGTACCTGTCGCTGCTCTTCCTCGCGGTCGGCATCGACCCCCTGCTGCCCTTCTAGCCGCGGAGGGCCTCGGCGGGGGCGGGGGAGTCGGCGTCGACCTGCGCGGGCGCCTTCAGGTGGAGGACCACCGTGGTCATCGCGGCTGCCGAGAGGGCCGCGAGCACCATGTGCACGCCGACCGCGAGCGGGGGCAGGCCGTTGCGGGCCTGGAAGACGCCCACGGCGATCTGCACCAGCACGACGGCGGTCAGCACGAGCAGCCACTTCAGCGGTCGCAGGCGGGCCGCTGCGGCCCAGGCGACGAGTGCGACGAGGAGCGCGCCGAGCAGGTAGCCCGGCCAGGAGTGCACGTGCGCGAGCAGCGTCGCGTCCACCCCGGTGCGCACGACGTCGTCGTCGCCCGAGTGCGGACCCGATGCCGTGGTCATCACGCCGACGAGGACGGTGACGGCCAGCACGAGGGTGGTGACGTGGGTGAGGATCGCGAACGCCTTCGGCACCGCGAGCTCGCGGCGACCGGCGGGCGCGTGCATGCGCACGAGGAACGCGGCGGCGATGCAGACGATGACGACCGAGACCGTGTAGTGGAAGCCCACGAGCGCGGCCGCGAGCTCCTGCCAGACGACGAACGCGCCCACGAGCGCCTGCACGAGCACGAGCACGAGCACGAGGAGGGCGAGCCGGAAGAGGTCCTTCCGTTCGCGTCGGAGGCGCCAGACGAAGAGCACGACGAGGAGCGCGGCGAGCAGCAGTGGCCCGCTGATGGTGCGGTTGCCGAACTCGATCACGCCGTGGATGCCCATCTCGGGGGTCGGCGTGAGCGAGCCGGGCACGCACACGGGCCAGTCGCTGCAGCCGAGGCCGGAGGCGGTGAGGCGCACCGCGCCGCCGGTGGCGATGATGAGCACGTTCAGCACGAACGACACCCACGCGGTGATGCGGATGCGGCGGTCGACGTGGTCGGGGAGCCAGGCGACGAAACGGTTCACGGTACTCGATCCGGACGCGACGGTCTGGGACGGCGCTGGGAGTCCTGCCCCTGAGGGTTCGCGACCCTATAGACTTGTGTGGTTGACGAGCACGCGCAGGCGCGCAGGACGCAGGAATGCGGCCGGTGCTCGGCTTCCATCTTAGGTACGCACTGCAGCCACCCGCACATCGCTCCCGAACCGCGCTGCGCCTCGAACGCGGAGAGGGGAGCGAGCCGGACTGATAGCCGGGGGGTGGAGAAGAGGAGAACGATGACCGACGTCCTCATCGACCGACCGGAGCTCGAGGGCCTCGGCCAGTACGAGTTCGGCTGGGCCGACTCCGACGTGGCCGGAGCGTCGGCGCGACGCGGGCTCTCGCCCGAGGTCGTGGCCGACATCTCGCAGCTGAAGGACGAGCCGGAGTGGATGCGCAAGCGTCGCCTCCGCGCCCTCCAGCTGTTCGACCGCAAGCCCATGCCCAGCTGGGGCGCCGACCTGTCGGACATCGACTTCGACAACATCAAGTACTTCGTGCGCTCCACCGAGAAGCAGGCCCAGACGTGGGAGGACCTGCCCGAGGACATCAAGAACACGTACGAGAAGCTCGGCATCCCCGAGGCGGAGCGCAAGCGCCTCGTCGCGGGCGTCGCTGCGCAGTACGAGTCCGAGGTCGTCTACCACCAGATCAACGAGCAGCTCGAGGCGCAGGGTGTCATCTTCATGGACACCGACACGGCGCTGCGCGAGCACCCGGAGTTCTTCGAGGAGTACTTCGGCACGGTCATCCCGGCCGGCGACAACAAGTTCGCCGCGCTGAACACGGCCGTGTGGTCGGGCGGGTCGTTCGTCTACGTGCCGCCGGGCGTGCACGTGGAGATCCCGCTGCAGGCGTACTTCCGCATCAACACCGAGAACATGGGCCAGTTCGAGCGCACGCTCATCATCGCCGACGAGGGCTCGTACGTGCACTACATCGAGGGCTGCACGGCGCCGATCTACAAGAGCGACTCGCTGCACTCCGCGGTCGTCGAGATCGTCGTGAAGAAGAACGCCCGCGTGCGGTACACGACCATCCAGAACTGGTCGAACAACGTCTACAACCTCGTGACGAAGCGGGCCACCGCCGCCGAGGGCGCCACCATGGAGTGGATCGACGGCAACATCGGCTCCAAGGTGACGATGAAGTACCCGTCGATCTTCCTGATGGGCGAGCACGCCAAGGGCGAGACCCTGTCGGTCGCGTTCGCAGGCCCCGGCCAGCACCAGGACGCCGGCGCGAAGATGATCCACATGGCGCCGCACACGCAGTCGTCGATCGTCTCGAAGTCGATCGCGCGCGGCGGCGGCCGAGCGGGCTACCGCGGTGAGGTGCGGGTGGACGCGAACGCGCACCACTCTGCGAACACCGTGCGCTGCGACGCGCTGCTGGTCGACACGATCTCGCGCTCCGACACGTACCCGGCCATCGACATCCGCGTCGACGACGTGCACCTGGGCCACGAGGCGACCGTGTCGCGCGTGAGCGAGGAGCAGCTGTTCTACCTCATGTCGCGCGGCCTGCCGGAGGACGAGGCCATGGCCATGATCGTGCGCGGCTTCATCGAGCCGATCGCCCGCGAGCTCCCCATGGAGTACGCGATGGAACTCAACAAACTGATCGAGATGAGCATGGAAGGATCCGTCGGCTGAATGACGTCCGCAATCCAGACGCCACCCGTCGCCCCCGGTAGCAGGGCGCACAGCGACGGAGCCGGTGCGTTCGTGCCGGTGCAGACCCGAACCGAGCGCACTCGCTCCTACGACCCCGCCGACTTCGGCGTGCCCGCGGGCACCGAGGTCGACTGGAAGCACACCCCGATCCAGCGCATCGCCGGCGTGTTCGGCGACGTCGAGACCGACGACCGTCCGGGCGACCCCGCGGTCGACTGGCAGCTGTCGGGCGCCGACGCCGTCGAGGTGGGAACGCTCGCCGTCGGCCAGGCGCCGCGCGGCGAGGCCTTCACCCCCGAGGACCTGCCGAGCGCGCTCGCCTGGAAGCACACCGGCGAGGCGCTGCACGTCGTGCTGCCGGAGGGCGTCGAGCTCGACCAGCCCGTCGTGGTGCAGCTCACCGGCAACGGTGTGGAGCGCCGGGCCAACGGCCACGTCGTGATCGAGGCCAAGCCCAACTCGCGCGGCACGATCGTGCTCCGCCACGCCGGCAGCACCACGTTCGCCCAGAACGTCGAGGTGCTCGTCCGCGAGGGCGCGAACCTCACCGTGGTGAGCGTGCAGGAGTGGGCCGACGACGCGATCCACGCCGCGGCCCACCAGGCGCGCGTCGGCCGCGACGCCTACCTCCGCCACGTCGTCGTCTCGTTCGGCGGCGGGGTCGTGCGCCTCAACCCGAGCGTCGAGCTCGCGGGCGAGGGCTCGGAGGCCGAGCTGTACGGCCTGAGCTTCTCCGACGCCGGCCAGCACTTCGAGAGCCAGGTGTTCCTGCACCACAAGGGCCCGCACACGCGCGGCGACGTGCTCTACAAGGGCGCACTGCAGGGTGAGACGGCCCGCAGCGTGTGGATCGGCGACGTGCTGATCGGGCGCGACGCGGTCGGCACCGACTCGTACGAGGCGAACCGCAACCTGGTGCTCACGCCCGGCGCGCGCGCCGACTCGATCCCGAACCTCGAGATCGAGACGGGCGACATCCAGGGCGCCGGCCACGCGAGCGCGACGGGACGCTTCGACGACGAGCAGCTGTTCTACCTGCAGGCGCGCGGCATCCGCGAGGACGAGGCCCGACGCCTCGTCGTCATCGGCTTCCTCGCCGAGATCGTGCAGAAGATCGGCGTGCCCGACCTCGAGGCGCACCTCGCCGAGGCGATCGAGGCCGAGCTCGCGGGCGGGGTGCTCCCGTCGTGAGTGCCGTCCGCGTCTGCGACGTCGACGCGCTCGAGGCCGACCAGGCCCAGCGCTTCGTCGTCGATGGCACGCCTATCGCGGTCGTGAAGGATGCCGCCGGAGACGTGCACGCCATCGGCGACACCTGCACGCACGGCGACATCTCGCTCGCCGAGGGATTCGTGGAGGACGACACGCTCGAGTGCTGGGCGCACGGGTCGAAGTTCTCCCTGACGACCGGCAAGCCACTCACCCTCCCCGCCTACGAGCCCGTCCCGGTGTACCGGGTGGAGCTCGCCGACGGCGGCGTCTTCATCGACCCGACCGTCACCCTGAACGTCTGAACCCCCGACCACGGCGCGTCTGCGCCGGGAAGTGAACGCAACAACATGTCTGTCCTCGAGATCAAGGACCTCCACGTCAACGTCGAGACCGAGCAGGGCACCCGCGAGATCCTGCGCGGCGTCGACCTGACCATCCGCAAGGGCGAGATCCACGCGATCATGGGCCCGAACGGCTCAGGCAAGTCCACGCTGGCCTACACGATCGCCGGCCACCCCAAGTACACCGTCGTCTCCGGCTCCATCACCCTCGACGGTGAGGACGTGCTGGAGATGAGCGTCGACGAGCGCGCCCGCGCGGGCCTGTTCCTCGCCATGCAGTACCCGGTCGAGATCCCCGGCGTCACCGTCACCAACTTCCTCCGCACCGCGAAGACCGCGATCGACGGCCAGGCCCCCGCCGTGCGCGGCTGGGTCAAGGACGTGCGCGAGTCGATGGCGAACCTGCGGATGGACCCCGCGTTCGCGGAGCGCAACGTCAACGAGGGCTTCTCGGGCGGCGAGAAGAAGCGCAACGAGATCCTGCAGCTCGAGCTGCTGAAGCCCGACTTCGCGGTGCTCGACGAGACCGACTCCGGCCTCGACGTCGACGCGCTCAAGATCGTCTCCGAGGGCGTCAACCGCGCGAAGGAGCAGACGGGCCTCGGCGTGCTGCTGATCACGCACTACACCCGCATCCTCCGCTACATCACGCCCGACTACGTGCACGTGTTCGTCGCCGGACGCGTGGCCGAGGAGGGCGGCCCCGAGCTGGCCGACCGTCTCGAGGAGGAGGGCTACGATCGCTATCTCGACGGTGCGGTCGTAAGCTGATCCCATGGTTTCGACGCTGGCACCCGAGAAGTTCGATCAGGTCGAAGAGGCGCTGAAGGACGTCATGGACCCCGAGTTGGGGGTCAACGTCGTCGACCTGGGCCTGATCTACGACCTCGGCTGGGACGACGAGCACGACGCGCTGATCATCCACATGACGCTCACGAGCGCCGGATGCCCGCTGACTGACGTGCTCGAGGAGCAGACCGCGCAGGCCCTGGACGGGGTCGTCGACGCGTTCCGCATCAACTGGGTGTGGATGCCGCCGTGGGGTCCGGAGCGGATCACCGACGACGGCCGCGACCAGATGCGCGCCCTCGGCTTCGCGATCTGACCCGTCGGCCGCACGCACCACGCGACGTTCGCACGCGCCGCCACCCGACCGGGTGGCGGCGCGTTCGCGTGAAGTGCGTCCTACGCGTCGAGCCCGCGGCGCCGCAGCAGCGGCTCGAGCTCGGCGTCGCGCCCGCGGAAGTCGCGATACGCCTCGAGCGGGTCGCCGCCGCCGCCCACGCCGAGCAGGCGCCGGCGGAACCGCTCGCCGTTCTCGCGCGTGAGCCCGCCGTGCTCGCGGAACCACTCGACCGTGTCGGCGTCGAGCACCTCGCTCCAGATGTAGGAGTAGTAGCCGGCGCTGTAGCCACCCGAGAAGGTGTGCGCGAAGTAGGTGCTCAAGTAGCGCGTGGGCACGAGCGGGTCGTCGAGGCCCGCGTCGGCGAGCGCCTGCGCCTCGAACGCCCCGACGTCGTCGACCACGTCGTCGGCGGTGAGCCGGTGCCACGCCTGGTCGAGCAGCGCTGCGGCGAGGTACTCGACGGTCGCGTGGCCCTCGCCCCACTGCTCGGCGGCCAGGAGGCGGTCGACGAGTTCCTGCGGCATCCGCTCGCCCGTCTCGTGGTGCACCGCGTAGTTCGCGAGCACCTCGGGCCAGAGCATCCACATCTCGTTCACCTGGCTCGGGAACTCGACGAAGTCGCGGTGCACGCTCGTGCCCGAGAGCTTCGGGTACGTCGTGCTCCCGAAGAGCCCGTGCAGCGCGTGGCCGAACTCGTGGAACAGCGTGCGGGTCTCGTCGTAGGTGAGCAGCGTCGGCTCGCCCGCGGCGGGCTTGGGCACGTTGAGGTTGTTGACCACGACCGGCAGCGTGCCGAGCAGCGTCGACTGGGTGACGATCGGGTTCATCCAGGCGCCGCCGCGCTTGGAGTCGCGCGTGTAGAGGTCGAACACGAACAGTCCGACGGGGGAGCCGTCGGCCTCGTGCACCTCGAAGACCCGCGCGTCGGGGTGGTACGCGACGAGGTCGTCCCGCTCGGTGAACGTGACGCCGTAGAGCTCGGTCGCGGCGAAGAACACCCCGTCGCGCAGCACGCGCTCGGCCTCGAAGTAGGGGCGCATCGCCGCGGTGTCGACCGCGTAGTCGCGGGCGCGCACCTGCTCCGAGTAGTACGGCCAGTCGGATGCCTCGAGCGGCCGCGCGCCCGGGGTCTCGGCGACGACCGCGGCGAGACGGTCGCGTTCGGCGCGCGCGTTGCGCGCGGCGGCCGGCGCGAGCGAGCCGAGCATCTCGGCGACCGCCTCCGGGCTGCCCGCGGTCTGGTCGGCGGTGATGTAGGAGGCGTGGTTGGCGAAGCCGAGCAGTCGGGCGCGCTCGGCGCGGAGGCGCACGATCTCGAGCACCGTCGCGCGCGTGTCGTGCTCGTTGCCGCGCGCGCCGCGGGCGCGGGAGGCGGCCATGACGCGGTCGCGCGTGGCCTCGCTCGTGAGCGAGGCGAGCCACGGGTGGCCCGTGGGCAGCACGAGCGTGATGAGGAAGCCGTCGAGCCCGCGGTCGGCGGCGGCGGCCGCTGCGGCCGAGCGTTCGCCGTCGGAGAGGCCGTCGAGATCGGAGGCATCCGTCACCTGCACCGCGAGGTCGTTCGTGTCGGCGAGCAGGTGCTTCTCGAACCGCGTGGCGAGGGCGGCGAGGCGCTGGTTGAGCTCCTTGAGACGCTCGGTCTCGTCGGGGGAGAGCGCGGCGCCCGCGAGCGTGAACTCGCGGTGCGTGCGCTCGAGCAGGTAGCGCGACTCCGCGTCGAGGTCGAGCGCGTCGATGTCGGCGTGCAGGGCGTCGATGCGCCGGTAGAGCGCCGGGTCGAGCCGGATAGCGTCCTCGTGCGCGGCCAGCCGCGGCGCGAACTCCGCTTCGAGCGCGTCGGTGGCGGGCGTGGAGTCGGCCGAGCTCTGGTTGGAGAACACCTCGAGCACGCGACGGAGGGTCTGGCCGCTGAGCTCGAGCGGCAGCATCGTGTTCGCGAACGTGGGCGGGTCGAGCTGCTCGGTGATGGCGCGCACCTCGGCGAGCTGCTCGGCCATGCCCTGCTCGAGGGCGGGGCCGTAGTGCTCCTCGCGGATCTCGGCGAAGGGCGGCAACTGGTAGGGGAGCGTGCTCGGCGTGAGCAGCGGATTGACGGTCTGGGCCATCCGTCCAGCCTAGGCGGCATGGGCGCCGACGGACGGTTCTAGGCTCGTGTCATGGACACGGACATCGACCGGTCGGAGGTCGCGCCACGGGACGAGTACACGCACGGGCATCACGAGAGCGTGGTGCGCACGCACGCGTGGCGCACGGTGGCGAACTCGGCCGAGTATCTCATCCCGCACCTCCAGCCGGGCGCCCGTGTGCTCGACGTGGGCAGCGGGCCCGGCAGCATCACGATCGACATCGCCCGGCGGGTCGATCCGGCACCGGTGCGGGGCGTCGACGCCTCGGCGCAGATCGTCGCGCAGGCCGCGGGACTCGCGGCCGACAACGGCGTGCACAACGTCGAGTTCGCGGTCGACGACGCGTACCGGCTCGACGCCGAGGACGACACGTACGACGTGGTGCACGCGCACCAGGTGCTGCAGCACCTCGGCCGCCCGGAGGACGCGCTGCGCGAGTTCCGGCGCGTGCTGAAGCCGGGCGGCGTGGCCGGGGTGCGCGACGTCGACTACGGCGGCGTGATCTGGTACCCGCTGATCCCTGCGCTCGACAAGTGGCTCGACGTCTACCGCCGGGTGCACGTGTGGAACGGCGGCGACCCGCTGGCCGGGCGCACGCTCAAGCACTGGGCCGTGAACGCCGGCTTCGCGCGGGTCGACGTGAGCGCGTCGGTCTGGCTCTTCTCGAGCCCCGCCGAGCGGGAGTGGTGGGGCGGGTCCTGGGCCGAGCGGGCGGTCGAGTCGACGTTCGCCGCGCACGCGATCGAGTCGGGACACGCCGGCTGGGGCGACCTGAAGGAGATCGCGGCGGGGTGGCGCGAGTGGGCGGCGCACGACGACGGCTGGGTGCTCATGCCGCACGGGGAGGTCATCGCGCACGGGTGAGCACGAGGGGCGGATGCTCCGCACCAGCGACCGTCCACCTCATGCAAAGCTCCCATTGCAAAGAAAGGCTTGCAAAGAGTTCTTTGCAAGAGTAGCGTCTCGGGTATGGACACTCCCGAGCACGCAGCATCGGCGGCCGCCGCGCCACCCCCGCGCATCGCGGACCTCGGCACGCTGAAGGCCCTCGGGCATCCGCTGCGCATGCAGATCTTCGATGCGCTGTCGCTGCATGGCGCCGCCACCTCGAGCATGCTCGCGGAGCGGCTGGGGGAGTCGAGCGGCGCGATGAGCTACCACCTCCGGCAGCTCGCGCAGTACGACCTCGTGCGCGAGGTCGTCGGCCGCGGCACCGCCCGCGAACGCTGGTGGGAGCGCACGCCCGGCGCGCTCACCGTGCCGCCCGACCACGGGTCGGATCCGGCGGTGAAGGCCGCCACCCAGGTCGTCATGGACCACGTGCAGCACGAGCGCGAGTCGCACCTGCGCGAGTTCCTCGATCGCGGCATGCACGAGCTGCCCGACGAGTGGCTCCACGCGAGCGTCATGTCCACGGCGCACCTGCGACTCACGCGCGAGCAGCTCGACGAGGCGTCGAGCGAGCTCGCGCACGCGGTCGAGGCGATCGTCACCCGCTACCGCAGCATGGACCTGCCCGGGTCTCGCCCGGTCGAACTGCAACTCAACGCATTCCCGCTCGTCGATGGAGAGGAACTCCCGCAATGACCGCCACCGCACTGCCGATCCGCGGCACCCGTCGCGTGCCGGCCGACCGTCTCGAACGACTCGCCACCCGCGTCGGCGTCGAGCTCACCCGCTGGGCGAGCCGGCGGCGCGCTCGTCGCTCGCTGATGCAGCCCAGTACCGCCCGCCGCCTGAGCGAGGGCGAGCTCTCCGAGTTCCGCCTCCGCGCCGGGGTGGGCATGCGCTGAACCGGGCCCGAGCGCTCGGCGCCACGACTCACCAGTCGTCGTCGGCGTTCGCCTCCGGTTCGGCCGGCTCCGTGATCGGCGCGAGACCGCCGGGACGCTGCCGCACCCGCGTGCCGTCGTCGAGCGTCGCGATCGCGAGGCCCTCGAGCCAGGTGAGGGTCCAGTACTGCCCCTCGAGCGACGTGGTGGCGGCCTCGGCGTCCGCGATCGCGGCGCGTACGGGCTCCGGCACCGACGCGGGTGCGGCGGTGCCGGCGGGCCAGCGGGTGCCGAGCTGCATCAGGCCTCCGCGGGTGCGAGCACGACCTCGTTGACGGCGAGCTCGTCGGCCTCGTCGAAGTCGAGCGTCTCGATCCGGCCCACCGCACGCAGGTCGCCCGCTGCCAGCGCGAGCAGCGCGATCCCGGCCGCGGGGCCCCCGATGCGGGCGGTCGAGACCGGCGTGCGCTGCGAGGCCTTCGCGTCGGTCTTGGCGCGGCGGATGCCCGTGAGGGCGGCGCTCGCGAGGCGCAGCAGCTCGGGGTCGCCGGCCTCGTCGAGCGCGAGCTCGTCGGCAACCGGCCAGGTCGCGCGGTGCACCGACCCCTCGTGCGACCACGACCACGCCTCCTCGGTCGCGAACGGGATCACCGGGGCGAACAGGCGCAGCAGCGTCGACAGGGCGCGGTTGAGGGCCGCCACGGCCGAGGCCTGCTCGGGGCCGGCCTCGCCGTACGCGCGCTCCTTCACGAGCTCGAGGTAGTCGTCGCAGAACGTCCAGAAGAACGTCTCAGTGAGCTCGAGCGCCCGCGCGTGGTCGTACGCCTCGAGCGCGGCCGTCGCCTGCTCGACGACGCCCTGCAGAGTGGCAAGCATGCTGCGGTCGAGCGCTTCGGTCACGGGTGCATCCGCCGTGCCCTCGAACCCGAGGATGAACTTCGACGCGTTCAGCACCTTGATCGCGAGGCGACGGCCGATCTTCACCTGAGTCGGGTTCTGCGGGTCGAACGCGGCGTCGGTACCGAGGCGGGACGACGACGCCCAGTAGCGCACCGCGTCGGAGCCGTGCTGCTGGAGCAGGCCCGCCGGGGTCACCACGTTGCCCTTCGACTTCGACATCTTCTTGCGGTCGGGGTCGACGATGAAGCCCGAGATCGCGGCGTTGCCCCACGGCGCGACGCCGTGCTCGAGCTCGGCGCGCAGCGTCGACGAGAACAGCCAGGTGCGGATGATGTCCTGGCCCTGCGGGCGCAGGTCGTACGGGAACACGAGGTCGAACAGCTCGGGGTCGCGCTCCCAGCCGCCCGCGAGCTGCGGGGTGAGCGACGAGGTCGCCCAGGTGTCCATGATGTCGAGCTCGCCGATGAAGCCGTTCGCCTGGCCGCGCTGCGACTCCGCGAAGCCGGGAGCGGGCTGCGACGACGGGTCGACCGGCAGCAGGTCCTCGGTCGCCACGATGGGCTCGTCGAACACCGGCTCGCCGTCCGCGTCGAGCGGGTACCAGACCGGGATGGGCACGCCGAAGAAGCGCTGCCGAGAGATGAGCCAGTCGCCCGAGAGGCCGCCCACCCAGTTCTCGTACCGCACGCGCATGAAGTCGGGGTGCCAGTCGATGTCGCGACCCCGCTCCATGAGCCGGTCGCGGAGCGCCTCGTCGCGCGCGCCGTTGGCGATGTACCACTGGCGCGTCGAGACGATCTCGAGGGGGCGGTCGCCCTTCTCGTAGAACTTCACGGGGTGCGTGATCGCCTTCGGCTCGCCGAGCAGGTCGCCCGAGGTGAGCAGCAGGTCGACCATGGCCTTCTTCGCGCTGAACACGGTCTTGCCGGCCAGCTCGGCGAACGCGGCGAGGCCGGCCTCGGAGTCGATCGCCTCGGGGGCGTCCGGCACGATGCGGCCGTCGAAGCCGATGATCGCGCGGTTCGGCAGGTTCAGCTCGCGCCACCAGGTCACGTCGGTCACGTCGCCGAACGTGCAGATCATTGCGATGCCGGTGCCCTTGTCCTTCTGCGCGAGGTGATGCGCCACCACGGGCACCTCCACGCCGAACACCGGGGTCGTCACGGTCTGCCCGAACAGCGGCTGGTAGCGCTCGTCGTCGGGGTGCGCCACGAGGGCCACGCACGCGGGGATGAGCTCGGGCCGGCTGGTCTCGATCTCGATCGTGCCGCCGTCGGGTCGGTGGAACGTCACCCGGTGGTAGTGGCCCGGCTGCTCCCGGTCCTCGAGCTCGGCCTGCGCCACGGCGCTGCGGAACGTCACGTCCCACATGGTGGGCGCGAGCGCCTGGTACGCCTCGCCGCGGGCCACGTTGCGCACGAAGGCGCGCTGCGAGGTCGTGATCGCATCGTCGGCGATGGTGCGGTACGTCTGGGTCCAGTCGACCGAGAGTCCGAGCGTTCGCCAGAGGTCCTCGAAGTGCTGCTCGTCCTCGGCGGTCAGCCGCTCGCACAGCTCGATGAAGTTGCGGCGCGAGATCGGCACCTGATCGGCGGGCTTGATGGTCTTGCCCTCGGTGCCCTCGTGCGGCGGCGTGAACTCGGCGTCGTACGGCAGCGACGGGTCGCAGCGCACGCCGTAGTAATTCTGAACGCGGCGCTCGGTCGGCAGGCCGTTGTCGTCCCACCCCATCGGGTAGAACACGCTGCGGCCGCGCATGCGCTGGAAGCGCGCCACCACGTCGGTGTGCGTGTACGAGAACACGTGGCCGATGTGCAGCGAACCCGACGCGGTCGGCGGGGGCGTGTCGATGGAGTAGATGGTCTCCTTCGTCGCACCCTCACGATCGAAGCGGTAGGTGCCCTGGTCCTCCCAGACGGTGCCCCAGCTCTGCTCGAGTCCTTCGAGGGCGGGCTTGTCGGGAATGCGCGACGCGGTCATGTGGGAACTCCGGTTCGATATGTGCGGCACCGAGTCAATGTGGAGGTGCCTGAGTGTGCGATTGCAGTGCATTCTAGCCGGATGCCCCGGGGAGCCGGCAGTGCGTCGACGCGCGTCAGTCCGCGGCCGGCGCGGCCGCCCGGCTCCGGGCGATCGTGCCCGCGGCGAGGGCCGAGCCCAGCGTGATCGCCGACATGGTCGCGAGCACCACGCCCGGGTGCCACCACTCGAAGGCGGTCGCCTCGCCGAGCGCCAGCGTGAGCGCCGGCACGAAGCCCGAGATCACGGCCGCGATGCTGTACGCGAACGACAGCGCCGAGTAGCGGTAGTGGTCGTCGAACAGGTCGCCCATGAGCCCGCCGAGGCTCGCCCAGGCCATGGTGGGCAGGATGCCGCCGATGATCATCGTGCCGACGAGGATCGGGAACGTGGCGAACTGCAGCAGCCAGTACATCGGGAACGTGATGAGCAGCGTGCCGAGCGCGCCCCACGCGACGACCCGCGCGGAGCCCACGCGGGTGGCGAGCCAGCCGAACGTGGGAATCGTGACGAGCTGGAGCAGCCCGCCGATGGTGGTCGCGACCAGCAGGTCCTGGAAGCTGAAGCCGAGCTCGGTCACGCCGTAGTTCACGGTGTACGTGTTCATGAGCGAGTACGAGCCGATGCCGAGCAGCGCTGCGCCGACGGCGACGACGATCGCGACGGGCTGGCGGGCGAACATCGCGAGGAACGGCACCCGGTCGCGGCGGTGCTCGGCGACGAGCTCGCGGAACACGGGCGTCTCGTCGATCGACCAGCGCAGGTAGAGCGACACGAGCAGCAGCGGGATCGCGGTGAGGAACGGGATGCGCCAGCCCCACGCGACCATGGCCTCGGTCGTGAGGAGGGTGGTCATCACGAGGAACACCGTGGCGCTGAGGATCGAGCCGACGGGGGAGCCGAGCTGCGGGACGGCCGCGAAGAACGGGCGCCGGCGCGGGTCGGCGTGCTCGGTCGCGAGCAGCACCGCCCCGCCCCACTCGCCGCCGAGCGAGAGCCCCTGCAGGATGCGCAGGACGACGAGGCCGATCGCGCCGAGCCAGCCGGCGGTCGCGTAGTCGGGCAGTACGCCGATGAGGCCGGTCGCGACGCCCATGAGCGTGATGGTGACGATGAGGGTGCTGCGGCGGCCGATGCGGTCGCCGAGGTGGCCGAACACGATCGCGCCGAGCGGCCGCACGACGAAGGCCAGCGCGATGGAGAGGAACGCCGAGAGCGTGCCGCCGAACACGCCGAGCGGCTCGAAGAACAGCGGCCCGACGAAGAACGCCGCGAAGTACGCGAAGACGTAGAAGTCGTACGACTCGAGGGCGGTGCCCACGAACGACGCGATCGCGACCCGGCGGACGGGACGCGGGGCGCGGTCGAGGTCGGATGCGGGTGCGGCAGGTGCGTTGGTCACGCCCGGCATCCTACGCGCGCTGCGGGGCCTCGCGGCCGGTCAGCCGCGAACGACCTCCCACGTGTGGCTCGTCACGCCGCCCGGGCCCTCGAGCGTGACCGTGTAGATCTCGCTCGCCTCGGTGCACTGGAAGCTCACGCCCTCGTAGACCTCCTCGTTCGGGAAGACCTCCTCGTAGGGCGCCGCCTTCGCGTCGGTCGTGCCGACGCCGAACCAGGCCTGCTCGGCGCCGTCCGACATCCACTGGAAGCGCAGCGGCACCGACGAGACGCCGTCGCAGAGGGCGACCTCGGGCTCGAACGCCGTCGTCGTGAAGACCGGGGCGGGCGTCGTCTCGCCGCCGCCGTCGGTCGAGCCGCCATCGCCGCCGCCGTCGGTCGAGCCGCCGTCGCCGCCGTCCTCGGTGTCGTCCTCGGGCTCCTCCGACTCGGTCGGCTCGGGCTCGGTGGTCTCCGTGGCGGTGGGCGTCGGGGCGGCCACCGGCTCCTCCTCGTCGGACCCGCCCGTGAGCAGCACGACCACGAGCACGATCACGGCGATGAGCAGCACGCCGGCGAGGATCGAGATGAGGATCAGCGCGGTGCGACGCCCGCCACCCTCGGGCGACTCGTCGGGGGCATCCGCCTGCACCGGCGCCATCGGCACCGTCTCGGCGTGGTCGATCGGGCGCGTGGCGTCAGGGTCCTCGGGGCGGTTCGTTCCGTCGTCGCTCATGGCGTCCTCCGTGTCGGGTGCCGAATCATCCGCTCGTGCGTCCGAGGGTAGGGGAGCGTCGGGTCCGGTGGGCGGCCTGTGCACAGCCGGGCCACCCCCAATGCGGGTGACGGATGCCCCGGGGCGGGCGATACACTGGAGCCAACGACGTCGATCCGGCCATCACCGGGGAGTCTCCGGAAGAACGCGGGCTGGTGCGGAGCATCCGCCCGTCACTAGAACCGGACGGGGCTGGCCCGTCACAGCCAAGGAACGAGTGGCACCGGGCGACCGGGGCAATCGAGGTGGTACCGCGACGGCGTCCGAGGGGCGACCGACGTCCTCGGGCCGAACGCACGTCCTCCCAGGAGACCCGTTGTATCCCCGCACTCCGAACGACCGCGGCGAGGTCCAAGCCTCCCCGAACTTCCCGGAACTCGAGCAGCAGGTGCTCGCGTTCTGGTCGAGCGACGACACGTTCCAGGCCTCGATCGACCAGCGCGAGGGCGCCGAGGAGTGGGTCTTCTACGACGGCCCGCCCTTCGCGAACGGCCTGCCGCACTACGGCCACCTGCTGACCGGCTACGCCAAGGACGTCTTCCCGCGCTTCCAGACGATGCGCGGCCGCCAGGTGCACCGCCGGTTCGGCTGGGACACACACGGCCTGCCCGCCGAGCTCGAGGCGGAGCGCCAGCTCGGCATCACCGACAAGAGCCAGATCGAGGAGATGGGCATCGCGGCGTTCAACGCCGCCGCCCGCGAGTCGGTGCTGCGCTACACCCGTGAGTGGCAGGAGTACGTCACCCGCCAGGCGCGCTGGGTCGACTTCGAGCACGACTACAAGACCCTCGACGTGACCTTCATGGAGTCGGTCGTGTGGGCGTTCAAGCAGCTGCACGAGCAGGGCCTCGCCTACGAGGGCTACCGCGTGCTGCCGTACTGCTGGCGCGACGAGACGCCGCTGTCGAACCACGAGCTGCGCATGGACGACGACGTCTACAAGATGCGCCAGGACCAGACGGTGACGGTCACGTTCCCGCTCACCGGGGCGAGGGCCGAGGCGCTCGGGCTCACCGCGGTGCGCGCGCTGGCCTGGACGACCACGCCGTGGACGCTGCCCACGAACCTCGCGCTGGCCGTCGGCCCCGAGATCGAGTACGCCGTCGTGCCCGCGGGCCCGGCGGGCACGCCCGACGCCACCGTGCTGCGCGAGCGGGCGGGGGAGAGCGACACCGAGGTGCTGGGCGGCGAATACCTGCTCGCGCGCGACCTCGTCGGCAACTACGCCAAGGACCTCGGCTACGAGTCGGCAGAGGACGCGGTCGCCGCGATCTCGCGCACGGTGCGCGGCGCCGACCTCGACGGCGTCACCTACGACCGCCTGTTCGACTACTACGCCGACGTCGAGGCGTACGGCCTCCAGAACGCCTGGCGCATCCTCGTCGCCGACTACGTCACGACCTCCGACGGCACGGGCATCGTGCACCAGGCGCCCGCCTACGGTGAGGACGACCAGCAGGTCTGCGAGGCCGCGGGCATCCCCGTGGTCATCTCGCTCGACGAGGGCGGTCGCTTCCTGCCCGCGGTCACGGATGTCACGGGGCAGCTGTGGTCCGACGCGAACAAGCCGCTCACGCAGCTGCTGAAGGCCGAGGGGCGCCTGCTCCGCCAGGCGAGCTACGAGCACTCGTACCCGCACTGCTGGCGCTGCCGCAACCCGCTCATCTACCGCGCCGTCTCGAGCTGGTTCGTGCGCGTGCCCGAGTTCCGCGACCGCATGGTCGAGCTGAACCAGGGCATCGGCTGGGTGCCCGAGAACGTCAAGGACGGCCAGTTCGGCAAGTGGCTCGAGGGCTCGCGCGACTGGTCGATCAGCCGCAATCGGTACTGGGGCTCGCCCATCCCGGTATGGAAGAGCGACGACCCCGCGTACCCGCGCGTCGACGTGTACGGCTCGCTCGAGGAGCTCGAGCGCGACTTCGGCCGACTGCCGCTGAACGCCGACGGCGAGCCCGACCTGCACCGCCCGTACATCGACGAGCTGACGCGCCCGAATCCCGACGACCCGACGGGGACGTCGACCATGCGCCGCATCCCCGACGTGTTCGACGTGTGGTTCGACTCGGGTTCGATGCCGTTCGCGCAGGTGCACTACCCGTTCGAGAACCGGGAGTGGTTCGACACCCACCACCCGGCCGACTTCATCGTCGAGTACATCGGGCAGACCCGCGGCTGGTTCTACGTCATGCATGTGCTGTCGACCGCGCTGTTCGACCGCTCCGCGTACCGCAACGTGGTCAGCCACGGCATCGTGCTCGGCAGCGACGGGCAGAAGATGTCGAAGTCGCTGCGCAACTACCCCGACGTGAACGAGGTCTTCGACCGTGACGGCTCCGACGCGATGCGCTGGTTCCTCATGGCGAGCCCGGTGCTGCGCGGCGGCAACCTCATCGTCACCGAGGAGGGCATCCGCGAGGGCGTGCGCCAGTTCATGCTGCCGCTGTGGAGCACGTGGTACTTCTTCTCGCTCTACGCCAACGCCTCCGGGTACGAGGCGGAGCGCTCCACCTCCTCGCAGGACGTGCTCGACCGGTACCTGCTCGCGAAGCTGCACGACCTCGTCGCGGGCGTGACCGACGACCTCGAGCGCTTCGACGCGACGATGGCGTCGGCCAAGCTGCGCGACTTCGCCGACGTGCTGACCAACTGGTACGTGCGCCGCTCGCGTGACCGGTTCTGGGAGGGCGTCGCCGACGACGGCACGGGCCGGGAGGCGTTCGACACGCTGTGGACCGTGCTCGAGGCGCTCTGCCGGCTCGCCGCACCGCTCGTGCCGCTCGTCGGCGAGACCGTCTGGCGCGGGCTCACGGGCGGGCGCAGCGTGCACCTGGCCGACTGGCCGACCGCCGACGAGTTCCCCGCCGACCCCGAGCTCGTCGCGACCATGGACGCGGTGCGCCAGATCAGCTCGACCGCGCTCGCGCTGCGCAAGCAGGCTGGGCGGCGCGTGCGCCTGCCGCTCGCGTCGCTCACGGTGGTGACGGCGGATGCCTCGGGCCTCGCGCCCTACGCGGGCATCCTGCGCGACGAGCTCAACGTGAAGCAGGTCGAGTTCGTGACCCTCGACGAGGGCAGCGCGGACGCGTACGGCATCTCGCGTCGCCTCTCCGTCAACGCCCGCGCGGCCGGTCCGCGCCTCGGCAAGCAGGTGCAGGCCGCCATCCGCGCGGCGCGCGAGGGCGACTGGACCGAGCAGGACGGTGTGGTCGTCGCGGGCGGCATCGAGCTGGTCGAGGGCGAGTACGAGCTCGCGCTCGTCTCGGGCGACGCCGACACCGAGTCGCGTGCGATCGGGCTGCTGCCGGGCGACGGCTTCGTGCTGCTCGAGACGGCGACGACGCCCGAGCTCGAGGCCGAAGGCCTCGCCCGCGACGCGGTGCGCGCGGTGCAGGACGCCCGCAAGGCCGCCGGGCTCGAGGTCAGCGACCGCATCCGCCTGCGCCTGGTCACCGAGGCCCACGCCGCACCGGCGTTCGAGGCGCACCGCGTGCTCATCGCCGACGAGACGCTCGCCGTCGCGTTCGACGTGGCCGTCGACGGCCTCGGCGACGAGGCGACCACGCTGGCCGGCGGCGCCAAGCTCGCCGTGGAGGTGACCCGGGCATGACCGACGAGTTCCGCGACGCGGCCGACGGGGTGTTCTCCGCCCTGCTCGACCGCATCGGCGAGCAGGCGCCGCAGCCTCGGCTCGGGCCGTCCCGCCGTCTGATGGACCTGCTCGGCGACCCGCAACGGGCCTACCCGGTCATCCACGTGACCGGCACGAACGGCAAGACCAGCACGAGCCGGCTCATCGAGGGCCTGCTGCGCGCGCACGGCCTGCGCACGGGCCTGCTGACGAGCCCGCACATCGAACGGTTCACCGAGCGCATCCTCGTCGACGGCGAGCCGATCACCGACGAGGCGGTGGCTCGCAACTGGGACGACATCACGCCGTACGTCGAGATGGTCGACGCCGAGCTCGAGCAGGCCGGCGACGTGCCCCTCACGTACTTCGAGGCGCTCTCGGCGCTCGCGTTCGCCGCGTTCGCGGACGCCCCCGTCGACGTGGCCGTGGTCGAGGTCGGCATGGGCGGCGAATGGGACTCCACCAACGTCGCCGACGGGCAGGTCGCCGTGTTCACGCCGATCGACCTCGACCACATGTCGCGCCTCGGCTCGACGGTCACGCAGATCGCGCGCACCAAGTCGGGCATCATCAAGCCCGCGGCATCCGTCGTCTCGGCCCGCCAGTCGCCCGAGGCGACCGACGTGCTCGCCACAGCGAGCCGGCTCAGCGAGGCGTCGCTGGCCATCGAGGGGGATGCCTTCGAGACCACCGCCGCGACCGTCGCGGTCGGCGGGCAGCTGCTGTCGATCCGCGGCATCGCGGGGGAGTACGCCGAGGTGTTCCTGCCCCTGCTCGGCGCGCACCAGGCGCAGAACGCGGCCGTCGCGGTCGCCGCGGTCGAGTCGTTCCTCGGCTCGGGCGAGCACGCGCTCTCGCGCGAGGTCGTCGAGGAGGCGTTCGCGACCACCACCTCGCCCGGGCGGATGCAGCTCGTCGGCGTCGAGCCGACGGTGCTCGTGGACGCGGCGCACAACCCGCACGGCGCGCACGCGCTCGTCGAGGCCGTGCGGCAGGTGTTCGATTTCGACGAGATCGCCGTGGTCGTGGGCGTGCTCGGCGACAAGGATGCCGCGGGCATCCTGCGCGAGCTCGATGCCATCGCCGACGTGATGCTCGTGACCGCGTCCGAGTCCGATCGTGCGATCCCAGCCGAGGTGCTGGCGCAGCAGGCGGCGGCCACGGTGGGCCCGGAGCGCATCAGCTCGTACGACCGGGCGGAGGATGCGTTCGAGGCCGCGCACGACTGGGCGGCCGAGGCGCCGCGCCGTGCCGTGGTGGTCACCGGCTCGATCACGCTCGTCGCCGAGGCCATGGCGTTCGCCGAGGACCGGGAGTGGAAGCCGTGACCGCGGCGGATCCCGGGCTGCCCGAACAGCCCGATGGCCCCGCGCCCGAACCGCGCTCCGTGCGGCGCAGCCTCGCGAGCATCGTGCTCGGCTTCGAGCTGTTCATCGTGCTGCTCGCGTCGCTCACGATCTTCGGGCTGTCGCCCGCGCCGTTCGGCGACGACGGCATCCCGCGGTGGTGGGCCCTCGTGGGCGGCGGGGTGCTGCTCGTCGGGCTGCTCGCGATCATGGCGCTGCTGCGCTACGAGGGCGCGTACGTCGCCGGCTGGGTCCTGCAGGGGATCCTCCTGGCGACGGGCTTCCTCAACCCCGCGATGTTCTTCGTGGGAGCCCTGTTCGGCGGCATGTGGTGGTACGCCATGGTCGCCGGGGCACGAATCGACCGCCAACGGAAGGAATCCGCATGACCACGCCCATCGAAGAGACCCTCGTCCTCGTCAAGCCCGACGGCGTCGCCCGCAACCTGACCGGCGAGATCCTCCGTCGCATCGAGGCGAAGGGGTACTCGCTGGTCGACGTGCGCCTGCTGCAGGCCGACCGCGAGCTGCTCGCCGCCCACTACGCCGAGCACGAGGGCAAGCCGTTCTACGAGCCGCTCGTCGAGTTCATGCAGTCGGGCCCGACCGTCGCCATGCGCGTCGCCGGCAACCGCGTGATCGAGGGCTTCCGCTCGCTCGCGGGCACCACCGACCCGACCACGGCCGCGCCCGGCACCATCCGCGGCGACCTCGCACGCGACTGGGGCCTCCCCGTGCAGCAGAACCTCGTGCACGGCTCCGACTCGCCCGAGTCGGCCGAGCGCGAGCTCGCGCTCTGGTTCGACTAGCGCACGGCGTAGCGCAGCAGCGCGAACCCGCGGTCGAACCGGCGCTGCTCGACCAGCTCGAGGTCGAGCCGGATGCCCGCCGGGAACACGGGCGTGCCGCCGCCGACGAGCGTGGGGGCGACGTACCGGTGCACCTCGTCGACCAGTCCGTCGCGCAGCGCGTGGGTGGCCAGCGTCGGCCCCTCGATGGTGACGGCGCCGTCCGTGGCGTCGACGACGTCGCGGACGGCGTCGGCGCTGTACCGCGCCTCGATGCGGGTGCGGGCCGTCACCGGTGTCGCGAGCGTCGCCGAGAAGACGACCTTCTCGGCGACGCGCCAGCCCCGTGAGAACCGTGCCGTCTCGGGCGACAGCCCGGGGCCGGCGAAGTCGGGGTCGGTCTCCCAGACGTGCATGACCTCGTACATGCGCCGGCCGTAGAGGTACGTGTCGACGCCCTCGAGCACGTCGTTGATGCTGCCGATCACGTCCTCGGGCGGCTCCGCCCAGTCGAATGCGCCCCGTGCGTCGTTCACGTAGCCGTCGAGCGAGCCGATGGTCGAGTAGACGAGCGTTCCCATGGCGGCAGGATGCCACCGGCCGCCCACGTTCTCCAGTGGCATCCGCTCGCCTTCGCCCACCTGGCCGGGCGCGGCGTGCGAGTGCTCAGGCGAACAGGTCGAACCAGATGCGGGGGATCGCGTCCATGCGCAGCTGCGCCAGGAGCACCACCACGAGGTAGCAGACGACGGTGATGAACGGGATCCAGCCAGCGAGCGCGGCACCGACGCGGCGAACGGATGCTCCGCCGCCGAACACCCCCTCGGCGACGTTGCGCAGGGTCACCGTCCAGAACGTGGGGATCGTGACCGCCCAGGTGAGCATGCACCACGGGCAGAGCACGTCGAGCACGTAGATGCTCTGGAAGATGAGCCAGCACACGAAGCCGAGCGCTGCGGTGACGCCGACGTTGAAGCCGATCCAGAACCAACGGGAGAACCGGGCGCCCGACAGCAGCGCCATGCCGACGGTGATGACGACGGGCCAGCAGACCAGGCCGATGATCGGGTTCGGGAAGCCGAGCACGGCGCCCTGCTCCGACGCGAGGTTCGTGGAGCAGCCCACGAGCACGCTGAAGTCGCACGACACGGAGTGCGTCGGATCCTCGAGTACCGCGATCTTCTCGACCATGAGCTCGAACGCCGCGATCAGGCCCGTGACGCCCGCGATCACGAGGAAGACGGCGAGTGCGATCGGCCGGGGCGGCGCCTCGGTCTCGGTGCGGTCGGTGTCTGCGGTCGCGGTCACCGGGCGATTATGTCACGCGTCGGTCAGCGCAGGCGCCCGCGTCCATGCGATAATCGAGCCAGCCGTCCGGACCGCGTCCGGTGGCGCTGACGAAGGTTTGCGGGTGCAGGGGCATCCGGATGACGGTCGGACGACCGGAAGATGTGGCAGCCAGGACACCGGTCCGGCTGCGAAGCGAAGGATTCGCGGAGACCCATGAGGGGTCGCCGCTCGAGAGAGTACCGGGAGGGTGACGCGGTCACCCACCCGGTGTAGGAGTGCACCAGCGATGGTGGAAGGTACGAACGAGCAGACCAACGAGACGAACCAGCCGCAGGAGCGACGGGCCCGACTGTTCGGCGGGCGACGCCGCGCCGAGGAGCAGGTGGTCGAGCAGGCGCCCGAGACGGTGACGGATGCCGCGGGCGAGACCGAGGCCGAGACGACGGCGCCGCAGGAGGCGGAGGTCGCTGCGGACTCGGAGACCGCCGCCGACGAGTCGGGCTCGGCCGAGGCGTCCGCCCCGGCGGAGGAGACGCCGGCTGCGGAGCAGCCCGACGAGGCGGAGACGCCGAACGCGGAGGCGCCAGCGCCCGCCGAGGACGCGAGCCCCGAGGCATCCGCCGCCGAATCGGACACGGCCGCCGAGGACGCCGCCGGCTCCGAGGAGACCGACGCGCCCGCGCCGAGCCCGATCCCGGACTCGCTGACGACGACGTCGCTCATCTTCCACGCGCCCGACGTGACGCCGCTGCCCGCGCGCCCCGGCCGCCGACAGGAGCAGGACGACGAGGAGCCCCGCCAGGGCTCGTCGAAGCGCCGCCGGGCACGCCGCCGCAGCGGCGAGGACCGCGCGCCCGGATCGGACGACCCCGAGAACACCGTCGTCAAGGTGCGCAAGCCCCGCGAGCAGGAGCCGATCACCGAACCGCAGAAGGTCAAGGGATCGACCCGCCTCGAGGCGAAGAAGCAGCGCCGTCGCGACGGTCGCGACGCGGGACGCCGCCGTGCGGTCGTGACCGAGGCCGAGTTCCTCGCCCGGCGCGAGGCCGTCGACCGCCAGATGGTCGTGCGCGCGAAGTCGGGTCGCATCCAGATCGGCGTGCTCGAGGACGACGTGCTCGTCGAGCACTACGTCGCGCGCAACCAGGACGCGTCGCTCATCGGCAACGTCTACCTCGGCCGCGTGCAGAACGTGCTGCCGAGCATGGAGGCCGCGTTCGTCGACATCGGCCGCGGCCGCAACGCCGTGCTCTACTCGGGCGAAGTCGACTGGGAGGCCGCCGCCGAGAACGGCGAGAAGAACCAGCCGCGCCGCATCGAGCTCGCGCTGAAGCCGGGCGACCGCGTGCTCGTGCAGGTCACCAAGGACCCCGTGGGTCACAAGGGTGCGCGCCTCACCAGCCAGGTCTCGCTGCCCGGTCGCTACCTCGTGTACGTGCCGAACGGCTCGATGAACGGAATCAGCCGCAAGCTCCCCGACACCGAGCGTGCGCGCCTGAAGAAGATCCTGAAGGACGTGCTGCCCGAGAACGTCGGCGTGATCGTCCGCACCGCGGCCGAGGGCGCGACCGAGGAGCAGCTCACGCGCGACGTGAACCGCCTCACCGCGCAGTGGGCCGACATCAGCTCGCAGCTCGAGAAGGCGCAGGCGCCCGCGCTGCTGCACTCGGAGCCCGACCTGCTCATCAAGATCGTGCGCGACGTCTTCAACGAGGACTTCCAGAAGATGATCATCTCGGGTGAGGACGCCCGGTCGACCATCGAGCGGTACCTGCGCCAAGTCGCACCCGACCTGCTCGAGCGCGTCGAGAAGTACGAGGGCGACCGCGACGCGTTCGACGAGTACCGCATCACCGAGCAGATCGAGAAGGCCCTCGAGCGCAAGGTCTGGCTGCCCTCGGGCGGCTCGCTCATCGTCGACCGCACCGAGGCGATGACCGTCATCGACGTCAACACCGGCAAGTTCGTCGGCTCGGGCGGCAACCTCGAGGAGACCGTCACCAAGAACAACCTCGAGGCGGCCGAGGAGATCGTGCGCCAGCTGCGCCTGCGCGACATCGGCGGCATCATCGTCGTCGATTTCATCGACATGGTGCTCGAGTCCAACCGCGACCTCGTGCTGCGCCGGCTCGTCGAGTGCCTCTCGCGCGACCGCACCAAGCACCAGGTCGCCGAGGTCACCTCGCTCGGCCTCGTGCAGATGACCCGCAAGAAGCTCGGCCTCGGCCTGCTGGAGTCGTTCAGCGAGGCGTGCGAGGTCTGCGCCGGCCGCGGCATCATCGTGCACCACGAGCCGATCGCCAAGCACCGCTCGTCGCAGCAGCCCGAGCGTCGTCGCGGACGCGGCGGCGGTGGCGGTGGCAACGGCGGCAGCGGCGGCGGCCAGTCGCAGCAGGGCGGCGGCAAGGGCGAGCAGAAGTCGAACGGCCACACGGGCACCCACGGCATCACCGAGGACGCGAAGCACGCGCTCGCGCAGATCGCCGCCTCCACGCTCGCGCACGAACGTCACGAGGAGGACGCGGCCGCCGTCGCCGAGGCGGAGACCCTGCAGGGGGCGCCCGCAGCACCTCCGGCCGAGGAGTCGGCGCCCGAGCGGGTGCAGATCCTCGACATCCCCGTCGAGGGGCAGTCGCGCCCCAAGCGCCGCCTGCCCGATGCCGACGCCGAGCACCTGCTCGGTTCGGTGCTCGACGCGCTCCCGCAGCCGAAGCAGCCGGGGGAGGGACGCGCCAAGTCGCGCCGGGTGACCACGGCGGCACTGCAGGGCAACGCGGCGCAGCCGATCGTGACCCGGCGGGACTCGCCGTCGGAGTGACGCGGTCGGTCAGCGCCCGCGTCGCGTGCGCTGCGTGACGCGCAGGCCGCTCGCGCGCAGGCGCATGACCAGGTCGCGGTTGGCGACGGGCTCCGCGCCCGCCGCGACCAGGTCGTCGTAGCGCTCGGCGGGCACGTCGTAGTGGTCGAGGTCGAACGCCCTCGGGGGGATCCCGGCCGCGCGTGCGAACGCGTGCAGCTCGTCGAGGGAGGTGTCGCTGACCAGGTGCGACCAGACGGTGCCGTGGGCCGGCCACATCGGGCGATCGATCAGCACGGCCATGCGGTCGAGTCTACGGGCGACGCGCCGACGGCGTCCGTTTGACCGCCCGCCTCGCGTCACGTAGAATCGTCTGTTGGTGCGTCTCCGCTTATCCCGGGTGCGCCCAAGGTTTTCTGGCAGCTACGACCCTCCTTCCCGCTGGGGTCTTCCGCGCAGTGACATCCTCAACAACACGATGGAGCCGATGAGGCTCCCTGGAGATTGGTACGAGTAGTGGTTTACGCAGTAGTGCGCGCCGGCGGCCGGCAGGAGAAGGTCGAGGTCGGCACCATCGTCACGATGGACCGCGTGACGGCAGACGAGAACGGCAACGTCGTGCTGCCCGCCGTCCTCCTGGTCGACGGCAAGACGATCACCTCCGACGCCGAGAAGCTCGCGAAGGTCACGGTCACGGCAGAGGTCCTCGGCGACCTCCGCGGTCCCAAGATCGTCATTCAGAAGTTCAAGAACAAGACCGGCTACAAGAAGCGCCAGGGCCACCGTCAGGAGCTCACGCGCGTCAAGGTCACCGGCATCAAGTAGAGCCAAGAGGAGACAGCGATGGCACACAAGAAGGGTGCGAGTTCCACTCGCAACGGTCGTGACTCGAACGCGCAGCGCCTCGGCGTGAAGCGCTTCGGCGGCGAGGTCGTGGGCGCGGGCGAGATCATCGTCCGCCAGCGCGGCACGCACTTCCACCCCGGCGCCGGCGTCGGCCGCGGCGGGGACGACACGCTGTTCGCCCTCCAGGCGGGCGCGGTGGAGTTCGGCACGAAGGGCGGCCGCAAGGTCGTCAACATCGTGGCGGCCGCCGAGTAGTCGGACAGATCACACGTGAGGGCGGGCTTCGGCTCGCCCTCACGCATTTCCACACGGGGGAGGAACCGAGATGGTCAGCTTCGTCGATGAGGTGACGCTGCACCTGCGCGCCGGCCACGGCGGCAACGGCTGCGTCTCGGTGCGTCGCGAGAAGTTCAAGCCGCTCGCGGGCCCCGACGGCGGCAACGGCGGCAACGGCGGCGACATCGTGCTCGTCGCCGACACCCAGGTCACCACCCTCCTCGGCTACCATCACCGCCCGCACCGCTCGTCGGAGAACGGCTCACCGGGCATGGGCGACAACCGGTCGGGTGCCACGGGCGAGCCGCTCGAGCTGCCCGTTCCGGTCGGCACCGTGGTGAAGGACGAGCGGGGCGTCGAACTGGCCGACCTCGACGCGCCCGGCATGCGGTTCGTCGCGGCATCCGGCGGCCTCGGCGGCCTCGGCAACGCCGCACTGGCGTCGGTCAAGCGCAAGGCGCCGGGCTTCGCGCTGCTCGGCACGCCCGGGTGGGAGGGCGACGTCGTCCTCGAGCTCAAGACCATCGCCGACGTGGCCTTCGTCGGCTACCCGTCCGCCGGCAAGTCGAGCCTGATCGCCGCGATGTCCGCGGCCCGGCCGAAGATCGCCGACTACCCGTTCACGACCCTGCATCCGAACCTCGGCGTCGTGCAGGCGGGCGAGACCAGGTTCACCGTGGCCGACGTGCCCGGCCTCATCGAGGGCGCGAGCGAGGGCAAGGGCCTGGGCCTCGAGTTCCTGCGTCACGTCGAGCGCTGCTCCGCGCTGCTGCACGTGCTCGACTGCGCGACACTCGACCCGGGCCGCGACCCGATCAGCGACCTCGACGTGATCCTCGGCGAGCTCGGCGCGTATCCGGTGCCCGAGGGGCAGACGCCGCTGCTCGAGCGTCCGCAGCTCGTCGCGCTCAACAAGGTGGACGTGCCCGAGGCGCGCGAGCTGGCCGAGTTCGTGCGCCCCGAGCTGGAGGAGCGCGGCTTCCGGGTGTTCGAGATCTCGACGGTGAGCCACGAGGGGCTGAAGGTGCTCGGCTACGCGCTGGGCGAGCTCGTCGCCGCCGCACGCGAGGCCGCTGCCGCGGAGCCCGAGCCGGAGCGCATCGTGCTGCGTCCCAAGGCGGTCGACCGCGTCGAGTTCACGGTGAAGCCCGAGGGCGGCACCTACGGCACGATGTACCGCGTGCTCGGTGCGAAGCCCGAGCGGTGGGTGGCGCAGACCGACTTCGCCAACGACGAGGCCGTCGGCTACCTGGCCGACCGCCTCGCGCGTCTGGGCGTCGAGGACGAGCTCGTGCGCGCGGGAGCGGTCGCCGGCTCGACCGTCGTGATCGGTCCGGGCTCGGGCGTCGTCTTCGACTGGGAGCCCACGCTCACCTCGGCCGCCGAGGTCATGGTCGCGCCCCGAGGCGCCGACCCGCGCCTCGACGAGAGCCGGCGCGCGACCCGCGCCGAGCGCCGGAGCGACTACCACGACCGCATGGACGCGAAAGCCGAGGCGCGCGCCGAACTCGAGCGCGAGCGCGAGTCGGGCATGTGGGACGAGGACGAATGACGCCCCTGCACCGCACCGACATCGGCGTCGCGCGCCGCATCGTCGTCAAGGTCGGCTCGTCGTCGATCAGCGGCGACCAGGCGGGCCAGATCGCCCCGCTCGTCGATGCGCTGGCCGCCGCACACGGTCGCGGCGTCGAGGTCGTGCTCGTGTCGTCGGGCGCCATCGCGACCGGCATGCCCTACCTGCGTCTCGACGAACGGCCGACCGATCTCGCGACGCAGCAGGCCGCGGCATCCGTGGGCCAGAACCTGCTCGTGTTCCGCTACCAGGACGCGCTCGACCGATACGACATCATCGCCGGGCAGGTGCTGCTGACCGCGGGCGACCTCGAGCACGCGACGCCGCGCAGCAACGCGCAGCGTGCGATGGAGCGGCTGCTCGGCCTGCGGATCCTCCCCATCGTGAACGAGAACGACACGGTCGCGACGCACGAGATCCGCTTCGGCGACAACGACCGGCTCGCGGCGCTCGTCGCCGAGCTCATCGGCGCCGACCTGCTCGTGCTCCTCTCGGACGTCGACGCGCTGTACACCATGCCTCCGCACCTGCCCGGCGCGCAGCGCATCGACGAGGTCCCGTTCGGCGACACCCTCGACGGGGTGGAGATCGGCAGCGCCGGTCGCTCGGGCGTCGGCACCGGGGGAGCGGAGACCAAGGTGAGCGCGGCGCGCATCGCCGCCGAGGCCGGCACCGCCGTGCTCATCACGGCGACGTCGCTCGTCGGCGAGGCGCTCACGACCGCGTCCGTGGGCACCTGGTTCGCGCCCGGCCCCGCCCCTGAGGGCTCCCGGCTCGCATAGGCTTGCCCCATGCAGTCGACCGTCGCCATCGACCCCGTGCTCGCCTCCCGATTCGACGAGGCGCGCACCGCAGCGCGGGTGCTCGGCACCCGGCCGACGGGGGTGAAGGATGCCGCGCTCGACGCGATCGCCGATGCGCTGCTCGCGCACGAACCCGCCATCCTCGCCGCGAACGAGCAGGACATCGCCGCGGGCCGCGCGAACGGCCTCGGCGACGGGCTGCTCGACCGCCTCACGCTGACGTCGCAGCGCGTCGCCGCGCTGGCCGACGCCGTGCGCGACGTGGTGCGCCTCGAGGACCCGGTCGGCGAGTCGGTCCGGGGTCGCCGCCTGCCCAACGGCATCCGCATCGAGCAGGTGCGCGTGCCGCTCGGCGTGGTCGGGGCGATCTACGAGGCGCGACCGAACGTCACGGTCGACATCGCCGCGCTCGCGATCAAGAGCGGCAATGCCGTCGTGCTCCGCGGCGGTTCGGCCGCCGAGCGCACGAACCAGGTGCTGGTGGGCGTGCTCCGCGAGGGACTCGCGGCGGCCGGCCTGCCCGAGGGTGCGGTGCAGACGGTCGACGACTTCGGTCGCGACGGTGCTCGCGCCATGATGCACGCGCGGGGACGCATCGACGTGCTCATCCCGCGCGGCAGCGCCGGGCTGATCGAGACCGTCGTGTCGGAGTCGACCGTGCCCGTCATCGAGACGGGTGCGGGCGTCGTGCACATGTTCCTCGACGAGAGCGCGCCGCTCGAGCGCGCGGTCGAGCTCGTGCACAACGCGAAGGTGCAGCGGCCGAGCGTCTGCAACGCGCTCGAGACGGTGCTCGTGCACCGGGCGGCCGCCGAGCGCCTGCTGCCCGCCGTGCTCGATCGACTGCTCCAGGCGGGGGTGACGGTGCGCGGCGACGACGCCGTGCGCGCCGTGCGCAGCGAGGTGCTCCCGGCGACGGACGAGGACTACGCGAGCGAGCACATGGCGCTGGAGATCTCGGCGCGCGTCGTCGACGACCTCGACCAGGCGCTCGAGCACATCGATCGCTTCTCGACGCGGCACACCGAGGCGATCGTGACCGACGACCTCGCCGCCTCGGAGCGCTTCCTCGCCGAGGTCGACGCGGCCGCGGTCATGGTGAACGCCTCGACGCGCTTCACCGACGGCGGCGAGTTCGGGTTCGGTGCCGAGGTCGGCATCTCGACGCAGAAGCTGCACGCGCGCGGACCGATGGGGCTGCCCGAGCTCACGAGCACCAAGTGGCTCGTGCGCGGCGACGGGCAGGTGCGCGGCTGACCGCGACGGGCTCGCTAGACTGGGTGACGCGCGCTCCCGACGCGCAAGATGGAGGAACGGCTGATGCAGGTCTTGACCACGGTGCTCGCTGAGACGGAGTTCGCCCGCGAGCTCCCGATCGACCCGATCGTCTACGGGCTCATCGCCCTCGTGATCTTCATCGCGCTGGGCTTCGTCACCTGGTCGTACCGCGACGTCGCGAACCGTCACCGCGAGAAGGCGGAGGCGTACGCCGCTCGCGTGGCCGCCGGCGAGGAACCGGACCACCACTAGCATCGGCACCACCGTGGCCGACGAGTCGGGGCGCCCGCGCATCGGAGTGATGGGCGGGACGTTCGACCCGGTCCACCACGGCCACCTCGTCGCTGCGAGCGAGGTGGCGCACTCGTACGGCCTGGACGAGGTCGTCTTCGTTCCGACCGGCAGGCCCTCGCACAAGGACGCGGTGACCGAGGCCGAGCACCGCTACCTCATGACGGTGATCGCGACCGCGTCGAACCCCCGATTCACCGTGAGCCGCGTCGACATCGACCGTGCGGGGCCGACCTACACGACGGACACCCTGCGCGACATCCGCCGCCAACGGCCCGATGCGGAGCTCTACTTCATCACCGGCGCCGACGCCGTCGCGCAGATCCTCTCGTGGAAGGACGTCGGCGAGCTCTGGGAGCAGGCCCACTTCGTTGCTGTGAGTCGACCGGGACATGTGCTCTCCGTTTCGGGTTTGCCCGAGGCGGACGTAAGCTTGCTGGAGGTTCCGGCACTTGCGATCTCGTCCACCGACTGCCGGAACAGGGTGCGCCGGGGTGACCCGGTGTGGTACTTGGTGCCCGACGGGGTCGTCCAGTACATCTCCAAGCACCGTCTGTATCGGAGTCTCGAATGACGTCGTGGCAGGATCCGCCACTGACGCGCCGCGAAGCTCGCGAGCGCGAGCGCCTGCTGGCACAGCAGGCCGCGTCGCCGACCCCGGATGCCCCTGCCGCAGCGCCCGAGCAGGCGCCGCAGGAGCCCGCACCGCCGCAGGCCGCACCCGCGCCGCCGGTACAGCCGGCTCCGCAGCCGAGCTTCCCGCAGCCCGCGCAGGCGGCTCCCGCGGCTCCCGCATGGTCGTCGCAGGCGCCGCCCCAGGCGGCTCCGCCGCCCGCTCCACCGGTGCGCCCGGCCTCCGAGTCGGCGCCGCAGCCACCCGCTCCCGCAGCCCGCGAGTCCGCTCCCGAGCGCACGCTGACCCGACGCGAGCTCCGTGCGCTGCTCGAGAGCCAGGGCGAGAGCACGCAGGACGAGCTCGACGCTCCGTCGCTGCCGCCCGCTCCGCCGGCCCGGCAGGCACCCGTGGCCGAGCGCTCCGCGACCCCGGTCGCCATGACCTCGCACCATGCCGCCGACCAGGCTCCGGCACCCTCGTTCGAGCCCGTCTCGGTCGACACCCCGACTCCGACGGGAACCTCCACGCCGACGGGCCACTGGAGCCTCCAGATGGCGGAGGACGAGCCGGAGGCGCCCACCCCGTTCGACCAGTTGCTCGCACGCGGCGGGTCGGGCCGCGGCGGCTCGACGACCACGAACGCGCTCATCCTGCCGAGCCTGCCGAACCCCGGTGCGATGACGCACCCGGCGACGGGCGAGGTGATGGTCACCGGGTCGATCGACCTGCCGCGCAGCTACGGCTCGACCGGCGCCCATCCGAGCCACATCGACTCGCCCGACCTCGACAGCATGTTCGACCAGATGGAGGACACCGGCGGCGGCGTCGCTCCCATCTCGGCCGCACGGGCGATCAGCACGCAGACCTCGCAGCGCGGGGTCATCACGCCGCCCAAGAAGGAGGGCGTGAACGTGCCGCTCGTGCTCGCGGTGACCGCCGGCGTCCTCGCACTCGGCGTCGTCGGCACGCTCGTGGCCGGCTACGTCCTGAACCTGTTCTGAGAGGGGCATCCCGCACGATGACCGCAACCGACGACGCCCGCCACCTGCTGGGCATCGCCGCGGCCGCTGCAGACGAGAAGGGCGGCACCGATCTCGTCGCCCTCGACGTCACCGAGCCGCTGCCGCTGACCGACGTCTTCCTGCTCGTCTCTGGACGTTCCGAGCGCAACGTCGTCGCGATCGCCGACGGCGTCGAAGACGCGTTGCGCGAGCACGGCGTGCATGCCGTGCGTCGCGAGGGCCGCGCGGAGGGCCGCTGGGTGCTGCTCGACTTCGGCGACCTCGTCGTGCACGTCTTCCACGAGGAGGAGCGCATGTACTACGGCCTCGAGCGTCTCTGGCGCGACTGCCCGGTGATCGACGTCGCGTCGCTGTTGCCGAACGGCGCCTGAGCGCACTCGATTTCTCCGTGCTCGGGAAGATGTTGTAAGCTTGTCGAGTTGCCTCCGATGAGGCAGAACGGGTCTGTGGCGCAGCTGGTAGCGCACCTGCATGGCATGCAGGGGGTCAGGGGTTCGAGTCCCCTCAGATCCACCAACCGAGCCCCTGGGAGTCGCCCGACACCCGGGGGCTTCGTCGTGCCAGAGTGGGATGGTGCCCGACCAGGTCGACCTCCTCCTGCGCGGCGTACGAGGCCGGCGGCTGTGCCTCGAGTACGCGTCGCTCGTCGACGAGGCCGTGCGCACTGCGGTGTTCTGGCTCGCGCGTGGGCACGACCCGAACCCGGGCACGCTGCTCCGCATGATCGGCGACGTGCCTGATCGCCGAGAGGATCCCACCCTCACCCCGCAGGAGGTCGCGACGTCGATCGACCGCATCCCGCCGATGCCGACGCGGAAGGGCACCGTGCGGGACGCCTTGCGGGCGACCGTGGACTTGGCGCGGTACTGGCAGGAGCCCGACGGTTCCGATGCGGTCGCCTCGCTTCCGCCGGTGCGGCGCGCGCTGCGGCCCATCGCCGAGCGGCTCGTCGAGGCGCTGCCCGATCTCTCTGTCTCGCGCGCAGCGGAGCAGTGGGCGGTCGATTGGCGCGCGCTCGGCGAGAGCGGACCCCTGCCGACCGACCCCGCTGCGCTGCTCGCGGACTGGACGACGAGCGTACGCCTCGAGGAGGAACGAGCGTAGCGGGAGCGCCCGGTCGACCCGCGCGCGAACCTCTCCGGTGTCTGGTGGTCCGTACCGACGGCCCTCCTCACCACCCGCGCACGGATTCCGGACGTGCTCGAACTCGTGGAGGACTCCCTCGGCTGGGAGGTGGCGACGGTCGTCGCGGTGCGCGGGACCGGCCGAACGCTCGAGATCCGAGCGCCCGACGAGTGGGCCGACCTGTGCCGTGAGTACCCGGTCGAGGTCACGGCTTCACGCCGACACGACTGGTATCGGGCCACCGGCCGCCACGGCAGGTGGCTGATCCCCGACTGGCAGCGCGTCGCCGAGCGATGGGATGCCGTGCACCTCACCACGCTCGGGTACCTCTCCGCCGCGACCGAGGCGATCGAGATCGACGATGAGTATGCATCGGTCATCGCCGGCTGGGCGCCCGATTCGACGATCTGGCTCCGCGATGTCGCACGCGAGTGGAACGGGCCGCGTCAGGAGTGGACCCGGCGCCCCGACGCCGCCACATGGACGCATTCCGGCACCGGCACGTCTCCCGAGCATTCGAGCGCGTCGCCTTGACCCCCGGACGGGGGAGAACCAGACTTGTCGAGTACGTCTGTCGTGACGTCGAGGGGAGTCAGACATGTCAGCAGAGTTTTCCCGTCCGACCATCGCCGGTCGCACCGCGCCCGAGCCCGAGGTGCGGGAGGACGACGCGGACGCGTACCAGGCCGAGCAGGAGGATGTTTCCGAGGCGGCACCCAAGAAGCGCTCGACACCGGAGTGGCCCACGAACCTGCGGTTCATGGTGATCGTCCTCGCCGGCGTGGTGGCGCTCTTCCTCGCGTTCGCGCTCCTCATCGCCTTCAACGTGAGCGGCGAGGCGATCAGCGCCCTCGCGGTCATCTCGGTGCCGATCGCGACGATGGTCGCGGCGTACTACGCCGTGTCGCTCTCCATGCAGCAGGTCGACGCCGCACGTGCCGCGGCGGAGGTCGCGGAGGAGCGGGCACGGGCCGCCGAGGCGACGGCGCGCGAGTCGGACGCATGGTCGGCGCAGATGGAGTCGGGCCTGCGCGTCGCGGTGGCGAAGCTCCGCAGCGCGGGCGCCGACACGAAGGACGTGGAGCGGGCCGCGGGCACTCCCGACGAGTTCTTCTAGGCCGGGCGCCGGCCCAGGGGCATACGACCCCTACTGCCAGATGTCGAGCGACTGCGCGGGCGGCCGACCGTCGGTCTCGTAGAGCACGAGATGCGAGCGGGTCGACACGACCCCGGGCATGTCGTGGATGTCGCGCAGGATCGCCTGGCTGAGCTGCTCGTGGTCGGGCGCGCTCACGGTGAGCATGATGTCGATGTCGCCCGAGACGGCCTGCACCTTCTCGACGAACGGCAGCTGCGCGAGCTGCTCCGCGATGCGCTCCCACGGTGCGTCCTGGATGCGCACGACGACGAGCGCGGTCACGTTGAGTCCGATCGCCCTGCGGTCGACCTGCGCGCCGAACCCGGTGATGACGCCGCGGCGCACGAGCGACTGCACGCGGTTGTGCGCGGACGTGCGCGAGATGTGCACGCGCTCCGCGAGGGTGCGCACCGAGAGCCGGCCATCCCTGCTCAACTCCGCGACGATGCGCCGGTCGATGGCATCGATCGGTGTGCGGTCCGAGCCGTTCGACTGCTGCGTCATCGCCCCCTCCCCATGCGGCCTGCTCTCAGCGTAGCGTTGCAGACGCTCGGACGACCGGTCGCATTCGCTCGACGGTCGGGTGCGGCGGCTAGACTCGGCGGCCATGAGCCCGCTCCGCACCGTCGCGCCGGCGATCCTCGCGATCGCCGCATTGAGCGGATGCTCCGGGGCGCAGTCCGCTCCCGAGGCCTCGACGACACCGACCCCGGAACCGCGTCCCGTGCCCGCGGCGCCCGCGACGCCCGAGCCGTTCGACCCGGTCGCGGTGTACGTGCAGGCGGCGATGGCGGGCATGAGCGTCGAGGAGAAGGCCGCGTCGCTCCTGATGCTGCATCGCCCGGGGCTGGACCCGGCGCCGATCCGCGCCGACATCGCGCAGTACGGCCTGGGCGGCGTCATCCTCATGGGCGACAACGTGCCCGCGGACCCCGCGTCGCTGCGCGCACTGACCGACGGGCTCACCGTCGACCCCGACCTGCCGCCGCTCGTCGCGATCGACGAGGAGGGCGGCATCGTGCGGCGACTGCCGTGGGACACCGCTGCGGGGCCGGACGTGCTGAAGGGCCAGCCGGTCGCGGCCACGACCGAGGCGTTCGACGTGCGCGCGGGCCTGCTCGACGACGCCGGCGTGAGCGTCAACTTCGGCATCGTCGCCGACGTGACGGCCGACCCCGGCTCGTTCATCTACTCGCGCGTGCTCGGCACCGACCCCGCGGCGGCCGGCGAGCGCGTCGCAGCGGCCGTGGACGCCGAGCAGGGCCGGGTGTACAGCACGCTGAAGCACTTCCCGGGGCACGGGGCGGCGCCCGGCGACTCGCACTCGTCCATCCCGCAGACCGATCTGGCATTCGCCGATTGGGAGGCGCGGGACGCGGTGCCGTTCCGGGAGGGCATCGACGCGGGCGCGGAGCTCGTGATGTTCGGCCACCTGCGGTTCACGGCCGTCGACGACGCGCCCGCGACGATGTCGGCGGCGTGGATCGACGTGCTCCGCGACGACCTCGGGTTCGACGGGGTCGCGATCACCGACGACATGCTCATGCTGCAGCGCTCGGGCGTCGCCGAGTTCGCCGACCCGGTCGAGAACGCCGTGCGCGCCCTCGAGTCGGGGCAGGACCTGCTGCTCTACGTGCTGCCCGCCGACCCGTCCACCGTCGGCGTGGACGTCGATGCGCTGATCGCCGGCATCGCCGCTGCGGTCGAGTCGGGTCGCATCGACCAGGATGCGCTCGACGAATCCGTCGCGCGCGTGTTCACGCTGCGGCGGTCACTCGCCGTCGACACGGGCTGAGGCCCGCAGCTCGGCGTCGAGCCCGGTGAAGCGCCCCCAACGGCGCACGGATGCCGCGAGGCCGGCGCGCTCCCGCCCCGACAGCGTGCGGAAGGCGTCGAGGTCGACGTCCGCGCGACCGCGCGCGCGGACCGCACGCCACGTTCCGGAAACGCGCCCGGAGGCGACGACCACGGGGCGGAACACGCCGTTGCCGCCGGGGACGATGCGCTCGAAGCTGTCGGGCCCCGCGATCGCGTCCCGATCCGCGTAGCCGAGGTAGTACTCGTCGAACGCGGGGAGCACGGCGTGGGGGAGCGGACCGTGCGCCGCGGCGGGCGCATCGCCGAGCGCGAGCCGGTCGTCGGCGTCCTGCTCGATGGCATCGCCCAGCGCCGCGATGCCGCGGCGCACCGCCCCGACCGGGAGCCCGGCCCACCAGGCGACGTCGCGTTCGCCCGCCGGCCCGTGGCCGCGCAGGTAGCGGCGAACGAGTTCCGCGAGCGCCTCGTCGCCGTCGAACGACCGCTGTCGAGGCGCCCACTCGTCGAGCAGCACGAACCGCTGCGCGCGGCCATCGGCCGGCCCCTGCACGAGCAGCCCGTCGATCGCGAGCAGCGAGATGAGGTGGTACCCGCGCTGGCCCGACGTGTCGATGCCGGCGCGGCTCCACGCCTCCAACAGCCCGGCGCGGTCGAGCGAGCGCCCGCCGATGAGGGATGCGACGGCGGCATCGGCAGCAGCGCCAGCGTCGTCGTCGGTCAGCCCGAGTTCCTCCCGCCGCCGCGCAGAGGCGCGTCGCATGCGCTCTGCCGTCAGGCCGAGCAGCCAGCGCACGTCCTCCGGCAGCACGAGGTGCAGCGTGCCGCGCATCGTCCAGGTGCGCACCACCGCGCCGTCGTCGAGGACGCGGTCGACGTCGGCCTCGAGGCATCCGCTCGCCCTGGCCCCGATCGCCCACTTCGCCGCAGGCAGGTCCTGGGCCTGCACGCAGCAGAGCCGCTCGACCACCTCGCGGGGCGTCGCCAGGGGGTCCACGAGCCCGTGCGCGCGGGCTCGCGCCGCCACCAGGGCTCGCTCGGCACGTGATGAGGCCATGCCCCGATTCTCGCGCGAACCGCCGACGCGGCGTGCGCCCGCGCGGCGACCCCGCCGCGACCGCGTAGACTGGGCCGCTGCGCCGTCGCCGCCCGCATCCCCGCCTCACACCACCTCACGAAGGGTTCCACTGTGCTCGCCGTCCACGACCTCGAGATCCGCGTCGGTGCGCGCGTGCTCATGGAGCACGTGAACTTCCGGGTGGCCGACGGCGACAAGATCGGGCTCGTCGGGCGCAACGGCGCCGGCAAGACCACCCTGACCAAGGTGCTCGCAGGGGAGACCCTGCCGACGGGCGGCCGCGTGGATCGCTCGGGCGAGATCGGCTACCTGCCGCAGGACCCGCGCTCGGGCGACCCCGAGCAGCTCGCGCGCACGCGCATCCTCGACGCGCGCGGACTCGGCTCGCTCGTGATCGACCTGCACCGTGCGTCCGAGGCGATGGGCAGCGACGATCCGGCCGTCGCCGAGAAGGCCATGCGCCGCTACGCGAACCTCACGGACCGCTTCACCGCGCTCGGCGGGTACGCCGCCGAGGCCGAGGCCGCGTCGATCGCGTCGAACCTGAACCTGCCCGACCGCATTCTCGACCAGCCGCTGAAGACCCTGTCGGGCGGCCAGCGCCGCCGCATCGAGCTCGCGCGCATCCTGTTCTCGGACGCCGAGACGATGATCCTCGACGAGCCGACCAACCACCTCGACGCCGACTCGGTGATCTGGCTCCGCGAGTTCCTGAAGTCGTACCGCGGTGGCGTCATCGTGATCAGCCACGACGTCGAGCTCGTGGGCGAGACCGTGAACCGCGTGTTCTACCTCGACGCCAACCGCTCGGTCATCGACATCTACAACATGGGCTGGAAGCACTACCAGCGGCAGCGCGTGGCCGACGAGGAGCGTCGCAAGAAGGAGCGCGTCAACGCCGAGAAGAAGGCCGACGCGCTGCGTCAGCAGGCCGCGAAGTTCGGCGCGAAGGCCACCAAGGCCGCCGCCGCGCACCAGATGGTCGCGCGCGCCGAGAAGCTCCTCTCCGGACTCGAGGAGGTGCGCCAGGCCGACCGCGTGGCGAAGCTCCGGTTCCCGACGCCCGCCGCGTGCGGCCGCACCCCGCTGGCCGCGAGCGACCTGTCGAAGAGCTACGGCTCGCTCGAGATCTTCACCGCCGTCGACCTCGCGATCGATCGCGGCTCGAAGGTCGTCGTGATCGGCCTGAACGGCGCCGGCAAGACGACGCTGCTGCGCATCCTCGGCGGCGTCGACGCACCCGACACGGGCGGCATCGAGCCGGGTCACGGGCTGCGCATCGGCTACTACGCCCAGGAGCACGAGACGATCGACGTGGCCCGTACGGTGCTGCAGAACATGGTGTCGTCGTCGCCGAACCTCACGGAGACCGAGGCGCGCAAGGTGCTGGGCTCGTTCCTGTTCACGGGCGACGACGTGCACAAGCCCGCCGGCGTGCTGTCAGGCGGCGAGAAGACGCGCCTCGCGCTGGCGATGATCGTCGTGTCGGGCGCGAACGTGCTACTGCTCGACGAGCCGACGAACAACCTCGACCCGGCCAGCCGCGCCGAGATCCTCGACGCGCTCGCGCACTACGAGGGAGCAGTCGTGCTCGTGAGCCACGACCCGGGTGCGGTCGAGGCGCTGAACCCCGAGCGCGTGCTCGTCATGCCCGACGGCGTCGAGGACCACTGGAGCGCCGAGTACCAGGAGCTCATCGAGCTGGCGTAGGCAGGGCTGGGCGGATGCCCCGGGGCGACGCTCCGCTCCTCAGCGCGTGCCGTCGAGGATGCCGTCTTCGACCTCGTCGTCGCTCGGCGCGCGGCGCCGGGGGCGCGGCTGGGGCTCGGGCGCCTCGGGCCCGTCCTCGTCGAGGGTGAGCGCGCGCCGCTCCTGGCGCGCCGCCCAGCCGAGGCCGATGAACGCCATGAGCGCGAAGACGAACCACTGGAACGCGTAGGACAGGTGCGGGCCTTCGTCGCGCACCGGGCGCGTCGCGGGCAGCGGCGGCTCGTTCGCCTCGGCGCCCGACTGCACGAGCAGGCCGTACGCGCCGGTGTACGCGGGCGCCTCGACCCGATCGGCGAGCTCGTCGAGATCGATGGTCGCGAGCAGGTCGTCGGTCGAGCTGCGCCCGGCGATCACGTCCTCGCCGGCCTTCAGCCGAGCGGCGACCTCGACCCGGCCGCCTGACACCGCGGGCACGTCGACCTCGGTGCCGTCGACCGGCGCGCTCACCCAGCCGCGGTCGATCATGAACACGGTGCCGTCGTCGAGGCGGAACGGCGTGATCACCTCGTACCCGGTCGCGCCAGAGTACGGCCGGTTGCGCACGAGCACCTCCTTGTCGGGCATCCACTCGCCGCTCACCGCGACGGGCAGCCACTTGAGGTCCTCGTCGAACCCCTCGAGGTCGGGAAGCGCCTCGTCGATCGCGACCGGGTCGGCGTCGTAGTTCGCGTCGATCCGCGAGACCTCGGTCAGCGCCTCGGCGCGTCGAGCGAGCTGCCATGCGCCCAGGCAGCAGCAGACGATCGCGAACGCGACCGTGAGGGCCAGGTACCCCGCCCAGCGCCTGCTGAGCAGGAACCCCCAGTCGCTCACCGCGCCTCCGCCGTCGTGTCGTCGTCGGGCTGTGGCGCGTCCTCGGGCGGCGGAGCGTCCTCGAGCGGCGAGACCTCGAGCGGGAAGTCGCGTGCGGCGAGGAAGTCGCGCAGGAAGCCGACGTGCTCGTCGCAGGCGAGCCAGGTCTTCCGCCGATCCTCGGCGTGGATGCGCGGGTTCCGCCAGTCGATGCGGTGCGTCGCATGCGCGCGGCATCCGGCCCTCGAGCAGGTCTGCACGTCCGCCGGGGCGTCCAGTCCGATCACGGCGTCTCGTCCGTCCGCTCGCGCGGCGCCGTCGGCAGGATCGCGCCGGGCCGCTCCACGGCGCCCGGCCGCGACATGTTCACGTTCGCGAGCACGACCGCAACGTAGGGCAGGAAGATCGCGCCGGCGGCGCAGACGGCGAGCCACCAGCCCTCGGCCCAGATCATGCACACCACGCAGACGACGCGGATCGACATGGCGATCGTGTACTTGCGCATGCGCGATCGCCGCTCGTCGTCCGGAGACTGGGGGAGCGCGGTGAGCGATTGCGGATGCTTCATCTTCATGTGCGGGGCGAGAGCCCCTCCCTCAAGGGTACGTCCGTCGGAGCGCATGGGTGACGCCCTATGCTGAGACGCGGCCCGCACCCGAGGAACGGAGAACCATGACCGACAGCCGCACCGTGCTCGTGACCGGAGGCAACCGGGGCATCGGCTACGCCATCGCCCAGCGCTTCGTCGAGCTGGGGCACCGCGTCGCCGTGACCGCCCGCTCGGGCGAGGGCCCCGAGGGCACGCTGACCGTGCGCGCCGACGTGACCGACCAGGCATCCGTCGACGCCGCCTTCACCGAGGTCGAGCAGCAGCTCGGGCCGGTCGAGGTGCTCGTCGCCAACGCCGGCGTCACGCGCGACATGCTGCTCATGCGCATGAGCGAGGACGACTTCACGAGCGTCGTCGACACGAACCTCACCGGCACCTTCCGCGTCGTCAAGCGCGCGTCGAAGGGCATGCTCAAGGGTCGCTACGGCCGCATCGTGCTCATCTCGAGCGTGGTCGGTCTGTACGGCTCGGCCGGCCAGGTCAACTACGCCTCGTCCAAGTCGGCGCTCGTCGGCTTCGCCCGCTCGGTCACGCGCGAGCTCGGCGCCCGCGGCATCACCGCGAACGTCGTCGCGCCCGGCTTCATCGAGACCGACATGACGGCCGCGCTCCCCGAGGAGCAGCAGGCGCAGTACAAGGCGAACATCCCCGCGGGCCGGTTCGCGACGCCCGACGAGGTCGCGCGCGTGGTGTCGTGGGTGGCGAGCGACGACGCCGGCTACGTGTCCGGCGCGGTCATCCCGGTCGACGGCGGCCTCGGCATGGGGCACTGACCCCGGCGCGACCCATGCGATGAGGGCGGAGCGGATGCCCCTGGGGCGACGCGCGCCCACCGGCATCCGCTCGGGTTCAGCCGCGCTGGCCGAGCAGCGCGAGCACCGTCGAGAGGTCCGCCTCGTCGATCGCGACGTCGGCCTGCGCCCGCACCACCGGCTTCGCGCGGAACGCGACGCCGAGCGCCGCGGCGCCGAGCATCTGCAGGTCGTTCGCGCCGTCGCCGACCGCGATCGCGCGCGACGCGTCGAGCCCGGCCGCGGCCGTCCACTCGCGGAGCGCCTGCTCCTTCGCGGCGGCGTCGACGATGTCGCCCGTCACGCGGCCCGTCAGCGCGCCGTTCTGCACCTCGAGTCGATTCGCGCGGCAGTGGTCGAGCCCGAGGCGTTCGGCGATCGGGTCGAGCAGTTCGTGGAAACCGCCCGACACCACCCCGACGCGGCCGCCGAGCTCGTGCACGCGGTCGACGAGCTCCTGCGCACCCGGGGTGACCTCGACCCGCGTGCGCACCTCGTCGAGCGCGGCGACGGGCAGGCCCTCGAGCGTCGCGACGCGTTCGCGCAGGCTCGCGGCGAAGTCGAGCTCGCCGCGCATCGCGCGCTCGGTCACGTCGGCGACGTGCGCGCGCGTGCCCGCGGCATCCGCGATCAGCTCGATCGCCTCGTCGACGAGCAGCGTCGAGTCGGCGTCGAGCACGACGACGAACGCGGCGCCGGCGCGCCGCTCGGTGCCGACGGTCACGTCAGCCCGCTCGCCTGACGCGCGAGCCCTTGCCGACGACGGTGATGCCGCTCGGGGTCACGATGAACCCGCGCGAGCGGTCGAGCTCGGGCTCGACGCCCACCTGCGCGCCGGCCTCGACGACCACGTCCTTGTCGAGGATGGCGCGCCGCACGGTCGCACCGGCCTCGATGCTCGCGCGGTCGAACACGATCGAGTCGGCCACGTGCGCGCCCGAGCCGACGGTCGCCCACGGCCCGAGCACGCTGCGCTCGACGTGCGCGCCCGAGATGACCGAGCCGAGCGAGACGATCGAGTCGATCATCGTGCCGAGCGTGCCGCGCGCGTCGCGGGTGAACTTCGCCGGCGGCGAGTTGAGCTGCTGGCTGAAGATCGGCCACTCGCGGTTGTACAGGTTGAACACCGGCAGCACCGAGATGAGGTCCTGGTGCGCCTCGAAGAACGAGTCGATCGTTCCGACGTCGCGCCAGTAGTAGCGGTCGCGGTCGGTCGAGCCGGGCACCGAGTTGCCGCGCAGGTCGTAGACGCCCGCGCGCCCCTGCGACACGAACGCCGGCACGATGTCGCCGCCCATGTCGTGGTTCGAGTCGGTGAGCTCGCCGTCGCGCAGCACCGCGTCGATGAGGGCGTCGGCGTTGAAGACGTAGTTGCCCATCGAGGCGAGCACCTCGTGCGGGGCGTCGGGCAGTCCCTGCGGGTCCTTCGGCTTCTCGAGGAACCGGTTGATGCGCCCGGGGTGCGCGTCGTCGACCTCGATGACGCCGAACTGGTCCGCGAGCGAGATCGGCTGGGGG
>Ga0207833_100081_pt1 | contig 106589 bp, 90 predicted proteins | sample TtaePargueraPR_6_FD_187753 | JGI IMG/M metagenome (GOLD analysis project Ga0207833, IMG submission 187753) | Aerobic enrichment media microbial communities from Bioluminiscent Bay, La Parguera, Puerto Rico - Tt and E1 (2) (SPAdes) | ecosystem: Environmental > Aquatic > Marine > Unclassified ...
GGCGAATTTGCGTACGTAATAGCTGGCTATTACTAGCGAATTCAACGCAGTTATCAGGAAAAATAGCCACTAGAAAGCAATTTGTTATCCAGAGTTGAGGTTAAGTTAATAAAGTTTCCCTTCATTTCTGACCGATTTGGCCGATACCCTGTATATCGACTTAATTTTGTCAATCGAATAGGGCTTTATATACGTGTTGCGACACTTTGTTCATCCATTCAAACCATTTTCAACAAGTTTAATCGCCTTGTTGTTTACCTGTGTAAGTTTGGTGAATACGGTAAGCAGTGCGGAGCTGACACTCATGCAAAATCAATTGGATGATCTGGTTCGTTATTTGCCAGATGATGAAATAAAAACTTTGATTGCCGGTGAGCAAAGTATACCTGTTTTAATCAGTGAACAAAGCGGACCGAGTGCCAGAGGCAGCGCAATTTTGTTACCGGATATCGGCTTGCAGACAGCACAACTTCAAGCTTTCTCTGAGCTCAGATTAATACTGAATGACTATGGTTGGATAACGATAGGCAGCGTTTCGCCACAAAATTCAATCGGTGTCTGGCAACTCTCTGAAGAACAAGCGAATAAATTGACCTCTAAACCCACATCCGGTAGCGAGCTAGTCAGCAAAGCGGATAGCGAGAAAGTTCAGACACAATTAAAACTCATCATTAATACATTAAATAATGAGGCGGATAATTATCCGGGATTAAGATTATTTGTTGCACAGGGCGCAACGGCTGGATGGCTGATTGAATCCCTGGACTCAGGTTCGGTTCAGATGCCGGATGCTTTAGTCTTAATAGCGCCTTATTTACCAGAATATCAACGCAACAAATCACTGGCTGAAAAAATAGCGAACCTGAATGTACCTGTACTGGATATTTGGTCTGAGCAGGACAATCGCTGGGCACTGGCGACAGTTCAAAAGCGCCAGCAAGCAGCTCGAAAATATTTGAAAATGCATTACCGACAGCGTCAGCTGTTTGGTCTTTATGGTCACCAACCTAGAGAGAATCGGCTTGCAAAAGAAATTTATGCATATATGACGTATCTGGGCTGGTAGTCAAATATTCCTGGTTAAACGCCTTATCCCTTTACAATATATATGAATATAGCTAGCCTCAGAGTTACTTCGCTTCCCTTTTTCATTCAGGTACTCACATGTTTAATGCAATACTTGTTACTCAAAATGAGCAAACAATTCAAAGCAAACTGACTCAAATAAACGAAGTTAGATTACCCGACGGTGATGTTGAATTAGATATCCTAGCCAGTTCTGTCAATTATAAAGATGCGCTTGCCATTACTCGCGGAGTTCCGGTTATTCGTTCGTTTCCTATGATCCCCGGAATTGATCTCGCAGGTAGAGTAACCCGGTCTGACAGCGATAAATTTAGAACAGGGGATTTGGTTCTGCTCAATGGATTTGGACTGGGAGAACAGCATTGGGGCGGGCTTGCAGAAAAAGCAAGCGTCAACAGTGACTGGCTCATACACTTACCGCAAGGATTTACACCGGTAGAAGCTATGGCAATCGGTACAGCTGGCTATACTGCTATGTTAAGCATTATCGCGCTGGAGCAGCATGGTATTCAGTGCGCTGACGGAGACATTTTAGTGACCGGGGCGAGTGGCGGTGTGGGTAGTTTTGCTATCCGGCTCTTAAGTAAGCTGGGTTATAGAGTGGTTGCTGCCACGGGGCGTTTATCTGAAGCTGAATATTTAAAAAAGCTGGGCGCAGCTGAAGTAATGGACAGAAACGAATTATCTTCGCCTGGTAAACCTTTGCAAAAAGAACGCTGGGCCGGGGTTATTGATTGTGTTGGCAGCCATACGCTGGTCAATGCCTGTGCCATGACACAATACGGTGGTGCTGTGACTGCCTGTGGTTTAGCTCAGGGAATGGAATTTCCGGCGACAGTGGCACCTTTTATTCTGCGAGGGATTAGTTTGTATGGTATTGATAGCGTGATGAAACCTCTGAGTGTCAGGAAGCAAGCTTGGCAGCGCTTAAGTGAGCTGCTCAGCTCGCAGGATATGGTTGGTATTTACCAAACAATCAGTTTGGAACAAGTCATCGCTTGTGCTCAGGATTTGCTCGAGGGCAAGGTTCGGGGGCGGGTTGTGGTTGATATGAGTGCATCATAAAATTAGCAGACTCGATAAATCCTAAATAGCGCTCGTCAATCCGTGCTTTTTAATATTAGTATTTCAGGCTGTTCGCTAACCAGTATGCGGGCTAGTGAGCAGCTGAAATAACCTGATTAATCAGGCCTTTCACTGTGATATAGGGTTCACTTGCACCTGCTGTAAAATAAGCGGTGTAATCTAATAAGCGCCACTGACGATTTTCTATAAAAGCTAAATAAGTCTCTGCATTTTGCTGAGTGATCAATTCGAACTTAAGTGGATGTAAAGTTTTAACCTTTATCTGTTTATTTTCATAACTGGCAATGAGTTGTAGCGCAATATTACCCATTAAAAAGTGTCCGCCAACCAGTGCGCTTAACTCACCCTGACTGACTTTTTCAATCGCATCCGGCAGCCAGTCAAACCCACCAATTAATACTTTGTGCTGAACCGGTTGATGCTGCTTTAACTGGTTTAATACTTCTAACGCCATTTGTCCGCCAGCACACCAAACGATATTGGTATTCGGATAGCGTTTGATAACTTGTTTAAAGTGCGTTTTTACACGCGAACTTTCAAAATCCATATAAAATATCTGATTGATTGTGATCTGCTTTTCAGGGGCAAAAAAAGTTAATAAGCCATTGTTTCGGTTGTAGGATAAAGTTTCATGTGTACCACTGATGCCGGTTATAAAAATAGGCAGTTTAGCTTGCTCGATGCGATGCTGCTCAATCAGGCTTTGAGCTAATAAAGCGCCCCCCTGAGATTGGTCATATTCAACCTGATTAAGCCAGTATTTAAACCTTTCACCTGGCTTTCTGGCGAGTTTAGCTTGTTCCGGAGTAAATACATTTTCCAGCGTAATAAATTTAACCTGGTGCTCTTCCAGTAAATCAAATAGCTGAAAGCCGGTATTGTTGAAAGGACGGTAGACTAGATAATCCGGTTTTGAATCAGACTGAAGTAATTCAGAAATGACCTCATACTGAGTAAAGCGGTTATCTGCAATGTGAATAATATCAACGGAATAAGGGCTGTCATTTGCCATGCTTCTGATATTATCTGCAACAATTTCCCAAAATTTATGTTCTTTATAATCTGGCAAGACAAAGGTGATATTGACTGCATAGGCCAGATTGGTTACCAATATGCCAAATAACAATACTAGGATTTTTTGCACTCACAGATCCTCCGCCAACAAATTATACTGTCTGAATACGGGCATCCTGGATTGAAGTCAGACGCATGCGAGGGAAATTTAAATGCGACCGCATTTAAATTTCTAAACCTTAAATATTTATAGTCGAGTCAGTTAGCTATTTCCACTTATCTACAACAGTATTCTAATAAATAAAGTCGGTTAGTTGTTAAATTAGAGCAGTGGATTAAATCAAAAATTAATCCACTATGACAGCCAGACCGGCTTGATTGAAATGCTTAAAGGCCGTGTGAATATCGTCCATTGATGTTCTTCCTGACGATAATGGCGGAATTTCATCAATTGCAAAAAAGCCAATTTCAGACACCTCCAGATTTTCTTTTGCTTCGCCACCGACTAAATCACACAGGAAGAATAACTTATAAATGTGAAAAGGATATTCTGGTTGATAGTCATGAACGGCCCTGTCTTTAATTCGAATCAGTCTGGGGTTATCGACAATATAGCCAGATTCTTCCTCGACTTCACGCATTACACCGGTCGATGCAGTCTCACAGACATCAGCCCAGCCGCCTGGCAGTGTCCAGCGGTTATCTTCACGTTCACGCACCAACAAAATTTTATTATCTTTAATCACGGCTGCGCGCAAGTCAATTTTTGGGGTTGGGTATCCGGTTTCAGGTATAAAGACCTGTTTTATTTGTTCAATCGGTGCACTGCTTAATTGGGCAAACATTTGTTTGGCCAGCTCAGACAATTGATCAAATCTTTCCTGATCATATTTATCTTTTGTATAGGTTTGTCCGGCTTGGGCAATGGCCTGAATTTGTTTTACCCAGTCTGTCCATGGATTCATTCTATTCTCCTGCTAATCTTGATGTTGGTGCTTTGAAATTATAAAAAGATACATAGGTGAGCCTGAGCAACAAAGTATTGTCAGGCCGAATGTGAATAGGTTAAAGCCGTTTTATGTCAGTAATATGGTTAGTTTGCGACTTCAGCCGCGTGCTCACTCGCCCATTGAATTGAAGTATGATAAAAATCCGGTACTTCATTCGGTTCCAAATTAAGTTTTGCAATAATGGCATTGGCTTGATCCCACTGTGCTTTTTCATAGTGTTCAACCAAGCTTAAATAATCTGCTAGTATCCCGGTTCTATCCGTCAGGGCTTTTTTAATATCTTCAGACAAAGGCAGTTTATTCATCACACTGTCGATTCGTTCATCTAAAATGGCATCAATTACCGATAACATGCCGGTTAAAAAGGCGGTAGACGGGTCACGCAATTGATTATCCGCCCTGGCAATCGCTTCACAAAAGTTAGCACGCCCCATCGACAAACGAATTAGCTCTATCGGTTTGCTGGTATTGACCTGAGCGGTAAATAAAACGGCTAGGAATTTTTTTAATTCAGCCTGACCGAGCACCACTATTGCCTGGCGTATGGTTTCTATATCACTGCGTCGCTTAAAGGCAGCTGAATTGGCATATCTTAATAGTTTGAACGATAAGGTGACGTCCCGTTGAAATATCACAATTAACGAATCCAAATCCATTTCAGGTTTAGAAGATTCGTACAAGAGTTCAGCCAGGCTCATTTGTGAAGGTGCAAGCGCTTTGCTTTGCATCATTTCAGGTTCGCTGAAAAAGAATCCTTGAAAGTAGCTAAAGCCTAGCTCAATTGCTCGGTTAAATTCTTCGTACGTTTCAACCTTTTCAGCCAGCAGTTCAATCGGATAATCTTTTGCTGCTTGTTTAATGGCCATTATTTGTTGATCTGTACTGGCTCTGAAATCGACTTTAATGATGTCAACATAAGGGAAAAAATGTAGCCAGACCGGATTATGTTCATAATCGTCTAACGCAATTCTGTAACCTGCTTCTTTTAATTGTTGTACACTCTGTAATAAGCGTTTAGTGGGCCTGGCTGTTTCCAGAAGTTCAACAACGAGCTGTTCTTTGGGAATAAATTTAGGATAACCTTTAATAATAAGGTCATCCGAAAAATTAATAAAAGCCGGATGTTGGTCGGTAAAATCTTCCAATCCCAGATTAAACTGGCTTGCTTCAATTAGTTTGGATGTTGCTTGGTCGCCATCGATATCCGGGAAAGCGTTGACTATGCTATCCCTGAATAACAACTCATATGCAAATAATTCTCTGTTTTGTTTGAAAATAGGTTGTCTGGCTGCGTAAAAAAACATCTTGAGTTCCGTTTGAGGCTTTGTTGGTATCTTAGCTTATAAAAGGTAAGCTGAAACGCGTTTTTGAATAAAAATTAAGACGATTAAAATAATGTACACGTCTATTAATTTGATAATCTAATTTTATGTTAATTAAATCAAGTTTTTTGTTAATTTGTATGTTTTTGAATTGCTTTAATAGTGTAGATTAAGGATATAGAGTGCAAACAAATAAAATAAAAAAAGCTAAATTAGGTTTGGCGCTGGGTAGCGGTGCTGCTAGAGGCTGGTCGTTGATTGGTATTCTAAAACAGTTAAAGTTAATGGGATTAAAGCCGGATATTATTGTGGGATGCTCTATTGGGTCTCTCGTTGGCGCAGCTTATTGCACGGATACGCTAGAGGAGCTGGAAGCTTGGGTCAAAACACTCGATACCTGGCAGGTCATTAAATTATTAGACTGGGGTATGGGTCAGGGTGGTATGGTCGCAGGCGGTAAATTATTTACCCAACTTGAAACCACATTAGGATCAACTCAAATTGAAGGCTGTGAAACTGAATACGCAGCTGTGGCCACTGAACTTTATACAGGTCGGGAACATGTTTTTAGTCAGGGGCCAATTTTAGATGCGATTCGTGCATCTTGTGCGATTCCGGGGGTTTTAGCGCCTCAGTTCATCAATAATCACTGGATGATTGATGGCGCAGTGGTCAATCCCGTGCCGGTTTCTGTTTGCCGCGCAATGGGGGCGACACATGTGATTGCGGTTGATTTAAACTCAGGTAAGCCACAACCGCTGACGAATCCGCATGATATTATTTATACCGATGAAAGCAAACATGAAAAACAAGACCAGCCGAACCGTTTTCAGGATTTACTGGGTAGCAGTAAAAACTTTATTGATAATATGATTAAAAAGCGGAGTTTGAGCGGACCCAGTGCACCAGGTTTTATGGCAGTGGCCAGTGGGGCAATTGATATTATGCAAAACCGTATCACACGTAGCCGTCTGGCAGCAGATCCACCTGATATCTTAATTCAACCGGATGTCAGTCAAATTGGTATTATGGAATTTAACCGTGGAGAAGAAGCAATTAATATCGGGATTGAATCAGTTAATAAGGTTTCACATCTGTTAGATGAGTATATTGGAATATTTAAATGAGGCACTATACCGCCTGTGAACATTGTGATTATTTATTAAACGCACCTATTTTAAATCATAATGAGTGCGCTTATTGTCCACGTTGCGGGCACAGAGTCAGTCACAGGCCTAAATATAGTTTGCAATTTACGCTGTCGTTTTCTCTGGCTTCTGTTTTTTTATTTATTTTGAGTAATACTTTTCCATTTCTGACCATCTCAGTTCAGGGCCAACACAATGCTATGTTACTCTGGCAGGCGAGTTTTGAATTCTGGCATTATGATCATAAACTGCTTGCAGCATTAGTTTTTTTTGTTATTTTTTTTCTGCCATTAACCCTGTTGGTTGGGCTGATTTATATTTTGGCGCCTATGATATTCTGGCGTCAGTTATCCCCGGGCACTTGCTGGATAGCCAGACACATCTTTAAGTTAAAAAGCTGGAGCATGGTCGATGTGTATTTGGTGGCCGTGTTAGCTAGTCTGACAAAGCTAACGGCAATTGCCAGTATTGATTTTGGCATAGGTCTTTGGGGTTATATTAGTTTTAGTATTTGTTTATCAGCTGCGCTCGCAAATTTAGACAGGCGCAGATTTTGGCGTTATTTGGAAAAAGTGAGATGTCATCAGAGATTAAAACAGCAAAAGCAGCCAATTTGATTCTATGTTTATGCTGTCATCATCTTAATCCAATTGATGCCAGCCGCTGTCAAACCTGCAATGAACCTATTTATATAAGGCGAAGACGCTCGTATGAACGTACTCTGGCCTGGTTGCTGACCGCTGTCATTTTATATATTCCGGCCAGTATTTATCCGGTCATGACGACAGTTGCTTTTACTCGGGGTCAGCCTAGTACCATTGTGGGCGGTGTGATAGAGCTTTGGCAACAGGGCTCATACCTGATTTCTTTGGTGATTTTTTTTGCAAGTGTTGTCATTCCGATTGCTAAAATTCTGGTTTTGGCATGGCTGTGTTTTTCACTTAAAATTAAATTAAAGACGCACCAAAGAGAGCGCACTATTATTTATAAATATACTGAGTTGATTGGCCGGTGGTCGATGATTGATATTTTTGTTGTCGCGATTTTAATGGCCTTGTTACAGCTAGGCGGTGTGTTGATTGTTGAACCTGGTGTTGCCGCACTGGCATTTGCCGGTGTTGTTATTGCTACTATGCTGGCTGCTGAAGCGTTTGATCCACGATTAATTTGGGATTTAGAGGATGAAGATACTTAACCGGAAAGGGTTGTCGCGGATTGTGACAATACAATACCCAATAAGCTTGTTACAGGATATAAATGAATAACCCGATTATTAAAAGAAGAACACGGCTCTCGTCGGTCTGGTTGATTCCTCTGGTCGCTATTTTTGTCAGCTTGTGGTTTGTTGTGCAGCATTACATGCAGCGGGGGACTGAAATTGAGATCCGCTTTGCCAGTGCCGAAGGTATTGAGGCGGGCAGAACCCTGATCAAAACACTCAACGTTGATGTGGGGGTGGTGACTCAGGTTGAAATTAACAGCGATCTGGAAACGGTCAGTGTGGTTGCCCGGATTAAAGCTCAGGCTGAAGATTTGTTGCGGCAGGATTCCCAGTTTTGGGTAGTCAAACCCAGGGTAGGCTCAAAAGGCGTTTCCGGTTTATCCACTTTATTTTCCGGCGCCTATATAGAGCTTGAACCCGGTAATGATTATCCGGGGAAAACCAGCTTTATCGGTTTAGAAAACCCGCCCCTGACCCCGGCTAATAAAAAGGGGTTAAATATCTTTTTAATTAGCAACTCTGCCGCTTCGTTAAATGCCGGTGACCCGGTTTTATTTAAAGGATTTGAGGTTGGGCAAATTACTCAAATAGAGGTACTTAACCCGACTCAACTTAAAACCAGCCTGTTTATTGAATCACCGTATGACAAAATGGTGACCAGTAATACCCGCTTTTATAATGCCAGCGGAGTCTCGCTACAAATAAATGCTCAAAGTGTCGCAATGCATACAGACGCAATGGAAACGACATTAACCGGAGGTATAGCATTTGATTTACCTAAATCATCCAGCCCAGGGCGGCAGGTAGTTGATGGTACTGAATTTAAGCTTTATCCAGACAGAAACGCCATAGATACACACCCGTTTCAGTTTTCAGTTGACTATTTATTATTATTCGACCGCTCGGTTCGCGGCCTAAATATAGGTGAAGTGGTTGAATATCGGGGGATAAAAGTAGGCAGTGTGGTTGATATTGCATTTCAGTATTTATCCGAAAGCCAATTTGAAAAAGCCGATAATCCTAAGGTTCCCGTGTTGATTCGCTTAGATCCGGGACGAATACTGGCTGAAGACAGCCCTAAATCCAGTGAAAAACTGACGGCTTTATTAAGGCAACATGTTAGCCGTGGGCTCAAAGCCGCGTTAAAAACAGGTAGTTTGGTAACAGGACAGAGTTTTATTCAGCTTGATTTTTATCCGGATCTGCCTGTCGGTGAAATGAAAAAGGTGGGACGTTATAATACTTTGCCTACTACAGCCGATGATTTAGATAGTTTAATTTCCGGGATGACAGCTTTTACGCATAAGCTTAACCAATTGCCGCTTGACGAGAGTGTTGAGCAAATTAATGCAACCTTACTCAGTGTAAATCAAACGCTATTATCACTGGAACAAAGCATTAAAAGCATAGATGCGCTGGCTGATTCCGCCAATCAGTTTGTCAGTTCAGATGCGGTTATGCAATTACCGGAGCAATTGAACGCATTATTGCAAACCACGCAATCCAGCTTAAACCAAATTGCATCTGAAGACGGGCTGAGCAATGAGTTGAATAATACCTTATTAAAACTCAAAGCTACCTTAAACAGTGTTCAGCGCGCAGCCGAGAAAGTAGAGCAACAGCCTAATTCGGTGATATTTGGATCAGATAATAAAATTGATACCATTCCGGGAAGCAAGCCATGAAACTAAAATTCTTTATTTGTTTAATTTCTTCTGTATTTTTAGTGAGTTGTGCTTCACAGGTGCAGCAGACTAAGTTTTATGTTTTACCTTATCTGCCACTGGAAAACCGACAAACAGCGGATTTGAATATTGATATTAATTTGGCTGAGTATTTAAAGCAGGATTTTATGGTGATTGAAAATCAGGAATCTGAGTTAACGTTTGCGCAAAACCATCGCTGGGCAGAGCCGCTAGAGCAGTTGATTACAAGATACCTCAGTAAACGCATATTATCGGCACAACCGGAAAATTTACTGACTCAAACTCAGTTAGAGGTTAATATTGAACGTTTTTATGGCTCTGTATCGGGGCAGGTCTATTTATCCGGCTACTGGCAATGGCAGGCTCAGCCTGAAAAAGCGGACCAGCGCCATTATTTTGATTTAAAAGCTAAACAAAGCGGTCCCGGTTATAAAAATTATGTTGAGACAAGTGCCGGTTTGTTAAATAAGCTGGCCGGCCAAATTGTTGAATATAAACTTTAATGACAAGATTTAGCAGAGCAGCTAGTAACAATTTAGGTTGCTTGCTACACTAAAATAACTAAATTTGTGAATCAGTTATATGGATTTATAGTCACCAGTGCTTATCGATGGACAAAGGATGAAAAATAAGCGAACTCTTATAACAATTAAATTCTTATTTTTGCTGCTGCATTTAATTTATGCTCCGATTGCATTAGCTTTAGTTAATCAGCCTGATGAAGAAAGTATTCGAGCTGCAATGGTAATCGGTATACTCAGGTATGCTCAGTTACCCATGGCTGAAGATGATAAAACCATTCAAGTCTGCTCAATTGGTCAGCCGCTGGTTGAAGATAAACTGAAAACTAATATTTCAGGGCTAAGGGTTAATCGTAAAAAGCTCGAATTTAAAAGTTTCCCTTCAAAGCTTCCAATTGAAAACCCGATTCGGTGTCATGTGGTTATTCAGGGCGAAAATACCAATACGGATCAGTTTGTGAAATTTCTGGCTGAAACTGATCAAAATATGCTGGTGATTTGTGATGGTTGCTCAACCGGTTTAAAGTTAGCTTCGGTTGAACTCTTTAAACGAAACAATGCGATTAGTTTTAAAGTAAACCTGGATTTGGCAGCGCAAAACCGCGTGGTATTTAGCTCATCGCTGCTTGAGATTGCAAGTGAGATTAAAGGGAAAAGCAGATGAGCCGGGCAAAACAATCTCTAAAGCTGTCTATCATTAAAAGATTAGCCATAGTTTTAGTGCTTTGTTTTATTACAGTGGGCGGTGTGCTCTCATTTGTTGAGCGAGAACTGGTTAAAGATAAACTGCTAACCGATTTAAACGTCATCGCTGAGATTCTGGCTAATCGGACAACTGCTGCATTAATTTTTAATGATAAAAATACCGCATCTATTAATTTATCTGCCGCAAAATATCATCAAACGATAGAGCAAATTTGTTTATATGACCAAACCGGTCTATTTTTTGCTGACTTTTCCGAAAGTCAGGCATTGCCTGACTGCCCCGGGCACGCAGATTTGCTCGCTCGTTACCAATATCAGTTTGCCGATGAAAATTTAACCATAGAGTTGCCGGTGATAGACAATGACGAGTTAATCGGTTTATTGGTGATTCGCTCTAATCTGGACTATATCAAAGAAACCCAAGCCTATGTGCTTGCCATGTTGGTCATTGTATTACTGATTGCTTTACTGGCGATTTATTTGTTATCAGAGCAATTTTTAAAACGGGTATTACATCCACTGCAACAATTACATACAACGGCCTTAGATATCACTAAAAATGTTTTTTCAGATACCCGGGCCAAAAAAGTAAAAGATGATGAAGTTGGCGCTCTGGTGGATGTTTTTAACAATATGCTGGATGGTTTATCTAGCGAACACCATAAACTCCAGTTTTCTGAGCACAGGTTCAGAACACTCGCGGAAAATGCACCTATTGGTATCTTTTTGCGCGATGAGGAAGACGACTATTTATTCGTGAATCAAAAATGGCAACAACTCACACAGCTTAAGTTACCGGTTAATAGTCAGGATTATTGCCAGCATATTGATGTGACAGATTTAACCCGAGTGGTGAATACAGTTGAAACAGCGAAAGCATCCAACCAGCCGCTGGTGATTGAATACCAATATAGTCTGGCGGATGGCAAAACCAAAACATTTCTCGAACAACTGGCTCCGATTCATTTGGGTGATAATCAGTTTGCCGGTTACATCGGCTCCTTATTGGATATTACTGAGTTAAAACAGGCTCGAGCTGAACTGGAAAAGTTAGCTTTTCAGGATCCGTTAACCGGCTTGGCCAACCGGCGCTTTTTTAATGATCACCTTGAACTTGAAATTGCTAACGCCGGTAAATTAAAACAAACCATGGCAGTGCTGATGCTGGATCTGGATCACTTTAAACGTGTAAATGACAGTTTAGGCCATGAAGCGGGAGATGCGCTGCTGCAAACTATAGCTAAAAAGCTGTCAAAAATTGTTTCGCCGGAAGATCTGGTTTCCCGAATGGGTGGCGATGAGTTTATGATTTTGATTCGCGATGCCGAAGTGTTATCTCAGTTAGATAAAATGGTGAACGATTTAATCCGCGGTGTGATTACCCCGATGGAACATCACTCTTTACTGGATGTTACCGCATCTATTGGTGTCGCTGTTTATCCAAAGGATGGTCAGACCGGGCCTGAATTAGTTCGAAATGCTGATATCGCTTTGTACAAAGCAAAAGATTTTGGTCGTAACCAGGCTGTCTATTTCAGTTATACGCTGGATGCTGAAATTAAAAATAAAATTCGACTGGAACAGAAACTTAAAAAGGCTATTTCAAACGAAAGCTTAATCGTCTATTTACAACCTCAGTATGATACAAAAGTCGGTCACTTTTACTGGGCGGAAGCTCTGGTTCGCTGGATTGATGAAGAAGATGGATTTATCCCGCCGGATATCTTTATACCGCTTGCAGAAGAAACCGGGCTGATTCATGAATTGGGTTTATTGGTTTTACGTCAGGTTTGTAAACATCTGATTGACTACAAAAGTTTATTTGAAAGCATTGGTATTGAAGGGATATCAGTTAATTTGTCAGGTAATCAGTTTTTTGCCAAGAATTTCTTTAAGCAAGTCAAAGATGTGATTACCAGTTATCAGGTCAGACCGGAGCAACTGGAATTTGAGCTGACGGAATCTGTACTGATGGAAAATACTCAACAAGCTATTGAAGTGATGCATCAGTTAAGGACTTTAGGTTGTCGTCTATCGATTGATGATTTTGGGACTGGCTATTCCTCATTGGCCTACTTAAAAAGATTCCCGATACATTGTATCAAAATTGACCGGGCTTTTATCCGAGACATTCCGGATGATCAGCAGGATGTTGAGATAACCAGTGCGATTATTGCGATGGCACAAAAGCTCGGTCTGCAAATTATCGCCGAAGGGGTTGAAAACCAGGCACAAAGTGACTTTTTATTATCTCAGGATTGTTATTGCATTCAGGGCTATTTTTATGCCAAACCTATGCCGGTGGAATCACTGAAAATGCTGATGCAACCAACCAGTTAATGGGTTCGACGGCGTTCATACAAAACTCTCTTTGACGGCTGGGTGTACAACTTCATTATGTTGTATATTTAGCCCGGAGTTGAGTTCTGGATATTGAGAAATAGCTGTTTCCAGTCCCAGATTGGCAATTGCCTGTATATATTTAAAGGTCGCATTATTCAGTGACTGAGTTGCGGTGAGCGGAACCGCACCCGGCATATTCGCAACACAATAGTGCACAATATTATCCAGTACGTAAGCTGGTTCCTGATGTGTTGTTGGTTTAGAGGTTTCAAAACAACCGCCCTGATCAATGGCAACATCCACTAATACAGCGCCTTTTCGCATCTGTCTTAACCAGGTTTTTGGAAGCAGTTTGGGCGCTTTTTTGCCCGGTAAAAGTATCGAACCTATAATTAAATCCGCGTTGAGTACAGCTTGTTTCAGGCTGATAGCGTCACTGAGCAAACAGCTGACTTTGTTTTGATAAACAGATTTTATCATCCTGAGTTTATTGATATCAGTATCTAACACGGTCACATTTGCTTGCATCCCCACAGCCATTTGCAAAGCATTCTGACCCACAACTCCTGCACCTATTATGACTACGTCGGCTGCATTTACACCAGCTAATCCACCTAATAATTTACCCATGCCGCCTTGTGCTTTTTCCAGCATATGAGCGCCAGCTTGAATCGATATTCGGCCTGCGATTTCTGACATGGGAAATAACAAAGGTAATTGACCGTTATCCAACTCAATTGTTTCATAGGCCAGGCAAGTTGCACCTGAATTACATAAAGCCTGAGTTAAATCTGAACTGGCCGCTAAATGCAAATAGGTAAACAAAATATGATTTTTATTTAGGAGTGAGTACTCACTTTGTTGCGGTTCTTTGACTTTTATTATCAGTTCGCAAGCTTGATACAGTTCAATTTGCTTTGCGATTTGCGCGCCCGCATTTTGGTAATCTTTATCGCTTAACTGAATGCCTGCGCCAGCGTCTTTTTCTACCCAAACTTGATGACCTTGCTGCACTAATAAATCAACATATTGAGGTAATAAACCGACTCTGTATTCATGATTTTTGATTTCTTTTGGGATTCCTATTTTCATATTCAACTCCAAAATGCAGCTTCTTATTTATAGTGTAGGTCAAAAATTAATGACTGAATTAATGCTTGTTCACAATTACTCACTATCAAGGATGTGATTTTGTTCTATTCCTGTTTAGAATAGAGGTGATAGAATGAGTGGTTAGATTCAAAAAAGGTATAAAAACAGTTTGAAAGGTATCAAGCAGAAAGAATCATTAACAGGTATCCAGCGCTTGCTCGAAGTCGGGCTGTTAAGCTGTGCTGGATTGGCCTTATTTATCCTAATTTCTTTAGTTTCCTTTAATCCGCTGGATCCCAGTTGGAGCCAGTCCGGTTATGATGTACCGATTCATAATTTAACCGGTGCAGCCGGAGCTTGGTTATCTGATTTATTATTTTTTTATTTAGGGTTTATTGCCTACCTGGTGCCAGTAGCAACGGCTTTTCTTGGTTGGGCTTTATTTCAGAATAAACCTAACTTTTTTGAAATTGACTTTTTAGCACTCGGGTTGAAAATTATCGGTTTTATCTTGTTACTGATTTCAACCACTTCTTTGTCCAGTATGAATCTGGACAATCTATTTGATTATTCATCGGGTGGTCTCTTGGGTGATATGATCAGTCAGTCTTTGCTACCGTATTTTAATTTTGTCGGAACCACTCTGTTACTGCTTTGCTTTTTTTGCACAGGGGTCACATTGTTATTTGGTATTTCCTGGCTTTATTTGATTGATAAAACCGGAGAGTATCTGATTTTAGGGGCTGAATTTATTTGGCAGAAACTTAAAGCTCTGGGTCAGGGTGAGTTGGCGTGGAAAGCGAAAAAAGAGACTGACGAAGCTCTGATTATTGATCTGAAAGAGGACGAAACAGAAAGTGAACCTGAACCCGGCAGACAACTCGGCTATCAGGCGACTAAATCTGAGAATCCGCCAGCTGAAAAAGATGAGCAACTGGCAAATGACTTTTTCAATCAATTTAAAGAGCAGCCTAAAGACGATTCTGAGCTGGCATTTTCCGCGGAAGATTCTATTGCAGCAGATAAGGCGCAAAACCCTGAACCCGCGGCAAAACGCTTTAGTAAATGGCTTAAACGGGATAAACCCGAAACTCAGCCGACAACTAACCTCAATTCAAACCAAACGGATGACTTTGTTGAACCAGTTTTGGGGGAGATACCTGAACTGGAAGATGATGAGCTGCAAACCCGTCTGCCATTAGAACAGCAAAACCAAAGCTATGATACTCAGGCTGAAACACTGAACCGGGCCGAAGTGACAGAATCACAAGCCGACCTATCAGATGTACCATTTAATCAGCCTGAGCCGGTAAACCAGGCTCAGGATAAAGCGGTTGTACAAACTAAAACTGAAAACAAATCTGGAACAGAGCAGACGACGCCCTCTGGAAAACCTGTTTCTCAGATGCAGCAACAGCTTAATGATCTGATACAGGCGACAGCAGAGCAGCCGCAAAAGCCCGCAACAGTATTGCCGTCTTTTGAATTGCTGGACCGACCTGACAAAGCTAAAAATCCGATCACTCAGGAAGAAATGGAGGCAGTTAGCCGACTGGTTGAAGCTAAGTTACTTGATTTCGGTGTTCAGGCTCAGGTGGTTGGCATGTATCCCGGTCCTGTTATTACTCGTTTGGAACTGGATTTGGCACCTGGGGTTAAAGTTTCTAAAATCACTAACTTATCTAAAGATATTGCGCGCTCATTATCGGCTGTCAGTGTTCGTGTAGTAGAGGTCATTCCGGGCAAGTCATATGTTGGCCTTGAGTTGCCAAATAAACACAGAGAAATTGTTCGTTTATCTGAAGTTATAAATGGTGATGAATTTGAGAAAGCTAAATCGCCGCTTACTATGGTGTTAGGTCAGGATATTGCCGGCAAACCAGTAGTGGTGGATTTAGCTAAAATGCCACACCTTTTGGTTGCCGGTACCACAGGTTCTGGTAAATCGGTTGGTGTGAATGTGATGATTTTGAGTTTGTTGTATAAATCCACACCGGAAGATGTTCGTCTGATTATGATAGACCCTAAAATGCTGGAATTGTCAGTTTATGAAGGCATTCCACACTTATTATGTGAGGTGGTCACAGACATGAAAGAAGCGTCAAATGCACTTCGCTGGTGTGTCGGTGAAATGGAGCGGCGTTACAAACTCATGTCTGCATTAGGCGTGCGAAATATGAAAGGCTACAACGCTAAAGTGCTGGGGGCGATAGAAGCTGGTGAGCCAATTCGGGATCCTTTGTGGAAACCGGGAGACAGCATGGATGAGGAAGCACCGTTTTTAGAAAAGCTGCCAGCTATTGTCGTCGTCATTGATGAATTCGCTGACATGATGATGATAGTCGGTAAAAAGGTGGAAGAGTTAATTGCTCGAATTGCTCAAAAGGCGCGTGCGGCAGGTATTCATTTGGTGCTGGCTACGCAAAGACCATCGGTTGATGTTATTACTGGCTTAATTAAAGCTAATATTCCAACGCGTATGGCGTTTCAGGTATCTTCTAAAATTGATTCCAGAACCATACTGGATCAGCAAGGCGCAGAAACCCTATTGGGGATGGGCGATATGTTGTATCTGCCGTCCGGGACCAGTGTACCAACCCGTGTCCATGGGGCTTTTGTCGATGACCATGAAGTTCATGCTGTCGTTGCCGACTGGAAGTCGCGCGGTACACCTGTCTATATTGATGAAATATTAAATGGAGATGCTTCAGAGGATGCCTTGTTACCCGGAGAACAGGCAGAGATGATGGCCGATGAAGACTCGGACCCGCTCTATGATGAAGCAGTTGCTTTTGTCACTGAAACCCGCAAAGTTTCGGTTTCCAGTGTGCAACGTAAATTCAGAATAGGGTACAATAGAGCCGCGCGAATTGTGGAACAAATGGAAGCGACCGGGGTCGTATCTACAGCAGGCCATAACGGGGCGCGTGAAGTTTTAGCCCCACCACCACCAAAATTGGATTAATCATGATTAGAAAAATAATTTTCAGCTTTATCTTTTTATTTAGTCAGTTAGCATTTGCTAACTCAGCAACTGATGAATTAAAACAAAAACTCCAGGCATTATCCGGATTTAGCGCCGAGTTTGCACAACAGGTAACAGATATCAATGGCCAAGTTGTGCAAAGTGCTACCGGCTATGTGGAGTTGATTCAACCGGATAAATTTAAATGGGTGACGGCAGAGCCGAACGAAAACACACTGCAGTCAGATGGTGAAACCGTTTGGTTTTATGACCCTTTTGTTGAGCAGGTCACAGCCACCTGGTTAAAAGACACTTTGCAATCTAACCCTGTTTTATTGCTGTTGAAACCCGACTCAGACGCCTGGCAGGCGTATTTGATTAAACAAAATTCTGACTCTGAATACGTCATCATGACTACCGATCAACAAGCGCACGTGGCCCAGATTAAAATTAAACTTGCCTCAGGTAATAAACTGACCGAGCTGAGTATTTTAGATAAACAGGGACAAACCAGTGTTTACAGTTTTACTCAGTTTAGTCCTAAAACCGAGCAGGATTTTAGAGCAGACTATTTTAAATTCAGTTTGCCTGAAGGTGTTGAGTTAGATGACCAGCGCCGCTGAATCTGATTTATTTGATAGTGTAAATGCCCCTCTGGCTGCTCGTATGCGGCCTACCAGTCTGGACCATTATATCGGCCAGTCTCATATACTGGCTAAAGATAAGCCTTTGTATAAAGCGATTACGGCTGGCCGGGTACACTCTTTGATCCTCTGGGGGCCTCCTGGTACCGGAAAAACCACGCTCGCAGAATTAATCGCCCGTTATGTCGATGCGCATGTTGAGCGGCTATCGGCCGTAACGGCCGGGGTTAAAGATATCCGGGCAGCGATTGATTCAGCTAAAATGACCGCGGCGCAAAGTGGCCGTAAAACAGTACTTTTTGTTGATGAAGTTCATCGTTTTAATAAGTCTCAGCAGGATGCATTTTTACCTTTTATTGAAGATGGTACGGTTATTTTTATCGGTGCGACAACAGAAAATCCAGGCTTTGAACTGAACCGTGCTTTGTTGTCCAGGGCTCGGGTGTATTTATTAAAAAAGCATACCGCAGATGAGTTACAGGCGCTTTTACAACAAGTTAGGATATCGCCGCAGCGAAGTGGTGAAGCTGCTACTTTAGTATTGGATAACAAAGTGTCTGAACAATTAATTGATTATGCAGGTGGAGATGCTCGCCAACTGCTTAACCAGCTAGAAATACTGACAGATTTAATTGAACCTGATCCGGCAGGTGAACGCATTGTCACTCAGGCCGATCTGGATACCTTGTTACAGTATAGGGTGGTGGCCGCAGATAAAGGCGGCGATCTGTTTTATGATTTAATTTCGGCCTTTCATAAATCGGTCAGAGGTTCAGATCCGGATGCTGCTTTGTATTGGTATGCAAGAATGCTAACAGCAGGCATAGACCCTTTATATGTTGCCAGACGTTTGCTGGCCATTGCTTCTGAAGATATTGGTAATGCGGATCCCCGAGCCATGCAAATTGCACTCAATGCGTGGGATTGTTTTACCCGGGTCGGCCCCTCAGAAGGGGAAAGAGCAATTGCGCAGGCGGCTGTATTTATGGCTTGTGCACCAAAAAGTAATGCCGTTTATACCGCGTTTAAAGCGGCCGTAAAAGATGCCCGAGAATTGGCGAGTTTTGATGTGCCGCTGCATTTGCGCAACGCGCCAACAAAAGTTAATCAGGCACTGGGACATGGCGCTGAATACAGATATGCACACAATGAAGATAACGCGTATGCTGCCGGTGAGCAGTATATGCCGGAAGAATTAAAAGACAGGCAATACTATTTCCCGACAGAAAGAGGGCTGGAGAAAAAAATTGGTGAAAAGCTTGCATATTTAGCCGGTTTAGATGCTAACAGTGAGCAAAAGCGATATGAATAGTGCAGTAACTTATTTATTTATTGGTTTGGGTGGTGCATTTGGTGCATGTTTGCGATATTTTCTGTCGCAATTAATGCTTGTATGGTTTGGCAAAAGCTTCCCCTTTGGTACACTACTGGTCAATATAATTGGTTCACTATTAATTGGCTTATTATATACCCTGATCACCCAAGGTTATTTTCAGATAGTGCCTTGGAAAACCTTTTTGGGCATAGGTTTTTTAGGTGCATTGACCACCTTCTCTACCTTTTCAATGGATACCTTATTATTAGCGCAGCAAGGTGACTGGTTTAAAGCCGTGCTGAATGTCGTGCTAAATGTAGGAATTTGTTTGTTTGCCGTTTGGTTAGGTAGTAAATTAGCCGGAATGAAATTTTAACAATCAGGCTTTTGGATGACTTGTTCTTGCCGGAAGCTAAACTGAAAGACTTAAAAAATAAGAGATAATTGGATAAATAATGTTAGATCCTAAATTTTTACGTAATGACCTGGCACAAACTGCTGAGCGATTAAAAGCACGCGGTTTTGATTTAGATGTATCACAAATTGCTGAGTTGGAAGAAAAGCGTAAATCCCTTCAAGTTAAAACTGAACAGCTTCAAAATGAACGCAACGCGCGTTCAAAATCAATCGGTAAAGCAAAAGCACAGGGCGAAGACATAGCGCCATTATTAGCTGAAGTGGGTCAGTTAGGTGACCAACTGGATCAGGCTAAAGCCGAGTTAGCCGAGGCCTTAGAAGCCTGGAATGCTTTAGTTTTAACCATCCCTAATTTACCGGACGAGTCTGTGCCAACGGGCGATGATGAAACTCAAAATGTGGAAGTTAGTCGGTTTGGTGACATCCCTGAGTTTGACTTTGAAGTGAAAGACCATGTTGATCTGGCCGAGTCTTTAGACAAAGGATTGGATTTTGAAAGTGGTGTTAAGTTATCCGGTTCTCGTTTTGTCGTCATGCGTGGCAAAATTGCTAAGATGCACAGAGCGTTAGCTCAGTTTATGTTAGATTTACATACAGAGCAGCATGGATATGAAGAAGCTTATGTGCCTTATTTAGTTAATTCAGACAGCTTGTACGGAACGGGCCAGTTACCAAAATTTGGTGAAGATTTATTTCATACCCAAGCTGAAACTGAGCATGGTTATGGCTTAATGCTGATACCAACAGCTGAAGTACCTTTGACCAATTTAGCGCGTGATGAAATATTTGATGAAGAGCAGTTACCGGTCAAACTAACTGCACATACGCCTTGTTTTCGTTCTGAAGCCGGTTCATCAGGCAGAGATACCCGTGGTTTAATTCGCCAGCATCAGTTTGATAAAGTTGAGTTAGTTCAGTTGGTTAAAGCTGAAGACTCATTTGATGCGTTGGAAAGCCTGACTCAGGATGCTGAAAAAGTACTTCAATTGCTTAAACTACCTTATCGTAAAATGGTACTTTGTACCGGTGATATGGGTTTTGGTGCTGCAAAAACATATGATCTGGAAGTTTGGCTACCGGCGCAAAATACTTATCGCGAGATCTCATCCTGCTCAAATATGATTGATTTTCAGGCGCGCCGTATGCAAGCAAGAGTTCGCCGTAAAGGCGCTAAAAAGCCAGAGCTTTTACACACCCTTAATGGCTCGGGTTTAGCGGTTGGTCGAACTTTAGTCGCTATTTTAGAAAACTATCAGCAGGCTGACGGTTCTATTAAGGTACCGGAAGTTCTTCAGCCTTATATGGGCGGACTGGAAGTCATTTCTGTTTAGTGGTTAATGTAAACTAATTTTATTACCAGAATGTAAAAAATATGATATAACGAAATAGCGTCCCGACGCAGTTTCGTTATATTTATTTAGTGTGGTGATAGAAGTAGATGACGATGGTAAAAACAAAATCATCCAGCAATGAGCCGGTTAAATTATTTCTAAAAATGATTTACTGGGGGCTGATTGGGGCAATTGGGTTTAGTGTGCTGTATTTAGGGTATCAGGCTTATTTAACCTGGTTCTATAATAACTAATTCAGATACGCAGGCCGCCAATAAATAAAAAAGCAGTTTGAGCTTAATCGCTTAAACTGCTTTTTTGTATGTTTAAAGCCAGTGAAACAGTCGATTTAAATGTCCGCGATGGGTTAAATACACTTCACTGGTTTAGGTAAACCGGCAATTCGTGTTGCTTGCTTAGCCGGACCTTTGGGAAATAATGTATACAGATAGCGGCTATTACCCTTTTCTTCACCCAGAGATTTTTTAATGGCTTTAACCAGAATTCGCATTGCCGGACTGGTTTTAAATTCAAGATAAAAATTTCTGACAAAATGTACAACTTCCCAGTGATTGTCAGTTAACTCAATGTTTTCGGCTTCTGCAAAGGCTTCTGCCAGCGCTTCGTTCCAGTCATCGAGGTTTTTGAGATATCCGTGTTTATCTAATTCAACTGTATTTAATAGGCTCATCTGTTCTGTTACTTTGTCTTTTGTATATAGGGTTTACCATTTATAACTGGTTTGATACTGAGAGAGCAGGGCACTCATTTGTGTCATCATGAGTATTTGTTGCTTATCTAAGCTTAGGCCCCGGCTCTGGACGTCATTTTTTAGATAATACGTATTTGAACGTAAATCTGAATCTAACCGATTGTAGACGCCATCCTGAGTGAATAAAACCGCATCCTCAGGTGTGATTTGGGATAACAGTTTTTTTTTATTTTCACTGTCTAACTTTTGTGTGATATGAAATAGAATAGCCATGGTTTTTTCAGTCTTGTGCTAAAAGGTTAATGCTCTGTCATGTTCAGCCAGTTTGTCGCGCCAGGCTTGATTATCCAGGATATCAACTTCAATTGTTAGTTGATCCCCTGATAATGCAAATTCAGACAGACTGGATTCACAAACATAAATCTGATCAATATCGTATAGTTCCAGAGATTTAAACGCATCTGTATAGGTTTTTCGGCCTGCCAGCTCACCTTGAATATTCCGGCTTAATTGTAAAACCCCTGCACCAGTAAAAAAGAGCGCAACTGGCTGTTCGAATGTCGCGAGTGTTAGCGCCAGTTCTAAACCATCCTGACCGCTTTGATTTTGCAGCGGCGCTTGTTTAAAAATAATGGCATGAGAATGCTGTATCAAAACTGTACTACCTTATCACAATCTGCCTGCAGAGTAACATACTCGGCTAATCCGCCAATATGAAAACCTGTAGCCAGGTTATACTGGCTATGTCCATGATATTGAGCTTCACTTTTATTCAGGACGCCACGTCTTTGCGCTGCAGCTGAGCAGATAATTAATTTAACTTTGTAATCTTCTGCAAGAGACTGCCATGCAGCCGTCAGATCAAATTCATCGCTGGGCGGTGTTCTTAATTGGTTTGCGATATGAACGGCATTGCCGTAAAAAAAGACAGTTTTTAGCTGCTCAGAGTTTTGTTCGAGCAGGCTTTTGGCAAGCTGATAGGCATTAAAACTATCTTGGCTATCGGCGTTAGCCGTAATAAATATAATAAATTGACTCATTCAATCGCTATTAATTGATGGGGGAAATGTCATTAGTTTAATCGACATTGTTTGCGGCTACAAAAGTATTTGCTATTTATTCGGATGAAGACGGGTAATGGAGAAATAAAAAAAGCCGGGATAAACCCGGCTTAGTCTGTTAATGCTGGGAGATGACTTAATCGTCACCACCGCCTAATGCCATTAAGATTTGTAACAAGCTAACAAAGATGTTGTAGATTGATACATATAAAGTCACAGTTGCCATAATGTAGTTGCGCTCACCACCGTGAATGATAGAGCTGGTCTGCATTAAAATAGCACCAGATGAGAATAGAATAAACATGGCACTAATCGCGAGTGAAATTGCCGGAATCTGTAAGAACAGGTTTGCAATAACGGCTACGACCAGAACAACAAAACCAGCCATCATCATACCACCTAAGAAAGACATATCTTTTTTAGTGGTTAATACATAGCCAGATAAAGCGAAGAAAGTCAGTGCTGTACCGCCTAAGGCTAATACAATCAGGTCACTTGCCCCTGCTGCAACGACCATAGACAGAATTGGTCCAAGGGTGTAACCCATAAAGCCGGTTAAAGCGAATACAGATAAGATACCAGTAGATGAGTTTGCGGTTTTATGCACTAAAAATAATAAGCCATAAAAACCGACCAATGTAATAATAAAGCCAGGATGTGGCAGGTTCATAGCACCTGTAATACCAGCAACCAAAGCACTAAATGCCAGTGTCATTGCCAATAGCGAATAAGTATTACGAAGTACCTTATTCGTTTCCAGTACCGAAGTACTGCTTTGCTGAGTATAAACTGTACGGTTTTCCATAATATACCTCGAAGTTAATCTAATTAAATTTGTCAGAGCCTGTTATTTAGATAAACAAATATTCTGTTTGTTCTCCTATGCTACAGAATATTGTGTTGGTGTCTATCATTTTCAAGCGTTAATTGACATTATATGTCTATTTGTCAGGATTTCAATTGCGATTCTCTATCCTCTGGGTTTTGAGTGGCGTTGCTTATTTAGGCGAATTGAGTAAAGTATGACCGAACAGTCGGAAATTTAAAAAAAAAATCCAATTTGCACTTTACAAGCTCTTAGAATGCCCTTAATATGCGCCCCGTTCCTGACGGAGCAACCACAATGCGGTGAGGTGGCTGAGTGGTTGAAAGCACTGGTCTTGAAAACCAGCGTACGTTAATAGCGTACCCAGGGTTCAAATCCCTGCCTCACCGCCATTCTCTTCTGTTATTTCTTTATTTTATACTTCTATTATTATCATTCTGATTAAAATCTAAAATCTAAAATCTAAAATCTAAAATCTAAAATCTAAAATCTAAAATCTAAAATCTTATTTTCTGTATTCCTGTATTAACCTTGCATTGTTTTGAAGCAATTTAGACAAAATTTAAAATTGGGCTTTACAAATTATCCGAATAGCCTTACTATGCGCCCCGCTTCAAACGAAGCGCTACAATGCGGTGAGGTGGCTGAGTGGTTGAAAGCACTGGTCTTGAAAACCAGCGTACGTTAATAGCGTACCCAGGGTTCAAATCCCTGCCTCACCGCCATTCTCTTCTGTTACTTCTTTATTTTATACTTCTATTATTATCACTCTGATTAAAATCTAAAATCTAAAATCTAAAATCTAAAATCTAAAATCTAAAAACCTAATATCTTAAATTTATCTCCTGTTGTCTCATTCATCTGACTTAAATTCATTACATCGGGTATGTTTAAAAAATGTTGTATAGTTTAAGTCCGATGAGTTAATTATGAATACTGCAACTATGGAAGAACAAATCCGGGAACAGAACATTCTCCAGTTGGAATCTCAGGCTTTATTTAGTCAGCGTCGCCAATTTTGGACCTTACAGATAATGGGGTGGCTGGCCTATACCATTATTGTCTTTTTTGCGATTATTCATCCCCAATTTAACGCCCCGGATTTTAACCTGAGCGGCCAGTTGGCTAATTTAGCGGTAGAAGCTTTGAGTGGATTTGCCTTGTCTTATTGCCAGTGGCGTTTTATTCAAATCATTGTTCACCTGCCACTCAGGCAAACTTTGTTATTTAGTTTTATCTCTGCCGGTGTATTAGGCTTGCTATACAATGTTATTAAACTCAGTAGTTATAAAGTCATTGTTTATCAGCAACAATGGAATCAGGGGTGGACAACACTCGAATTTGGCGGTTGGCTATTATTTTCGTTAACCACTATGTTCGTCTGGACCGCTATCTTTTTTATCATGCTTTATAATACCAAGTTGCAAAAAGAGCATGAAATGCTTTTGAGGGCACAAACTTCTGCAAAGGATGCACAGCTTCAAATGCTCAGATACCAGCTCAATCCGCATTTTATGTTTAATACGATGAATGCCATTTCTACGCTGATATATAAAAATGATAATGACAAAGCAAATGATATGCTGGATAAGTTATGTGAGTTTTTACGCTATACGCTGGATAAAAATGCTAAGCCAGAATCGACTTTGAGCAATGAACTGGAGTTACTCGATTTATATTTATCCTGTGAACGCATTCGTTTTGGTGAGCGACTTCAGGTTGAAATGCAAATTGATCCCCAAGTCAGACAGTGTCAGTTGCCCAGTATGCTGCTTCAGCCATTGGTTGAAAATTCAATTAAATATGCAATTGAACCGAGAAAAGAAGCTGGGACAATCAAAATAACAGCTCAAAAACAGGCAAATCGTATTTTAATTGAAGTTTCGGATAACGGAATCGGTCAAAATTCAAAAGTAAACCAAGGGTTTGGTATTGGAATGAGTAATACAAAAGCCAGATTAGATGCTATGTTTAATGGAGATTATCAATTTGAGATGGTCGAAAACGATATTAAAGGCACAAGCGTGATTATCAATATTCCATATCAAAAGTAGGGATTCATGACACCAAAAATATTATCAGCCATTATTGTTGACGATGAACCGCTCGCCATTGAAGGATTAAAACTAAGGCTTGAAAAGATACCTGAAGTGAATGTGATCGGAGAAGCTCAGGATGGGGATTCTGCGATCCGTTTATGTCAGCAACTGAATCCGGACGTGCTGTTTCTAGATTTACAATTACCGGGTTTAAACGGACTCGAAATTGTTCAGGCATTGCAAGCTGATACGATACCTATGATTGTATTTGTTAGTGCGTATGGCGAGTACGCCATTGACGCCTTTGAACTGAACGCGATTGATTATATTCTGAAACCTGCCAATTTAGGCCGACTGCAAAAAACGGTTGAAAAGTTACAAAACCAGGTTGCGCCTAAACATAATGAAGCTGAAAAGTTTCGATTGTTATCAGCACTTAACCAAACATCCGGGATCTCTATTTCGGAGCTAGAAGCCTGGCTAAAAACAGACGATGCTTTACCGACGCAGTTTGCCAGCGAATTAGTCATTAAAAACAGTGATAACGAAAAAGTATTTGTGCCTGTCAGCGAGATCAAATGGATAGATGCCGCAGGCGATTATATGTGTGTGCATACACAAAAAGGTGAAACCCATATCGTCAGGATCACGATGAAAAAGCTGGTTGAAGAGTTGGATGAAAGAACCTTTAAGCGGATTCACAAGTCGACACTGGTCAATGTGAACTTTATTCAACGAATTAAAGGCTTAAGAAACAGTGAATGCATTCTTGAGTTAGAAGATGATGTTCAGTTAAAAGTCAGCCGGAATTACAGTTCAGCCATCCACCAATTTATAGAATCTAAAAAAATCTGACTCCTGCTGATTTTATTTTTATAAATGACTTTTGCTCAATGATGTGGGGTGGCTGTTTATTGCCCCTGAAAAATGTACCTATATTCTCGAATTGCACGCTACAACGTGAAAAAATCCGGGTTAACCGGATCAGTTAAACATTTAATACGTGTTTTTAAGTTAATATCTTTTTGTTTTTCCTTTTATCTCAAAATTGTCTCGTCTTATCTTACTTTTTTCATAAAACTTATATTTACCGCAGGCTTAGAGCCGCATAGCGCATTTCGATTGAGCTACACTCTAATCTATATCAATATTAATTTAACAATTTAATAACCAAAATAATCTTAATTGTTTAATTAACCGTACGATGGAAATACTTAGTACATCGTTTGAACTTAGGTAGATATATTATGAAATTAGCTGCAAAAAAATTAGCGATGAGCTGCGCCTTGGTCTCTGCCAGCACCTTGCTTGGTTGTGGTGGCAGTGTTGAAACCAACACAGATACATCAAATATCGATCCACAAAAACCTGTGAGCGACTGGGAGTTAGTCTGGCAGGATGAGTTTGATGGCAACCAGATTGACAGCAAAAAATGGAACCACGAAGTTAACTGTGCCGGTGGTGGAAACAATGAAAAGCAATGTTATACCGACGCCGCGGAAAACTCATTTGTTGCCGACGGTAAGTTGAACATTGTTGCTATGCCGGCAGAGGAAGGGGCTGAAAAACCTTATACCTCAGCCCGAATGACAACTCAGTATAAAGCTGATTTCAAATATGGTCGATTTGAAGCTCGAATTAAGTTACCCAGTGGCCAAGGTAGCTGGCCGGCATTTTGGATGCTACCGACAGATTCAGTTTATGGTGAATGGCCTCGTTCCGGTGAAATCGATATTGTTGAATCGGTTAACTTAAAAGTGGAAGACAGTGAAGGCAATGTCGAAAACCATATTCACGGTACCTTACATTATGGCCAGGCTTGGCCGGATAATGACAGCAGTGGTAAGTCATATGAGTTTGCTGACGGTATCAACCCAGCGGATGATTTTCATACTTATGCGGTAGAGTGGCAAGAAGGTGAAATCCGCTGGTATGTTGATGATTATTTGTATGCGACTCAGCGTAAATCTGAGGTTCGCTATAACTCTAAAGATCAAGCCGTTGGACTGGCACACAAAGGTTGGTACACCGAATATTATGATCCAATTTCTGGTGAACTCACCACTTATTGGGATGCAGCGCCATACGATCAGGAATTTTTTATGATCCTGAATTTAGCTGTCGGTGGCGACTGGCCTGAAAACGTTAATAACCTGGGCATTGATGAGGCGGCGTTTGCCAATGGTCAGAGCATGCAGGTAGATTATGTACGTGTTTATCAGTGTAGTCTGGATCGGGAAACCGGCAAAGGTTGTGCAACTGTGCGCGGTGGCTATGACAGTGCAGAAGATGGCCTGGTTGAAGGCAAAGCACCTGTTCCGACACCGCCGTCTACCGGTATTGCACAAAACTTAACTATTTTTAACGGTTCGGTTAATCCTAACTGGCCAGCATGGGATTGCTGTGGCGGCTCAACACCTGCTGTTGTAACGGATGCTGAAAAAGGCGATGTAATGGAATTTATGGTCGGTGCTGAACCGACAGTCAATGGCTTTATTTCCAGAGATGCGTTTATTGATTCTGAAAGTGGCGGTAAAGCCAGTCCGTTTGATGCATCACCTATGGCGGATACGGGTAAATTGAGCTTCGACATGAAAGTAACGTCAATGCCGAACGACTCAACAGCAGCCTGGTTATTAAAAGTTGAATCCAATGAGGGTGATACAGCTGCAGAAGTGGCGTTAAACACCAGTGTTGAAGGTGCAGACCCAGTTGCTGGCCAATGGCAAAGTTACACATTCGAGTTAAGCACCTTAGCTGATGCTGGTTTAGATTTAAGTGCTATTGATGTTGTGATGATATTCCCGGCTTGGGGCGCAGGTGAAGGTGCGGTTTATCAGGTAACTAATTTTAAAATTGCATCGGATGCGAATGCGTCACCTCAGTTAACTGTTTTTGATGAAAGCGCAAAAGATACTTGGGCTTTATGGGATTGCTGCGGTGGCACAACGCCTATGGTTATTGATTCAACTGATCCAGAGCATGGCATGGTTGCTGAGTTTTCAATAGGCGCTGAGCCAACCGTAATGGGCTTTATTTCACGCAGTGCATTTTTAGCGGATGGTGTATCACCGGCTCCGTTTGATGCGACCGGTATTTTATCAAATGGTGTGATTCAGTTTGATATGAAAGTCACTTCAATGCCAAGCGACTCAAGTGCAGCCTGGTTATTTAAGGTGGAATCGAACGAAGGGGATACAGCCGCAGAAGTGGCGTTAAACACCAGTGTTGAAGGTGCAGACCCGGTTGCTGACCAATGGCAGACTTACACCTTTAATTTATCTGACTTAGCGGATGCAGGATTAGATGCGAGCGCAATTGATGTCTTAATGGTATTCCCTGCATGGGGTTCAGGTGAAGGTGCGATTTATCAAATTGATAATGTCAAAATTTACGATCCAAATGCAGCAGATAGCTTTGCCGGCCATGTATTGTTTGCAGATAGTGCATTAACGCAATGGTCAATTTGGGATTGTTGTGGAGGTTCTACACCACAAGTTGTGAACGACGATACCGCTCATGGCATGGTTGCAGAGTTTGAAATTGGTGCCTCGCCAACAGTCATGGGATTGTTAGCTGACGATGACGTTTATTTAGATGCTTCCGGTCTGTTGGCTAATGGCATAGTCCAGTTTGAGATGAAAGTCACCTCTATGCCAAATGATGCGTCTGCGGCCTGGTTATTCAAAATTGAGTCTGGTGATGCTTCAACGGCAGTCGAGCTTAACTTAAATGAGAGTCAGGAAGGTGCTGATCCTGTGTTAGACCAGTGGCAAACCTACACCTACTCTCTACAGGCTTTGTTTGATGCAGGTTTAGATATAAGTGCGATTGATGTGGTTATGGTATTCCCGGCATGGGGCGCAGGTGAAGGCGCAGTATACCGAATCGATAATTTTGTGATTAAGCCAAATGAATAAACGATTTTATGTTCAATCACTTTATCTGTGTGTAACCAATTTAAAGAGTAGCCAATTATGAAAAACGTTAACTTTTACAAAAAACCATTAGCGAATTGTATCTCAGCGATCATTGCAATGAGTTTTAGCAGCCAGTTAGTCGCACAAGAATCAGAGCAGAGTGCGACTGAAAATGAAGAAATGGAAGTCATTAATGTAAGTGGTATCCGAGGCAGTTTAGCGCGTTCAATGAACTTTAAACGTGATAATTCAGGGGTCACTGATGTGATCTCTGCCGAAGATATGGGTAAATTTCCAGATACCAACCTGGCTGAGTCATTACAGCGAATTACCGGTGTAACCATTAGCCGCAGCAATGGCGAAGGTAGCCAGATTACTGTGCGTGGTTTTGGTCCTGAATTTAACCTGATTACGTTTAATGGCCGTCAAATGCCGGGTACTGGTAATACCCGTTCATACAATTTAGAAAACTTGTCATCTGACGGAATTAGCTCATTAGAGGTACAAAAAACAGCTCGTGCAGAAAACCCAACCGGTGGCTTAGGTGCCACTGTTGATTTGGTCACAGTAAAACCTCTAAACAGTCCTGGACTTAAATATTCGGTTTCGGCTAAAGCGATTCACGATACATCTAACAAAGAAGGGGATGATGTTACGCCAGAACTGAGTGCGGTTTACAGTAATACCTTTAATGATGAAACTTTTGGGGTAGCATTTGCCGCTAATTATCACAGACGTGATTTTCAGCAGCAGTCCGCTAATATTCAGGGCTGGCAGGCAAACGTGGATTTGCCGACCAATTTAACTGCAGAAAACGTAATAGATCCAAGACCACTGGATGATGATGGCAACCGTATCGGTAACCACTTTTTTCCACGTGATATGAACTATGGAATTGGTAACTTCCAGCGCGAGCGTGCTAACGGTTTTATTACCCTGCAATACGCACCATTAGATAATTTAATATTAACGGCAGATTATACCGCAACTCAGGCTACAACTGGCATGAACTCAATTGGATGGGGTATGTGGAATGATTATGGCGGTAATATTAATGCATACGAAATTGATGACCATGGCACGGTTTTATATGCTGATATCAGTGGTAATGATGGCTCGTTTACGGCCCAGCGTTCAACCACCGAAGTTAAAGAGAAATCAATTGGTTTTAACCTTGATTGGCGCCCAACTGACACTTTACACCTAGTGCTCGATTATCATGACTCAGAAGCCAAAATTGATAATGGTAAAGACAAAGGGTTAGGTAGCCAAGGTTCACTCGTTTTGGGTTCAGACCAACTGGACACTAAAATTTATGACTATCGTACAGGCGAGATCCCGCAGGCGCTTATCCATTGGAAAAACGGAACAACAGAACTGGCTCGCAGCGAAGTGGATAGCCACTTTAGCCAGTTTATTTATTCTCCGGGAAAATCTGCAGTTGAACAATTACAGTTAGATGGTACTTGGGAAAGTGATTTTGACAGCCCGCTGGTTAATGTGAAATTTGGTATCGCCCGAACTGAACAGGAGATTGGTGGCTCAAATGCCTGGAGTGGTTTGATTGGTGGTTTCTTATTTAATCCATCTTATACCGAAATGTTCCCTGATAGCATGTTTATCCGCCATGATACCAGTGACTTTTTAACTGAGTTTGCCGGTGGTGGCAGTGATATGGCTACCGATTATTATTACACCTTTAACTTTGACGAAGTGGTTGCACGCTCAGAAGCGTTTTTAACGAATGATGTGCTCGGGGGTGATGATTATTTTGCAACGTCGGCTTTTCATCCGTTAGGGACAACCGCTGAAGGCTGGGTAACCGAAGATACCACCAGTGTGTATCTACAATCTCAATTAGAATTTGATTTGTGGGATATTTACACACAATTAAATGTCGGTGTTCGATACGAAGAAACGGAAGTGGCTAGCCGGGTCCGTCAGGATGTACCGACCGAAGTTTGGTGGAAAGGTGGTAGTGAATGGCTGACCCAGTATTTACCGGGTGATAATAACTTTTTTGAATCGGAAGGTAAGCATGATGTTTTATTGCCTATGTTCGATTTGAAATTTGATTTAACTGACGACTTGGTTGCCCGATTCTCTTGGGGTAAAACAATTGCTCGTGCGCCTTTAGGTAACCTGGCCGGAGCTCGGTTTTTATCAGGCAGTCCAAAAATAGGTTCGCGTAACGGGAGTGAAGGCAATACCAACTTACAACCTTATGAGTCAACCAACCTGGATTTAAGCCTTGAGTATTACTACAAAGACGATAGCTATGCTTCAATTGGCTATTTCAAAAAGGATGTAAAAAACTTTATCGGCAATCAAATTGTGGAAACAACGATTGATGGATTCCGAGATATTTATAAAGGCCCACGTTGGAATCAGGCTGAAGCTAACATTATTGAACGAGGCGAGCAGGCTACTAACGATGCTATTTTTGCTGAAATACAAGCAAATGGCAGCCCGTTAAATGAGCAAGGTTTTATTGAACCAACGGCTGAAGACCCTTTGATTGTCTGGGATATAACCCGACCATTTAATGCACCGGACGAAAAAACGGTTGATGGTATTGAAGTTGCTGTTCAGCACGTTTTTGGTGAAACCGGCTTTGGTATTGGTGTAAATGGTACTTTTGTTGATGGGGATGTAGAGTTTGATATCGATAGTCTGGATCAACAAACGCCGTTAGTGGGGATAGGTGATTCTGCAAACTTTCAAGTGTTTTATGAAGATGATCGTTTGTCTGCAAAACTCACTTATGCATGGCGTGACGCATATTTAATTGGGGTTGGTCAAGATCAGGGCTCCTCAGACAATCCGCCACAATTTGCCAAAGCGTTTGCCCAATGGGATGCCAGCATTAACTATGATGTAACCGACAATCTGACGGTCTTTATTGAAGGGTTAAACCTGAACAATGAAACCGAGCAAGGTTATGGTCGCTACGAAGAGCAATTCCTATTTGCTCGCCAGTATGGCCCGCGTTACACGGTTGGTGCCCGTTATCACTTTTAATAAACCGTTCTGATAGGTTCAGTATCTGGTGTGACAGCCAGGTACTGAACTGATATTAACCTAATTGATAAAGCTGACCTTTTGTGATTTTTCACAAAGGGTAAGTGGTGCCTGAAAGGCAGTTGTTGGCTAGCGCATTTACAAAACAGTAAAGCCAATAACCTTGTACGTTGAGGTAATTATTGTGAAAAAATTTAATCGTCTTTCCCTGATTGCAGCAGTTGTTATTAGTGCTGTAGCATGCACAAATCAGGTCGCCGAATCCGGCTCTCGTGAACAAACTCAATCCGAATCTATTTGGCCAAAGATAGATTCAGCTATTAAACCTAATCCCGAATTGGAGCAAAAAGTTTCAGAATTACTCGCGCGAATGACGTTAGAGCAAAAAGTCGCACAGATGATTCAGCCGGAAATTCGTGATATCAGTGTTGAAGATATGCGTCGATATGGTTTTGGCTCTTATTTAAATGGCGGAGGATCATTTCCGGATGGTAATAAGCAAGCAACACCGCAGGACTGGATTGCTTTGGCTGAAAAAATGTATCAGGCATCAATTGATGATTCACTGGATGGAATTGATATTCCAACGATGTGGGGAACTGATGCGGTGCATGGCCATAACAATGTGATTGGTGCAACCTTGTTCCCGCATAATATAGGTTTGGGCGCAGCCAATAACCCGGAATTAATTGAAAAAATAGCCGGAGCAACTGCAAAAGAAGTGATGGCAACCGGAATAGACTGGATTTTTGCACCGACTGTAGCCACTGTGCGCGATGACAGATGGGGACGAACCTATGAAGGCTATTCTGAAGATCCGGAAATTGTTAAAGTTTATTCGGCTGCTATTGTAGCTGGATTGCAGGGAACTGAAGAAACTGGGTTTTTAGGGGACGAGCAGGTCATCAGCACGGTCAAACATTTTGTCGGTGACGGCGGAACAGAAAAAGGGGTTGATCAGGGCAATAATACTGTTTCTGAAGCAGAGTTATTTAAGGTTCATGCACAAGGTTATGTAGGCGGGTTAACTGCAGGTGCTCAGTCAGTTATGGCCTCATTTAATAGTTGGAATGGCGAAAAAATCCATGGCAATCATTATTTATTAACCGAAGTATTAAAAAATAAAATGGGCTTTGACGGTTTTGTCGTGGGAGACTGGAACGGCCACGGTCAGATTGCAGGATGCACTAATGAAAATTGTGCACAGGCAGCCAATGCAGGCTTAGATATTTATATGGCGCCGGGAAACTGGAAAGCGCTCTATGAGAATACTTTGGCGCAGGCTAAATCAGGCGTGATCCCTTTATCTCGGATTGATGATGCCGTAACCCGCATTTTACGGGTTAAATTCAGAGCCGGGCTGTTTGATAAACCCAGTCCTGAGAATAGAATACTGGCCGGGAAAACTGAATTAATCGGCCACCCTGAGCACAGAAAGATAGCCGCTCAAGCGGTGCGTGAGTCATTGGTTTTACTTAAAAATAATAATAAGATTTTACCGCTTAAACCTGATATGAATATATTAGTAGCGGGCGATGCTGCGGATAATATTGGCAAACAATCCGGTGGCTGGACCATTACCTGGCAGGGTACGGATAATCAAAATTCAGATTTTCCAGGTGGGACTTCGATTTTTGACGGCATTAAGCAGCAAGTCCTGAAAGCCGGTGGTCAGGTTGAGTTAAGTGAAGCGGGATCATATTCAACAAAACCGGATGTTGCGATTGTAGTGTATGGTGAGGAACCCTATGCAGAGGGTCATGGCGATCGAGAACATTTGGTCTATCAGGCTGAAAATAAATCTGATCTGGCGTTATTGAAAAAATTCAGAGCAGATGGTATCCCGGTTATTTCTATCTTTATCAGTGGACGCCCAATGTGGGTGAATCCAGAGTTGAATGCCAGTGATGCGTTTATTGCTGCCTGGCTACCAGGCTCTGAAGGGCATGCCATTGCGGATGTTTTATTGACAGATATTAAGGGACAGGTACAGCATGATTTCAGCGGTAAGCTGTCTTTTTCATGGCCAAAAACACCGACTCAAATTGTAAACCGGTTTGATGATAACTATGACCCCTTATTTAGTAATGGTTATGGGTTGAGCTATCAGGATAATGTGAACGTGTCAGATGCGCTGACTGAAAGCTATGAATTGAGTCAATCAGGAGAAGCTTTGGTGGAAGTATTTGACGGCAAGGCTCAGGCACCTTGGTCTATGGTCATGTTTGATCAGCAAGATACACTACAAATTGCCTCAAATACGGCTCAATTAGCACACATTTCTTACCGTACAATTGACAAAGTGGTTCAGGAAGATGCATTTCGTTTAAGCTTTAATCAGGCCAAAAACGCGGGAATCAGATTTAAAGCCGATAATGCTGTGGATATCACAGAAAGCCTGGATAGGTCAGCTGTATTGCACTTAAATGTAAAATTGAATAATTCTGCAAGTGGCGAGCTGTTTTTAGCTATGGGTTGTATTGATTTAGTTGAATGCGATAAATCTGTAACGATAAATACTTTAGCTGATAATGAATTGACTGATGAATGGCAGGATATTTATATTCCGCTTGCTTGTCTGGTCAATTCAACTGATGGCTTAGCGCAACTCAATTCGGCCGTTGAAGTGACTGCGACCGGAACGCTGGAGCTTGAAGTAAGCGAAATTGAATTTATTAATCAGACTGGAGTGCAAACTCTGGCAAGGTGTCAGTAAAATAAAATTTTAATACAAAACAAATCGGTCTGAGTGAATATTCACACTGACCGATTTGTTTAGCTAACAGAGTAAGTGAACGTGAGTTTTTGGATGTTAATGAACAAAAATTATTCGTTTCTTAGAGATTATGCTTACATATATTCACATTGTTTATATTAACCAGTAGAATAAAGACAAGATAAGGCTTTACTTTTGTTAATATTTTGCTAACAATCACGGTTAGCATAAAAAACGCCTTTATTGGTGTTTTCAACCACTTGTCCACTTAATTCTATTGGAGTTTGGCTTGATAAATATCCTTTTAGTAGACGATCACGAATTAGTGAGGACAGGGATAAGTCGCATATTAAATGAAGTCAGAGGCATTAAAGTCGTTGGCGAAGCGCAAACGGGTGAAGAGGCCGTTAAGTTTTGTCGCGAGCAGCATCCGCATATTGTACTGATGGATATGAACATGCCGGGTATCGGCGGCATTGAGGCGACTAAAAAAATTGTTCGTTTTTGTCCGGATACCAAGGTTATCTTTTTAACTGTTCATGCCGAAGGTCCACTCCCTTACAAAGTAATGCAGTTAGGTACAGCCGGTTATTTGACAAAAAGTGCCTGTCCGGATGAAATGATTAAGGCTATCCGACTGGTTCACTCAGGGCAAAGATATATCGCGCCTGAAATTGCGCAGCAAATTGCGTTATCTCAATTTTCAGGTCAGGATGAAAATCCGTTCGATAGTTTGTCCGAAAGAGAGCTGCAAATCATGCTGATGATCACGCGTGGTGAAAAGGTGCAGAATATTTCAGAAAAGCTGAGTTTGAGTTCAAAAACCGTTAATAGTTACCGCTATCGAATGTTTGAAAAGTTAAAAGTGAGCGGTGATGTTGAACTGACTCACCTCGCAATTAAATATAATATGTTAGATACAAGCAGCTTATAGGTTGCTTGTTTTATTATTAGCTTTGCGTCGAGCCCTTTCTTTTACCTTGTTTCACTTATTATAAATCACAAACAAAGACCATCCCGGCCTAAACTTTTTAGTAAATTACACGTATCATATTTGCATTTTATTGTTTTGACAGGTGTTTTAAGTGGCCCAAACTGAGTTTGACTATACTTCTTTTCTTAAAAACCTAACCCAGCAACCCGGTGTTTATCGTATGTATGATAAAGCGGGTGAAATCATCTATGTGGGTAAAGCAAAAGATCTTAAAAAAAGGGTTTCATCTTATTTTCGAAGCAATTTAACGAATCAGAAAACCATAGCTCTGGTGCGTCAAATCCACAATATTGACGTGACAGTCACGCATACCGAAACTGAAGCACTCATTCTCGAAAATAATTACATCAAGCAGTATATGCCTAAATACAATGTATTACTGCGCGATGATAAATCTTATCCCTATATAATGTTATCTGCGCATCAGCATCCGCGTTTGGCGTTTCACCGGGGCGCTAAAAAATCAGCAGGTCAGTATTTCGGACCTTATCCTTCTGGCGGGGCTGTGCGTGAGAGCTTAAGGGTGATGCAAAAAGTTTTTCCGGTTCGTCAGTGTGAAGACAGCTATTATCAGGCGAGAACCCGACCTTGCCTGCAGTATCAGCTAAAACGCTGTCTTGCTCCTTGTGTACAAGGTTATGTCACAGATGACGCCTATAATGAACAAGTTCAAATGGTGAAACTGTTTTTGCAGGGACGCAGTCAGGATGTCATTAATTTATTAGTGGATAAAATGGATGACGCCAGCCAGACTCTGGCTTTTGAAAAAGCCGCTCAGTACAGAGACCAGTTGGCCGCTTTGCGAAAAGTCCAGGAACAGCAATATGTGACCGGTAATCACAAAGCGTTAGATATTATAGGGTTTGCTTATCAGCATGGTGTTGCCTGTATTCATATTTTATTTATCCGTGACGGTAAAATTTTAGGTAGTAAAAGCTATTTTCCTAAAATGCCCAAAGCCTCAGCTGCCGAAGAAGTTCTGACATCTTTTGTTGCCCAGTATTATTTGAATCAAAACGATGGCCGAACACCGGGCAAAGAAATCATATTACCGCAAGTTATTGAAGAGCAAGCTGGTTTACAGGCTGCGATTCAGGAGCTTTATCAAATGTCGGTACAACTGATTGTGCCGAGTCGTGGAGAAAAAGCGAAATATTTAGAGCTGGCGTCAACCAATGCTCAAAATGCGGTGGCGACTCGCTTAACTGAATCTTTATCTATGCAAAGGCGATTTGAAGCATTAGATATGTCACTGGAACTGGCTGAGCCGATTCAGCGAATTGAATGTTTTGATATTAGTCATACTATGGGGCAACAGACGGTTGCTTCTTGTGTGGTATTTAATAGAAACGGACCCTTAAAAACGGATTATCGAAAATATAATATAGAAGGGATTACGCCGGGTGATGATTATGCTGCTATGGCGCAGGTATTATCCCGTCGGTACAAAGCGAATCAGGCGCAAGAAAAAATCCCGGATGTCATTTTTATTGATGGTGGTAAAGGTCAACTTGCCCAGGCAGAAGCCCATTTTACTGACTGGCCGAATAAAATGCCTTTGCTAGTTGGTGTGGCTAAAGGGGTAACCAGAAAACCCGGGCTGGAAACCCTAATTATGGCAGGTAGCCATCAGGTATTGAATTTGGAATCACATTCACCTGCATTACATTTAATTCAACACATTCGGGATGAATCTCACCGTTTTGCCATCACAGGGCACAGAGCTCGAAGGCAAAAAGTAAAAAACACCTCCACAGTTGAATCTATTCCAGGAATTGGCGCTAAACGACGTCAGGCCTTGCTGAAATATTTAGGTGGAATGCAGGAGCTAAAAAATGCTTCGGTTGATCAAATTGCCAAAGTGCCAGGAATCAGTCGTCAGCTTGCAGAGACAGTTTTTTCATATCTGCATGACAAAACACATTGATTAGTGCGACAATGACGCCAATTTAAGAAAAAAGGTTATGTTGATGTGGAACATTCCTAATATTTTAACGGTTTTCAGAATCTTCCTTATTCCGTTTTTTGTATTATTTTTTTATTTACCTATGCCCTGGGGGGCTTATATTGCCGCAGGTATTTTTGCATTAGCCGGCGCAACTGATTGGTTAGATGGTTATTTAGCCAGACGCTGGCAGCAATCAACACCTTTTGGCGCCTTTTTAGATCCGGTTGCCGACAAATTAATGGTGGCAACGGCTTTAGGTTTAATTGTTGAGCACTATAACGTCTTTTGGATGACTTTACCGGCCATTGTTATGGTTTGTCGTGAAATATTGATTTCAGCTTTAAGAGAATGGATGGCTGAGTTGGGCAAACGGGCCGCTGTTAAAGTTTCAAGTATCGGTAAATGGAAAACCTTTGCTCAGATGGGCGCAATTTTTGGTCTGTTGATGCCATTGAACCCGGCTGCATTCTGGTTTTGTGTTGGGTTATTTTATATCGCCGTTGTTTTGACATTCTGGTCTATGATGATTTATTTGAAAGCGGCCTGGCCAGAATTTAAAAGCGAATAAACATTTTCGTGATATTTCGCCTGTTTTTAGCGCTGATCGCTGTAATTTTGAGCGCTTAGAAAAAAGTTTGAAATTAAGTGTTGACTCATTCTCAATACTTTGTAAAATGCGCCTCGTTTTCAGGGATACTGTGAAACATTAATTTCATAGTTCTGGATGCATGTTGCGGCTGTAGCTCAGTTGGTAGAGCACAACCTTGCCAAGGTTGGGGTCACGAGTTCGAGTCTCGTTAGCCGCTCCAAAGTTTAGCTGAAGCGGCGGGTTGGCAGAGTGGCCATGCAGCGGATTGCAAATCCGTCTACCTCGGTTCGACTCCGGGACCCGCCTCCATAAACTGAAAACAAAAATTGTGTCGCCCGGGTGGTGGAATTGGTAGACACAAGGGATTTAAAATCCCTCGAAGGTAACTTCGTGCCGGTTCAAGTCCGGCCCCGGGCACCATTCTAGTTTAGCAGAGCTGGAATGGCGTAACATAAAATGCGGCTGTAGCTCAGTTGGTAGAGCACAACCTTGCCAAGGTTGGGGTCACGAGTTCGAGTCTCGTTAGCCGCTCCAATTTCTTTTAATTATGAAAGAAAAATATCTGTGATTGTGTCGCCCGGGTGGTGGAATTGGTAGACACAAGGGATTTAAAATCCCTCGAAGGTAACTTCGTGCCGGTTCAAGTCCGGCCCCGGGCACCATTTCCTGCTAATAGGAAATTATATACCTCTTATGCGGCTGTAGCTCAGTTGGTAGAGCACAACCTTGCCAAGGTTGGGGTCACGAGTTCGAGTCTCGTTAGCCGCTCCAAATTATCTTATCTTTTTTATATTCAATTAGTTAATCATACTGTTTAAAATTCTAAATTCTAAATTCTAAATTCTAAATTCTAAATTCTAAATTCTAAATTCTAAATTCTAAATTCTATCAGTTTTTGAGTGAATGGGTTTTCTCAGGAGTGACTATAATAAACTGGCATTTCTTTGGGAAGGATTAGGCAAAAGCGGCGATTAATAAGCCGTTTTCTTTGTCTTTGAGCAGTTTTGATTCTTGAAGTACTTCAATTGCGTGTTTGCGACATTTACCGCATTGATCGGCAATATCCATTTGTTTTCTAAGATCGGCAAGACTTTCACAACCATTTTCGGCTGCTTTTTTTATGGTTTTATCTGTAATACCATTGCATAAACAAACGTACATAATTCGACCTCACTTAGATGATGAAAACATTATAAATGAGAAATATTCGTATTAGCAACACTATTTTTTAGTTTGTGTCATTTTTATGATGATTTAAAATTTTAATTTGTAAACTAAAGATGACCCTTCTAAAAAAATTATAAAAAATAACACTTTTCAGACTTGGAATTTTAAAGAGAGCCCATATAATCTTTTCACATATTGGTTGATTATGATCAAATAATCAGCTGATTAATTTCCACAATAATATGAATGGAGAATATCAATGTCAGTATTAGTCGGTCGTCCAGCTCCGGATTTCACAGCTGCTGCAGTATTAGGTAACGGTGAAATCGTTGAAGATTTCAAATTAAGCGATGCAATCAAAGGTAAAAAAGCAGTTATCTTCTTTTACCCATTAGATTTTACTTTTGTTTGTCCTTCTGAGTTAATCGCTTTTGACAAGCGTTTTGCTGAGTTCCAAAAACGCGGTGTTGAAGTAATTGGTGTATCTATCGATTCTCAATTTACTCACAATGCATGGCGTAACACAGCTGTAAATGACGGTGGTATTGGTCAGGTTCAATATCCGTTAATTGCAGACGTTAAACACGAAATCTGCCAAGCTTATGATGTTGAACATCCTGAAGCGGGTGTTGCATTCCGTGGTTCTTTCTTAATTGACGCTGAAGGTGTTGTTCGCCATCAGGTGGTTAATGATTTACCATTAGGCCGTAATATCGATGAAATGTTACGTACTATTGATGCATTAAACTTCCATGAAGAGCATGGTGAAGTATGTCCTGCTGGCTGGCAGGAAGGTGATAAAGGTATGGACGCAAGCACTGCTGGTGTGGCTTCTTACTTATCAGAAAACGCTGACAAATTATAATTCGTAAGAATTAGTTTTAGTTTTTAAACCGCTTAATTAATTTTAAGCGGTTTTTTTGTTTTTAGGCCTGCATAATTTTTTTTGTCGACTATAGTTAAAAACGTAGTTTAGAGATATGTGTGCTTGAGGTATGTTGCCGACTTATTTGAATGAATAAGTCGGCTTTTTTGTATCTGTAGACTTGTGCTGATGCCTGAGTTATTTAAAAAAACTGGAATAACTAATCATAATCCCTAAGCTCGTATCCCGCTCGGTCAGAGGACTGTCTGTAATAGAAGTATCATACCAGGTATTATTGATATTGCCTCTGATAAAACCACCCCAAAGCGGGCTGGATATTGTTAAACCCAGACTTTTATTGAGTGCTGATTCTGCTTGGTAAAAAGCACGTTCAGCGGTCGCTTCTGATGCTCTCACGCCATAGTAGTAGTCAACATTGTTATCATCCAAATAGGTCAATTCTATATTCGGTTCTATCGCAACCGGACCATATCTATATTGCTTTCCTATCTTAAAATTCGTTTCAATACCGTTCGAACGAGATAAAGCATCGGCTCTAAAGCGGCTCGAAAACGTCCAGCTTTCCCGTTTATAGTTTATGGCTAAACCAGCATCCATAGAAAATTCACGATCTTCCATACCCTTAAAGTAATCACTATCCGATTCGTCAAACCCTTCAAACCTGGGGGATATTAAAGCCGATAGGCGCCAATTACTATTTTGGTAAACTTGATAGCTGATAAAAGGGCCAACTATCGATAACTTTTCACCCCGATAACCAACTAAAGGTAGCGGAATAAACCTTTGGTCATAGCCTTTATAAATCTCACGCTTAACAGCTAAACCTATGCCATAAGTTAACCCTTGTGGTTGGGTAAATTGGCCAGAAGATGGTTTATCTGCTGCATTAGCACTTTGGCAAAAAATTAAAAGTAACGGAAATAAATAGCCGCAAGTCAATTTCATTTTCATAAATCCCTAATGGTAAGTTAACTATCCCAGATACGGAAAAAACAGAGGTTGGATCATTAATTATTTTAATGATTGTACTTTGCATTTAGATGACGTACAAACTTACTTCATTTCATCGTAAACTATTGATTAATTAGTTGAGTGAGCTATCAGTTTTCACAGATATATCTGGTTTGACTACAGAGTTTATGTGAAAATGCGGGTCCTAACTAGCCCTATTATTATAGCTTCAAATCACTATCACATTATGAAAACAGCCTTAGCCCAAGTTGATTTATCCGCATTAAAACATAACCTTGCCCAAGTGAAAAAGTTAGCCAGACGGAGCAAAGTTATGGCTGTCTGTAAGGCTAATGGATATGGACATGGTTTGGTTAAAGTTGCCCAGGCTCTGGATGATGCTGATGCTTTTGGTGTCGCCAGAATTGAAGAAGCGCATAAACTGCGCTCAGCTGGCATTATTAAAACCATTGTTTTACTCGAAGGTTTTTTTGAGGCTAAAGATATTGCCAGCATTGCGGTTAATCAATTTGAAACCGTTGTTCACAGTGAACAACAACTCAGAGAGCTGGAACAGGCTGCGGCTTTATATAAAATTGACCGTCCAATAAAAGTATGGCTTAAAATTGATACTGGCATGTCACGTTTAGGAATAGACCTGTCTCAGGTTGAGTCCTTTATTTCACGTTTAAAAGCATGCCCTTGCATTCATCCTGAAATTATTTTGATGACTCACCTGGCATGTGCAGATGAATTGGGCAATGATTATAATCAATATCAGCTCGCACAATTTCAACAAGCCAGTTCGGCTTATTCTTTTGCACATTCTATCGCCAATTCTGCAGCGACTATGGTTCTGGAATCGGCTCGTCAGGATTGGGTCCGACCTGGCATTATGTTATATGGTGTGTCACCGATTGAACGGGAAACCGGACAAGATAGAAATTTGAAACCCGCAATGACTTTATCGAGCCAACTGATTTCAGTTAAAACGATAAAAGCCAATACAAATGTAGGTTATGGCAGTACCTGGCAATCGTCACAGCAGACTCAATTAGGAGTTGTTGCTATTGGCTATGGCGATGGCTATCCGCGCCATGCAAAAAACGGTACGCCCGTATTAATTAATGGCCGAATTGTGCCGTTAGTTGGGCGAGTGTCAATGGATATGATCACTGTTGACTTAGGTTCAGACGCGACAGATAAAATTGGTGATACTGCCATTTTATGGGGGGAAGGGTTACCGATCGAAAAAGTAGCTGAGTCGGCCGATACAATTGCTTATGAGATACTTTGCCAACTGACCAGTCGGGTTCGCTGGGTGTATAATTAATCAGCTGATTTAGTTAAATGAGCATTGTTTAGTAATTTAAAATCGCGTATAACAGTAAAAGGATTTAAACGTCGAGTGCCAGCTTGACGTGAATCATAAAAAATAAAATATGATTGATAGGGACCCAATTATACATGAATCAGTATCACATTCTTATTGTGGATGATGTCGCTGACAATATTCAAGTCGCGATGAATATGCTCAAGGAACAAGCCTACCATTTCACCTTTGCACTTAATGGTCAGCAAGCTCTGGATTTAAGTCTGGAACATGAATTTGATTTAATTTTATTAGATATTATGATGCCAGGCATGGACGGCTACCAAGTCTGCCAGTCTTTAAAAAAGAATGACAAAACAAAAGAAATCCCGATTATATTTCTGACCGCAAAAGTGGACGTCGATTCAATCGCAAAGGGCTTTCAGCTCGGTGCTGTTGATTATATAACTAAGCCATTCCATTCAGAGGAGCTTATTGCCAGAGTCAAGAATCATCTTGAGTTATATAACGCCAAGCAAACGCTTAAGTCATTAAATCTGAATCTGCAAACCAATTTAGTCCATAAAGAAAAACGCTATATGACTGAGCTGGAAGATAGTCAGAAAGAAATGATTTATGTATTAATGGAGTTGATGGAGGCCACCTCTGATGAAACCGGCAGTCATATCAAACGGGTATCTGAATATTCTCGTTTATTAGCTTATCATTACCCCAGCCTGAATGACGCCGATTGTGAAACTATATATCATGCTGCGCCCATGCATGATATTGGCAAAATTGCGATACCTCAGGATATTCTTCATAAGCCAGGCAAGTTAACTGCTGAAGAATTTGATGTCATGAAAACCCATACAACAAAAGCGCATGACATTTTGAGAATGTCTAAGCGAAAATATATTCAGGCCGCAGATATTATCGCCTGTCAGCATCATGAAAAGTGGGATGGCAGTGGTTACCCAAATGGCTTAGCCGGTAAAAATATTCATATTTATGCCCGAATTGTTTCTCTGGCCGATGTATTTGATGCTTTAACCCATAAACGAAAATATAAAGATGCCTGGCCGGTTGAAGATGCGCTGACCTATATTATTGAGCAAAAGGGGCATCAATTTGAACCTTTGCTAGTAGATATTTTTGTTAAACATTTTGATGAGTTTTTAAAAATAGCCGAATTAGATGACTAGATTTTTTCTGCTGGCCATAGGATGGCTGTTTGCATTACAAGTTAATGCAATTGAATGGACAACAATAGAAGCTGACTGGTTAAAGCAACAAAAAACGCAAAACCGAGTCATACATTTAGGCTCGGACTATGCTTGGCCTCCTTTTGATTTTATTGATACTCAAAACCGCCATCAGGGAATCTCTGCTGATATTTTGGCTTTAATACAAGCGAAAACCGGGCTCAGGTTTGAAGTTCATTCTGATGTTTGGAAAAGTGTGATGGCACAAATGTCAAATAATCAGTTAGATGGGTTAGTTTGTGCTGCCGAAACACCTCAAAGAAGTGCCTACCTAAATTTTACAGAGCCTTATGCCGTGATGCCGCTGGCGATTGTTGTTCAAAATGGCAATCACAGTATTAAATCAATAGCTGATCTAATTGGCAAAACCGCTTCAATTAACTCTGGATCTTATTTGCACGAATGGCTCAAAAAAAATCATCCGGATATAAAACTAAAGCTTGCTCAGTCAAATGTAGAGGCGATTGAAGCTGTCTCATTTGGTCAGGCTGATGCTTATCTCGGTAACATTGCAGTTGCGACCTATACCATTAAAAAGCATTATTTTACCAATTTAAAAGTGACCGCAAAAATAAATGAACTGGCAACTCAAACCTCGATTGCGATAAGCAAAGAACAGCCTGTTTTATTTTCCGTTATGGAAAAAGCCCTTCAGGATATTAGTATTGAAGAGCGGTTAGCGATTCATCATAAATGGTTTAAAGCGTCCGAAAGTCACAGTCTTGTTCTGGATGAAACTGAGCAAAACTGGCTCCGTCAGCAGGGTAAAATTACCGTTGGTATCGACCCCAAATGGCGATCTTTTACATACCAAGATAGCCATGGTGATATAACCGGGTTGTCGGTTGAAACCATTCGTTTGCTTGGTCAAAAGTTAGGGCTATCGATTGAGTTTAAAGCCAGCAGTTGGCCGCAGAATCTGGCTAAACTGAAACAAGGCCAAATTGACCTTGTCATTGCTGCCTATAAAACCAAAGCGCGCCAGAGTTATGCTGAGTATTCCCAACCCTATTTTTCGGCAATTAACTACTTTTTCAAGCGAGCTGATGTAAAAGGCAGCTCGTTGGCTGAAATGAGTGGAAAAACGCTTGCTGTCACTCAGGGGCATGCTTATATCGAGCGTTTCAGACAATCTTTTCCGCACATTAAAATTTTAGAAACACGTCATTTAGATGAATCTATCGAAGCTGTACTTTCCGGCAAAGCCGATCTGATATACGAGACTTATGCTGTGCTGACTAGCGCATTAAAACGGCAAAAAATATACGATATTCTGCCTTTTCTTTCAGCCAAAGATAATGAACTGACGCAACTGCATTTTATGGCGAATGCACAAAACCCTATGTTAATTCAGTTACTCAATAAAGCGCTGAATAGCACTTCTGTAGAAGAAAGAAAAGAGATTGAACTGCGGTGGTTTAGCGGGGTAGACAAAACAGAGCAAAATTCATTATCCCCTATTTTTTCAACTGAAGATATTTCCTGGATGCTGGATAATTCAAAGGTTCGTTTTGCGGGTGATCCCAATTGGCTGCCTTATGAAGCGATTGATGACAAGGGAGAATATGTTGGCATAGTTGCCGATTATCTTAAAAGAGTAGAGCAGCAAAGTTTGTTGAGGTTTGATTTAGAGCCTACATCAAGCTGGCAGGAAACACTGGCCCTCTCAAAGCGTAATCAGGTCGATGTCATTTCGGGGGATATAGATGATGCTGTACTGGCGAAAAATTACCGTCCGATATCCGCTTATTTTTCCAACCCCATTGTGATTCTAATGCCAAAGCAAGCAAGTTTCATCAATCACCTGAACGAATTACGTGGGCAAAAAATCGCGGTCATTAAAGGCTATGGCTATACACACAAGCTTAAAGCGCATTATCCGAACCTGAATTTTCTTGAGGTAGACAATGCCGAAAGTGCAATGCAGGGCGTTGAGCAAGGCCTATATGATGCTGCTTTAATGTCGCTCGCCAAAGCTCGGTATTTACTGATTCAGGCTGATTTTTTAAATGTTAAAGTAGTCGGTAAAACCGATATTGAAATGCAGGTGACGCTGTTTGTGACTAAGTCCAAACCTGTATTGCACCATTTATTAGATCAGTTAATGCAAACTATCGCAAAGCAACAGGGAGCTGAGATATTAAATAACTGGACTCAAATTACTTTGCTTGAAAAAACAGACTATAACTTGATTGCCAAAGTCATTATAGCCGCCGTAACTATATTGCTCTTTATTATATTCTGGAATCTTAAACTGAAAAAGGAAGTCACACGACGAGAAGAAACCGAACGTTTATTAGCCTTGGAAAAAGAAAATTTTCAAGCATTATTTGAACAAGCGGCAGATGCTCATATTCTGCTAAAGGATGACAGAATCATCGCGACGAATAATGCTTGCCTGATTTTATTAGGAGCGCGCCATAAATCTGAAATTATCAATACCAGTTTATTGGAATGGTCGCCCAGTTTTCAGCACGGACACCACAGCAGTTTTAAAAAATTAAATTCCGCGCTTAAGCTTGCTAAAGAAAGTGGTGGCAATCGCTTTGACTGGCAATGTTTACCGGTTACCGGTGGGCTTTTTTGGGTCGATATTGTTGCTGTACCGATAAAATACCAAGGTGATCCCTGCCTTTATTTAACCTTACGCGATAAAACGGAACAAAAGCGTTTAGAGTCCCGTTTAAAAGATAATCAAGCGCAGTTGGAGCTGCTGATCAACAATCTACCTCTGAGTGTGATGGTAACAGATGAAGCGGGTGACATTTTATTAGCCAATCAAGCCGTATTAAACGAATATCGGCTAACGCTGGCACAAGCCAGACAACTTAATATAAAAGATTATTTTCACGATCCAGAAGATAGGACGGTTTTGATTCAAGACATCAGTGAAGGCAAAGCCGTTAATCAAAGAATCGTTCAGATGAAAAAGCCAGGTGGCGGGCTTAAATCTATGATGGTTTCAATTATTCCGATTAAATATGCCAATCAGAATGCCATGCTCAGTATCGCCGTTGATATGAGTGAGCGAATTGAGATGGAAACTCAGTTAACTCAGGCTAAAGAGTTGGCTGAATCTGCTAATAAAGCCAAGTCTGAATTTCTGGCGAATATGAGCCATGAAATTCGAACTCCGATGAATGCCATTATTGGTTTTACTGAATTGCTTAGTGCCCAGGTCTCAGATGAAAAATTAAAGTCGTTTATTCATATTATCCAGTCTGCCGGGAATACATTGCTAATGTTGATTAATGATATTCTGGACTTATCTAAAATCGAATCCGGCAAACTGACAATTGAAAACCGGGCAAATAATATTCGCGAAATATGCAGTGAAGTGAAAAGTGTGTTTTTGATGAAAGCCCAGCAAAAAGATCTGGCATTTGACGTAATTGTGGATGATAACCTGCCGGACGCTATTTTGATTGATGCGACTCGACTGCGGCAAATCTTATTTAACTTAATCGGTAACGCGGTTAAATTCACCGAACAGGGCAGTGTTCAGGTTGAAGTGAAAGCGATTAATATTGATGAGCATTTAAGTAAAATTGATGTACAGATTGAAGTGCAGGATACAGGCATAGGCATACCTGCCGAGCAACAAAGCAGAATATTCGATAAATTTGAGCAGCAAACTGGTCAGGACATTAAAAAATTTGGTGGCACAGGGCTAGGTTTATCTATTACCAAACGTTTGGTTGAAATGATGGGCGGTGAGATCAGAGTAAAAAGTGAGCCGACGAGCGGTTCCTGTTTTACTGTTTTGCTTAAACATTTGGATATAGCGGCCATTAAAGCAGATAAAACCCTTAAAGCTTCACTCGACTTTAACCCGGATTTGATAGAATTTGAGCCTGCCAGTATTTTGGTTGTGGATGACATTGAAAATAACCGAGCTTTACTGAGAAATAATTTTGCCGATTCGAAGTTGACTGTTTATGAAGCCCAAAACGGGCAAGAAGCGCTGGATGTTTGTCAGCAGAAAATGATTGATTTAGTGATAATGGACATTCGAATGCCTGTGATGGATGGCTATCAGGCAGCGGAGAGGTTAAAGTCTAGCTATCCTAAGTTACCTGTTATCGCTTTGACCGCATCTGTTATGCAGGATGAGTATGAGCAAACAAAACAGCAATTTTTTGATAATTACCTGCGTAAACCCGTTTTACGCACTGACTTAATTTCAACACTGACGCAATTTTTACGGTTTCATACCAACAAACAGGTAAAATCAGAGCCGTCACTATCCTCAATGGCCAGCCTTACCGAACCTGAGTTGGCGGCGCTGCAAAAGACTCTGACCCCGGATATTTTAGAAATCTTTCAAAAGGCAAAACAAAATAATCAGGTAAACGAAATTAAAACGTTCGCCAAATTGTTAGCCGAAGTGGCACATCAGAATCATAATGCACTATTAGATAAATATTCAGCGCAGCTATTAAGCAAAGTCGATAGCTTTGATATCGCCGGTATGAGTTATCTGCTGAATCAGTTTGGTTTACTGGTTGAAGAAATGAATATCGAACGGGTTTGAATAACGAATCAAAAATTAATCATTAAGGCAGAATGTGCACCTTAATGATTAATTAGTCTGAGTTTAATGGCAATTTACGACTAAAATGTCTTTGTTAGTGGTCAGCAATGATTGTGCTAACTTTTCTACTTCTACTTTATCAAAAATTGATTTGGTAGAAATAGTCACTACCCCCTGATTTTTTTGGATTTCAATACCAATATCAAGCAATTTTTCGGTTGATAATTTTTTCATTCCCTGTGGTACATTTGCGCCTTCTGTATAGGCGGCAAGTTGGATTTTTCTACAATATTGACCGCTTTCCTCGATTTTCTCTTGTATCGAACTTTCGCCAACAATTTCTGTCTGTCTACTAAAATTGGGTTCTGCAAAGGTTGGCATTGCTAGACAAGCGAATATTAAAATTGAGAGTTTTCTCATAGCGTTACCCTGCTAGTGTGCTGAATAGTTGTAAAATCGGCCTGAAGTCGGTCCTGAAAATGCTTGATCGGTAACAAAGTAAGGGATAAAGCCTTTAGATGCCGATAGAACCTGGTTTGAATTAAGGTCAATTATTCTGGCATTGATAACCAGCCCATTTTGGTGCCAAACCATAGTGCCTGATAATACATGGTCTATGCCTTGTACATCTCTCAACTCCTTTGCTTTTCGACTAAATACAAAATCACCAGCTGATGTAACTTTAATGAAGCCTGTGGTTTTAAAATCAACAACAGGCAGTCCAAGTTGTCTGATTTCTGTAATAAACTCTTCTGAAATCTGGTTTCCTGCCAAGTTACTTTTTTGTAATGACTCATCCAAATTTACAAATGAAGTAACGGCTATGTTTCTCAGGCGGTATGGTTGTAGGTTATCTACTAGTTCACGAGCCATTCGGGAAATATAATTGGTCAGTAGCTGATGATTTGCATAAGGCATTTGTGGTCCGGCTTGCCAGACAGATGCATGTCCAGGTTGTGTTGCACTTGCATGCACATGGGCTGCATCTTCATTAATGACTACAGGTCGGCGAGGGTGGCAATCTGCTTTTCCGCCTTCATGGTCAAAAATGCCCATTTCGCAGTCATTAATTTTAGAATCTGTGATGGTCATAGTGGTACAAGCAGTAAGAGAGCTGAGTCCTAGCGCTGTGAACAGCATTGCGATTTTAGATTTCATAAATCATTTCCTTAAATAAAATTAGATGCGCTTCTAAACTATCGGCTCTATTAATTTTTAATTCATAAGAAAAATTCTTAGATACAAATATGAGGGGATATAGTTTTTATTACCCAAAATGCAGGTATAATAACTGACTGGTAGTACCACTTTTGAAGGTTATTAATTCGTGGTGCTTAGACCGTTAGGAGAGCATCTACGTTAACAAGGATTGACTTATAGTCCCTATGAATGTCGCAGTTATTCATCAGCACCAGTTAATACTAGATAGTTTTATTAAGCTTATTGAAATTGAAGGGTGGCGAGTTATTGCCGGTTTTATTCAATTTCAGGATGCGATCGAGCAATTGAAAGCACCAGAAATCGATATTGTTATTTTATCTCTTCAGGGATCTGGCGATACTGCTACAGAGCAGATTGCACAATTAAAAAAGGTATTGCCAGGCCGCCCAATCTTAGTCATTAGCCCATTTTGCTCTCAAGCTTATGTCAATTCAGCCATACAAGCCGGAGCTTCAGGCTACCTCTCAAAAAATATATCAGCGGATATTTTAATTGAAGCCATCAGTGAACTCTTGAACGGGGAGTTGTATATTAACCTGTCCGGGAGTCGGGTGAGTGAACAAAGCCTTGGTTGCCGTCCCCTTATACTTGAATGTTTAACCGGCCGTGAATTTGAAATATTCCTAAGTTTTGCTAAGGGATTGAATCCTAAACAAGTTGCGATTGAATTAAATATTATGCCTAAAACAGCACATGTTCACAGGGCCAATATCATGAAGAAGCTTCAGGTGCGCAGTCAGTTTGCTTTACTCAAAATTGCAATGGATTGCGGATTGATTAGCAGTCACGATATTGCAGTCTAAGCTTTAGCTCTCTATTAAGTTTCGATTGAAGCTTATTCCCTCACTGAACTAAGCCTACAATATATGTTGCTCCGCTTATTTTTACACCGAGCCCTGCAGAAAATTTGCCAATCTAAGCTCGCTTTCTGTTGAGTTATCGCTAAAATACGCGCTTTTAATGAAGTAAGTCGTTTTTATATGTCTAAGAATAAATCAAACGCGATTGATTATTTAACGCTAGCGCCTATGGAAGGTGTGGTTGATCATATGATGCGGGATTTATTGACTCGGGCTGGCGGTTTTGATCTTTGTGTGACTGAGTTTTTGCGTGTGACAGATGCGTTATTGCCAAAACGTTCGTTTTATCGGTTATGTCCCGAGCTTGAACAAGGTGCCAAAACACCTTGTGGCACTCAGGTGCGAATTCAGCTTCTGGGTAATCATGCTGAATTATTGGCAGAAAATGCAGCCAGAGCAATTGAGCTGGGTTCACACGGAATCGATGTCAATTTTGGTTGTCCGGCTAAAACGGTTAATAAATCAAAAGGCGGCGCAATTTTATTAAAAGAGCCGGATACCATTTATCGGGTAATGCATGCTATTCGTCGGGCGGTACCTAAATCACACACCGTCAGCGCTAAAATTCGATTAGGGTTTGATGATACTGAACGGTTTCATGATAATGTCAGAGCGATTCAGGCCGCAGGCGTTAATGAGCTAGCGATACATGCCAGAACTAAAAAGCATGGTTATCGCCCGCCAGCTTACTGGCATGAAATAAAATCACTCGAGTCTTTTTGCACCATGCCGATCACCGCAAACGGAGAGATTTGGAATGCCGAAGATGCAAACGCCTGCATGCTGGCATCCAATACGAATCGTTTAATGCTCGGGCGAGGCGCTTTAGCGGTTCCTAATTTATCAGCCGTTATTCGCCATCAGGCCCGGCCTATGCCCTGGAGTGAGGTGCTTGAATTGTTGCAACAGTATGCAGACTTTAACATTAAAGGCGATAACGGGCTTTATTACCCGAACCGGGTAAAGCAGTGGCTGACTTACCTTAAACTGGCTTATCCGCAAGCGTTAAGTTTATTTTCTGATATTAAAACCCTGAAAACAAAAGCTGAGATACTGCCCTTTTTACAAGCTGAGTAAAAAGGGCAGCAAACCCTGATTATATTTTGGCTAAATCGGCGTTGTGCTCGAACTCTGAAATCAGGTTTAAGCTTTCTTTTGCAAAGCCGGCACCTATCTCCTTGTGGTAATTAAATACGGTATCCGCCCCTGCTTTTATCAGCAGTTCGCCTTCATCCGCATATTGTGAAATAGCCGCAATTCTGCCTGTATAATGGCAGAGTTTAAGCTGTGCAATAACGTTTTTCATATCCGCCAATGAAGGCAAAGCTATCATCACCAGTTTAACCTGGCTTAGGTTAACCTGTTGCCAGAATTCGATATCTTCAGCATCGGCTAGTGCCACATTACGATTAAATATTTTATGTTTATCGATACGGTCTGAATCCGCATCTATTCCCCAGACTTTATCGCCAATTTGATTGGCTAGTGCATCATAACTACCGCTACCGACCCGGCCCATTCCAACAACCAGTATTTCGGCTGTTGTTGGCATGTTGGGGCAGGTATTATTCACTGTATCTTCGCTTTCGAATTTGAGCAGTTTGTCTTTATAGCGGCTGAAATATAAGTGGGCATGTTTAAATACAAAGCTACTGATAACAAAGGAAATAGTGACAGATATTGCAATGGCAACCAGCCATTCCGGGTTCAACCAGGCTTTATCGACACAAATTTTTGCAACAATTAAACCAAACTCACTGAAATTCATCAGTGCCATGCCGGTTAAAAAGCTGGTTCTGGCTCTGAGTTTTAATTTAGCGAGAATAAAAAAGAAAATGGCAAATTTAACCGGGATCAATAAAGTAAGTGCTAGGGCCAGACTCAGTGTTTCCACTGTTGGCAACGCAGTAAACCCAATGGATAAGAAAAAACCAATTAAAAACAGGTCTTTAAAATGCATTAAAGATTTATAAAGCTCGTTTGATTTGGCATTTGAGCTTAATAACATGCCGACCAGTAAAGCGCCTAAATCCCCTTTCAAATTAAAAGCGTAAAAAAGTTCATAACCACCAAAGGCTAAACAAAAACCGACCAAAGGTAATAATTCACCGTGACCGGATTTTTCCAGCAATCGGCCAATATAAGGTTTGAGTGGAATTAATAAAAACAGGCTCAAAGCCCAGATGCTAGGCAGAGTACCAAGTGCTGCAACTAAAAAGACCACAGCTGCAAAATCCTGAATAACCAGAATACCGATTGAAACTTTACCATGGCGCGTTTTCAGTTCACCGGTTTCTTCAAGAATTTTGGCCACACATACAGTGCTGGAAAAGCTAAGCGCAAAACCGATAAAAGCAGCTGTTTGCCAGTCTACTTTAAATAGTTGAATTGAGGTTATCACGCCAACCAGGCAGGTGCCGGCTGCTACTAAAGCCGTGACAACACACATAGGAATAATAGAGCCGCCCAGTACAACCGAGTCGGTAATGTCTTTTATTCTGACTTTAAGTCCAATCGTGAACAATAAAAGGGTAATACCCAGGTTGGCAAAAGTCTCAAGGTTGGCAATTGGAGTCATGCCATAAGCATTCATTGCAAAGCCTGCTATTAAATACCCTATCATGGGGGGGAGGCCAAATTGCTTAAGAACAAAACCAAAAATAAAGGTGATAAGTATCCAGTAAAAATCCATTCAATGCAGTGCTTATAAAGTTATTGTAAAGCTATCTTAAATCAGTCAAACGGATAAAACAAAGGCTGTCAGATTTTTTGCAATAAATACATGCGTTAGATCAAGACTGCTTAGTATGAAGTGTGTTTATTAAGCGAGTTTGCTGAGTTTATTAATGACAACGGAAGCCGCAAAAAAGCCAAAGCTGCCTGTTACCACTGTGCTTGCACCAAAACCTGTCGCACAGTCGAGCCGGGCAGGGCCATCCGTCTCAGGTTTTTGCAGGCAAACACCGCCGTTATCTGTAGGGTATTTTAATTGCTCAGTTGAATAGATTGCGTCTACTCCAAATTTGCGTTTTGGATTTTTAGAAAAGTTATGCTCGCGTCTGAGCTGGTTGCGCACTTTTGCTAAAAGTGGATCTTGGATTGTTTTGGCTAAGTCGCCTATTTTTATTTGGCTTGGATCCGTTTGTCCGCCGGCACCTCCAATTGTAATAATTTTAACCTTATTGCGTTTACACCAGGCAATCATTGCCGTTTTGGCTTTAACGTTATCCGTCGCATCAACAACATAATCGAGATCTGTACTCAATAATTCACGCACATTATCAGGTGTAACAAAGTCTTCTATTTCATTAACGATGCAATCTGGATTAATCGATTTTACACGATTTGCCATGGCTTCAACTTTAGACTGACCATATTGACCGCTAATCGCATGGATCTGTCTGTTGGTATTGGATACACAAATATCGTCTAAATCGAACAAAGATAATTGGCCAATTGCGGTTCGAGCTAGGGCTTCAACTATCCAAGTGCCAACTCCGCCAATGCCAACAACCGCAACATGAGCTTGATTCAGTTGTTTTACGCCTTGCTGGCCATATAAACGTTTACTGCCATTAAAGCGGTTGTCAAAAGAATCTGAGCGCATTGGATACCTTAGTCTGTTATTGAGAAAAGCGGTATTATACCTAAGCCCGTATCCGAATCCTAGCAAGTCGAATGACTTGAGATTATATCTTTGACTTGCTAACTTGGCGCCCCGGTTACCTGAATACAACTTAAGGATTAAAATGGAAATTAATTTCAGTGAATTAAGCCCGGCTCAGGCTTATTTTGTAATGACTCAAAGCATAATTCCCAGACCAATTGCATGGGTATTGTCTGAAAATCAAAACCAGACTTTTAATCTGGCACCTTATTCGTTTTTTAACGCAATAAGTTCAGATCCGCCACTGTTAATGTTCAGTGCAGGGAAACGAAGTGAAGGTACAGATAAAGATTCTTTAACCAATATTCAGCGAAGTGGCCAATGTGTGATACATATTGCGACAGCCGAACAAATTAATCAGGTGCATCAAACGGGTACCGCCTTACCACCCGAGCAGTCTGAAATTGATGAATATAATATAGAGCTTACTAAATTTGACGGTTTTGCTTTACCCAGAGTGAAACAAGCACCGATTGCTTTTGGCTGTGAATTTTATAAGGTTGATGAAATTGGCAATAAACCCATGTCATTGGTTTTTGTTGAAATAAAACAAGCTTATATAGATGACGCAGTTGCAAGCTGGGTGAAAGAGGGCAGATTAAAAATTGATAGCCAGCAACTAAATCCATTAGCTCGTTTGGGCGGACTGGAGTATTCGTCTGTTGGTGAGGTATTACAGCCGGATTAGGATTTGTTTGTGATTTAAGCGATCAGAAGAAACCTGTCATTAGGCAAAACACTAATTAATTTAGATTAACCATTTAAATTAATGACGCATACGTCTAAAATGCGCGCAATTTAAGAAAACAGGTTTGAATAAAATGACTAAAATTGGCATTTTTGGCAGTAATGGCCGTATGGGACGTGCATTAATTGAAGCATGTAAACTGAACGAAGAAGTTGAGTTAACCCAAGCAATTGTGCGTGAATCATCTGCATTTTTAGGGATGGACGTAGGCGAAATTGCGGGTATAGGTAAATTAAGTTTAGCAACGACTAGCTTAAATCAGCAGGCTGAATTGGCTGATGTCTATATCGATTTTACATTGCCTGATGCCAGTGTAGAAAACATTAAATGGTGCGTTGCCAATAAAAAACCGATTGTCATTGGCACTACCGGCTTTAGCAAAGAGCAGTTAGCCTTGATTGATGAAGCTGGCAAGCAAATTCCGGTAGTTTTTGCTGCTAATATGAGTGTTGGTGTGAATTTATTGTTTAAGTTGCTTGAAACTACCGCAAAAGTCATGGGTGACTATACGGATATTGAAATTTGGGAAGCGCACCACAGACATAAAAAAGATGCTCCATCGGGCACAGCATTAGCACTAGGACAGGTAATCGCAGATACCTTAAAGCGTGATTTAGACGAATGTGCAATTTATGGTCGGGAAGGTAATACTGGCGAGCGTGATCCGAATACGATAGGGTTTGCAACAATCAGAGCTGGCGACATCGTTGGCGAACATACTGCAATGTTTGCCGATATTGGTGAACGAATTGAAATAACGCATAAAGCATCGAGCCGTTTAACCTTTGCAAAGGGCGCTGTGCGGGCAGCCCACTGGCTTGCCGGTAAACCGGTTGCTAAATATGATATGCAAGATGTTTTAGGGCTTAAAGACTAAAACTCATGTAGAGTAGTTTTTAATCTATGAATAATAAATCCCGGAAACCGTTAAAAGGCTCCGGGATTTTTTATACCTGTTAGACTTAGATTTTAATTTATTGTTTTATAAGGTTAATTTTATCTAAAAAAGGTTATTTTTAGATAAACAACCCTGTTATGTAAGTTTTAATCAAAAGTGTCTGTTTTATCTGTTTTAGCTAATTTTTAATGATAAAGCATTATTTCACTCAGTTTTACAATTTTTATTAGCTAATTTCAGTTAAATCATCTAGAATAGACAAGATTTATCTACGCGATTTTAAAATCGCATTCGCAGAATTCTGAAAACGGGCAGCTGTTTAAATATAGCACCCGTTTTTTAATGTTCAGGAGGTCGTTTTGGCTGAAACCGCCTTGTTAGTACTTGAAGATGGTACTGTATTCAAGGGCACTTCGATTGGTGCTGAGGGGATGTCAGTTGGTGAAGTTGTATTTAACACTTCAATGACTGGTTATCAGGAAATTTTGACTGATCCATCATATGCGGAGCAAATTGTTACTTTAACATACCCGCATATTGGAAACACAGGCACAAACTCTGAAGACGAAGAGTCTGCTCATATTTGGGCAAAAGGGTTAGTGATCCGTGATTTACCATTGCTTGCGTCAAATTTTCGTAATCAACAAAGTTTATCTGACTATTTAAAAGCGCGTAACATAGTTGCGATCGCTGATATTGATACTCGTAAATTAACACGTATCTTGAGAGAAAAAGGAGCTCAGGACGGTTGTTTGATTACAGGTGATGATGCTGAAAAAGCACTTGAGCAAGCAAAAGCTTTCCCTGGATTAAAAGGCATGGATTTAGCCAAAGAAGTCACAACACAAGAAACTTATCAGTGGACTGAAGGCAGTTGGGCTTTAGGTCAGGATGCATATGCAAAACCTGCGGATAAGCCGTTTAAAGTGGTTGCTTATGACTTTGGTGTTAAACGTAATATTTTACGGATGTTGGTTGACCGTGGTTGTGATTTAACGGTAGTGCCTGCAAAAACACCTGCAAGTGAAGTGCTTGCAATGAACCCGGATGGAATCTTTTTATCGAATGGTCCTGGCGATCCAGAACCCTGTGATTACGCGATTGCAGCCATAAAAGAAATTCTTGAAACAAATATCCCGGTATTTGGTATTTGCTTAGGCCATCAGTTATTAGCCTTAGCCAGTGGTGCACAAACGGTTAAAATGAAATTTGGTCATCATGGTGCAAACCATCCAGTGCAGGATTTAGAGTCTAAAGTGGTTATGATTACCAGCCAAAACCACGGTTTTGCGGTTGATGAAACCAGTTTGCCTGCTAATTTAAAGGCGACTCATAAATCATTATTTGATGGATCACTGCAAGGCATTCATCGCACAGATAAACCTGCATTTAGTTTCCAGGGGCACCCAGAGGCTAGCCCGGGTCCACATGAAGCCGCAGATTTATTTGATCACTTTATCGAGCTGATTAAACAAGCTAAATAAACGAGCCAGACAGAGATACGACAGATGCCAAAACGTACTGATTTAAAAAGCATTTTGATTCTGGGCGCTGGACCGATTGTGATTGGTCAGGCCTGCGAATTCGACTACTCAGGCACACAGGCCTGTAAAGCGTTAAGAGAAGAAGGTTATCGAGTTATCTTAGTTAACTCTAACCCTGCAACGATTATGACTGACCCGGAAATGGCTGATGCGACTTATATCGAGCCAATTCACTGGGAAGTGGTTGCTAAAATTATTGAAGAAGAACGTCCGGATGCCGTTTTACCAACTATGGGTGGTCAAACCGCATTAAACTGTGCTCTGGATTTAGATAAGCATGGTGTACTGGAGAAATTCGGTTGTGAGCTGATTGGCGCAACGGCTGATGCCATTGATAAAGCGGAAGATAGAAACCGTTTTGACAAAGCAATGAAAGCGATCGGCTTAGAAACGCCTCGTGCTGAAATTGCTCACAGCATGGATGAAGCGCATGACGTATTATCACGCATTGGTTTCCCGTGTATTATCCGTCCATCATTTACTATGGGTGGTTCAGGCGGCGGTATCGCTTACAACGTTGAAGAATTTGAAGAAATTTGTACCCGTGGTTTAGATTTATCACCAACGAACGAGTTATTGATTGATGAATCATTAATCGGTTGGAAAGAGTATGAAATGGAAGTGGTTCGCGATAAAAACGATAATTGTATTATTGTTTGTGCGATTGAAAACTTCGACCCTATGGGGGTTCATACCGGTGACTCCATTACAGTTGCACCAGCGCAAACGCTAACCGATAAAGAATACCAAATCATGCGTAACGCTTCTATGGCGGTTTTACGTGAGATTGGTGTTGAAACTGGCGGCTCAAACGTTCAGTTTGGTATTAATCCGGACAATGGTCGTATGGTGATCATTGAGATGAACCCGCGTGTATCCCGTTCATCTGCATTAGCGTCTAAAGCAACAGGTTTCCCGATTGCAAAAATCGCCGCTAAATTGGCCGTAGGTTACACCTTAGATGAATTAGATAACGACATTACAAACGGTAAAACACCAGCGTCGTTTGAACCATCAATTGACTATGTTGTGACTAAGATTCCACGTTTCAACTTTGAAAAATTTGCGGGTGCAAACGACCGGTTAACCACACAGATGAAATCTGTTGGTGAGGTAATGGCAATTGGTCGTAACCAGCAAGAATCAATGCAAAAAGCATTACGCGGATTGGAAATTGGTGTTTCGGGTTTTGACCCAATTATTGACATTAATGAGCCAGAAGCGAATGCGAAAATTCGTCACGAATTAAAAGAGCCGGGTGCAGAGCGAATTTGGTATATTGCCGATGCTTTCCGTGCTGGCTGGTCAATCGACGAAATTTTTGCGATTACCAAAATTGATCTTTGGTTCCTGGTTCAAATCGAAGATATTATTAAATCTGAAAAGCTGATTTCTGAGAAAGGTCTTGCAGGTTTAAATAAAGAGTTCTTATCATCACTTAAACGCAAAGGTTTTGCGGACAAGCGTATCTCAGACCTAATCGGGGTTGCTGAAGGTGAAGTTCGTAAGAAGCGTCAGCAACTCAAAATCTTCCCGGTTTACAAACGTGTCGATACTTGTGCGGCAGAATTCTCAACTTCAACAGCCTACATGTACTCTTCGTATGATGATGAGTGTGAAGCTCAGGTCAGTGATAAAGATAAAATCATCGTACTAGGTGGTGGACCTAACCGTATCGGTCAGGGTATCGAGTTTGATTACTGTTGTGTACATGCTTCTATGGCATTGCGTGAAGACGGTTATGAAACCATCATGGTTAACTGTAACCCGGAAACGGTTTCTACCGATTATGATACGTCTGACAGACTTTATTTTGAGCCAGTTACATTAGAAGATGTATTAGAGATTGTTCGTATTGAAAAACCAAAAGGTGTCATTGTTCAGTACGGTGGTCAGACTCCGCTTAAATTAGCGCGAGCTTTGGAAGCTGCAGGTGTACCTGTTATCGGTACGTCACCGGATGCCATTGACCGTGCTGAAGACCGTGAACGTTTCCAACAAGCTGTCGATCGTTTAGGTTTAAAACAACCTGAAAATGCGACTGTTAAAACCATGGAAGAAGCTTTAATTAAAGCTAAAGATATTGGTTTCCCTCTGGTTGTTCGTCCATCTTATGTATTAGGTGGTCGCGCGATGGAAATTGTTTACGATGTGAACGATTTAAAACGTTACCTGAACGAAGCGGTAGAAGTATCTAACGATTCACCTGTTCTTCTGGATAGTTTCTTAGATGGTGCAATTGAGGTCGATATTGATGCTATCTGTGACGGCGAACAAGTTGTTATCGGTGGTATTATGGAGCACATCGAGCAAGCGGGTGTTCACTCTGGTGACTCAGCCTGTTCATTGCCTCCGTATTCACTCAGTCAGGAAATGCAGGACAAGCTGCGTGAACAGGTTAAAAACCTGGCGTTTGAATTAAACGTTATTGGTCTGATGAATACTCAGTTTGCGGTTAAAGATAATGAAGTCTATTTGATTGAAGTTAACCCGCGTGCAGCACGTACAGTACCATTTGTCTCTAAGGCAACCAGTATCCCGCTTGCAAAAGTAGCAGCGCGTGTTATGGTAGGTCAAAGCTTGGCTGAGCAAGGCATCACTAAAGAAGTGATTCCACCGTATTACTCAGTTAAAGAAGTGGTTATCCCATTTAATAAGTTCCCGGGTGTGGATCCGATTTTAGGTCCTGAAATGCGGTCTACCGGTGAAGTTATGGGTGTGGGCGATACGTTTGCTGAAGCTTTTGCTAAATCTTGTTTAGGTGCAGGCGAAACCGTACCTAAAAAAGGTCGAGTACTCATTTCTGTAAGAGAAAGCGACAAATCAAGAGTGATTGATTTAGCGACTCAATTGACCAAAATTGGTTATACCATAGATGCAACTAAAGGTACTGCAAAGTTATTAGAAGACGCAGGTATTGAAGTACGCGTTGTTAATAAAGTATCTGAAGGCCGTCCGCATATTGTTGACCGAATTAAAAACGGTGAGTATGACTATATTGTCAATACAACCGAAGGTCGACAGGCAATTACCGACTCAGTCTCAATTCGACGTGGTGCTTTACGTTATAAAGTTAACTATACAACAACTTTAAACGCAGCATTTGCGACTTGTATGGCGCACTCTGCAGATGATAGAAATACAGTTAACTCTGTTCAATCATTACATAAGCGAGTTGTCCTATGAGCCAGGTCCCAATGACAGTTCAGGGCGCAGAAGCGCTCCGGGCTGAGTTAAAAGAGTTAAAAACGGTTAAACGTCCGGAAATTATTGCTGCAATTGCTGATGCGCGTGAACACGGTGATTTAAAAGAAAATGCCGAATATCATGCAGCTCGTGAGCAGCAAGGATTTTGTGAAGGTCGTATTCAGGAAATTGAAGCTAAATTATCAAACGCTCAAATTATCGATGTCACTAAAATGCCAAAAACAGGTCGAGTTATTTTTGGTACCACAGTGACCATTGAAAATGTGGAAACGGGTGATGAGTCAACCTACCGGATTGTTGGGGATGACGAAGCGGACATTAAACAAAACCTGATTTCGGTTAACTCTCCGATTGCCCGAGCTATGATAGGCAAAGAGATTGATGAAGCTTTTGTTCTGGTTACACCGAGTGCAGAAGTGGAATATGAAATTATTAAAGTTGAGTATATTTAACTTTAATTCAGTGATAAAAAAGCCGACTTTTGTCGGCTTTTTTTATATATTTAAGCCGTGCTCAGACTCAAATTAAAATTATTTTTTAGGTAATTGAATCTTTTGCTCTTCACTTGGTCTGTATAAAACCAAAGTGTGGCCAATGATTTGTACCTGAAAAGCTTGAGTTTCACGGACTATTGCGTCTATGATGGCTTTTTTAAGGTCTCTTTCATCCGTTGGGATTTTGACTTTAATTAACTCATGATGGTTTAAAGCAGAATCGATTTCAGCAATAACCCCTTCAGTTAACCCATTGCCACCCAGTTGGACAACCGGTTTTAATGAATGGGCTAAGCCTTTAAGAAATTGTTTTTGTTTAGTAGATATGTTCATTATTTCACTTTTTTAATATGATGAAGCTTGAATTTATCTTATTTTAACGCCATCTACGTCTTATTACTAATTAAACCAAGTTAGAATTGTGCAGAAAAAGAAATCAGCCAGCAGTCAACGTTGGTTAAAAGAACATTTTGATGATCCGTATGTGCAAAAAGCCCAAAAGTTGGGTTTGCGCTCACGTGCGGTATTTAAGATCGAAGAAATCGATCAGAAAGATAAATTATTGCGTCCGGGCATGACGATTGTTGACTTAGGTGCAGCCCCTGGTGGCTGGTCTCAGTATGCAGTTGAAAAAGTCGGGATGGAAGGCGATGTAGTTGCTTGTGATATTTTAGAAATGGATCCGATTGCAGGGGTCGATTTTCTGCAGGGCGACTTCAGAGAAGAAGCCGTACTGGATGCGTTATTAGAACGTATTGGCGGTAAAACCGTAGATGTATTATTATCGGATATGGCGCCTAATATGAGTGGTAATGATACTGTTGATCAAACTCGATCTATGTATTTAGTAGAATTAGCATTTGATATGTGTCATCAGGTTTTAAAGAAAAATGGAAAGTTTGTAGTTAAAATTTTCCAAGGCGCTGGCTTTGATCAATATCTCAATGAAGTGCGTAATGCATTTAGCCAGGTAAAAATTCGTAAACCAGACTCTTCCCGTGGTCGCTCTCGGGAAGTATATATAGTAGCATCTGGTTACAAACATTAGGTTGATTAAGAGGTTAGTGTCTTGAGTGATATGGCAAAAAACTTAATTTTATGGGTCGTCATAGCGGTAGTTCTGATGGCTGTATTTCAAAGTTTTTCACCCGGAGGCGGTGCGGAGCGCAAGCTAGAATATAGTGAGTTTGTAAAACAGGTTGATCAAGGCATGGTCAGTGAAGTCAAAATAGATCCGTCAACCGGAACTATTATTGGCACCAGACGTTCGGGCGAAAAGTTTGAAACTATTTTCCCAATGCGTGACGAAAAGATCCTGGACGAGTTATTAGCCAATAACGTTAAAGTAGAAGGGACAAAACCGGAAGAGCCTAGCATTCTGGGTACCATCTTCATTTCCTGGTTCCCGATGATTTTATTGATTGCAGTCTGGATTTTCTTTATGCGCCAAATGCAAGGCGGTGGCGGTAAAGGCGCTATGTCATTTGGTAAGAGTAAAGCGCGCTTAATGAGCGAAGACCAAATCAAAACCACTTTTGCTGACGTTGCAGGTTGTGATGAAGCTAAAGAAGATGTGGCAGAGTTAGTTGATTACTTACGTGATCCAAGCAAATTCCAGAAACTCGGTGGCAAAATACCAAAAGGTGTTTTAATGGTTGGTCCGCCGGGTACAGGTAAAACTTTGTTAGCCAAAGCCATAGCCGGTGAAGCTAAAGTACCTTTCTTTACTATTTCAGGTTCTGATTTTGTTGAAATGTTTGTAGGTGTAGGTGCATCACGTGTACGTGATATGTTTGACCAGGCGAAAAAGTCAGCTCCTTGTATTATCTTTATTGATGAAATTGATGCCGTTGGTCGCCAGCGTGGTGCAGGTTTAGGTGGCGGTCATGATGAACGTGAACAAACGCTTAACCAAATGCTGGTTGAAATGGATGGTTTTGAAGGTAATGAAGGCATCATAGTAATCGCGGCAACTAACCGTCCGGATGTATTAGATCCGGCATTATTAAGACCGGGTCGTTTTGACCGACAGGTTGTGGTTGGCCTGCCGGATGTACGTGGCCGCGAGCAAATTCTGAAAGTCCATATGCGTAAAGTTCCTTTAGGGGATGATGTTGAAGCGTCTATTATCGCACGTGGTACACCTGGGTTCTCTGGGGCAGATTTGGCAAATCTTGTAAACGAAGCGGCTTTATTTGCGGCACGTAATAACAAGCGCCTTGTCTCAATGGAAGAATTTGATAAAGCGAAAGATAAAATCATGATGGGCGCTGAGCGTAAGTCTATGGTGATGAGTGAGTCAGAAAAAGAAATGACTGCTTATCATGAAGCCGGACACGCGATTGTTGGCCGCTTAGTACCTGAGCATGATCCTGTTTATAAAGTCTCAATCATTCCACGGGGACGGGCTTTAGGTGTGACTATGTATTTACCTGAGCAAGACAGAGTCAGCCACAGTAAACAGCATCTTGAAAGCATGATATCTAGTTTATACGGTGGTCGTTTAGCCGAAGAAATTATTTATGGATCGGATAAGGTTACAACAGGTGCCTCTAACGATATTGAACGAGCAACTGAAATTGCACGTAAAATGGTTACTCAATGGGGTCTGTCCGAGAAATTAGGGCCTATTTTGTATGCGGACGAAGAAGGTGAAGTTTTCTTAGGGCGTAGTTCAGCTAAATCATCCAGCATGTCTGATGAAACTGCTAAGTTAATCGATGAAGAAGTTAAAGATTTACTCGACAGAAATTACACCAGAGCTGAAAAAATGTTGAATGATAACATTGATGTATTGCATGCAATGAAAGATGCATTAATGAAATATGAAACGATTGATGCGAAACAAATTGATGATTTGATGGCGCGAACAGAAGTTCGTGAACCTCAGGATTGGCACAAAGATAACAATCCCCCCACTGATTCGAACGGTTCTTCCGGCCAGTCAGCGAGTGAAAGTGAAGATAAATCAACACCTTCAAATACAGCCGCTGATGAGCCAAGTACTAAAGAAAATTAGATTAATGTTAAAGCCCCGACAAGGGGCTTTACTTTTATTACGTGTCTCAATAACTCCCGATTTTTCCCTGCAGATATGAAAATTAAAACCTTAATTGAACAATCTAGCCGTCCATTAGTAATGGGGATTGTAAATTTAACGCCGGACAGTTTTAGTGATGGCGGACAATTTAATCAGTTAGACTCAGCTCTTAATCAAGTTGAAAAAATGCTCGAAGCTGGCGTAGATATGATAGATCTGGGTGGTGAATCAACCCGACCAGGCGCCGAATATGTCGAAGCTGAAGAGGAGAGACGTCGCGTCATTCCTGCGATTAAAGCCATACGTAAGCATTTTGATGTTCCCATCTCTATTGATACCTATAAACCCGAGATCATGCAGGATGTGATTGAGCTGGGTGTAGAGATGATCAATGACATTCGCGCATTAGAAATGCCGGGCGCACTGGATGTATTGGCGCAATCTGACACTGAAGTTTGTTTAATGCACATGCAGGGGAATCCAGTAACCATGCAGCTTGCGCCCAAATACGACAATGTGATTGAAAATGTATTAGACTATTTGAACAATCGACTGCAGGTTTGTGAAAGTAAAGGCATTGATAAAAGCAGAATTATATTAGACCCAGGATTTGGGTTTGGTAAAACTGTTGAGCATAATTACCAACTTTTAGCCGAATTTAACAGGTTTAAGGCGCTTGGCTGCTCTTTGCTGGCCGGGCTTTCACGAAAATCTATGCTTGGCGCTGTCGTTGATAAAGCGCCTGCCGAACGAGTTGCAGCCAGTCTATCGGGTGCTGTGATTTGTGCATTAAATGGTGCTGATATTATTAGAGTTCATGACGTGGCACAGACGATTGATGCACTTAAAGTCGTAGAAGCTATGTTAAAGGAGAAAAAAAATAATGAGTAAACAATATTTTGGAACGGATGGTATTCGTGGCGAAGTCGGTAAAGGCTGTATTACCCCAGAATTTGTATTAAAACTGGGTTGGGCTGTAGGAAAAGTACTCTCCAGTCAGGGCAACCATAAGGTGCTAATTGGTAAAGATACACGTATTTCAGGCTATATGCTTGAATCTGCTTTAGAGTCTGGTTTGTCTGCAGCAGGTGTGAACATTGGTTTGCTCGGTCCTATGCCAACACCGGCAATTGCTTATTTAACCCGCACTTTCAGAGCGGATGCTGGCATTGTGATCAGTGCTTCCCACAACCCGTTTCAGGATAACGGTATTAAATTTTTCTCCAAATATGGCACTAAATTAGATGATGATCTGGAACTGGCCATTGAAGCCGAAATGAATAAACCCATGTCGATTGTCGAATCTGCATTATTAGGCAAAGCCAAGCGTATCGAAGATGCGGCCGGTCGTTATATTGAATTCTGTAAGAGCCGTTATCCATCTGACATGTCATTAAAAGGCCTAAAAATTGTGGTGGATTGCGCCAACGGTGCAACTTATCATATTGCACCTAATGTATTACGTGAACTGGGCGCTCATGTTGTTGAGTTAGGCTGTTCACCGGACGGTTTAAATATCAATAAAAACTGCGGCGCAACCGATCTGGATGCATTACAAAAACGCGTCCTGGCTGAAGGTGCTGATTTAGGGTTTGCACAAGATGGAGATGGCGATCGCCTGATGATGGTTGATCACAAAGGCAATGTTATTGATGGCGATCAGCTTGTTTTCATTATCGCCCGAGATGCACTCCGTCGCGGTGAGATGCATGGTGGTGTTGTTGGTACTGTAATGAGCAATCTGGGGATGGAAATCGGCATTAAGCGTTTAGGAATTCCTTTCGCCCGCAGTAAAGTAGGTGATAGATATGTACTTGAAGTACTCAAACAAAATGGCTGGTTTATCGGTGGCGAGAGCTCAGGTCATATATTAAATCTGCATTACACAACAACCGGTGATGGTATTATTTCGGGTTTGCAGGTACTCAGAGCGATGCAAAACTCTCAGATGTCTTTGTATGAGCTTGCACAAGGAATGGACAAATATCCGCAAAAACTCATTAATGTCAGATATCAGGCTGGTCAGGAGCCATTAGAAACTGAACTGGTAAAGCAAGCCGTTGCCGATGTTGAAACTAAATTAGGCGATACCGGTCGCGTATTAATGAGAAAATCTGGAACCGAACCTGTTATTCGAGTGATGGTTGAAGGGCAAAATGCTTCTGATGTGGACAAATTTGCTCAGGAAATCGCAGATGCAGTGAAACAAGCTGTTAATTAAGTAATTTTTTTGCTTGTAACAGAGGGCGATGATAGTTACAATCACGCCCGCTTGTAAACGGAGTCGTTAATGACAAAAAGAATGCCCGTTGTAGCAGCAAATTGGAAAATGAACGGAAGCCGTGAATTAGTCAATGATATATTGCTACAGATTAAACAATCTGGTGTTTGTCAGGACATCGAAGTTGTAATTAGTCCGCCTGCTACTCTGTATAGTTATTTTGACGAGCAAAGAAAGAAACAGGATTTAGATCATGTTTTTTTAGCCGCTCAAAATATCAATGAGTTAGATAGTGGCGCTTTAACTGGCGAAATATCTGTTGGCCTCGCGAAAGAAAGCGGTTGTCAGTGGGTTATTTGTGGTCACTCTGAACGAAGATCTTTATTTAAAGAAACCTCTAAAGTGACTGCGAAAAAATTTATGAAAGCGTTAAACGCTGGCCTGAAGCCTATTTTGTGCGTGGGTGAAACCACCGAAGAAAAAGAAACGGGTAAAACATTTAGCCGTTTAACAGCTCAAATAGAAGCTGTGATGCATTTAGGTGGTAAACAAGCATTTAAAGACTGTTTAATTGCTTACGAACCAATTTGGGCGGTCGGAACCGGAGAAGCTGCTTCACCGGAGTTAGCGCAAGAAATACACAGGTTTATTCGAGGCATGATAGCGTCTATTTGCCCTGAAACCGCAAAAAGTGTCAGAATATTATATGGTGGCAGTGTTAAACCTGAAAACGCTGCGGCTTTATTTAGTCAACCAGATATCGATGGTGGCTTGATTGGCGGTGCTGGTTTAGTACCGGAACAGTTTATAAAAATATGTCAGATGGCATAGGTGATTTAAATGTTTGAAGTATTAATTGTTGTTTACATTATAGTAGCGGTTGCTTTGATTGGTTTTATATTAATCCAGCAAAGTAAAGGCGCAGATATGGGTGCATCATTTGGTTCTGGTGGTTCAGGAACTGTATTTGGTTCTTCTGGTGCCGGTAATTTTTTAACCAAAACAACAACTGTTCTGGCTGCTGTGTTTTTTGTTTTATGCATAGTTTTAGGTAGCGTAACAGCTAAACAAAAAGATGAAGGTCAAAACTGGAGTGATTTAGAAGCACCAGCTGCTGAAACTGTCGCACCTGCATCTGAAGATATTCCTGCAGCTGAGCAAACGCCTACAGAAATCCCACAATAATATTTTGAAGATCTGATTAGCCGTGGTGGTGGAATTGGTAGACACGCCATCTTGAGGGGGTGGTGAGCATAGCTCGTGCGGGTTCAAGTCCCGCCCACGGCACCAAACTTCAAAATTAAAGATATTGAGTAATAAATATCTTTTCTAAGTCCGCATTGAGTTTGAATTTATCAAGCATCAACATTATAATACTGGCCAATTATTTGGGCGTCAGAGATTGATGAAGCTCAATGCGCTAAGTTTCTAAACGTTTTATTTTATTCGTTAGTTTTAAAACGAGGCTTAGGCGGACAGTTAATCAGCTGTATAAATATAGATAAAGTATTATCGCGGGATGGAGCAGTCTGGTAGCTCGTCGGGCTCATAACCCGAAGGTCGTTGGTTCAAATCCAGCTCCCGCAACCAAATAAAATATCTTAGTTAAGATATAAATTAAGGCTGGCTTGTTGGGCTCAGTGCTTAATAAAATGCGAAGGTCGTTGGTTCAAATCCAGCTCCCGCAACCAAATTAAATATCTTAGTTAAGATATAAATTAAGGCTGGCTTGTCGGGCTCAGCGCTTAATAAAATGCGAAGGGCGTTTTGTTTGTTTAAATCCAGCTCCCGCAACCAATTTTTCGGGATTGAATTATTGGTAAGTGTTAAAGTATTAGTTAACACTTAAATTGTTTTGAGTATTGTTTTAGACTTTAGCTCAAAACAGTCAACCGGTTTTATTATTTGAGAAGCCCCGGTCGCAAGTCGGGGCTTTTTATTTTGTATTTTGAAAATTTCGAGGTTAGCTTGGCGAAACAAGAATTTCAACTTGAGTCTATTATTGCAAAAGCAGTTGAGGTAACTGGCTTTGAACTGTGGGGCGTTGAATTTGTACGTGCTGGTAAGCACTCTATTTTACGTGTTTACATTGATCACCCGGACGGTATTACTGTTGATCACTGTGCTGAGGTCAGCCGACAAGTCAGCGCAATTTTAGATGTTGAAGATCCTATTTCAAATGAATATACACTTGAAGTCTCTTCGCCGGGTTTAGATCGCTTATTGTTCAAAATTGAGCACTATGCTGCTTATGAAAATCATAAAGTAGATTTAAAAACCAAGATGCCTATTAATGGCAGACGTAAATTTAAAGGGTTATTGAAAGGCATTGAAGATGATTCAGTTGTGATTGAAGTTGATCGCGAAGAATATGCCATTCCAATAAAGAATATTGACAAAGCACAAGTGGTTCCCCAATTTTAATGGAATCTAATTAACGAGGCTGAATAATGAATAAAGAGATCTTGTTAGTAGCGGAAGCTGTATCAAATGAAAAAGCGGTTCCTCGTGAGAAAATTTTTCAGGCGTTGGAATCTGCTCTCGCAATGGCAACTAAGAAAAAATACGAAGGCGATATTGAAGTTCGTGTCAGTATCGACCGCAAAACCGGTGATTTTGAAACATTTCGTCGCTGGAAAATAGTGACTGAAGACGGCACTGGTTTAGAAAACCCATTTTCTGAAATTGGTTTAGAAGCTGCTCAATATGAAGACCCTGAAGCTCAGTTAGGTGATTATGTAGAAGAGCAAATTGAATCAATCCAGTTTGACCGTATTACAACACAAACGGCTAAGCAGGTTATCGTTCAGAAGGTACGTGAAGCTGAACGTGCTCAAATCATAGAAGAATATGAAGAGCGAGTTGGTGAGCTTTTAACCGGTGTGGTTAAAAAATCCAGTCGTGAAGCTGTGATTCTTGATTTAGGTGGTAATGCAGAAGCCATTATTCGTCGTGAAGAATTATTACCGCGTGAGACTTTCCGTCCTGGCGACCGAGTTCGCGGCTTGTTATATGAAATTCGACCGGAAGCACGTGGACCTCAATTAATTATGAGCCGCACAAAGCCGGATATGCTGATTGAATTATTCCGTATTGAAGTGCCAGAAATTGGCGAAGAGATGCTGGAAATTCGTTCTGCTGCACGTGATCCAGGTTCACGCGCCAAAATAGCGGTTAAATCGAATGATAAACGTATTGATCCAGTTGGTGCATGTGTGGGAATGCGTGGTTCTCGCGTTCAGGCCGTATCCAGCGAATTAGACGGAGAGCGTGTTGATATCGTGTTATTCGACGATAATCCGGCGCAGTATGTCATTAACGCCATGGCGCCTGCAGATGTTGCTTCAATCATTGTAGATGAAGACAAACGTACTATGGATATTGCAGTTGAAGCCGATAATTTAGCACAAGCTATTGGCCGAAGTGGTCAAAACGTTCGTTTAGCAAGTCAGTTAACTGGCTGGGAGCTAAACGTGATGACTGTTGAAGATATGACCCAGAAACATCAGGCTGAAGCAGATAAGGTGATGAATCTGTTTACTGAAAAGCTAGATGTTGATGAGGATTTTGCAACAGTTTTAGTGGAAGAAGGATTTTCTACATTAGAAGAAATTGCCTATGTACCAGTAAACGAATTATTGGAAGTCGAAGGATTTGATGAAGACATAGTTGAAGAACTACGCGAAAGAGCAAAAGCTGCGTTAACAACACTAGCGTTAGCGAACGAAGAATCGTTGGAAAATACTGAACCAGCGGAAGATTTGTTAAATTTGGAAGGCTTAGATCGCCATCTGGCTTTTGTTTTAGCGAATAAAGGTATTTGCACATTAGAAGATCTTGCAGAGCAAGGTGTTGATGATTTATCTGATATTGAAGAATTGGATGAAGATAGTGCAGGTAAATTAATCATGAAAGCCCGCAACATTTGTTGGTTCGGTGGCGAAAACGAAGCTGAGTAATAGCGGCGGAGGTATAACTGAATGTCAGAAGTATCAATTGATAAACTTGCCACAGACGTAGGTACATCAGTCGAAAAATTAGTTCAGCAATTTGCAGAGGCTGGGATCACTAAATCTATCGACAGCCAGGTAAGCGAAGATGAAAAGCAAACATTGCTTGAACATTTAAATAAACAGCATGGTGGTCAGGCTAATGTAGCTAAGCCTAATAAAATGACTTTACAGCGTAAAACAAAAAGTACGCTCAGCGTGTCCGGTAGTCACGGTAAGTCAAAATCTGTGCAAGTTGAGGTTCGTAAAAAAAGAACTTACGTGAAAGCAAGTGAGCTAGATCAGCAAAAACAAGCTGAAGAAGAAGCTAAAGCAGCTGAAGAGCAAGCTAAACAGGAAGCTGAAGCAAAAGCTAAGCAAGAAGCAGAAGCGCAAGCTAAGCGTGAAGCTGAAGCAAAAGCCAAGCAAGAAGCAGAAGCTAAGGCTAAGCGTGAAGCGGAAGCTAAAAACACGGCTGTAGTAGATGAAGATAAAAAGCCATCTGCTGATAAAGAGTTAAAAACACCTTCAAGCAAGGTTGCTCACACTAAAGTTAATACAGAATCTGCTCAACCAGCGCGTAAAAAGCACGTTGAAACAGCAGAAGAAATCGCTTTACGAGAGAAAAAAGAAGCTGAAGAGAAACGTAAAGCAGAAGAAGAAGCTGAGCGTATTGCTTTGGAAGCGAAAAAACTTGCTGAAGAGAATGCTGAACGTTGGGCTGCGGAAGACGAGCGTCGTAAAGCGGCTGAAAAAGAAGATGTTCATATTCATAGCTCGCGTTATGCACAAGAAGCTGAAGCTGAAAAAGACAGACAAGAAGAAAAATCTTCACGTCGTCGTAAGAAAAAAGCATCTAAAAAAGATGAAGAAGCTGAAGCGAAGAGCAGTAGCCGCGCGCCTAAAGGCAAGCGCAAGAAAGTATTTACGCCTAAAAATATGCAACATAGTTTCCAAAAACCAGTTGCGCCAACTGAACGTGAAGTCAAAATTGGTGAAACCATCACTGTGGCTGACTTAGCCTCTAAGATGGCTGTAAAAGGCGTTGAAGTTGTTAAAGCTATGATGAAAATGGGTGCTATGGTAACCATTAATCAGGTTATCGATCAGGAAACTGCATTATTAGTCGTAGAAGAAATGGGTCACAAAGGCGTCGCAGTAAGTGAAAACGCGATGGAAGAAGATCTGTTAGCAAACCGTGGTGAACAAACTGAAGTGAAGCGTCGTCCACCGGTAGTGACTGTAATGGGTCACGTAGACCATGGTAAAACGTCATTGCTTGATTATATTCGTCGCGCAAAAGTTGCAACAGGCGAAGCTGGCGGTATTACACAGCACATAGGTGCTTATCATGTGGAAACCGAGCAAGGCATGATTTCATTCCTGGATACACCGGGACACGCCGCGTTTACTTCAATGCGTGCACGTGGTGCGAAAGCGACAGATATCGTTATTTTGGTGGTTGCAGCGGATGATGGTGTAATGCCTCAGACAATTGAAGCGATTCAGCATGCTAAAGCTGCTGAGGTGCCAATTGTTGTTGCTGTGAACAAAGTTGATAAAGAAGAAACTGACCTTGAACGTGTTAAAACTGAGTTATCTCAACATGATGTCATTTCGGAAGAATGGGGTGGTGACATCCAGTTCTGTTACGTATCAGCTAAAACCGGCCAGGGCATTGATGAATTGTTAGAAGCTGTATTACTACAATCTGAAATTTTAGATTTGGATACAGTACATGACGGTTTAGCGTCTGGTGTTGTTGTTGAGTCTCGTCTGGATAAAGGTCGCGGTCCGGTTGCCAGTATTTTGGTTCAATCTGGTAAGCTGAAAAAAGGCGATATCATTCTGTGTGGATTAGAATACGGTCGTATTCGTGCAATGAAAGATGAAAACGGTCAGGATATCGAAGAAGCTGGTCCGTCTATTCCGGTCGAAATTCTGGGTCTTTCAGGTGTCCCTCAGGCAGGTGATGAAGCAACGGCTGTACGTGATGAGAAAAAAGCACGTGAAGTATCTCTTAAACGTCAGGGTAAATTCCGTGAAGTTAAGCTTGCTCGTCAGCAGAAATCTAAGTTAGAGAACATGTTCTCAGATATGACTGAAGGTGATGTTAAAGAGCTTAACCTGGTTGTTAAATCTGATGTACAGGGTTCACTTGAAGCGATTTCTGATTCATTGAATAAACTTTCAACAGATGAAGTTCGAGTTAAAATTATCGGCTCAGGTGTTGGTGGTATTACCGAAACGGATGCTACATTAGCCGCCGCTTCTAATGCTATTATTTTAGGCTTTAATGTTCGTGCTGATGCGACAGCGCGTCGTCTAATTGAAGCTGAAAGCATAGAATTAAGATACTATAGTGTTATCTACGACTTGTTAGATGAAGTGAAGAAAGCCATGAGTGGTATGCTTGATCCTGAATTCAAGCAGGAAATCATTGGTTTAGCTGAAGTTCGTGACGTATTCAAATCACCTAAGATTGGTGCTATCGCAGGTTGTATGGTTACTGAAGGCCTGATAAAACGTAATAACCCAATTCGAGTATTACGTGATAACATTGTTATTTATGAAGGCGAGCTTGAATCATTACGTCGCTTTAAAGATGATGTTAATGAAGTTCGTAATGGTACTGAGTGTGGTATCGGGGTTAAAAACTACAATGATGTTCGCGTTGGCGATATGATTGAGGTATTTGAAACAGTTGAAGTTAAACGTCAACTGTAAGCCCAAAAAGCTTTGAGTAAAAAAGGGCCGCAAGGCCCTTTTTTGTTTATACTGAAATTGCAGTATTTTTAGATTAGGTAAATCAAATGGCTAGAGATTTTTCTCGAGCGGAGCGAGTCGCTCAGCAAATTCAAAAAGAGGTCGCGCAAATCCTGCAACGCGATCTGAAAGATCCGCGTATCGGCATGGTAACAGTGTCTGCCGTTGAGGTTTCAAGAGATTTAGCTTACGCAAAAATCTTTATCTCAGCATTATTACAAGAAGACGAAAAAGCAGAATTAGCAGTTAAACAGCTTAATGAGAGTGCGCCTTTTGTTCGTTCTTTACTGGCAAAGTCGATGCGTATGCGGGTTGTTCCGAGTATTAAATTTTATTTAGATACGAGTGTCAATGAAGGTCTGCGTATGTCTAAATTGGTAGATGATGCAATCGCTTCAGATAACCGAAAGGCGAAGTCAGATTCAACGGACGAGGACGACTCAGTTGAATAAAAAAGTAAAATTCAGACCGTTAAACGGGATAATTTTATTAGATAAAGCCAAAGGTATTTCAAGTAACAGAGCCTTGCAGAATATGCGCTTTTTGTTTCAGGCACAAAAAGCCGGACACACAGGCGCATTAGACCCTTTGGCGACCGGTCTATTACCGATTTGTTTTGGTGAAGCCACTAAATTCAGTCAATACTTATTAGACGCCGATAAAACATATCAGGTTGTCGCTAAGTTAGGTGAGCGTACAACGACCTCTGATGCTGAAGGTGAAGTGGTTGAAACCTGCTCTGTTGATGTCACTGAAGATACGGTAATAGAAGAAGCGTTAAAATTTAAAGGCATTTCTGACCAACAACCTTCAATTTATTCCGCGCTAAAGTATGAGGGCAGGCCTTTATACTATTACGCGCGAAAAGGTATCGAAGTACCCAGACCTGTGCGTCAGATAGAAGTGTATTCAATTTCAGTTGATGAAATTAATTTACCTTATGTCACTATGACAATCGCCTGCTCAAAAGGTACTTATATTCGAACTATTGTAGATGACTTGGGCGAAAATTTAGGTTGCGGTGCACATGTCACTGAGTTAAGGCGTACTCAAATTGCTGGCTTTGACAGCAGTAAAATGAAAACGGCTGAGGCTTTTGAGGTTTTATCTGCAGAACAGAGAGATAAACTGATTGATAATGCCGATGCGGGAATTCAGCACATCCCGGTTTTAACACTTGAACCTGAATTGGTTGAGCGGCTCAGACATGGACAGAGGTTTGTTTTGCCACAGCAAGCTTCTGGGATATATCGGGTTTATGCCGGACAAGAAGCCGTCTTTCTTGGAATCGCTGAAGTCGATGATAAGAAAGTCGTACGCTCAAAACGTCTGTTAAATACCGCAAAATCCCTGACTGAATTGTAAAAATAACGACTAGAAAACAATGTGTTAACCCGAGTGTAGGTTAAATCGTTTATCTATGCTTGTAATTTAAGCTTATTCGGGTAAAATTCGCGCCTCACGATTTAAGCTTGTTATTCAAACTTAGATCTTCTAGGTTTGCTGGATTAGTGATCGGCAAACCCTAATTATTTGGAGTATATTATGTCACTAACTGCTGCAGAAAAAGCTGCAATCGTAGCTGATTACGCAACTGCTGAAGGCGATACAGGTTCACCAGAAGTTCAGGTTGCTTTATTAACGCATCGTATCAACAAATTACAAGGTCATTTTTCTGATCACAAGAAAGATCACCATTCACGTCGTGGTTTAATCCGTATGGTTAACTCTCGTCGTAGTTTGTTAGATTACTTAAAGCGTAAAGACGTTGAGCGTTACAGTGCTTTAATCAAACGTTTAGGTTTACGTCGTTAATTCGTCGTCAATCGAAAAAATTTGAAAAAAAAGGGCCTTTTGGCCCTTTTTTTTTGTTTATCTGCACAACTTCTGTACTTATTTGCTAAATTGTTCCGTATAATGATGCACGAAATTTAAAGACAAAATGCAAAAAGTAAGCGTAAAGGAAAATAATAGTGACTCCAATAACTAAATCCTTCCAATATGGTCAACATGAGATCACATTGGAAACAGGCGTAGTAGCAAGACAAGCAACCGCAGCCGTAATGGCAAGTATGGACGACACAACTGTTTTAGTCAGTGTTGTTGCAAAAAAAGAATCTGAGCCAGGACGTGACTTTTTCCCTCTGACAGTAAACTACCAAGAAAAGACTTACGCAGCGGGTAAAATCCCAGGTGGTTTCTTTAAGCGTGAAGGTCGTCCAAGTGAAGGCGAAACTTTAACAGCACGTTTAATCGACCGTCCGATTCGCCCTTTATTTCCAAAAGATTTTACCAATGATGTGCAAATCATCATTACCGTAATGTCAGCGAATCCTGAAATTCCTGCTGACATTATCTCGTTAGTTGGTGTATCAGCAGCTCTATCTATTGCGGGTATTCCATTCCAAGGCCCAATTGGTGCAGCGCGTGTTGGTTATAAAGATGGCCAGTATATGCTCAACCCGTTAACCAGTGAATTAGCCACTTCTGATTTAGATTTAGTTGTTGCCGGTACTGAAAACGCAGTATTAATGGTTGAATCAGAAGCAGCGATTTTATCTGAAGATACTATGTTGGGTGCAGTTATGTACGGTCATGAGCAAATGCAGGCCGTTGTAGATAACATTAAAGAGTTCGCTGCTGAAGTAAATACGCCGGCAATGAATTGGCAGCCGGAACCAGTTGATACTGTATTGGTTGAAAAAGTAACCGCTTTATCTCAGGAAGGTTTTGTTCAGGCTTATCAAATTGCTGACAAAATTGAGCGTAAAGATGCAGCATCAGCCGTTAAAGAAAAAGCATTAGCTGCTTTAGTTGAAGAAAACGCAGAAATTGATACTGGTTTAGTGGGTGATATCTTAAGCTCTGTTGAGAAGAAGGTAGTACGTAGCCGAATTATTGCAGGCGAACCTCGTATTGATGGTCGTGATCCAACTATGGTTCGTGCACTTGACGTGCGCACTGGTGTATTACCAAGAACACACGGTTCAGCATTATTTACGCGTGGTGAAACTCAGGCGATGGTTGTTGCAACCTTAGGTACTGAGCGCGATGCACAAAACGTAGAAGATTTAACTGGCGATAAAAAAGATAATTTCTTATTCCACTACAACTTCCCTCCATACAGTGTCGGTGAAACGGGTATGGTTGGTTCACCTAAGCGCCGTGAAATTGGTCATGGTCGTTTAGCTAAGCGTGGTGTTGCGGCGGTTATGCCAAGTACGGCAGAATTCCCGTACACAGTACGTGTAGTTTCTGAAATTACTGAATCTAATGGTTCAAGTTCAATGGCATCTGTTTGTGGTTCATCATTAGCATTAATGGATGCGGGTGTTCCAATTAAAGCTTCTGTTGCGGGTATTGCAATGGGCTTGGTTAAAGAGGGTGAGAACTTTGTTGTTCTTTCTGACATCTTAGGTGATGAAGACCACTTAGGTGATATGGACTTTAAAGTAGCAGGTTCTACTGAAGGTATTACTGCACTTCAAATGGATATCAAAATTGAAGGTATCACCAAAGAAATCATGCAAATTGCTTTAAATCAGGCAAAAGCAGCTCGTCTACATATTCTGAATGTAATGGATGATGCAATTGGTGGTCACCGTGAAGAAGTATCTGAATTTGCACCTCGTATTTACACGATTAAGATCAATCAGGACAAAATCCGTGATGTTATCGGTAAAGGTGGCGCAACGATTCGTCAGTTAACTGAAGAAACAGATACGACGATTGAAATCGAAGAAGACGGTACAGTTAAAATTGCGGCAACCGGCAAAGATAAAGCAGATGCTGCGATTGAGCGTATTAAAACGATTACCGCTGAAGTTGAAGTTGGCGCAATTTATAATGGTAAAGTCATGCGTTGTGTTGACTTTGGTGCTTTTGTTGAAATCTTACCGGGTAAAGAAGGTCTGGTTCATATTTCACAAATTGCCGAAGAGCGTGTTAACGCGGTTTCTGACTACCTGTCTCAAGGTCAGCAGGTTAAAGTTAAAGTACTTGAAATTGACCGTCAGGGTCGCGTACGTTTAACGATGAAAGGTCTTGAAGAAAAGCCGGCTGAAGAAGCTGCGCCAGAGCAAGACGCTTAAAGCAAATAAATACAATTTATTTGCTTATCAAAAGCCGTTTAGCTAAAGCTAAGCGGCTTTTTTGTTTTTGGTTTTTAACGTATCTGTAGACAGCTACTAACAGGCTTTTATTATCAGCAATTAATCGCATTGAATGAATAAACGCCCGCCAAACGTTCCGACTCAGTTTATAAGCCTTTAAGATTTTCGCAGCATTTGCTGAGAATAAAGCAGTTTTTGAGTTAGTGTATGGCGCGGAGATTTTAGAATATCGAGTGTTTTTCCCTGTTCGACGACTTTGCCATCTTGCATCACAAAAATCTGGTCACTGATATGTTTTACAATATTTAGATTATGTGAAACGAATATATAAGCGATACCGAAGGTTTGCTGAAGCTCTAATAATAAGTTGACCATTTGTGAACGGGTCGAGGGGTCCATGGCTGCAAATGGTTTGTCAGCAACAATAATTTTAGGATCCAGAATCAGTGCCCGGGCGAGTGCAACACGTTGCTTTTGACCGCTGGATAACATATGCGGATAATGCCACATATAATCTGATAATAAACCAACACGGGCGAGTGTTTTTTTAACTTTGTCTTCTCGTTCTATAGCGGTTAGATTGGTATTCAGTTTTAACGGTTCTTCCAAAATTTGCCCGATGGATAAACTCGGATTCAGAGATGTTGCCGGATCCTGAAATATCATACGGATGTGACTACATCTTTCTTTGTGAGCCTTGGTATAAAGCGCTTGCCCGTCGAGAAGAATTTCACCGGTAGATGGCATCTCTGCTCCGGCTAAGAGTTTAGCCAGCGTTGATTTACCTGAGCCGGTTTCACCGACAATGGCCAGTGTCTGATATGCATCTATCGAAAAACTGATTTTCTCTAATGCCGTTACTTTTTTAACCTTCCACGGCAAAATCCGTTTGTTATAGGTTTTGGATAAGTCATTTACTTCTAATAGGACAGACATATATTTAATCCAAATTGATCGGGTGATGGCAGCTAAACAAATGACCTTTGAGTTTGACACTTTTTGGCGTCACAACACATTCTTTCTGGGCTCTCGGGCATCTGGGGCCAAGTCGGCAGCCTATCGGTAAATGCTGAAGTGGCGGTGTTGAGCCAGGCAAGGTTTGTAGTCTGGATTTTGGCCTAGTATCAGTATTAAATTTAGGGATACTGGTAAACAGGTTTTCAGTGTACGGGTGATAAGGGCGTTTTAATAAGTCTCTGACCGAGCCGGATTCAACACTTTGTCCACTGTATAGCAGCGTCATTTCTTGTGCATAATTGATAACAGATTCGAGATCATGGGTAATCAATAATACTGACATGTTTTTTTGGGTATTGAGCTTTTGCAGTAAACGCATTATCTGTATTTTAGTCGTGCTTTCCATTGCATCGGTCGGTTCATCTGCGATTAAAAGCTTGGGGCTACGGATGATCGCCATGGCTATCATCACTTTTTGGCATAAGCCCTCTGAAAGCTCATGTGGATAGCTCTCATAACATTGTTGATAATGTTTAATACCAACCTTGATCAGTAAGTTTTTCGCAATCTGTAGCCTTTCCTGACGTCTGCTCCAGATACTGCCCTGAAATTCAGATTTAGGAATCACTTCGTTTATCTGTTCACCAATGGTCACGGTCGGATCCAGGCTTCGGCTAGGCTCCTGAAAGATCATTGCCATATCCCGATTGATAATTTGCCGGCGTTTCTCTTCTGATAGCTTTAATAAATCTTCACCCTGCCAAAACATTCGATCGGCCTGAACTGTCCATTTTTCAGAAAGCGTACCCGTCAGTGCCTTCGCAAATAAGGATTTTCCTGATCCGGTTTCACCCACCAGTCCGTGAATAGAGCCATCACGCATGGATAAACTCATTTTATCAATGGCATTAACATCGAGCGTATCATTATTGAGTTTTACCGTGAGGTTGCGAACATCTAATAACATGATTAAGCCCTATGATTCACTTCTGTGTTTAAGTGCATTACGCAAGCCATGGCCAACGGTATTCACTGATAATAGGCATAGAAACATGGTAATGCCGGGTAAAATAGCCAACCAGGAAGCGCGGTAAATCAAATCAATACTGTCTGATAACATAGCGCCCCACTCAGGTGAACCATGTTGTGCACCTAACCCCAAAAAGCCAAGTGCAGCGATATCCAGCATGGCGGCTGATACGGCCAGACTGTACTGAAGAATGATGCTTTCAATAATATTTGGAAAAATCGAGTTTTTCAGAATATGAAACTCAGACGCACCGTCGAGGCGGGCTGCCGTGATATATTCTTTTTTCAATTCATCCCGGATAACAATCTGTGTGCGGTGCACGAATTGTGGGATCAGTACGAGTAATACGGCCCATATCGTATTGTTTAAACCTGGACCTAAAATGGCGACTATGACAACCGCTAACAGCAATGACGGGATGGATAAAATGGCATCTAACAAGTGATTAAAAATACTTGAACGAATTCCTTTACTCATACCGGCCAATGCACCCAGGCTGACTCCAATGACCAAGGCACCGAATGCAACCAGCAGGCTAATACCAAATGTCAGGCTGGTGCCATGGATTAGGCGGGAAAACACATCCCGTCCTAGATCATCTGTGCCTAATAAAAAATGTACATTGCCAGCAGATTGCCATGACGGCGGCAGGAGTACATAGCCGGTATCTTGATGATATGGGGAATAGGGGCTGATAAAAGGCCCAATCACAGCGACAAAAATAAAAAACATAACGATGCAAAAGCACACCCATGAAACATGATTTTGCTTGAATTTACCCCAAGCCTGTTGATAGGGGCCCGGATATTCTACTTCATTATAAATATCATTTTGTGGCATTGAATTCTTTTCTCATCAACGGGTTAACCATCATATGGGCGATTTCAAGTAAAACATTAATACTAATCATCATTGAAGCAACAATTAAAAGTGAAGCCTGAATCGCCGGGAAGTCACGCTGATAAATGGCTTCGATAATCCAGTTACCTATACCAGGCCAGGAAAAAATCACTTCTGTAATCATAGTACTGGTTACGAGTGTATTAAATAGCAAACCAAATTGGGGAATGATAGGCAGCAAAGCATTTCTGAATACATGACGGGTGATTAGCTGCCAGCTGGTTAATCCTTTTGTCTGGGCCGCTTTTATATAAGGCATGCCCATAACATGAATAACTGAGCTTCTCATCATGCCGATAACCAGTGTTGCCGGCAACACTGCCAGAGTTGCCGTTGGCAGAATCAGGTGACGCAGAGCATCTGTATAGACATAGCTTTTATTCGCCAGATCGCTCAGGGCTATATCAACCAGTAAAAAGCCGGTAATAGAGGGTACCTCATATAAAAGCGTCAAACGACCAGACATAGGTAACCAGTTCATATTCAAGGTAAAGATCAGTATAAATAGCAATCCCACCCAGAAAATCGGAATTGAATTTAATATGGTCGCAACCGAAAATATAATCCTGTCTATTAAGCGGTTATTTTTGATTCCGGCAAGCAGCCCCAGTGGCAGGCCGAATACCAGGGTAACCAGTAAAGCATACAAGCTTAACTCAATAGACGCAGGTAAAACTCTTAAAAATTCATCTAGTATTGGCTTTTGCGAACTGAAAGAAACCCCAAAATCGCCATTAAATGAGCGTTTAAGATAAGCTAGATATTGCTCAAAATAAGATTTATCTAAAGCCAGCGTTTGACTTAAATCCTGATATTCAGAATAAGTCAGACTGGGTTTGCCTGAAAAGTTAATAACAGGATCGCCTGGAAATAAATGCCCCAGCGAAAATGACATAACACTGATGACAATGAGTGTCGTAAACAACAGGTTTATTCGGCGTAACAGGTATACAAACATCAGAGTTTCTCCGTTTCTCTGAAAGAAATAGCCGAATAAGCTGAAAAGTTCACTTTAAAAATATTATCCTGCTTGGCTAAAAAGCTCATGGAATGGGCGATAGGAATAATCGGCATCTGTTGATTTAACATACTTTGAGCTTCAAAATAAAGCTCTTTGCGTGCTTCCCGGTTCGGGTTTAACTGAGCTTTAATCAATAAGGTATCAAATTCCGGATTACACCAAGCAGCCCGGTTATTGCCTAAAATAGCTGAAGTGCAGGTTAAAATCGGGCGAAGAAAGTTATCCGGATCCGGGATATCTGCATTCCAGCCAATTAATACTGAGTCGTGTTCATTTGCCGAAAGCTTTTTGCGCAACGTTGTCCATTCATAATCAACAATATTCGCTTTTATACCGACTGCGGCGAGATTGGCTTTTAATAGCTCAGCCATTTTTAACGAGTTTGGATTATAGGCACGTTCAATCTGTGGGGCCCAAATATCCATTTCAAGACCTTTTTTAACACCAGCCGCTTCAAGTTCTCGCTTGGCTAAGTCTGGATTATACTCGTATTGACTGATGTTTGGATTAAAGCCCCATGAACTGGGTGGAATCACTGACTTTGCCGGGTAAGCCATGCCATAATAAACCGTTTTAAAAATGGTTTTAAAATCAATTGCACGCGCGAGTGCGCGACGGACTTCCGGTCTATCAAACGGTGGCTTTAGCGTATTAAATGCCCAAAATGCGATATTTTCTGCATTTTTACTTTGCAGAGTAATGCCGTCTTTATCTTGTAGAATTTCCATTTCACTGGCAATCGGGTAAGCAATTACGTCACATTCACCGGTTACTAGCTTGGCCAGTCGGGTGGAACTTTTTGGTGTGATATCAAAAATCAGTTGATCCAGTTTACTTTTGCCGTTCCAATAATCCGGATGTGCTTTGAAGCGAACAAATTCATCCGGAATAAACTGGGCAAATAAAAATGGACCAGTACCAACAGGCAAGCTATCAATTTGGCTTTTTTTATTGGTTAAACTCAGGTAATGCCCGTATTCTGCTGATAATATCACCATATAGTCTGTGGTTAGTTGAGTGATAAACGAGCTGCTGGGCTGAACCAGTTTGATTTGAACATGGTGCGCAGAAACCGCTTTGATATCTTCAATTAATAAATTTAGCTGATGTGTTTGTACAAACGGATAATCAGCAGCTACCTGATGAAAAGGATGTGATTTAAGTCGCCATCGGTTAAAACTAAAAACCACATCATCGGCATTAAAATAACGGGTTGGGTTAAAATAATCTGTATGGTGAAAAGAGACATTTTTGCGCAGATATAAATCAAGCGTGAGCCCGTCATCACTGGTTTTCCAGCGAGTGGCCAGAGCGGGTTCAAGTTCCTGTGTTGTTGAGTTGTAATTAATTAATCTGTCATAAATTTGTCTGGCGCTGGCATCCAAAGTAATAGCGGAAGTGGTTGTTTGAGGGTTGAAGCTTTCCGGATTACCTTCTGAACAGTAAACTAAGCCGTCCTGTAATCTGGGATCCTGCTCTGAGGTTTTATCGGCCGGGTTGATATCACAGCCGATTAAATAAATAAGGCTAAAACTGGCCAATAAATAGTGTCTGATATCCAGCTTAATCATGCTTAAGCGAGTCCAATAATTTATATTTTTTTAAGTAACCACGAAGTTGATGATAACTGACCCTGAGTAGCTCAGCTGTTTGTTTTTGGTTGTACCGACTTTGCTTAAGTGCGGCTTTTATCATCTCAATTTCGTATTCTGCTGACAGTTGCGAAAAATCTATAGGCCAATTGTACGCTTGAATATCAGAATTTAAATCATTATTTTGGCTCTCGGGTGGTTTTTCACTCATTTGTATCGATTGAGCGGGTCTAAATGGTGAATCAAACGGATCAAAGACAATATGTTGCAGTTCTGATTCAGGATCTTGCTGGCGGTATAAACTGCGTTCGACAACATTTTTAAGTTCACGAACATTACCCGGCCAGCTGTATTCTAATAATGTCTGTCTGGCTTTTTCACTAAAACCTGCAAAATAGTCCAGTTGCAGTTCTCCGGCCATTCGAATCGCAAAATGTTCCGCCAGTAGCAGAATATCTTCCCGGCGATACCTTAAAGGCGGAATCGTGATGACATCAAATGCCAGCCTGTCCAATAAATCAGCCCGAAAACGTTTCTGCTCAACCAATTTGGGCAAGTCTTCGTTTGTCGCTGCAATCAGGCGTGCATCTGATGTTAATGTTTTTTGCCCGCCGACGGTTTCGTATTCACCATATTCGACTACTCTGAGTAATTTTTCCTGAACCAGATTACTGGTATTGGCTAATTCGTCTAAAAATAAACTGCCACCCTCAGCTCTGGCAAAGCGACCTGTATGTTTTTTGGAAGCGCCGCTGAATGAGCCGATTTCATGACCGAATAATTCACTTTCCAATAAATTATCATTAATCGCGGCACAATTTAATTTAACTAAAGGCCCATGCCAGCGGGTGGATAAAAAATGTAGGCGTTCGGCAACCAGTTCTTTGCCTGTACCGCGTTCACCAATAATCAGAACAGGTTTATTGAGCGGCGCTAATAATGATATTTGCTCCAGCATTTGAGAAAAATAAGTCGATTGCCCAAGTAACTGGGTTGGTTTGGTTAAATTAGCCATAATATGAAGTATTAAACCAAAAAGTGATTTGTTTTATTATTGTTTATTATGCCTATAAAAGCGAATTTATAAATTAATTAAACAATATCAGTAGGTTAAGATCCATGGCATGAATCTCGCTATCTCTATGCCATTAACCCTTGTATTTAATGATTAACCGACAACTAATTTGAGGTGATTTATGGGCATTTTTTCTCGATTCAGTGACATTATTAATTCTAATATTAATTCTTTATTAGACAAAGCCGAAGACCCTGAAAAAATGGTACGCCTGATTATTCAGGAAATGGAAGATACTCTGGTGGAAGTCAGATCGAATTCGGCAAAAACCATTGCCGAAAGGAAAGATTTAACGCGTCAACTTGAACGAATTGCTAAACAGGAAGCGGACTGGCAGCAAAAAGCTGAGCTGGCTCTAAGTAAAGCACGCGAAGATTTGGCTCGTGGTGCTTTAATTGAAAAAAATCGACTGGCAGAGATTGCGAAATCCATTCAGGCAGAAGTTAAACAACTGGATGAACATTTAGATAAACTTCAGTCTGAAATTAATCAGTTACAAAATAAACTGACAGATGCCAAAGCTCGTCAGCAAGCTATGCTGTTAAAGCATAATACGGTTTCTTCACGTTTATCTGTTAAACGTCAATTAGATAATAACAAAGTACTTGATACCTTGAATCGTTTTGAGGCATATGAGCGAAAAATTGACGAAGTAGAAGCTCAGGTAGACAGCTATGATATGCAGCAAAAAAATCTGAAAAATGAATTTGATGAATTAATTGCACAAGATGAAATCGATGCAGAAATTGCAAAAATGAAAGCGAAAATGAATGCTTCAAAAAGTGGAACTGAGTAGGAGAATAGTCAATGACAGCAATTGTTGCTTTAATTGTCACCCCTATTATTTTATTCATGTTGTTTGTTGCGCCTATCTGGCTCATTTTGAGCTATCGCAGCAAACGACAGGTTAAACAAGGGTTGAGCGATGAAGAAAAAACTCAGGTAATGCAATTGGCCAATCAAGCAGAGCAATTGGCCGAGCGAGTGAAAACGCTGGAAAAAATTCTGGATGCAGAATCGCCAAGCTGGAGAGAAAAGCATGAGTAATCAACCTAAAAGGCTAAAGCGGGACAGTCAAAATGCACGTATTGCCGGTGTTTGTGCCGGTATCGCCCGCCATTTTGCACTTGAAACCTGGGTCGTGCGCATTATTACATTTGGTTCCTTGTTTTTTGCAGGTGGCTTAGTCATTTTCGCTTATCTGGCTGCCTGGCTGATTTTAGAAAGAGATGACAAGGTTCAAAACTCAGCTGGCAATTATACAACTCATACCAGTGAAACGGTTAGCTTTGATATTAAAGAAAACACCTGGCGCGCAGGCGAGCCGCCTAAACAAGCGCTGCAAACGATCGCAAAAGCCTATCAGACATTGGAAAGCCGAATTCAGCAGTTAGAAAAACATGTGACTTCCGAGCGGTATAAAATTGAGCGCGAAATAAATAAGCTATAATCAACACTCAATTTAATAAATCTATCAGGATGAAACTATGCAATTGACTCAACAAAGCTGTGAAGCTTGTCACCCGGATGCACCGCTTGCTACAGCCTCTGAAAAAACAAACTGGCTTGAGCAATTATCCGGTTGGACGATTACTGAAGTAGACGGAATTGAGCATTTATCTAAAACATTTAGCTTTAAAAATTTTGTTCAGGCCTTGGCTTTTACCAATCAGGTAGGCGAATTAGCCGAATCCATGGGGCATCACCCGGCCATCACAACAGAGTGGGGCAAAGTTAAAGTTGACTGGTGGACTCATAAAATTAAAGGTTTGCACAAAAATGATTTTATTTGTGCTGCGAAAACAGACGAATTTGTCTAAATATATTCAGAAAAGTTTTACATTTTATTGCCCATAACAAGATTAAGATAAGCTTTGAAACTGTACTTTAAAGGCGGTTATTGCGTATAATTCGCGGCACTAACTTGCTTAACTGATTAAATAGTGAAACAAATGGCGCAATTGCAAACTCAAGCTGAGTATGAATTTAACTTTCCGGCAAAGCCGGCTCCGTTATCAACTGAGCAAAAAGCTCAGTACAAGGCACGAATTAAAAAACTGCTTGAAGAGAAAGATGCAGTTTTAGTCGCGCATTACTATACCGATCCTGAAATTCAGGCTCTGGCCGAAGAAACCGGAGGATGTGTTTCTGACTCATTAGAAATGGCCCGCTTTGGCCGTGACCATCCGGCAAAAACTCTAATTGTTGCCGGCGTTAAGTTTATGGGTGAAACCGCCAAAATTTTAAGTCCGGAAAAGCGCGTTTATATGCCAACGCTTGAAGCAACCTGTTCACTGGATTTAGGTTGTCCGGAAAAAGATTTCACAGAGTTTTGCGATGCGCACCCGGACCATACTGTTGTGGTCTATGCAAACACATCCGCAGCGGTCAAAGCAAGAGCTGACTGGGTTGTCACTTCGTCTATTGCGCTTGAAATCGTTGAGCATCTGGACAGTGAAGGTCATAAAATCATCTGGGGTCCGGATAAACACTTGGGGGCTTATATTGAAAAGCAAACGGGTGCTCAAATGTTAAAATGGAACGGAGCCTGTATTGTTCATGATGAGTTTAAAGCTAAACACTTACAGGATTTAAAATCTATGTATCCTCAGGCCGCTGTGTTGGTTCACCCTGAATCACCTGCGTCTGTTATCGAATTAGCTGACGCTGTGGGCTCAACCAGTCAGTTAATCAAAGCCAGTCAGGAAATGGATAACGACATGTTTATCGTTGCGACTGACAAAGGCATCTTTTATAAAATGCAGCAGTTAACACCTGAAAAAACCTTTATTGAAGCGCCAACAGGCGGAAATGGGGCAACTTGTAAAAGCTGTGCTCATTGTCCGTGGATGGCGATGAATGGTTTGGTTGCAATTGAAAATGCATTAATTGCTGAAGACTTATCCGCTCATGAAATTTTTGTGGATGAAATGCTTGCCCAAAAAGCAACGGTTCCACTAGACAGAATGCTGGATTTTGCAGCTGAATTAAAAATGAAAATTAAAGGCAACGCCTGATCAGTTTCAATTTAGCCCGAAATTAATAAAACGCCTGATTGAGTCATCAGGCGTTTTTTTATGCGTTTATGCCACTTTGGATTAAAAAATAAGCAATAAGTTATCAGATTTAATAATTATTTGGCTTAAGCCTTGCCAAATTAATTGGATTTACCTATTATTCGGCCGCTGGAAAATTCTAATACGGTGAGATGGCTGAGCGGCTGAAGGCGCACGCCTGGAAAGTGTGTATACGTTAATAGCGTATCGAGGGTTCGAACCCCTCTCTCACCGCCATTCTTTTTATTGCCTCTGTAATTATTGTCTGACCTGATAAACACTTTATTATCATTCTTGTTTTACTCTGTTATCAATCGTACAAACCCATTTTTATTCTGATCATTTAATTAAATTATTTAACAAATAAATAATTATATAACAATGACTTAGGTGTTAACGCCTGATGCTCTGTTTGGTATAATTAATTTTCACAAAGTACGTTCTTTTCTACTTTTAGCGCTCGTATTTTTCTCATAATAGTGAGTGGTATTTATTCTTATGAGCAGTTTAATGATTGCCCAAACGGTTGGCTTTTTGAGTGTCGCGCTTGCATTGTTTAGCTTTTTTCAAAAAGACGATATCAAATTAAAATCAGTCATGCTGGTTTTTAATCTGAATCATGCATTGCATTTCTTTTTATTAGGTGCAGGTACATCATCTCTATGTTGCTTATTTTCGGCTGCCCGAACCGCTACCTCAATTAAAATACGTTCCAAGTGGGCGGCGGTTGTTTTTATGGGGTTAACTGTGGTGATGGGGAGGTGGATGGCAGAGCAATGGACAGACTTTATTGCCGTTATTGGCGCTTGTTGTGGGACCTATGCGTTGTTTTGCCTTGAAGGGGTTAAAATGCGCCTGTGTTTATTTGCAGGCTCATGCTTTTGGTTGACGAATAATATTATTATTGGTTCGATTGGCGGTATTATGCTGGAAAGCGCTGTGATTATGATGAATTTGACAACTATCTATCGGCTTTATCGTCAAAGTAGCCGCTTTAAACCTGCATTTGCCTGAGCAAGGCGGATTCTGTTTTTAATTTAAATTTGATGTTGAATGGCGTAAGGGTTGCAGTTGCAACCCTTAATACTTTTATCTGGCTGTTGATTTCATCACTCGGGCTTTTTGGCGAGCCCAGTCTCTGTCTTTAATATCATCTCGCTTGTCGTGGGTCTTTTTACCCTTAGCCAGATGGAATTCAAGTTTGACCCAGCAGCGCTTCCAGTACATTCGGGTCGCCACCAAAGAATAACCTTCGCGGTCACGTGCACCTATGAGCTTATCTATTTCTCGACGCTTGAGTAATAATTTTCTGGGGCGCACCGGATCGGCAACAACGTGTGTAGAAGCTGAGTTTAATGGGGTAATTTGGCTACCTACGAGAAAAGCTTCATTATTTTGAATAATGACATAGCAGTCAGAAATATTAACTTTTCCCTGGCGAATGCTTTTAACTTCCCAGCCTTGTAACTCAAGGCCAGCTTCCATTTTATCTTCTAAAAAGTACTCGTGCCGTGCTTTTTTATTTTGTGCAATGACGTTGCTATTGTTACTGCTTTTTTTCTTTGCTTTTGCCATAAAATAATTTGTTAACCTTAGATTTGCCTGATGCAAGCTTATCCTGCCATTTGTGGTAGTTTAACAAATGGTGGCTTGTGGTTCGAGATTCGGCTGACTTGTTTGATTGATGTCAGTTTTAAGTTTAACGGACACACAGTCAGCCAGATTTCATAATTTATCCATGCATTTTTCACATGTAAAAAAAACAATTATACTGAGTTAACCTCTGACCTGCCAGTTTGATTTGCTTTATCGCTCTGGTTTTACGTGAATTATTGGCGTTTTGTATGAGCAAAAACTGCGTTCTAGTGCTTTTTATGCTAGTATTTCGCGCTCGTTTAATTCAGGGAGTTTTGAATGCCAAAAGTTCATCGACATGCTTTGGTGATGCATAGTGCCAAGCAAATGTACGACTTGGTTAATGATGTGACTTCTTATCCGGAATTTGTCCCGGATTGTCTGGCCGTTAATGTGCTCAGTCAGTCTGAAACCGAACTAAAGGCCTCTGTTCAAATTGGTAAAGCCAGCATAGGCAAGTGGTTTACGACCCATAACAAAATGCAAGATGGCAAAACAGTTGAAATTAATTTAATAGATGGTCCTTTTAAAAAGTTAGTAGGGTTATGGCAATTTATCGCATTAGACGATGATGCCTGCAAAGTTGTCTTGGATTTGGAATTTGAATTTTCATCAAAGTTAATTGAAGTCGCCTTTGGTTCGGTTTTTAACCATATGGCCAATAATATGGTGAAGGCGTTTACTCAAAGAGCCAATGAAGTTTATACCTAGTATTTAATCAAAGCTTATTTTATGAATGATAATTTATTAAAAATTGAAGTGGCTTATGCCTTACCGGATGAACAAAGTTTGTTAACTTTGCATGTTGCGCCCGGTACAGATATTCAAACTTGCATAGAGCAATCGGGTATTTTAAGGCGACATCCGGAAATTGATTTAAATACGAATAAAGTCGGCATCTGGAGCAGAACCCGAAAATTAAACGATGAAATCAGAGATGGCGACAGAATAGAAATCTACAGACCTCTGATTGCCGATCCTAAAGATGTTAGAAGACGTCGAGCCGAAAAAGCCAAGGAAGAAGGGCGAGCAAATAAAATTACCGGCGGAAAAGCATAAAACTCAGTTCCATCTGGCAAGTGCATTCTGCGATGCCAGCTATTTAACACACTTTTATTGGAAATTAACAACAAGAGATTGTCATGTTTAATTTAATTACAAACGAAAAATATAATGTCAAAAATGACATGCTATCGGGGATAACCGTTGCTTTGGCACTGGTACCTGAAGCGGTTGCTTTTGCATTCGTGGCCGGTGTTGAGCCTATGATAGGCTTGTATGCGGCATTTATGATGGGGTTGTTAACCTCTGTTTTTGGCGGTCGTCCTGGGATGATTTCGGGTGCAACCGGTGCAACTGCGGTTGTCATGGTGTCTTTGGTCGCGCTGCATGGTGTCCAGTATTTATTTGCCGCTGTGATACTGGCTGGTTTACTGCAAATACTGGCTGGTATATTCAAACTGGGTAAATTTATCCGCATGGTACCGCATCCTGTGATGCTCGGTTTTGTGAACGGGTTAGCTATCGTTATTTTTCTTGCTCAAATGGGTCAGTTCAAATTTTTGGATGATATTGGCCAGTGGCAGTGGCTACAGGGCGAAAGCTTATGGATAATGCTAGGCCTGGTTGCTCTGACGATGGCGATTACGCATTTTTTACCTAAATTAACCACAGCGATTCCTTCAGGTCTGGTTGCGATAGTCGCCGTAACCGGGATTGTTATCGGCTTAGATTTAGAAGCCAGAACCGTGATTGATTTTGTGCGGGATATGCTACCGCCTGAACAGGCCGCAACGGCTTCACTTGAAGGTGAATTGCCAAGTTTTGCTATTCCTATGGTGCCATTCACACTAGAAACCCTTTATATTATCTTCCCAACGGCACTGATTATTGCTGCAATCGGTTTAATTGAATCTTTATTAACACTGACTTTAATTGATGAAATTACAGGTACGCGTGGCCGAGGTAACCGTGAATGTATTGGTCAGGGTATTGCAAATACTACCAATGGCTTTTTTGGTGGCATGGGTGGCTGTGCTATGATTGGCCAAAGTATGATCAACATTAATTCAGGTGGGCGAGGTCGCTTATCGGGTATAACTGCTGCAGTTGTATTGCTTGGATTTATTTTGTTTGCTTCCGGGTTGATCGAAATGATCCCATTGGCAGCCTTGGTCGGCATTATGTTTATGGTTGTACTTGGCACATTTGAATGGTCTTCATTCCGGATTATACGCAAAATACCGGCAACAGATGCCTTTATTATTGTATTGGTTTCTGGTGTTACTGTGGCCTTTGATTTGGCTATTGCGGTTATTGTGGGTGTCATTGTCTCAGCCCTGGTATTTGCTTGGAAACATGCAAAGCATATTCAGGCTGATACTTACATTGATGAAAATGGTTACAAAGTTTATGACTTACGCGGGCCTGTTTTCTTTGCTTCAATTGCGGATTTTAAAACCCTATTTACACCCGAAACTGATCCTGAGCATGTTGTTATTGAATTCAAACGCTCCAGAGTAAGCGATCATTCCGGCATTGAAGCCCTGGATGGTTTGGCCGAAAAGTATGAAGCGCTGGGTAAAAAGCTACATTTACGCCATCTTAGCCCTGAGTGCCGACAGCTACTGAAAAAAGCGGGTAGTTTATGTGAGGTGAATATTATGGAAGATCCTGACTATCATGTCGCAACAGATGAGCTTGCATAAGAGATATACCAGGCAAATATCGACTTGGCGTTGATATTTGCTTAAGTTTTTCTCACTCACCATAGAAAATGCCGCGTAATAACGCGGCATTTTTAGTGATAACGGTTAGATTAAATCACTATAAATCGAGTGATTTTTCAAAATCTTCAGGCTTATCAATCGAACCTTGCAAATCCTTGAGTTGGTTGTTTTCAAACTGCAAGGTTAACTCTATTCGTTTATTTGGACGACCATCGCCGTAATTAACATGGTAAAGGTAATACCAGGTATCTTGATTAAAGGCATCTTCAATAATGGGTTTGCCTAACACATAAGCAACTTGTTCTTTTGACATGTTCTGTCTGAGTTTATCTACGTCATCTTTCTCTATATAGTTGCCTTGTCGGATATCGATGCGATAGGCACAACTGGCTAATGCTAATGCCAGTAAAATGGTCATAATGGATTTCATCTAGTGCTCTTATAGTTGCTTCTAATAAATTTTACTGCGGTGCAGTATATCTTGATTTTGAGATAGACAAAAGGTTCACTCTGTTTAAAGATTATTTGTAATACCGGTTAGTACCATAACCTTTTTGTTCTATTTTACTGATTTGCTCTTCCAGTTTGATAATGGCCGCTAAACAACGCTCGCGGCGTTTAAAAAGTGAGTGTTCTGGCGGTAGGTTAGGGTTTAACCTGATTTGGTCATCAAACTGAGCTAAATACTGACGATATTGCGCCAGCGTTTTGTGCATTTTACCAATTCGGCTTTTATATTCGGTTGCGGCGCTGGATTCAACAATTTTATGATTTAATGCCAGTTTGGCTAACAGGTCTAACTGGTCATTTAATCTGTCCGCCAGTCGCTCATTTTCTGAGGTTGAGTCATTAAACGCTAGTTCTACTAATTGCTGTGTCTCATCAAAATAGTCAGTCAGTTTTTCCGACTGGCAGATAAAGCTTTGATGAGACTGTAAAATACTGACTATTTTTTCCTGATCCGGGTTTTCGTTGAGCTTTTTTGTGAGTTTGCTCAAGGTTTCCACAACTTGTTGGTATAACGACATTTTATTCTCTTATATGATCGCGATTTGTTCGTAGCGCATTTTAACCTGTTAGGCTAAGCTTAAGTTAGATATAAATCCAGAATAATTCAAAGGTGCAAATTCGATGAGACTCGAAATCTGTTGTGAAAACCGACTTGGCATCACGCAGGACATACTTGAAATATTAGTGCGTCATCAAATTGATTTGCAGGGAATTGAAGTACACGCAGAAAAAATTTATCTCCATTTTCCAAGTATTGAGTTTGCTGAATTTCAGCATTTAATGCCAGAAATTAGATTGATAAATGGTGTTAAGGATGTCAAAACGATTCAATTTATGCCTTTTGAACGTCAGCATTATGAGTATGAAATTGCGCTCAAGAGTGAACTGTCTGCTTTAGTTTCGGTTGACGAAAAAGGTAAAATTATTCATCTAAACCAAGCGGCTATTAATCTGTTTAATGCTCAGGATGAAACCGAATTGGGTAATGTATCCGGTTGGGTTAAAGGCGTTAATATACAACGTTGGTTAGACGGCAAAAGTCGAGAAAAACTGCTCCAGGTTGGTGAAGTTGAGCAACAGACTGTTCAATTGGAGTTGTTCCCAATTTGGTTGCCCGGTGAGCAGAAAACAGACACGTTTTCCGGCGCGGTAATTCGGTTTAAGCTCAGTCAGGCTCCCTATCCCCAGGCCAATCAACAGGCATTTATATTAAATAAAGCTGTGCAGCAGGCTTCGAGTAGTAAAAAATTAATTCGGGATTTAAAAAAACTGGCCAGAACAGAGTTACCTCTAGTTCTGGAAGGAGAGGCTGGCACAGGTAAACATTATTTTGCTTCACTCTGTCATTATCTAAGTGCTCATTCTACTCAATCTGTACAGACCATTGAATGCATTGGATTAGACATATTAAAGATGGCTGAAAGTTTAAGCGCTTTTACTCAGAACAATCGACTCGGTAGCATCATTTTTCGCCATGTTGATCAGTTATGTGCTGAAGGGCAAAGTTATTTATTGGAGCAACTGAAACAATCGAAGATTCCCTGCCGGTTAATATTTACCAGTCAGAAGAGCCTGATGTTTTTAATTAATGAAGGATCTTTTGATGAAAATCTGTATCAAACCATTAATAAGCAGCATCTGGCTGTTCCGCCCTTGCGGGAACGGGAAGCGGATCTACCCATGCTGGCTGAATTCCTCATTCGAAAGGCATGTAGTCAGTTTGAAAAAGCACCACTTAAGTTATCTAAATCTGCGCTGGAGGCGGTTAAACAGCACACTTGGCTGGGGAATGTCTCCCAGTTGGAGCAGGTGCTCACGCAAGCTGTGCAGATTTCGAATCAGGATGCAATTGAAGTAGCCGATCTACAGCTGATTGATAATGATGAACAAGCTTATAATTTACAGACAGATTTAAACGGGTCGTTAGATGAGGCCGTTAAGCGGTTTGAAAATGCCTTATTAAGGCAGCTATACCCTCATTACCCAAGTACCAGGCAACTAGCCCAAAAATTGGGGTTAAGTCACACCGCAATTGCTAATAAGTTAAGAGATTATGGTATCAATAAACATACGGTGAAGGTTATTAAGAATTAAGATTTTTGTGTCCACGCTTGCAAGCTTTTTGACCACAATAGTAGAACAAGCCAAAAAGCGCACCAGCCAAATGCGCTTTTGTAGCAACTGCCACACCAATTAACTCCTCGGTCGACTGACTGGCGCCAAAAAATTGCTCGTAAAATAGCTTGCAAATTAGCGCTGCTAACAACAGGTAACCGGTTTGTTCTCTCTGACCGATATCTTTTAATGCCCCCCAACACACCAATGCGTGTAATACACCGGAAAATCCAAAATAAATATCTATTTCACTGAAAATGGTTAAAAAAGCTGAAATAAATAAACAGGACAGGATAATGAGAATTGATATGCTTCTGGCCTGATAATAATGCCCGTGCAGGCTCCAGAGGGCGAGTAAGGCGGCTGAGTTCATTAAAAGGTGGTGAATGTTGGAGTGAACAAAATGACCTGTTACTATGCGCCAGAATTCTGCAAGCTGAATGTTGGAGACATGAAATTCAAATAAGGGAAACTGAGTCTGAATTAACTGAATCAGACTCAACAGAATCAGCCAGGTCAGAACAAACGGTAGGTTTTTCCAGGCAAGCTGAGATATGAGTGTTTTAATCAAAATTATTCAGTTTATTTTGAAAGTCATTATAAAGCCGAAAGTATAGCTTTAGAGTCCTTGTATACTCAAGCTATAAACACACAACAGATTTTACTTTAAGGATTATTTATGCACTTCAAGCGCTTAAATCACCTGTTTTTCATTTTTGTTTTATTAGTGGTATCCAACGCCACTATAGCTGAAGTGCAGCGCAGGGAAGCCAGAGACCCGGAAGCGGCAACCGGTTTTAATCAGCACAAACTGGTGACCTCAGCTCATGCAATGATTAGTGCTGCAAACCCTTACGCCAGCGAGATTGGACTAAGTATTCTTAAACAAGGCGGTAGCGCAATGGATGCCGCAGTTGCAATTCAAGCTGTTTTAACTTTGGTGGAGCCTCAGTCATCAGGTATTGGCGGAGGCGCTTTCATTTTGTATTGGGATCAAAACGAACGTGCATTATATGCTCTGGATGGGCGGGAAGTTGCGCCGAGTAATGCAAGTGAAAAACTCTTTTTTGAAGATGGTAAGGTTGTTAGCTGGCATCAGGCTGTAGTTGGGGGGCGATCTGTTGGTGTGCCTGGAGTGTTAGCGGCATTGGAATTAGGTCAACAAAAATGGGGTAAGCTCAGCTGGAAAAATTTATTTGCTCAGGCAATCGAATTAAGTGAAGCCGGGTTTGTTGTGTCTCCGAGGTTAGCAAAGCTAATCGCGCTTGAACTTAACCCAGGTTTAAAAAAAATGCCTGCTGCGAATGAATATTTTTATCCGGATGGTAAAGCTTTAAGCGCCGGGACTTTGAAAAAGAATCCGGCTCTGGCTGCGCAATTGAGAAACATAGCGACGCTAGGCAGTGATTATTTTTATCAAGGCGATCTGGCAAAAAAAATAGTGAATGCTGTACAGAATAGCCCTATTGCACCCGGTTTATTAACGTTAAAAGACCTGCAGAGTTATCAGGCAAAAATTAGACAACCACTTTGTGGAGACTATCACCAATATCAGGTGTGTGGATTCGGGCCTCCCAGCTCAGGCGGATTTACTGTATTGCAGATTCTCAAACTATTGGAACCCTATCAACTGGCCGACTTAAAGCCTAACTCAATAGAAGCGCTCCATCTTTTTACGCAAGCATCTATGTTAGCTTTTTCTGATAGAAACCAATACCTTGCAGATGATGATTTTGTAGATGTACCGTTAAACGCTATGTTAAAAGCGGACTACCTTAACCAACGTCGACAATTGATTGCGTCAGATAAAGCGATGAAAAAGGCAAAAGCCGGGCAAATAAACCATTCCACCAATATGAATGGTGACACTTTGACCCAGCCGAATACCTCTCATATCAGTATTGTTGATCAGTGGGGTAATGCCGTTTCCATGACAACCAGCATTGAAATGGCTTTCGGCTCAACGGTTATGGTAGACGGTTTTTTATTAAACAACCAGCTGACCGATTTTTCTTTTTTACCGACAAAAGACAATCAAAAAGTAGCAAACCGGGTTCAGCCGGGTAAAAGACCGAGAAGTTCAATGGCGCCGACTATGGTCTTTCAGCAAGGTGAATTAGTTGGTGTGCTAGGTGCTCCGGGCGGTTCCAGAATCATTAATTATGTTGCTCAAACCTTAATTGCCAAAATAGACTGGCAGTTAGATATTCAGGCCGCAATTGATTTACCTAAAGTCACTAATATGAATGGTTCAACGTCGCTTGAAGCTCAAACTGGGTTGGTGAATTATACCGAACAATTTAAAGCATTAGGTCATAGGGTTAATATCAGAGAGCTCAATAGTGGCCTGCATGCAATTTGGAAGCAGGGCAAATACTGGCAGGGTGCTGCCGATCCAAGGCGAGAAGGAATCGCTTTGGGTTACTGAGTTATTTGTTAATAACGGGATTGCTCGATTTCTTCGAGCTCTTTCATAGTGACATTATATTGCTGATATTCGTTTGATAAGGTCTTAATATAAGGATTTTCAATTTTGATAATATGCCGCTTACTCAGTTGGCTTGCTTTGATACTGCTTGCATAGTGTTTTAGCCATAGCCTTTGAAAGCTGCCGTTTTCCATTGCTAACATTAGGCCTTTTTCTACTCTTTTTGCGTTCTCTGTATTATCTGGGCTGGTGAAGAAGAATCTGGGCAGCGGGTAATGCAGGGCGATATGCTTATCAAAACTGAGCTTTGGGTATTTGGTTTTAAATATATTAAATTCAGTTAACCACTCATTGACCCCCCTAAAAAATAGCTCTGCACGTTGGTTTGATACCATTTCAAACATCTTGTCATAGTTTGAAATTGAAAAAACAGAAAAGCCATTACTGCTGAGAATATTGGAATCTAACCAGCCGAGCCCCTGAACTATCGTTTTGTTTTTGAACTGGCCGGGCGTGTGTGCATTCTTTAATAAGTCGGGGGTTTGAGATGAAATTAACGAGATTCTATAACCAACAATGCCTCTTTCTAACGGAATGGGAATAGACATTAGCGAATTGGCTAGTTCATCATAATAAGAAAATTTAAAGAAAAAGTTTTTAAAGTGACCTTTTTTAGCCAGGGTTTCCGTCTGTTTTAAATCAATATTGGGAATACTGGGTTTTAGTTCAAAGTCACCGTATTCGGGTTGAGTTAGGGTTAAGGCTAGCTCTAATAATTCTTTACCGTATATATGCCGGGTATCATTAAAGCCATTGGGGGCAAGGTAAACAAAGCTTTCTTTGGCTTGGGTACTGCAGGAAATGAACAAAACTGTAATTAAAATCGTTTTTGAAATAACCTTCAATGTACCCATAAAAATACCGTTTTAGTTACCGATAAACATCAGCTTTTAATTTATCCACACGCCACTTACCCTGTTGTTTGAGCATGACCACTTTTTTTAAGTCACGAAAACGTTCACCGTTATACTGACCATCAAACATTAAAGTAACATAGGCTTTGTCATCATGACTTTCAATGATTGAAACGCCGGACATACTATTATCTTCTTCTATTTCAACATTGTCGTAGCGGCGGTTAAATAAAACTTTTTGAACTCGCTCTACAGTATAATAGCTTTTTAGAATTCGGCCATATTGTGGCGTCGCCAATTTAGCCGCGGCTTCGAGATCCTGCTGGTTATAAATTGCATCAAAAAACTCAATTGCGACTTCACCGGGTTGCTCTGGCCCTAACGGGTTGTCACCACAGCTCTGTAAAAAAAGCGCTGCGCTAAGCCATAAACAGATACGGATTTTTTTAAATAGACTCATAAGATATTACACTTTAACTGTTTGATTCTTTTATCTATTTATAAAACGATTTAGGGATGAAAAATCGATTATAGTTAGACAAGTATATATTGAGTCTAACATGTTTTTTTAATAAGTTGACTGAAGTAAAGAAAATTTTATCTGGCAGGGAAATAAAAAAGAAAGTGACTTAGAGAATTAAGAAATAGCTGATAATTCAGCTATTTCTTAAGAGGTTTAAATTATTGTACTAACTCAGCTTCGCTGAATACATCTGCAAATAACGGGCTACTTAAGTAGCGCTCTGCAGAGCTAGGTAAAATAACGACGATATTTTTATCTTTGTTTTCAGGTTTTTCAGCTAAGCGCTGTGCTGCAACAACAGCTGCACCAGAAGAAATACCGGCTAAAATACCTTCTTCTTTCATTAGACGGTGTGCCATAGCCATGGCATCTTCATTTGATACAGCTTCAACACCATCAACTAATGATAAGTCTAAGTTACCCGGAATGAAGCCTGCACCAATACCCTGAATTTTGTGTGGTCCAGGTGTTAAATCTTCGCCAGCCATTGCTTGAGCAATAACAGGAGAGTCAGTTGGTTCAACAGCAATAGACTGAATCGCTTTGCCTTTTTCTTTTTTGATATAGCGAGATACACCTGTGATGGTGCCGCCTGTTCCTACACCGGCAACAAAGATATCAATATTACCATCTGTATCTTCCCAAATTTCAGGACCTGTCGTTTTTTCATGAATTTCAGGGTTTGCCGGATTTTCAAACTGTTGTAATAAGATGTATTTATCCGGGTTGGCATCACGAATTTCTTCAGCTTTAGCAACAGCGCCTTTCATGCCCTTAGGACCTTCGGTTAAGACGATATTTGCACCTAATGCTTTTAACAATTTACGGCGCTCTAAACTCATAGTTGCCGGCATCGTTAAGGTGAGTTTGTAACCACGTGAAGCTGCAACGAAAGCCAGTGCGATACCCGTGTTACCACTGGTTGGCTCTACAATTTCTTTGCCTTCAGTTAATAACCCTTTTTTCTCTGCGTCCCAAATCATGTTTGCGCCGATACGACATTTTACACTGAAACTTGGGTTGCGAGATTCGATTTTTGCGTAAACATTACCAGAAGTGACACGGTTTAGTTTCACTAATGGCGTTTTACCAATAGAAAGGGAGTTATCTTCAAAAAATTTCATATTCATTCCTTATTATTATAAGAAAGCTTGAGGGTATGTTTACGTTTGGCGTATCAACCCGCCCTAGGATATCAGTATTAGCTTATACTGTTAAAAGTCAAACAGAAGTGCTTTTTTGTTATAACTAATAGCTATTTGCTCCAAACCAAATAACATGATTTTGTGAGCGCTGTTTGCTATGTCTGAGGGGGGGAGATGTACAAAATAATCTGCAACTATACCTTGCAGAGAAAAACGCGGAATAACAATGCAATGATATCAAATGGACTCGTTATTAAATGAGCCCATTTTGATAATTTGCAACTGTTGAAAGAGTTGTCGTTGTTTATGCGTCAGCGCAAGAGACAACAGAGTTATCTGCACCACCTACCGGAGAGGGAGAATAGTCATCTGCATCCCAGTCGTTTTCCCAGGTTTCACCGTTTAATAAATATTTAAATTGATAGGTTTCACCCGAATCCAGATCCAGATTGGCAGTGAAATCACCACTTTTGAGTTTTTTCATTGGTAATGCAGACTCATCCCAATCATTAAAATCGCCAACTAAAAAAACTTTATCAGCTTGTTTAGATTGTTCAGCGGTTAAACGGAAAGTAACTTTACAGACAGGTTTAGATTTAAGGTATTGCTTTTTCAGGCTCATACTTTATCCCTTAAGTTGAAGGTTGATAAACAAAACTGTATTTAGCTAACGAGTTGCAATGTGAATGGATAAATTGCCGCTCTCTGTTGAGATACAAATAATGTACCAAGACTAAACTTTTATGACGAATACCATTATTTTTTTAATTTAATTCTGATGGTCTCATCACCAATATTTGTTTTAAAAGGCATACATCCAAGATTACCTTTGTCAGTTAATTCTTAGTATAACCAAGACTTTGTTTCTTTCAAAAATAAAAATTGGCTGTCATTGGCTTACTTCTTATCTAATTTAGCATAGAATCTGGTATGAGTTTTTGGGTTTGCGGTTGTTCATATTTAAACCCGAACTAATTATGCTGTTATTACAATAATTCTACAGATGGATTTTGAATAAAATGAATAAAAAATGGCTAAAGATTTTTACTCCGGTTGCTATCATTGTCGGGGCGCTGATTATGTATCAAATAATGCTCGCATCTAAACAACCAGCTGAACAAAAACCATTGGATAATAAGCCTCCGCTGGTTGAAATCAGAACACTAAATAAGGAAGACTGGCAGTTTAAAATTCGCTCTCAGGGCGTTATTTCCCCGCTGTATCAAACTCAGCTAACAACTCAGGTTGCAGCGAAAGTCGTCAAACTTAGCTCTGTGTTTATCGAAGGTGGTTTTTTTAGCCGGGGAGATGTATTAGTTCAGCTTGAGGATGAAGATTTTAAAACTCAGCTTAAGTCTGCCCAAGCCAATTTAGCGAAAGCCAAAGCAGCATTAAAAGAAGAAAAAGCAAGAGGTGCCGTGGCTGAGCAGGAATGGCGACAAATGGCCGAACAAGCTACGCCACTTGCACTTCGAATTCCACAGTTGGAAACTGAAACAGCCAATGTGGAGTCAGCTCAAGCACAAGTGGAACAGGCCAAGCGTAATCTTGAACGTACTAAAATACGTGCGCCTTATGATGGCATAGTGGTCAAGCGAAGCGCTCAATTGGGGCAATATCTGGCAGCTGGCAGCTCAGTTGGTCTGATATACTCAACTGATATTGCAGAAATTCGCTTACCATTGAGTCTTGAAGATTCAAAATATCTTAATTTACGCCAAAAATCTGTGCAAACTGCACCAGCTCAGGTCACCTTAATTAGTCAGGTCGGCGGGCGTCAGCAAAATTGGCAGGCTGAGCTTGTCAGAAATGAAGCTGTGATTAACGAACAAACCAGGATGATTTATGTCGTTGCCCGCCTGAAAGATCCCTACAACCTAACGCAACAACACCAGGCACCGGTTCATTTTGGCCAATTTGTTGAAGCTGATATTGACGGGAAATCAGTATCAGATATTGTTCGTGTTGAACGCTCTTTATTAACAGTAGAGCAGCAACTTATTCTGTTAAATGATGATTCAAGTATTTCATTGATAACACCACAAATTGTTCGAAGCGAAGCTCAGTTTGTATACATTGCTCAGGGAATCCGGGAAGGTGATAAACTGATTATTAGTTCTCTCAGTAACCCGGTTGACGGAATGAAAGTTAGGGTGAATAACCCGACTCAGGCAAAAGTTGAGGAGTCAAAATGACAACTCAACAAACGCAGCAGGGCATTATTGCCTGGTTTACGCGCAACCCGGTCGCCGCCAACCTGATGATGATACTGATTATTCTGGCAGGCATTTATTCTATTTTTACGATTCGAAAGCAGTCATTTCCAACGATCACTCTGGATACTATTTCAATTCAAATCCCTTATTTAGGGGCTGCACCTGAAGAAGTAGAAAAAGGGGTCATATTAAAGGTCGAAGAAGCGGTTAAGCGGCTTGAAGGCATTAAAAAAATTACTTCAAACTCAAACGAAGGGTCAGGCTCTGTCACAATTGAAGTGATGGAAGGGTATGATGTTCTTGAGTTGATGAATGAAGTTAAAGTGCAGGTTGATGCCATTCCGACCTTACCTGAAAATACCGAAAAGCCGGTTGTGTACCGGTTAAAACCTGAGCAGGCGGTTTTATGGGTTCAGGTTTATGGCGAAATGTCTGAGCGCACCATGAAAGAATATGCCAAGTCCATCCGGGATGAAATTGTGCTCCTGCCGGGCGTGAGTTCAGCCGAGGTAGTAGGCGCGCGTGATTATGAAGTTTCTATAGAGTTATCTGAGCAGGTTTTACGAGAGTACGATTTAAGCCTGCAATATGTCGCAGAAAAAATACGAAATAACTCTGTAAATTTACCCGGCGGTTCAATTAAAACTGAAAATGGCGATATTTTATTACGCACAACCGGGCAGGCTTATTATGCGCCTGAATTTGAAAACATTGTTTTGCAAACTAACCCGGACGGAAGCCGTCTGCTATTGAGGGATATTGCCAATGTAAAAGACGGCTTTGTCGAATATGACAGGTTTTCCAGATTTAATCAGTTAGACAGTGTGGGCATTCAGGTTAAGTCCGTAGGTGAACAAAATGATCTGCATATTGCTAAAACGGTCAAACAATTTATTGAAGAAAAACAAAATACTTTACCTGAAGTTGTTAAATTAAAAATGTGGGGCGATAGCTCGTATTATTTGCAGGGGCGTTTGGACCTTATGTTGAATAATATGATGATGGGGGCCGTATTGGTCTTTATTATTTTGTCTCTGTTTTTACGTTTCAGGCTGGCAATATGGGTGATTGTTGGATTATTTGTTAGTTTCTTAGGTGCTTTGGCATTAATGCCAGTGACAGGTGTCAGTATCAATATGATTAGCTTGTTCGCATTTATTTTGGTACTCGGGATTGTGGTAGACGATGCCATCATTATTGGTGAAAGTATTCATTCTACGACCAGTGCTCATGGCAATTCGATTGAAACTGTTATTCGAGGTGCACAAAAAGTGGCCATGCCGGCTACTTTTGGTGTTCTGACAACCATAGTGGCGTTTGCGCCTATGCTAATGGTATCCGGTGCTTCTTCACCTATCTGGGCCTCAATTGGTGTTGTCGTGATGCTGTGTCTGGCATTCTCACTAGTTGAATCCAAATGGATATTACCGTCTCATTTAGTTGGTATCAGAGTGACCGAGAAAACTGAAAGCATGTGGCTGCCAAGATTTCGAAGGTTAATTGATCTCAAGCTCAACCAATTTATTGAAAACCAATACAAGCCTTTTTTGCAATTATGTCTGAATAACCGCTACACCACTTTGGCTAGTTTTATTGCTGTCCTAATTATAGTGGCCGGATTAATTGGTTCTGGAGTTGTTCGATTTGTTTTTTTCCCTAATTTACCGAGTGATTATGTTCAAGTTTCACTTACTATGGAAGATGGGACTCCGGCAGAAAAAACGAACGCGACTCTGGATAAACTTGAAAAAGCCTTATATCAGGTCGATAAAAACCTGAAAGCAGAAACCGGACAGGCGCTTTTGGGTAACTCGGTTGCTTTTAATAATAACCAGACATCAGGTATGTTGTGGGCTGAGCTATCAAAAGATGAAGCCCGTCCAATTAATGGGTTTGAAGCTGCTAATCGTTGGCGGGAAGCATTTGGAGATGTGCCCGGTGTGCGATCCGTGAACTTTTCCGGCTCTATCCAGGGCGGAGCCGGTGCTGACCTTGCGTTTTTATTCAGAAGTGATGATTTAGCTCAGATTGATGCGGCTGCTCAAGCGCTTAAACAAATATTAAAAACGTATCAGGGTGTATATGACGTCGATGATTCTTTTAGTGGCGGTAAAGATGAGATAAAGCTTAAAATAAAACCTGAAGCCGAAGCTCAGGGGTTAACCTTAATCGATTTGGCGCAGCAGGTTAGACTGGCTTTTTACGGAGCAGAAGCACAGCGTGTGCAAAGAGATGAAGAAGAAATTAAAATTATGGTTCGTTACCCAAAAAGTGAGCGGGCCTCAATCGCTAACTTAGAAAGCATGTGGATACGAACGCCTGATGGGGCTCAAGTACCTTTTTCTTCGGTTGCTGAATACGACATTGGAGAAGGTTATGCAACCATACAGCGCATTGATTATGAACGATCTATCAGTGTAACCGCAAAAGCCGATAAAGCCGTTATTGAACCAGGTAAAGTAGCAAATGAGATAATTGCAGATGTTATCCCGGAAATTTTAGCCAAATATCCTCAGGTCTCATTCGAATTAACCGGAGCGTCCAAAGAAGAAAAGGATGCTTTGATTAGTCTTGCAATAGGGTTTTTATTTGCGCTAGTTGTGATTTATGCCCTGATGGCTATTCCGTTAAAGTCTTATTCTCAACCTTTAATCATTATGTCTGTGATCCCGTTTGGAATAGTCGGCGCTGTTGTTGGACATGTCTTGTTTGGGCTGGCGATGAGTATATTGTCTATGTTTGGCATTATTGCGCTTGCGGGGGTTGTTGTGAATGATTCACTTATCATGGTTGATTTTGTAAACCGAGCCCGTGAACGGGGCTTGGCCATTCAAAATGCGGTGATTCAGGCCGGGACAGAAAGGTTCAGGGCGATTATGTTGACATCGTTGACCACCTTTTTTGGTCTAGTGCCGATTGTACTTGAAACCAGTTTACAAGCACAGATTGTTATACCTATGGCCATTTCACTGGCGTTCGGTATTTTATTTTCAACCGTGATTACCCTGATTCTGGTACCATCTTTATATTTGTTATTAAATGATGTGGGGCGGATGAAACGTCATTTGACAAAATAGTTTTATTTTCGGTCAAGGTACTGAAACTTAATATAAAAATTTGGTGGCGGCTTGATAGCAAAGGTTGGGTGGGTTTAGTTTTTTAAACCCTTACCTAAATCTGAATTTAATGATAGCATTTAAGTGTTGACCGCTAAAATAATACAACAAGGACCTACCTATGTTTTTACCTGTAATCATGGCCGGTGGCTCAGGCTCACGTTTATGGCCACTGTCGCGCAAAGCGTATCCTAAGCAATACCTGCCGCTAACCAGTGATAAGAGTATGCTACAGGAAACTGTGCTTAGACTGAAAGGCGCTGAGCACCTGTCACCTCTGGTGATTTGCAATGAAGACTCGCGTTTTATGGTTGCAGAGCAGTTAAGAGCGATTGATGCGTTACAATCTCCGGTGGTATTAGAGCCGGTGGGACGCAATACCGCCCCGGCAATTGCATTGGCGGCGCTGCAAGCGGTGGCAGAGGGTGAAGACCCTTTGTTATTGGTTTTAGCTGCTGACCATGTAATTCAAAACCAAAGCGCTTTTTTAAACGCAATTAAGCAGGCGGAAACGCTGGCTCAAACTGGCGCTATGGTCACTTTTGGGATAGTGCCGACACATGCTGAAACCGGTTATGGTTATATTAAAAGAGGCCCGGCACAAGACGAAGCATTTAAAGTGGACAGCTTTGTAGAAAAGCCGGATTTAGCGACTGCAACGGATTATTTAAAGCGCGGTGAGTACTACTGGAACAGTGGTATGTTTATGTTTAAAGCGAGTCGTTATTTAGCTGAACTGGAAAAATACCAACCGGACATTTTAGCGGCCTGTAAAAAAGCCATCGGCCATACCTCAAGTGACTTAGATTTTGTCAGAGTGGATAAAGCCGCCTTTGAAGCCTGCCCGGATGATTCAATCGATTATGCTGTGATGGAAAAAACGGATTCTGCTGTCGTTGTGCCACTCGATGCCGGTTGGAATGATGTTGGCTCCTGGTCTGCGCTTTGGGACGTAAATGAAAAAGATGCAGCGGGTAATGCAACCAAAGGCGATTGTATTACTCATGAAACCAGTAATTGTTTAATTCAGGGCGGTGAGCGTTTAATTGCGACCGTTGGGGTAGACGATTTAGTGATTGTGGATACCAAAGATGCGGTGATGGTTGCGGCGAAAGACAAAGTTCAGGACGTTAAAAAGATTGTTGAAAAGCTTAAAGCGGATGAGCGCAGTGAATATGAATTTCACCGAGAAGTATATCGCCCTTGGGGCAAATACGACTCCATTGATAGTGGCGCACGATATCAGGTGAAACGCATTACAGTAAAACCGGGTGCTAAATTATCTGTGCAAATGCATCATCACAGAGCCGAACACTGGATAGTAGTATCCGGTACTGCGAAAGTGACCAATGGGGATAAAGAACTGCTGCTCACAGAAAACCAGTCTACCTACATTCCGGTAGGCGTGATTCATGCGCTGGAAAATCCGGGCAAAGTCGATTTAGAACTGATTGAAGTTCAGTCCGGCTCATATCTGGGTGAAGACGATATTGTCCGTTTTGAAGACAGATACGGCCGAGCTTAATTTTTAGAGGATTTTACGATTACGCAGCGGATTGTTCGATTAGGCCCAGACGCTGATTGTACGATTACGCGCTCACGCGGCTAATCGTACCTACAATCTAACTGTTACCCGCGCGGGCAAGCGCCGCGCCTACAATTTACGTGCGTGGGCAAGCGCCGCGCCTACGATGTACAGGTTAGATTGTAGGTCGGCATTTATGTCGAAAATGAACTCAAAGCCAAACGAAGGCGCAGCAATTAAATATCAAGCTATCTGTATTTAAAAGGGTTTAGGGCACTGGTAGGAATGACAGGCGCTCGCAGAAATTTAAAGATAAAAGCGTATTTTAAGGCGAATAAATATAATTACGCAGGAACAAGATTAGGAGAAACATATGAAAATCGCAGTAGCAGGCACCGGCTATGTGGGCATATCTAATGCCGTGTTATTAGCCCAGCACAATGAAGTGGTTGCGGTGGACATTATTC